>Ga0209066_10007395_pt1 | contig 10890 bp, 1 predicted proteins | sample All_14_2_FD_187198 | JGI IMG/M metagenome (GOLD analysis project Ga0209066, IMG submission 187198) | Freshwater microbial communities in response to fracking from Pennsylvania, USA - Allegheny Zone_MetaG_DW_15 (SPAdes) (version 2) ... | reverse complement strand
GCTGATCCAACAGGTTCGTGTGCGGTTGCCCGCGTTGAACGTGGCTTTGGGCGGACCTGAGATCGTTGAAGATCATCCCTTGTTGCGGCATTTCGATGGAATTCTTTCGGTGGGTGAGGGAGAGTCACAGATTGCACCGATCTTGCGCGCGTTTCGGCGGGGCGAGCCGCTTCACTTGGAAAAGACGGGACAGGTTGATCCAGTCTTCGCGCTCCATCAGTCTGGCCTGCATGCGGCCATGGAGACATCGCGCGGGTGTCCAATGAAGTGCGCGTTCTGCTGCTATAACATCCGGCGGACGACATTGAGCTGTTTGCCGGTAAAGGAGGTTGGGCAGCGCATCCGGCGGCTGCGCGAGGCGGGTGTGAAAGAAATTCGCATGATTGATCCCACCTTCAATGCACACCCCCGGTTTCATGATGTTTTGCACGTGATGCAGGCGGAAAATCCGCAGCGAAGTGTGGCGTTCTTCGTTGAGATTCGGGCCGACACCTTGACGGATGAAGAGGCTGCAGCGCTGGCCGACGCAGGGGTGACCGAGGCCGAGGTTGGCGTGCAGAGCACGGACCCAGCCGTATTGAAGATCATTCGCCGGCCACTCAACGAGGAAAAGGTCTGGCGTGGGGTGGATGCGTTGCTGCGGCACGGGATTAAGCCGACGATCGATTTCATGTACGGCTTGCCGGCGCAAGATGAGACGGATATACAGCGTTCACTCGATGCGTTAGTGCGTTTCGGGGATGCTGTGCATCCGCAGTTCCTGCCGACGCTGCTTCTGCCAGGAACCGAATTGCGCGCACGGGCAGAGGAGCTTGGGTTGGTGGCGCAACCGCTGCCACCGTACCGGGTTTTGGCAACAGATCGGCTCACGTCTGCGCAACTGGCCGCGATCGAGGCCGACGCGGTCGAGCGACTCGGAGCCTTTGATACGCCGACGCGGCGATTTATCGGGGTTCGCATTCCAGATCTCTTTCAGCGGCGGGGAAAAACGCGTTTAGACGGCAATGTAATTACTGCAATACATTCTCGATCAACATGTTATATCTCGTTTGAGGAGGTCGGTTTAAACGGTGTTATTCAGAGGATTGCGTCCGCCATTGCCGCAGAACCGCATATTTTGTGGCAGTTTGTTCTTCAGATCCGTGACGAGTTGCCGTTAGATCTCTTTGAACGTGTGATCGAGGCCATGCAACGGCAACCCGGCCACTGGCTGGATCGGCTCGTTTCACCGCCGGGTCAGACGCGGATGGCGGCGCGCAGGTTGTTTGTTCAATTGCCCGCACGGCATACGCTTGATCGCGATTGGGTGTATGCGGTTGACACTCTTTTTGCGCAGTATTTCCATTGAGTGTAAAAGCGTGCGATTCGGATCCTGCGGATAGGTTCGATCTTACGTGTTTGGAGGCAGTTGGACCTCCTTTTTTTCCTCAACAAACCAAAATAGCGCTTGTCGCAAACGGGACAAACGTGCTAAGATGCAAAAATCACGGGTTACTGTCCACCTGAATAGTGTCGTGATTTGGTTGTGTCGCGTTAAAGACGCTGAAAAGTGGATGGAGTGAGTCGATTTTAGAGGAAAAAAATGACAGCGGGTTTTGGTAAGCCGATGCGAACGGCAGGTGTTCTGCTGCTTGTGTCAATGTTTTTTGTTGCTTTGTGGTTTTTTGTCAATCAGGCGAAAAAACCATCGGTGAAGTCCCAGGCGCCTTCTCTTCCAGAAGCTGCGCTCGATCGTGCCAAGGACACCAATTACATCCAGCATCTGACCGCAATGGCTCGCGAACAGTCGCAGCAGTCCATGGAATTGGTAAAAACGCAGAACATGTTGACGCAATGCGTGTTGCGCGTGCGTGCGACGTTGTCGAAAAACGCGGATGCGGAGGCTTTGCAGGCTGCTTTAGAAAAAGATGCGGTATGGGTCAAGCTTGCGGCGCAAGAAAAACAGCAGCAAGATGAAGCGGCGCGGTTGCGTGCAGAGGCGGTTTCAACGATCCGGCAGCGGATGCAGGTTGAGGCTGTCATGCAGAAAAAGCAAGCGGATCTGCATGTCCAAAAAGCTGAAAAGGTGACAACCAAGTAAACTGCGATGCGTGAAGCGGAGAACAATCTGATTTTGACAGGATTTGGAGAATAATTATGAAGAAACCAGTGCTGAAAAACATGATGAACGTGTTGACCTGTTCGGTGTTGCTAAGTGGCGTATTGGGCGCCCACCATGCAGCCGCTGCTTTATCCGGGTCGACGGGCGATATGGTTGGCTTTACGGCGACGACGGACCAATATTGGACAGCGCCAGGCGATCAGGTCGAATTTAAGCTTCGTTTAGGCGGCACGTTTGCGGCAACGATTACGAATACATTTTGGGCGTATCCGACGATTGATGTGAATGTTGGCGGGGTGCGTCGGCAGGCAACGTTTAAAGGATTATCGCAATCCAATGATGGTCGCAACTATCGGACGGATCTGTCCTTTGCCTACACGGTGCAGGCTGGGGATGTGGCTTTCCCGATGATGATTTGGACGAATGAAAATCAGTACGTGGTCAATGAAAACAGCTTTATTTTTATTAACACCAATGGTTTGGCCGCAACATGGCGCATCAACACGGGCAGCGCGTACGGCGATGCAAATTTTGATAGCGCCTTTTTTGTGGCTGCGAATGTTCGCGATGAAAACCTCTATTATCGCAATATCCGTCTTCAAACCATGTCATTTGACGCGGGTAATGTTGCCAGCGTTGAAGCTAACGGTGCAAAAGGATATTGGACGGTCAATTTAGGCGGTGTAGCGAGTAATGCCTTTTCCGTGGTGATCTGGACACCAACCAATCTTGTTAAATTTGGCGAGACGACGTTTGCTTCCGCCATTACCAACACGGTGGCTGCGGGTTCGACCTCATTTACCTTCCCGATTAAAGGGTTTATCGAGGGAAGTGGGGCGCGGATCGTCGTGCAGCGACGCGAAGCGTTTAAGGCCATCAGTTCAACGATCCCGTCGGATGCGATTTCGAGCGTAATTGATGTTTCCCGTGCAGGCGAACCTTCTGCGCGCATCGAATTGATCGATGGCAGCCCCTTCCTTGAATCAGATCCGACGGATAATGCCAATCGCAAACGCTTTAAAATCGTGTTGAACCAGACCTATACCAATCTGAATACCGATATTTATTTCAGAATTGATGTGGTTCAGGCGGCTTTGGGTCAAACAAATGTGATGATCGACCCGGAAACGGATGGGTATGTTGTTCGTGCTGGGCAGACTGAATCAGCGGTGTATGGGTTCTTTGCACAGGATGGATCGCTAGCTAGCAAATCTTCTGGCATTTCACTGCGTGCAATTGCAACCAACGTCAGTTATTACACCAGTATGCCTGCGACTAAGGTTTATGTGAGCAACGTCGCGCCGACCATTAGCCAGCCGACCGCGTTGACGACTTTTTCCGGATGGCGTCAGTTCGTGACGAACGATCTTGGCATTGTATGGAGCGTTGCAGACGTGCCGGTTGATCTCGCGACGAATATGGTTTTCTATTGGGAAATGGATGGTACCGTCCTGCCGGCGCAGACGAATTCTGTAGCAACAGGTAGCGGAGTCTTTAAATACGCATTTAATCGTGCAGGATTGACGACAAATAAGCTGTATGTTGTTGATAAGGATGGTACGTCATCCTTGACATCGATTTTCTATATCAATGTGGAACAGGCTCCACGCGTTACGGTTACGACGGATCGCGATTCCTATCGTGAAATTACGAACTCGATTGGCAATGTTCGGGTTACTCTTTCTAAAACCTTCACCGAAGACGTTTGGGTCCGGGTCTATGCCAAATATGGTGATGGTACGGAACAGAATAACGCGATCGTTAGCACCTTCCCGCTGACGTTCATGATTCCGCAAGGCGAATTGACCAGCGATCCTCAAGATTTTACACTGCGCGATGGTACTGCCGACTCAGTGTCCAAGCGAATCACCTTCTCTCCTGTGGTTTCGAATGGGACTGCGGCGGCCACGGAATACAAGGATTTACGTGCAAAGACGGTTTCGATCTACAACACGGCACCTTCGATTTCCGTTGTTGGTGGAAACGATGGCGTGACCTATACCAATGTGCCGATGGGGTCCGTTTATGCGTTTAACTATGAAATTATTGATTCGCAAGGTGATCTGGATTCTGTTTTCACCAACATCTGGAATTTTGGTGTTAACGAAGCAACGGTGACAAATGTCTCATCGAGTTCACGTGGACGCATTGATTATATGTTTGCCTCAAAAGGCACCAAAACAGTATCCGTGTATTCGTATGACAAAGATGGTGCAGCTTCGCAAACGTATACATTCCAAGTAAAAGTTGTTGATGGCATTCCGCCTCCCAGCGTGCAGGTGGTGCAACCTTCTGGTATCTTTACCGAAACAAACGATAAGCAGACGGGTGAATTAACGATTCGGTTATCGCAGGAATATGCTCAACGTGTAATAGTTTCATTGGCTATTTCTCCGACAAATAGTTATCTCAATGGGGGAATTCAGCTTATTTCCAGCAATGTGACCTTCGAAGTTGGTCAACAGATTGCTACGATCAAGTTTAATGTTCTTGATGGTACGGATTTGAGTGTTGGAGGCGGTTTTACGGTGACACCAACGGTGATCAGCCCTGTTAGTGCTGCCAATCTTTATACGAATCGCTTGCCCGCCACAGTTTATGTGGAAAACATTAAGCCAACAGTCAATACGCCATTGCCGACGGATACGACAACAGATACCGTTGCGCGTGAATTAACGCAAGGGTTGGATTCGTTGTTTGCGTGGTCTGTCTCTGATGTGACAGCAGACGCTTCGTCGTCCCCTGCTCAAGCCAGAATGCGTGTGGTGTGGAATTTTGGTGATGGCACGACAAATGAGACGTATTATGGTACATCGGGACAGATTAACCATATTTACAATGCAATTGATGACTTTGTTGTAACATTTACCGCCTATGACAAGGATGGTGGATCCCAGGAAGTCCGGTATAAAGTGCGCGTGAACGCATCGAAAGGGGTTAACGTTATTCCCCTTGGACCGAACAGTGCAAACTACTGGGGAGCAACAGGTGTGGGAGACGGTATGGTCTTCTCATCAGAGGCGATCGGTCATGGTAATATCGACAACGTGTATCGTTTCCGGTATTCGTCCAAAACAACCTCTGCGACATTAAATGCAGTTCCCTATAAAACAGCGGGAACGCCATCCGTGTATTATGTGACCAATTACAATTCGTCAGGAGTCGCGGTTGTTAATCCTTTGCCGAAGACGGTTGACAGTTACTTTTTTGTTTGGGAAGGCGATTCAGCAGCCTTTGCAAATGCGGGCAATTTAGATCCTTCTACCGCATCGGCGACATCGACGATTAAGATGCCGGCATCAACAGATTCGACATCGGCATCAGATATTTACGAGGTACGGGCGATCTTCTCGAAAGAGTATCGTAAGGGGGATGGTGATGGCGATATCAATCAGGACGGTATTCCTGATCGTAAGGCGAGCACTATTTTTGGCAAGATTGGAACGACATCCTCAACAAGTGGTGATTCTGCTTCAATGCCGTATTGGTTAACTTCACTGCGCAGTTTTAATGACGATGCTGATTTTCTGCCTGCAAACCCGACTGGAATTGGCGGAGTCTTTGATTTCCGTCCGGTTGCGAAAGGTTCGGGATCTGGTAGTACGAATGATGCGAGCAATGCGATTAACGCCTTTAACGCGTATTTGGAAATTCGTGGTTATGACGAAGTGATTGGTTTGAATAATGGTGTTTCAGATGATCCAGGGACGGATCCGACGATGGCCGATAGCGATAGCGATGGATACACCGATGGGTGGGAGTATTATTTCTGGTATGCGGCTAATTTTGGTGACGCATCGGGAGTCAAGCTGATGGGGTCTCGCTATAATCCGCGTAATATTTCTGAAGGGATCGTAGTTCAATCCTCTGAGATTAGCAATGCATTTGATCCAATGAAGTCGCGCTCGTCATGGTCCTCTCAATACCGGGATGACTTTGACAATGATGGATTACTTGATATTGAAGAGATGTTGTTGGGCACAAACCCGACAACGTGGGATACGGATAGTGATGGCATGTGTGATGGTTGGGAAATTCTTATGGGGTTGAACCCGTGCGATGCGAAGGATGGTACCAATGCGGCCTATAACAATCTCGATGGAGATTATTTTGCAATCTCTTCTGTCTTCCGCCAGCGGATCGAGTTGGTGATTACAAATACCACTGCAGGAACCGTTACAACCACAACCAATGTGACGACGGGGGTTAATGCGTTGCTGACGCCTGATAGCCTGACCAATGCAATCTATACCTGTTATTACTATGGTAACAAGACAAATTCGCCGTTAGCGCTTGGTCGTAAAGTTACCGTTAACACCAACAATGTTGTGTCGATCCGGATGTTGGATGAAATGGCTCGCGTATTGCTGCTCCACTTCCAAGTGCGAGATGAATTTGGTTTCGATCCGCGGACGGCGTGGTGCGATAGCGTTGTTGGTGCGGATGGCGCAGTTCGGTTCCCGCTTGATTTTGTGGCGGGAAGTATCCCTGTATCCTGGCCGACCAATTGGCCGGGACAGACGCGGTTTGGTGTTATCGGAACAGCGCCGAATACGCGTGCTTTTACTGCGGTGGATGAATATTTGCTGTTGAAGTTCATGCGCGAAACAGCTTCGGAGGGGTGTCCGGACCAGGTGTACGCAAGCAGCGTCCTTTGGTTGCAATACAGCACCCATCCTTTGACACCCGACACCGATGCAACCCCGCAACAGGTGGATGGCGTGCCGGATGGCTGGGAATTGTATGTAGCGACTCCGAAGGGCTTAGGAACGGGTGTATTCGCATTTAGCCCGTGGTCTGCGGGAGATCGCAATTACATTGTGAATGATACATTGCAGTACTCACGTAAGTTTGCAGGTACAGACTCGGTGGCTGTTTACACGAATGCGGCATTGTATGCTTCTGTTGGTCCAATTCCAGCCATCATAAACAGTGTGGCTGATACGGATATCGGACTCTTTAGTGGGGTGAAGTTCCCTGTGATGACGGGAATCGTTTCGATTACACGCCCTGCAATTGACCAGTATTGGTTGAATAAGTTCTGGCCGTGCGATCCATGGCAGTCCGATACCGATAATGATGGCATCCCTGATTCAACTATTGATGGCATTGATGAGCGTAGCTTTATTTATGGAATCCCTGTGGATGATGGTAGTACGTGCATTGCGGGTGGTGGTCTTAATCCGTGCGCTGTCGATACGGATAGCGATGGTCTGCCAGATGGCTGGGAAATCCAATTTAAGGGTACTGTTCCTGTTGTCGGTACCGCAGTTGCTATAACGCCTGCCATCACGAATGGTATGGATGGCACATCTGTCGATTTTGATTCTGACTGGGATGCGGATGGCCTGCGCAACTTTGAGGAATATCTGACTGGTGCGATTCGCGCTTGGCGTTTTGATCGCGGTTCGTATTTTTCGGATGTTACAAAACGTTTGGATGAGACCTACAACGCGGCGTATGATCTCTTTATCCCCTGTACGAATGTCTGGGATAAATCGCGTTTAGATCCGAAGGATGAAGCGCGTGTTTATTGGTATATGCTGCCCGCCGCGCAGATGATTACAAAGCCTGCAGTGCTGGACAAGGAAGATGTAAAAAAATATGCGTCAACATCGCCCTTACTGGTGGATTCGGATCTTGATGGAATGGATGATTACTATGAGGTTTTCCATGGCTTAAATCCCTTGTTGGGCAATGGATATAACGACGGGACAGACATTGTTTCGGACGCAGCTGGGGTTTCGGCTGCCATCAGTTATCTATCCAATATGAACTTCATGGAGCATCCATTCCTCATGGGTATGCCACAGGCAGATCCTGATGGTGATGGATTGCTTAATCTGGAAGAGGCGTTGGTGATGAATACGGCAAATTCGCAGAATCACCATACGGATCCGACCCCCATGTGGGCGACGGACATTTCGAATCCCTTTAGCGTGACGCGCCGTTTCTATCGCACCTTGGGCGGTCGTATTGAAGGCGATGATGCGGCTTCGTCGGTCATGTGGTTCAAGCCCTGGGGAACAGCGCCTTTCTTCTATTTCCCGTTTGAGATGAACGAGGGGTATGATACGGATAACGACGGGATCTCAGATAAGGACGAAATTGCGGGAAGTGTCAACACGACTTCAGACCCGCTCAACTTCATGAGCCCCTATCGTCGTCAAGCACTCTATTTCGATGGTATACAGTCAGCGGCTTCAACGCTTTCTTCGTATGCGGATAATATCATCAGCTCCGGGGGACAATATATTGACTCTGAGCAGGCTTTCAAGAGCTTTACTGTTGAAATGTGGATCTGTCCAGAACGCGTCAACCTGCTGCAGACCTTGATCGAACGCAACTTCTGGTACGATGCTAGCGACGCGGGCGAAGGCGCGGTGCAACGTTTGCGCGCGAACTATCGGATCGGTATTCAGCCGGATGGTCAGCTCTTTGCGGGCTTTGATAATGCGGGTGGACATGATGATCATACGGGCGTTGCAAAGGTTCTTGGTCCCGTGTTAAAAGTTGGTGAATGGCGTCATGTTGCATTGAAAATGGATGCTATGACGGCACGCCTTGTCCTTTATGTTGATGGTGCTGAGTACACGAGCCAGAATACGGAATTGATTCCTGCGAATGGTATTTATGAGATTAAGAGTGCACAAGGTTCCAACAGCTTTACTTTTGTCACCGGCTGGTTGACATTGGGGGCGAAGAACAGTGCGCCAGCTGATTTGTCAATCTTGTTGAATTCCAATAATATTCCTGATTCCGTATGGGCTCAGACGTGGACTGGCTTCAGTAATTATTATCAAGGATGGATGGCTGAAGTCCGCGTGTGGGACGGTGCTCGTACCGGAACGGAAATTCAGGAAAATTACAAGAGTCGGTTCTCCATGATGGATTTGAGAACGGCGCGTACTGAGTTTGAGGCGCGCTTGATGGCAGGCGCTCGACGCATGTTGGCGGCGCCGAACAATCTGCCAGCATTGTTGATGAACTACTATCCGATGAGTGATCTCTTTAGTGGTGTTGACGAGTCAACAGTGGCGATGGTTCCGCGTGGCTTTGATAGCAGTGCGGTCACGGCGAATCAGCCTCGTATGCGCGTCGTCTCAACCAATGGTGTCACCGTGACCACCAATATGGTGAACATGGGGGCTGTCCAGTGGTGGGCGAATACAGAAGTTCGGAGCATGGTCTATACCAATCGGACTTATGTGCCATGGATACAGAATGCTGTCTCACATCTGCCTGGACGTCGTCATGTCACAGCTGCGGGTGGCGTAACCTTTGGAAATCCAGGGGCGACCATGGACTCCTTCTATTGGACAGCGACTACAATGGGAACAACCACGGTTTCGAATAGATTCCCGAATACGGCGAATCCGTATGGTTTTGGCTATCGCTCAGCAGAAGGTAGTGACCTGCTGCCCTTGGGCAATACATGGATGAAGCAGACAACCAACTTCTGGGATAAACAGGGAGCAAGTGCAAACTGGCTTGAATCGGCCAAGGATACAAACAACAATGGCTTGCCGGATTGGTGGGAAAATCAAAGTTATAACACCACGACAGGTGCAGGTAGCTGGGACGCGATCTACACTGGCAATTTGACCGAATTCCAGAATCTTGGATTGACCAATGGTGAGGTCTATCGTCGGATGTTGGCTCAAGGTTGGAGATCGTCCGCAGATGGTTCGACGGGAGTCAAAGATAGCAACTATGCTCAAACAGCCGATAGCGATGGCGATGGTCTCCCCGATTGGTGGGAATCACTTTATGGCTTCGATACGCTTTCGACAATCGGGAACGATGGTGCGGGTGGCGATCCTGATGGGGATGGACTCTCTAACTTGGCCGAATACCTGATCTCGGAAGTCTACGGATTCCGTTACTCCAACCCGAACAAGTTTAAATCCTTGGCAACACAGGAATTTTCGGATTACCTTGTTAAAAAAGGTAAGTTGCCTTTGGGCTTCATCTTCACGGATCATGATTTTATGGAAGATTCGTGGGAACAGAATTATAGCACGAGTTACATCTCGCGCTTCCTTTACGATGCACACGTGGATCAGGACCAAGACGGTTGGTCTAATTATGCCGAATGCCGCTACAGTTCCGCGATCCGTGCAGTCAGCCCTGAAAAGCGCGTGAATATCATGGTTAATGGTGCTGAGATCTCGGAGTTCCCGATTCCTGTGATTAAGACAAAGATCTCCTATTCGGGCTCGAAGACCAACGGAAATCTGATCGTCCAGGCCTTCAGTAGTTCAGATATGAACGGGACGCCTGATGCGAAATGGTCCGTTTCTCTCGATACGATTACCGCAGGATTGACGACGCCGATTGGCACGTTTGATAATAAGATTGTGAAGACGACGTTGTCGCCGGGATCGTTAGTTCCGGGAACCATTAAGATTCAACTGACCGATATGTGGAATGGGCAAGTTCAACCAACTGGGTATGATATTGATGGAAAGCTCTATGATTTACCGCTTGCCGGTTTGGGGGCTGAGCGCCAAGTGGGTACAGTTGATTATGCAACGGGTGAAGTTACATTTGATATGTCGATGTATGACAAAGGGCTCTTGATCCTTGATGCTGCGACATTCCCGACAAATCGAATGAGCTATATTCCCTTTAATTATGCATACTTTGAGTTTATTTACTCGGCCAAGTTGGCTTCTCAGTGGCCGCAGGAGTTGTCACTGGCGCAGCCGACCAGTGGGTTTGTCAAGGAAGGTGTTAACTACTTCTTGGCCTTCTTGGATGCGAATGGTAGCGGTTCGTGGGATCCA
>Ga0209066_10007394_pt1 | contig 10890 bp, 9 predicted proteins | sample All_14_2_FD_187198 | JGI IMG/M metagenome (GOLD analysis project Ga0209066, IMG submission 187198) | Freshwater microbial communities in response to fracking from Pennsylvania, USA - Allegheny Zone_MetaG_DW_15 (SPAdes) (version 2) ... | reverse complement strand
ACCTTCGCGGTATTACCCATCAGAAACTGGCCCTTGGATGGGTGGCCGAGTGGTTTAAGGCACCGGTCTTGAAAACCGGCGTGGGTTTACGCCCACCGTGGGTTCGAATCCCACCCCATCCGCCATTTCTAGCCATTCGAATGTTCTCCGCGTGCGGACGCGCGGCTGAAATGCCAAGGAACCGCGCGGTTCGGGCGCGAACCTCTGGACTGCGACGTCGGCACACTCGGCTCCGAGCGTTCTCTCTCCGCCTTTTTTCTCTCGACCTCTGGACTGCGGCCGTTCTGGTACGGCTTCTAGAGCATTGTATTTAAACGAAAGATCCGGACTCGCTGAGCTCGAATTTCGAATTCTGTTCGGCCGGCCGGGAAAACCCTCCATCCAACGCGGCTCCTTTGGATTCTAGATCATCGACTTTTCGAGGAGTTCCTTGCGGCGCTCCCAATCAGGCATGTGGCGGTTCAGGAGGCGGAAGAAGCGGGGTGAGTGGTTCGGCTCGACGACATGGCAGAGCTCATGCACGATCACATAATCGATGCAATCTCGCCGCGCCGCTATCAGCATGTCATTCAGCAGGACCCGTCCCGACGACGTATGGCTGCCCCAGCGTTTCTTCATGGGACAGATCATCAACGGCGGCGGCTCGATCCCCAGGGCCGACATGGTGGGGCGGGCTTCGTCGTAGCGCTCCTTGAGCACCTCCCGCGCGCGCTGGCGCATCCAGCGGCGAACCAGCACCCGGGTCCAGTCGGGGTCGTCCGGGAACCGGGTCTCCACGACGAGGCGCCCGGATCGGATCAGAACTCGGTCCTTTTCAGCGGCGTCGATCTTTAGGCGGTATTGCCGGCCCAGATAGCGATGAGTCTCTCCGCCGACGAACTGCCGTGGGGGCGTTCGCGGCCGAAACTCCGCGAAGCGCCTCTGCTGGCGCAGGATCCAGCGCGCCCGCCGTCGGACGCGCTCGTCGATCTCGTCCGGATCCGCCTCTTCCGGGGCAGTGACGGTGACGGCGCCATCGGGCATTACCGAGATCGAGAGGGACGAGCGCGGAGTTCGGGTGAGAGTGTATTCGATGACCGCGCTGCCATAGCTCGTCGACCTGATCATCACGCTGCCTGGCGGCGCGCGACCATCAACAGGCGATCGATGAGGGCGTCGATCGCTTCCGTCGAAAACGGTACGTTGTGCTCTCCGCAGATCACATCGAAGATGTAATCGTCGATGTCATTCTTCATGGCGTTCTCGACATCCGGATCCTGAGCCCAGTCCACACGCCGATGGCTGTTGATGATGCCGACCAGCTGCACGGCGGCTTCTGCGCTCAATGTCTCGGCATCGTCCCCGGAGCCCTGGACGTCAGACAAGGCTTCGCGAAGGCAGCCGTAAAAGGCTCGTCCGAGCGGGTCGTCCCTGATCGGTTCGGGGATATCCGTCGTATCCCGTCGCACCATCTGGTCGCGGATGTCGCGCACGCGCTTGAGGTACTCGAGGTCGGAGATGCTCTTGGCCCGGAAATCCTCGATCGCCTGGCGGATAAGCTCCGAGAACCGCTTGTAGTATGTCGGATCTTCCTCCCACCGCTCGTCGATGGTCCGCTTCGTTGCGTGGGCGATGGAGTCCGCGCGGCTAGCCGCTGACTCGTTGGAGTTCAGAACCTCGGCAAACGCATCTTCATCGAAGATGTTGACGAGGTCGGTCATCGGCCGGACGTCGTCCGCGACGACGTAGGTATCGAGCAGCTTTTCGATCCGCTTGCGGTACTGGCCGTAGTCGACCGCATCCTGGTAGCGTGTTCTCACGGCGCGGCGCAGGTTCTCGAAACGGCGAAGGTCGTCGCGATAGCCGGCGATGCGACGCTGGTTCGAGGGCTCGTTCGCGAACTCGTGGCTGGACAGCGCGATGGCCAGCGTCCTGGAGAAGGCATTGAGACGGTCGTAGAACTCGTCGCGCCGGGCCTCGTCGGCCAGATGCTGCTCCAGCGCCTCCTCATCTGCCGTGTTTGCGACGCCCCTGAAGACGTCCCACAATTCTGAATGCCGTTGGCCGAGCTTCTCGATCTCGGTGTTGATCGACGTGACCGTCCCAGCGAGGTCGGCCTCATCGAAGCCTTCGAGCGCCGAGTAGCTCGACAGGGCCTGGTTCAGTTCGCCGAGAACGCTGCAATAGTCGACGATGTAACCGTAGTCCTTGCCTTCCGCGACACGGTTCACGCGCGCGATCGCCTGCAACAGGTTGTGTTCGGTGAGCGGACGCGCCAGGTAGAGAACGGTGTTGCGGGGGGCGTCGAAGCCGGTCAGCAGCTTGGAAACCACAATCAGGATCTCGGGATCTTCTCGCTTCTTGAAGACTTCGATGATGCGCGAGTTGTAGGTCGCCTCGTCGCCGTAGCGGTCCATCGCCGTCTTCCAGAACCGCTTTACCTCGTCAGACGAGGCCTCGTCGATCCGCTCTTCGCCTTCGCGGTCATCGGGCGCCGAGATGATGACTTCGGAGGTGACCACGCCCAGCTCGTCCAATGCGCGCTTGTAGAGGATGGCGGACCGCTTGGAGGGCGTGACCAGCTGGCCCTTGAACCCGGTCCCCTTCCATGTGCGGCGGAAATGCTCCGACACGTCGAACGCGATAAGCGCGATGGTCTGCTCCGTCTGGAACAGCCGTGCCGTCCTGGCGTATTTCCGCTTGAGGTCCGCCTTCTGGTCCTCGGAAAGGCCGGCGCACACGCGCTCGAACCAGGCGTCGATGGCGGTCTCGTCGACGCGCTGCTCGACATGACGGCCCTCGTACAGGAGCGGCACGACCGCCTTGTCCTTGACCGCCTGGTCGATCGCGTAGACGTCGATGATACCCCCGAACTTGGCGGCGGTGTTCTTCTCGGTCTTGAGAATCGGCGTGCCGGTGAAGCCCAGATAGCAGGCGTTTGGGAAGATCTTGCGCATCCGGGAATGCAGCCGGCCGTACTGCCCGCGATGGCTCTCGTCGACCAGCAGGAAGACATCCTCCGACGGGTCGGAGAAATCGCGGACGTTCAGGGCCGTGTCGAACTTGTTGATGAGGGTGGTGACGACCGCACGTTTCTCGGTCGCGACGAGATCGAGCAGGTTGCGGCCTGTGGTGGCCCGCTTGGGCTCAAGGCCGCATGCCTTGAAGGTGCCTTCGAGCTGTTCGTCCAGATCGATCCGGTCGGTCACCAGGACGATGCGAGGATCGGGGATCGACGGTTCGAGGCCGAGGGCGCGCGCCAGCATGACCATCGTCAGAGACTTGCCGGAACCTTGGGTGTGCCAGATCACGCCGCCGCGCCGCCGCCCATCGTCGTCACGTTCGCCGGTCACGCGGCGAAGGATCTTCCGCACGGCGAAAAACTGCTGGTACCGCGCGATCTTCTTCTCACCGGCGTCGAACAACGTGAAGCGGCGCGCCAGATCGAGCATGCGCTCCGGGCGGGCGAGCGACCACAACACCCGGTCCTGTTCGGTGACGAGTCTGTCGCCCTGTCCGAACCGCGCGTCGTAGGAGGCGCGGTCCTCGCGAAAGCCGTCTGCGAAGGTCTGGCGGTTCTGGTCGGCATCGAGTGGCGCGTTGATCGCGGCCAGGACGTCGGCCTCGCGGTCCTCCAGTTCGGCCCACTTCGACCAGAAGGAGGCGGCAGTGCCGACGGTGCCGTATCGCACGTCATTCTTGTTGGTCGCAACGAGGAGCTGAACCGTCCGGAAGAGGCCCGGAATCTCCCCGTCCTGCTGGTTCCGGATGTGCTGCGAAACCGCCTGATCCACCCCTGTCGACGGGCCCTTGCACTCGATCACGGCAAACGGAATGCCGTTCACGAACAGCACAAGGTCCGGGCGCCGCGTATCCGTCGTGTGCTCGCGCTCGACATCGAACTCGGCGCAGACATGGAACACGTTCGCCGACGGATCTGCCCAGTCGACGAACTTGACCTGGAACGCCCGCGTGATCCCGTCCACCGTCTGCTCCACCGCCGTGCCCAGGAGCAGCAGGTCCGTCAGCTCCTCGTTGATGCGGAGCAGGCCGGACGGGCGCGGCCGCTTCAGCCGCTCGATGGCCTCGGCAAGCCCGTTCTCGGTAAATGGGTAGGATTGGCCGCGGATCTCCACCCGGTTGATGCGCGCAAGGCTCTCTTTCAGGATGCCGTCGAGGTAGACGTTGGCGCGCTTGCCGCCCCGCTCGCGCTCCGCCTCCTCGCGTGTGAGCAGCCGCCAGCGGGGCTCCATCTTCTGGAGCAGGTGCAGTGCCGGAAGCTGCGACAGGTGCTTTTCGGTATCCTGGATACGGGGGGTCGGTGCCTTGGTCATTGGCAGGCTCCCGATCGGCTCGGATTCGCCAGATGAACCCGATGGCCGGAAAAATGATGTTTCGATTCAGAGGCTTGAGCCGGTCCGATGGAACGGGTCCTACAGGCCTCGCCCTTGGACCGGGCCACCGGTCCATCAACAAATCCTTGACATTCGGGCGCTAAGCTCGCACGTATATCGGCGAGTTCACTGCCTAGCGGCTTTGAACCAATCGAGGCTTCGGGCGCTGAGCCAGCATGGCGAATCAGCGCCCAATTTCTTTCAGCGCAGCGCATTCAGGCAGGCCTCCCTTGTCCAGAGGGGCGAGGTGCGGATCTTGCCGATGCTGTTGTCCGCCTGGAAACAGGTGATGAAGTTCGCTCTCAGCGCGCCGGCGCGATTCAGGCCCATCGCCAGGACCACCACGAAATCCTCATAGAGAAGATCGACCCTCCGCGCCGGGTCGTAGCTCCGCGTCCTGGCAACCCACCCCTGGTAACGGATGGCCGCCGGATCGGTCAGCGTGGCGCCGATCCAGTTCATGCGCTCGGCCCGCACCCACGAGAAGGCGTCCTTGGCGCCGTCGCGGTTGGTGCTCTCGTAGAAGGCGTGGTCGAACTTGTTCTGCTGGAAAAATACCCGAATGCCGTCATGCGTCTCGATCCCGCCGCGGCAATAGGTTCCGACGAAATGCTGGCGATAGGCGGTCTCGTCGGGCAGCTGGAGAAGCGGCGGCAACGGCATCACCAGCCCCCGTCCAGCCGGATTCTGAAGACGTTGAACTTCTCCTCGATCCGGCGCGTGGGTCCGATGCGGCCGTGGATATTGAGCCGCTCCTCCAGCTTCCGGACCACGGCTTCCTTGGCCGTGCCTTGTCCGAGCGTGTCGTTCAGCCGGCTGCTCGCCGCCCCCAGCAGCACATCGCAAAGCTGAAGGAGGACGACCTCCGGCGATGGCAGCGACTGGATGTCGGTGATCGTGGCGGAGAGGTTCGAATAGTGCAGGCAGCGTTGCAGATCATGCAGGCGCTTCCGGTCCCGGTTGGTCTTCAGGTCGCAGAAGATGCGGTACTCGTTGAAGTCCAGGATCCAGTGGTGCAGGAGCTGGTAGTAGAACTTGTAGAAGCCCAGTTCGCCGTCGTTGCCGTGCAGGGCGAGATTGACCTGCTCGCGATCGACGGCGATGCAGCGGAAGCGCATGTCCATGCCGAAGGACATGAAGACGTCGACCAGATCCTCATAGAATGCCTGCTTCGACGGCGAGATCTTTGTCCACTTCATCTCACCCCACACCGCATGGTCTGCCCGCAGCGCGGCGATCCTGGCCTTGACCTCGTCGCGCATCTCGGCGGGCAGCCAGAGGCTGCCGATCATCAGGTATCGGGCGCGCGGGCGCTGGGAGGTGAAGAGGTCCGGAAGAGCCTCGTCGCAGTAGACCTCGAACTTCATGACGCTGCCTCCGCCTCTAGCACCCGGAGGCGCCCCGTAAGCAGCTCGGTCGCGAGCGCGTCGCGCTGCCGGGCAAGCGCAGCCCGCTCGGCCTCGAGGGCGGCAATTTCCCGCTCCGCATCATCGAGCACTTCGACGATGGCGCGCTGCTCGTCGAGCGGCGGCAGATGGAATTCGAATTCGGCCAGGCTCGCATAATAGATGCGGACGCGGACGCTGCCGTTTCCGGCGATGGTCATGAAATCGGCCCATGCCTTCGTCCGACGCAGGTGGTTGAGGAAGCGCGGATGAAGCCGGTCTTCCTTGCAGGCGAACACGACATAGTCGGGGCTGACGATAACGTCGCCCTCGTGCTCTGACATGGCGATGGAGCCAATGTTGATGCGCATCGGGTTGTAGGCGAAGCCGTTAGGCGGCAGGACGAGATAACGGCTGATATTCTCGGCCACGACATGTTCGCGCATGGGGACGATGCCTTCCGCCTTCGTCACGCCCATGACGAGATCGCGACCATAGCGGTCGCCATTGCGCCTGGTTAGCTGCGTGGTCACCTCGGAGAGCGTGGTCATCGGCCAAGGGGAGTTTCTGCTACCAAGCCTATGAGCGCCATGAATGAGGCGCTCGCGGATCGAGGACAGCAGCTTCTCTTTGCGGTCGATCTGTCGGGACAGCCGATCCAACGTTGAATCCCATGTGGATTGGATCGCCGCTATGCGGCGCTGAACCTCTATCGGAGGAACCGGCAGTTCAAAATCGAGTATGTCCTGAAAAATTAGACTTGGTTGAACGCCGACTTTCGTGGCGGCTGCTACCTGGCGACGCCCCTCTATAGAGCGGAGGAAAAGTAGGACAAATGCAGGATCGGCTTTGCTTTGATCAATAGCGAGTCGTGCATTCGTCTGGCTAATGTTCGCTCCATCGAGGAAATCCGGAACGATGGCACAAGAGCCTACGTCTCCCTTGATCGTGATTACGATGTCACCCGTGCGCAAACGCGCACGCGCAAAGCGACGCTCGATGTGTGGAGCCACACGACGATATTCGTCGAGCGGACGCCATCCGCTGGCAAAATCGCCGCCGCGGACCAGAGGAATACCCTCTGGATCGTGTTCGCCGGGCTGGACGACGCCATAGGTTATTGGTCGCAGAGTATCGACAACCGAGGCGATGCGCTGAACTCGCCACCCCTTTTCGAGATGCGACGGGACAACTTCGCACTTAGACATTGAGCCCCAGCTCCTTCAGATGCTCTCGCATCTTTGCGCGAAGGGTCGTGAGCTCCTCCTCCAGGGTGTCGATCTCTTTCTGCACCTCGGCGATGTCGACTTCCTCCGCCGGCTCGAACGTGTCGACGTAACGGGGAATGTTGAGGTTGAAGCCGTTCTCCTTGACCTCGTCTACCGGAACGGCGCGGGCATAGCGCTCCACATCCTCCCGCGCGGCCAGCGCCGAGATGATGTGGTCGACATGGCTGTCGAGGAGCTGGTTCTGGTTCTTGCCTTGCTGGAAATCCCGGCTCGCGTCGATGAAGTAGATGTCGCGCCGGTCGGCCAGCGTGCCGCCCTTCTCGCGCCGCCGGTCGAACAACAGCACCGCGACGGGGATGGTGGTGGTCTGGAACAGGTTCGCCGGCAGGCCGATGACGGCGTCGAGCAGGTTCTCCTCGATCACCGCCTTGCGGATGATACCTTCCTTGCCCGCCCGGAACAGCACCCCGTGCGGGACGACCACCGCGACGCGACCCTCCTGCGTTTTCGCGGCCTCGATCATGTGGGTGATGAAGGCCCAGTCGCCCTTGGACTTCGGCGGCACGCCGCGCCAGAAACGGCCGAAGCGATCGTTCTCGGCATTCTCGGCGCCCCACTTGTCGAGGCTGAACGGCGGGTTGGCGACGACGACGTCGAACTTCGTCAGGCTGGCGCCATCGACGAGTTTCGGGTCGTTGAGCGTATCGCCCCATTCCAGCCGGGCGCCATCGATGCCGTGCAGGAACATGTTGAGGCGCGCCAGACCCCAGGTGCCGCGGTTCACCTCCTGCCCGAACAAGGCGAAGTCCCGCGAGCCGACCTCTTCCGCCGCCTTGATCAGCAGGGAGCCCGAGCCGCAGGCGGGGTCGCAGATGCGGTCGCCCGGCTGCGGGGCAGCGATCCTGGCCAGCACGCGGGCGACCTGACGCGGTGTGTAAAACTCACCGGCCTTCTTGCCCGCCTCCGAGCCGAAGCGTTCGATCAGATAGATGTAGGCCTCGCCGATGACGTCCTCGGCGGTCTTGTGGTCCGCGCCGTCGCCGACCACGCGGGAGGGGCGCAGATCGAGCTTCGCAAAGTCCTCGATCAGCGACTTGAGGCGCCGATTGCGGTTCCTGGTGTCGCCGAGCTTCGTCTCGCTGTTGAACATGACGTCGGCGAAGGCGTCGCCGATCTTGGTCTTGTTCCGCTCGGCGATGGCGTCCAGCGCCTGATCGATCAGCTCGCCGATGTTGTCGGCGTTGCGCTGGCGAAAGAGGTCTTCGAAGCTCGCGCCCTTCGGGATGACGAAACGCTCCCGCGCCATCTTCCGCTCGACGCGAAGCTGATCACCCTTATAGCGCTGGTCTGCTTCCTGGTAGTGCTCCTTCCAGACGTCGCTCACATACTTGTAGAACAGGAAGACGAGGATGAAGTCCTTGTATTCCGAGGCGTCGATCACGCCGCGGAAGGTGTCGCATGCCGCCCAGGCGATTCGCTTGACGTCGTCGAGGGTGGTTCTGTCTGCCATGGTTTTCTCCCTGGGATCGGGCGGGCGTTGGCGCGCCCGCCCGTCCTTGATTACTGTCAGCGTACGCCGCACAACGGATTGAACTGCACCCGGAGCTCCCGCTCGATCCGCATCCGCGCCGCCTCGTCGCAGTAGAGCGCCGCGACCGCGAGAGTACCGTGGTTGTTGCGCCTCCACTGATCCCGCCGGTCGTGGTTGGCCACACGGTCCTGGATCCAGCCGGCCTCGCCGATGTCGATCACCGTGTAGCGGTCCGTGTCGGTCCGCCGGCTGAGGATCGCATAGACGCCGGAATTGTTGCGAAGGTCGGCCGTGTTGCCGAAGGGGCCCTCGAAGCTGTAGTTGCCGATCGTGATGGACATGCGTAGATTGCCTTTCGTCTAAGACAGTTGGACAAAGGACCTCAGGGTGTTGGCGCACCTTTGAGGCCCGGGATGGAGCCGGGAGCGCTAGCGCGCTTCCGGCTTTTCTTCGCGATCTCCCGCAGAGCCAGGTCGAAGAGCCGGCCCCGCGCTACGCGAAGGCGGTCCATCACCTCGATCTCGCGCCGTTCGAGCCGGGCGAGGTCGGCGAGCCTGATCTGGCTTGAGAGGTCGGGAAGCTCGATGTGCAGGGCTTCGAGGGCCTGCCTGGGAATTTGCGGAACGTGAGTTCCGACGGCGTCCTGGCGCAATATGCTCTGGGTCGACGCCGCCTCGAGGAACGCGACGAGGAAATCGGGATCGACGTCCTTGGCGCGGCGTCGGAGGATGTAGAGGGGCGCCGCCGCCACCGTAGGGCCGGTAACTTCGTCCATCTTGCCGACCGAGTAGCGGTTGCCGCGCGGCTGCAATATGACATCGCCCGGCTTCAGAAGCCCCCTTGTCGAACTGGGCGGAGCGGCGATGCGGGCGGCGCCTACAAGGTCGACCGTGCCGTCGCCGACGAGGTCGCGCGCCTGCACGACGATGCAGGCGCCGTTCTTTTCGCTCTCGATACGAGAGCGGAACGGAACCCCTGGCAGGACCTCGACGACTTCGGAAAGCTGCATTTCGTCACCACGCCAACGCTTGTCTGCACAGAATATAAGCGCCGGAGGGTGGCCCGTCAATCCTGTTGCAGAAATGGCGTTGCTGCAATGGTAAAACGCGGCGCCAGCTTGAGCAGGCAGACTCGCGAGGCCCCCTTAGTGCTATGTTTTACCAGGACTTTCTGAAGCCAGCGCCCTGCGTTGCTCCGACCAATCGGCCGAAAAGGGCTTGAGGAGCAGTTCTAGCTGCCAGGTCGGCGGTTGTCGCCCGTCGAGAATCGCTTCGACGATGTCCGGCGCCAACAGGGTCAGACGAAGGACCCTGCACAGGTAGGACTGGTTGATGTTCTCGGCCACGGCCAACTCGGTCACCGAAGCAAATCGACCGCTCTCCATGAGCCGCTTCCAGCGGTGGGCCCGGGCGATTGCCTTGACCATCGTGTTGTCGACGCGGGGGCGGGGCGCTCCCCAGCTTGTACCCTCGGGCGACACAACTTGTTTCCGCCCGCCGCGTTTGCGTAAGGCCAAGGGCACATGGACCGTCAGCGTGCGCCCGCTATCGGCGGTGGCGTCGCGGCCCATCACGCTGCCCTCCGTGGGGCGCCGGCCTTTGTGCCTAGCTCACGAACCAGATGGGCCAGCCCATCCATACGGAGCCGTATATCAACACCTTCGAGCCCGACCTCAACGCGGTCGACGAGGAGCTGGACGATACGAGCCTGCTCGGCCGGGAACAGCTCGTCCCACAGCGGGTCGAGGCCTTCCAAGGCTTCCCTGACCTCGGCCTCGGACAGACCATCGATCTCGCGCCGCGCCGATCGCCATGTGCCGACGATCACCTCCGGGGCGCGAAGGAGGCCGCGCAGCTGGTCGACCACTGCGCCCTCGATCTCGGCGGCGGGCACGCGCCCCACTGGACAGGCATCGGCGCCGCGCTTCAGGACCGACTGGCTGACATAGTAGCGGTAGAGCTTGTCGCCGCGTCGCGTGTGCGTCGGCGTCATGGCACAGCCGGTCGGCCCGAAGATGAGGCCCTTCAAGAGAGCCGGCGTCGCAGCGCGCGTCCGGCCCGCGCGCACCCTCGGGCTCTCGCGCAGGATTCCATGCACCTTGTCCCACAAGGCGCGCGTGATGATGGCATCGTGCTCGCCGGGATAGGCCGTCCCCTTGTGCACGGCGTCACCGATATAGACCCGGTTGTTGAGCAGCTTGTAGAGGAAGCCTTTGTCGACTAGCCGACCGCGCCGCGTCCGCACGCCTTCGGCGGCGAGCGCCCGGGCCAACGCCGTCGCCGAACCCACCTCGACGAAGCGCTCGAAGATCATCCGGACCGTCGCGGCCTCGGCATCATTGATCACCAGCTTGCGGTCCCTGACCTCGTAGC
>Ga0209066_10007393_pt1 | contig 10894 bp, 14 predicted proteins | sample All_14_2_FD_187198 | JGI IMG/M metagenome (GOLD analysis project Ga0209066, IMG submission 187198) | Freshwater microbial communities in response to fracking from Pennsylvania, USA - Allegheny Zone_MetaG_DW_15 (SPAdes) (version 2) ... | reverse complement strand
CGCCTGCCCGGCTCCGACCCCTTCCCCTTTCCGGAGACAGCCATGACCCAGAATGAGCCCACCCTCGCGGCCCCGCTGCTGCCTTCAACCATCGACTTGGCGTCGATCTTCGCGGCTCACGCCGAGCGCACCGCCCGGATAGATGCCCTGCGGCCCGCCAACAAGGACTGGCTGTTCGACGGCCTGATGGCCGCCGGCATCACCCATGTCACCGTGAGCTTCGACGGCGAAGGCGACAGCGGCCAGATCGAAAGCTTCGCCGCCTGGAACGGCGAGACCGCCGTCGACTTCCCCGCCGTAGAAATCGCCTATGCCGCGCTGACCTGGGGCAGTCCCGAGGTCGAGATGCGGAGCCTCTCGCTGCAGGATGTCGCCGAACAGCTGGCCTACGACCTTCTCTCCGACACCCATGATGGATGGGAAAACAACGACGGCGCTTACGGCGAATTCTGTTTCGATGCCGCTGCCCGGACCATCCACCTCGAGTTCAACGAACGGTTCACGTCGTCCGAACTCTTCACCCACGACTTCTGAGGGGCAGCGATGGCACATCCGTATCATCACGCCCTGTCCTCGGTGAAGAAATGGGGCGGCACCGTCGACGATTACCAGGCCATCCACGCTTGGTACGATAGCTCTAAGGCCCATTCTGCGGACTTCCGGCACAGAGCGATGTTTCATCATGCTGCTGGGATATGGCAATCCGAGGCGATCTTCGGTTCGACGATCACGCTCTCGACCGGTCGCATCATCCCGACCCGATGGGTCGGCGAACAGCATGTGCGCGAGGATCTGGGCTTCATCCCGAGTTTCACCGACTGGGTGAAAACGATCCGACCAGAGCCGTGGATGGGTCGGGCCGAGAAAATCGAGGCCCTTGTGGACCCGCATCTGGCCCCGCCGGTCCGGGAGGTTCGCTGACATGTGTCGGGCCTATCAAAACCTTGGCCTGCCGCCCGATGCGTCGAACCTGACGGTTCTGCGCACCGCAATCCGGCGGCTGCATCCCGACACACTGGCTGTCCGCAGCTGGCGCGCGGCGCGCAAGCGCTATTACCGCGATCTGCTCAGCGCCCACAGGGCGGCGCAGGACCAGGCGCGCGCGCAGCCGGGCTGATGCCGCTTCGCCATCGATCCGAAAGTTCCATTGCGCCCGACCTCAGAGGCCGGGCACCTTTACATCTGGAGGGCCAAATGGCCGATTATTTCACCCACTTCTCCTGTCTGATCGACGTTGGCACGCCCGAAAAGGCCGTCCGCGCAATTGATTTCTTCGTCGCCCTGCGTGACGAAGATGACCAGACGGATGAACCGCAGTTCCACGGCTTTGATCTGTCACGGCAGGATGGCCCGGAGAGCAGCGTCCTATGGATCCACGACGACGAAAGCGGTGACGTCGAAGCCGTGATTGCGTTCATTCTGCGCTTGGCGGCTGAGCTCGATCTTTCTGGCCTCTGGGGCTTCGAGCATTCCAACACTTGTTCTCGGCCTCGGCTGGACGCCTTCGGCGGCGGCGCACATGTGATTGACCTCGGAGCGCGTAATGTCATCGGCTGGGTGAATACCCAGACTTGGCTTGCCCATGCGCTGACTGGGGAGGACCCCGATGCCTGAGACCATTTGCACCATAGTCTACCAGTTCCCGGAACTGTCCGACGCAGCCAAGGAGAAGGCGCGCAGCTGGTATCGCGAGGCGGCGTTCCACGATGACTGGTGGGATGCCGTTTATGATGACTTCGAACGCATCTGCGACATTCTGGGGGTTAGCCTTAAGACCAGGGCTGTCCGGTTGATGGGCGGTGGGACGCGGCAGAAGCCCTGCATCTGGTTTTCGGGATTTTCGTCGCAGGGGGATGGCGCCTGTTTCGAGGCCACGGTCAGGCACGCCAACGGCTCCGCCCGCAAAATCCGCACCTATGCTCCGAAGGACCAAATCCTGCACAGGATTGCCGACCGCCTGCATGCCGTCCGGCGACAGAACTTCTACCAGCTCCACGCCGATGTTACCCAACGCGGGCGTTACTACCACGAATACTGCATGACTATCGACGTCACGCGCGACAGCCCGACCGGGCAGCCGCCGACCAATGGCAGCGAAGAGATCGTCGTGGAGGCGCTGCGGGATCTCGCCATCTCATGGTCATTCTGCCCATATCGGCGAGTTTGTGACTGTGCATTACCCCTACCACCCGCTCTTCGGGCGGCGGGTGCGATGCGAAGGCATTGATAGATCCCGAAACGGTGCGGTGGCGCGGATTGAAGCCGCGCCGGGTCATGTCGTTATCGTAGCGACCTGGATGCTCGACCCGGTCGCTTGTGTGGGTATGGCGATTGGCGAGCCGCGGGTTTCGCTTGGTTCCCTTGTTGAACTCGCCGAATTTCTGGCTGCGCATCGCGCAAGGGTAAGCTCCTCGACTGTAGGCATAGTCCAGGAGATTCCCCCCGATGAAACGATCGACACCCATTCCGCCCGAAAGATCGCGCCAAGTCGCTATGGCGTTCGATTCCCACAAGATGCTGGGCATGAGCCCGAGGCAGCGCGAAGCAGTGCTGATGGCGCTGGCGACCCTGCTGATGGAGGCGACCGAAACCGCCAGAAAGGAGGAGCCGCATGAACGCGCTTAGCCCTCTTCCGCCGGCGATCTTGAAGCGCAAGGCCGTCGTTTATGTGCGGCAGTCGACACAAAGTCAGGTCCTGCACAATCTTGAAAGCCAGCGAAGCCAGTACGATCTCGTGAACACGGCTCGACGGCATGGTTTCCAGCAGGTCGAGGTCATCGACGATGATCTTGGGCGCTCTGCCAGTGGCGCTGTCGCCCGCCCGGGATTCGAGCGTCTTGTCGCCTGGCTCTGCGCCGGGGATGTAGGCGCAGTGCTTTGCCTCGACGCTTCTCGCCTCGCCCGAAACGGGCGTGACTGGCACCACTTGCTGGAGCTTTGCGGTCTGGCCGACGCCCGGGTCATCGACCGGGACGGCGTATACAATCCCTGCTCACCCAATGATCGTCTGTTGCTCGGCATGAAGGGAACAATCAGCGAGTTCGAACTTGGCATTCTGCGGGCGCGAATGCTCGAGGCCGCCCGGTCAAAGGCTAAGCGGGGCGAACTGCGCATCAACGTGCCCATCGGCTATATTTGGCATCGCGATGCGGGCCTTGGCTTCGATCCCGATCTGCGTGTGCAGGAGGCCATCCGCCTGATCTTCAGCCGCTTCCGGGAACTGAAAAGCGGCCGCCAAGTCCTGTTGTCGCTGACGCAGGACAAGCTCTCATTCCCACGCCCATCCGAGGGGCGTTACATGACGTCATTCGACTGGACGCCAATCCGGTATCGCAACGTCATCTCTGTGCTCAAGAATCCCTTTTATGCCGGGATTTATGCCTATGGGAAAAGCGGGCCCCGCGCCGAGATCGTGGATGGGCGGGCCCATAAATCCTACGGCCATGGCAAGCCTATGGAAGAATGGGATATCTTCCTGAAGGACCACCATGAAGGTTACATAGGCTGGGAAGAATATGAGCGCAATCTGGCCCATCTGGCGACCAATGCTCACGGTCGGAAAGGCGGTGTCAAGTCTGGGCGCGGCGGTCGCGCGCTGCTCTCTGGGTTGATGTCCTGCGCGCGATGCGGCTGCCGTATCACGGTCACGTATCCGGGCCAGGCCTTGAGCCCGGTCTACCGCTGCGACTACATGAACACGATGCTTGGTCACGACAGGTGTGTTCATTTTGGCGGGTCACGGATCGACGCCGCGATCGCCGCAGAGATTCTTCGCGTGGTGCAGCCCGTTGCGATAGAAGCAGCGAGGGAGGCGGAACGAATGCTGACAATGGCCAGCGAAGAACGACGACGCGCTGCGGAGCTCGACTTGCAGAAGGCGCAGTATGAGGCTGGACTGGCAGAGCGCCGCTATGCGGCCTGCGATCCCGAGAACCGACTTATTGCGGCCACGCTTGAACGGAACTGGGAGGCGACCCTGCAGCGTCTCGAGGCGTGCGAAATGCGCGTTGACGTCGGTGAGGCCCCCATCGTCGCAGTGGAACCGCCTGACCTTGAAGGTTTGGCCGAAGAGGTGGCCACGGCCTGGAACGCAGCTGGCGTCAGCGCGCGGACCCGCCAACGCCTGGTGCGCACGCTGATCAAGGACATTGTCGCGGACGTCGATGAGCAAAGTCGCGAAGTGATCTTGACCATCCACTGGCAAGGTGGCCAACACTCCCAGCTGCGCGTCAAGAAGCCCAAACCCGGCCAGCATGGCCGCGTCACTTCCGAAGATGCCTTGACCTTGATCCGATCCATGGCCGGACGTTGGAGCGATAGTGACATTGCTGCGACGCTCAACAGAATGAGCCTGCGCACGGGGTGCGATCACAGCTGGACCGCGAAACGGGTCTCCTCCACCCGGAAGATCAATGGCATTCGAGCTTACGCGTCGGCCGACAAGCAGGGCGGGTGGCTTACGATGGCCGAAGCGGCTGAGAAACTGGGGGTGACACATCACGTCATCCGCCGGTTAATCAAAGAGAAAATCCTGCCGGCTGAACAGGTTATGCGGCACGCACCACATCAGATAAGAATCGTCGACCTCGAAAGTGATGCGGTTGCCGAAGCCCTGAGGCACCGAAATGCCCCGTGTCGCGATCCCCGGCAAACTACACTTCCAATGATTACAAACACTTAGAATGAGGTGCATAATGAATCGTTGTCGGCCAACTGGCTTTATCGGCAGCTGGAGGCAGAGTACGACCATCTGACCTCAGACGAAGCCGTTGAGGAGGGGATTGTCATCAACGAATACACCTTCACTGACGCCGGGCGGTGGTTCGGGTAAAGCGGTCTAGTTGAAAACTGTCAGAAACTTGCGTATATTTCTGACAAAGGAGCGATCATGGAGCGCATATCGGAAAGCATTATGCACGTCGCCGCGACGTTGCCGGAGGGGGTGCCCTTGGCAGCGAAGGGGCTCTTGCACCTCGGATCGCGCGCGGCGGTCGATCAGTCGCTTTCGCGTCTGGCCGCGCGGGGCGAGTTGATCCGTGCAGGCCGCGGCATTTACATGCGCCCGGTCCAAACGCGCTTTGGGCCGCGCAGCCCCTCGGCCGAACAGGCAATTGAGGCTCTGGCTGTGCAGCGGGGCGAGACGATCGCCCCGAGTGGGGCGGCAGCAGCGAATGCCTTGGGCCTGACGACGCAGGTGCCGGTCAAGTTGGTCTACCTCACCTCGGGTCGAAGCCGCATTCTGAACGTTGGGCGGCAAACCGTCGATCTGCGTCATGCGCCGCGATGGCAGTTGGCGCTTGGGAACAAGGCTTCGGGCCAAGTGATACGTGCTCTTGCCTGGCTTGGGCCGGAAGCGGCGTCCAGTGCGCTACCCATTGTGCGGGCGAAGCTCACGGACACTGAAAAGACCGAACTGGTCTTGGCAGCGCCGCAGTTTCCAACCTGGTTGGCCCGATTGGTCGGGATGCTGGTCCATGTCTGAGGCGTTCATTCGCCTCAGCCCCTCCGACCGTCTGGACGCACTCGGTGTCGCCGCAGATCGTCTGGGTCGGCCTGCGCACCTCATCGAAAAGGACATCTGGGTCGTTTGGGCGATCCAGCAGCTTTTTGGCTCGCCCATCGGCGCGAACCTTGTTTTCAAAGGCGGCACATCGCTGTCAAAGGCGTATCACGTCATCGACCGGTTTTCTGAGGATGTGGACCTGACCTTTGACATCCGCGCGCTGATCCCGGATCTTCTCGAGGGTCGTGAAGATGCCTTGCCGGTTACGTCCAGCGAAGAGCGGCGTTGGTCGAAGCGCGTACGGCAGGTGCTGCCCGAATGGGTGGCGGGGACGGTCCGGCCAATTCTGCAACTGGCCATTGAGCGGGACGGGATCGCCGCCGCGCTTCGTACCGAAGGCGACAAGCTGTTCATCGACTATCCGAACCTCGCTAGCGGCACAGGATATGTATCACCAAGCGTGATGCTGGAGTTTGGGGCACGTTCCACTGGAGAGCCGGCATCACCGCGCGACATCGTCTGCGACGCAGCGGCCGTGATCGAGGGTGTAGAATTTCCGACGGCCCGACCGCGCGTCATGCATGCCGAACGAACCTTCTGGGAGAAGGCAACCGCGATCCATGTCTTTTGCGTGCAGGAACGCCTTCGTGGAGATCGATTCTCCCGGCATTGGCATGATGCTTCTCGCTTGGACCAGGCCGGAATTGCCGCTGCAGCTATAGACGATCAGGCGCTTGCGGCAGCGGTCGCAAGGCACAAGTCAATGTTCTTTGCAGAGAAAGCGGCAGATGGCGCCTGGGTTGACTACGACCTTGCAACGTCCGGGCAACTGCAATTGGTCCCAGGCGGGGACGCTCGCGGCGTTCTGGCGGAGGACTATCACCGGATGGTCGAGGACGGCTTGCTTGCATCGACACCAGAGCCGTTTGACGCCTTGATGGATCGTTGCGCCGACATCGCGCGCCGGGCAAACGCAGCGTTCAGGGCCGACTAGAAAGTCGCCCTAAGCTGACCGCCACTACCGGTTCCCATCGATCCACTTCGACATCAGCCCCTTGTTGCGGGCAAGGCGTTCGGCGAAGTTATTTGGGAATCGGCCATCTTTAGGAGCGCCAAGGGTGCCGTGCCAAAATCGGCGCCCCCTATTGATGATGACCAGCGCAGAATGGACGCCCAGCTTGTGGGTTCTGATCCGATCCCTCACTCACTTCCGGGGTCGGGCACAGTCCTTGGGTCACTGAAGTAGGACTCAAACATGGGCCGCGCCGACAACAAGACTAGAGGGTGACTAGTTCTGCAAGTTTGGCCGCGACGCTTGCCATAGCGTCGTCTGCGGTACTCAGGCCGCTTCTGGAGCCGAGCATGGGGCTGACATCGCGGAGCGCTTCATACGTCGTTTCGTGCACGATGGGGACAAGCAGATCGCGCGCAAGGAGCACAGAAAGCTCTTTGTCTGCAATACCCTCCGCTTGGACCCGGCGCAGCAGTGCAGGGGTCACCAGTACAATTCCTTCCTACCCGGGACTTTGCCAGCCCCTTGTCGATTTCACGGAGCAATGAAGAACCGAGGGCGACGTCTTTCTCGCTGAACCAGACCGAGACGCCGCGCGCCTCGAGCAGATCGTGCAGCTCCTTTGCTGCCCCTTTCCGATCGTCCCACGCATGGCAAAGAAAGATGTCCCGAAGATCGGGTGCGGACGCTCGCTTCTCGAAGTTTTCGCGAACCGGCGTGAGCGTTCTCACCTCGGCAGGTGTATACACCACCGACGAACTTGCTCGTGACCAGCGCGGTTTTGTGCCGCCGCTTGATCCTCCGCTGCTGATCCGTGCACCGCCGCCGCTCACCGACGGATAATGGGTCGGATACGAGTACGAGGGCCAGCTTCCATAGCCGCGTGAGCGTCCACCACATGCCGGGCAGTTTGCGCGACCGCTCGCCGTGCGATGGCCTTCTCTTGGTGCTGTGCATTGCGCCATATAATTCCCCTTTCTCGTCGCAGTGAAAATTGCGGGGCGCCTTGCCCCGCTATTAGGTTCAGCCTTTCGGGGGGAACGGATCGTTGCCGTAGCTGTATGCTTCCCGAAAGCGGCTATCGCGCCCCTGAATGCGCAGCTCCGACTCTTGGTTCCGCGCGATGCCGCGACCATAGTTGATCGCTTCCCGCTGCGTATCGAACACGCGGGTCGGGCGCTCGTTGCCCTCACCGCGGACGGCCCACTTGTCGCCACGCGTGACGACGTATTGGTTCTTGCCACCTGACATTTTCGCTTTCCTTTCAATTGCGAGTTGGGTTAGTGATTGCAAGATCGCAATCAAGGTCAATATTGCGACAACGAAGGGAGATTGCAAGAGTGAAATCGCTATGAAGGAACAGTTCCTCAACGAAGCGTTCTTCCATGCCCTTGATGGGCACCGACAGGCGAAGCGCCTTACTTGGAAGGCAGTCGCGGAACAGGCTGAGGTGAGCGCCTCAACGCTTACGCGGATCGCGCAGGGAAAGCGCCCCGACGTGGACACCATGGCGGCACTGTGCCGATGGTCAGGTTTGAGCGCAAATGACTTCATCGACTACCAAGAGACAGTTGCGAAACCGGAACCCTTGGGTCAAATTATGGCTCTACTCCGAGCCGATAAGAAAATAGCGCCGGAGGGAGCCGCAGCTATCGAAGTAATGATCAAAGCGGCATACGAGCAGTTCCGTAAGGAGATTTAGTTTGCCGAAGCAGAAGTTGCGTCGTGGATTTGTTACTGAGGCTCATTGGTGGGCTAGTTCCTTGCGAGAGGAAATGAAGGTTGCCGCTGATGCTCCGCTATGTCCTCGCAAACTAGCAGAGCATCTCGAAGTAAAGATTATCCGGCTTTCACAGCTTCCACCCATTCAAGAGCGGGAACTTCTGCTGTCCCGAAAAGCAGGCTGCGGCTTCTCTGCAGCGGCCTGCTTTTCGGGTCTTAAGGCCTTCATCTTCCTGAACGACGCGCATGAACCAAAGCGTCAATCATCAGATATTGCTCACGAAATAGCACACATCCTCCTGCGACACACACCCGTGAATCCCTTTGTCCTCGGTGGGAAACGCGAATACTCGCCGGAGGATGAACTCGAGGCCGAGACGCTTGGCCCTGCGCTGCTAGTCTCGGAAGCTGCAGCTCTCCGAGCTTACCGGCTTATTCAAACTCGCCAGCACTCTATGCTCTCCCTCTCAAATGAGTGGATGGTGACGGAAGACGTGATCCGTTGGCGCATGAATGCAGTTGGCGCAAATAAGCGCGTCAAGCTGGCTGCGTAACCTCGAATAGGGTGCAGGATTCGAACGCTCGATCCGTTTACGCAGGTTACCGAGTATCAACTTTCTACCCTAAGCATCTCTACCCTAAGCAGATTTTGCCCATCCCCGTCATGCAGTTGCAGGCACCACGATACTTAAAATAGCACGCTGAAGTGCATCAAGGTCGTAGTAAGGTTGCGGCGGCCCGCCGGACCTAAATAGTAGTCTTTGGGGGGCGGGCTGCTCTCACCGGTTCCCGTCGATCCATTTCGACATCAGCCCCTTGTCACGGCAGCATTCTTCCGGGACAGCGCGGCGCTTGATGCGGACGAGGCGCTCGGCGAAGGCGACTTGCTTTGAAGACGGCAGGCGGTCGAGTTCTGACAGGGGTTTCATTCGCGCCTGCGCATCGATCCAGGCGCTGAGGGAGCGGCGATCCTGTTGGACCTCCCATGGCAGGAGCGTCTGGTTTTTCAGGGCCAGCGACCGCGCATAGGCGATCTGCTTCGGAGTGGCGGGGAGGGCAAAGGCGGTGTCTTCCATAGGGAATCTTCCTTCTCGGCTTGGCTCTTACATTTAGAACAAAAGAAGAACAAATGCAAGGCAGCTCCTTGGGCAACGAGCCTGCCAGAGGGAGAGCGGGGAAGGGGTAGGGCGAGCCCGAGGGATACCGAGAGAGGTGTTTCCTGGCGCGATCCTGATCTCAACCGGAGTTCCCGATGACCTACCATGCCCCCGCCGTGCTGGCTGCGCCGCCCGTGGCCCTGCCGCTGCCCTCGAATGTTGCCGCCAAGATCCTTGCCGTCGCTGAGGCTCTGCAGCCCGCGATTGCGGCAGGCCAACCCATCGAAACCGGCCTGCTGCGCGCCGAGATGAAGCGCGCATTTGGCGGCTCCGATGCGGCAGGGGCTTGGGACTGGAAACTGGCCTATGAGGCTGGAGAAGCCGCACTCGTCCTCTTCCTGCGGAAATTCGGTCCCGCGCTTCTGGCGCGGTCCGGTTCGGCAGCGGCGCTGCTTCCGATCCTGACCCGGGTGTCTGACCTCCTGCCGACGCAGACCCGGCGCTCGGAGGAGATGGAGCGCCACCAGCAATTCAGCTCACCTTTGCCTATGGGGCTTGCGGCCTTGGCGGCGGCGCAGATCACCCCGTGTGACCTGGTCCTCGAGCCTTCGGCCGGGACCGGGCTTCTGGCGATCCTCGCCGAGATCGCGGGCGGCAGCCTTGCGTTGAACGAATTGGCCGAGACCCGCGCCGATCTTCTGCGCCTCCTCTTTCCAGGGCGCGCGGTCACCAGATTCGACGCCGCGCAGATCGACGATCATCTGCACGCAGGCTTTCGCCCGAGCGTCATCCTGATGAATCCGCCGTTTTCGGCCGTGGCCAATGTCGATGGTCGGACGACCGAGGCGACAGCGCGCTATCTGCGCTCGGCGCTCGCACGACTTGCGCCCGGTGGGCGGTTGGTCGCCATCACCGGGGCCAATTTCGCGCCAGATGCACCCGCTTGGGCCGAAACCTTCGCTCGGCTGACCGAAGCGTCACATCTGGTCTTTACCGGTGCTGTCTCCGGCGCGGCCTTCGCCAAGCATGGCACCAGCTTCGAGACGCGAATTTCGGTCTTCGACAAATGCCGTAGTGGCGAAAAGGGCCGCATCACGGCCGACCTAGCCCAGCCAATGTCGCCAGATGTGGCGCATCTGCTGGCCCGGATCACTGCCGAAGTTCCGCCGCGCCTCGAAATTATGTATGACGCCTCGACTGGGCAGGGCCGCTCTTCTCCCTTCTCGGGAAATCCTGCCCGCGCCGCAAAGGCCACTGTCAACAAATCTCGGGCTTCCGACTCGGCCGCGTCTTTCGGGGCAAACACGCCGGTCGACGCCGAAGACCTCGCCTATAGCCTCCGCGAGGTGATCGCATCCGACAGCGCTGCGCGTCTGTCGGATGCGATCTATGAAACCTTCCGCCTGCAGGCGATCAACATCCCCGGCGCGGCACCGCATCCGCGTCGACATCACCCCTAGGGAATACGTCTTATCCGGAACTCCGGATAAGACATAATATGCCGCGTCCGCGTTATGCAGAGCGCGGCGCTTCATGTCGTTGATATGATGTTTCATTTTG
>Ga0209066_10007392_pt1 | contig 10895 bp, 12 predicted proteins | sample All_14_2_FD_187198 | JGI IMG/M metagenome (GOLD analysis project Ga0209066, IMG submission 187198) | Freshwater microbial communities in response to fracking from Pennsylvania, USA - Allegheny Zone_MetaG_DW_15 (SPAdes) (version 2) ... | reverse complement strand
CGAGGGCATGGGCCCAGAATACCGGGCTTTCCGGCATCAGCGCGCTGCCGACCGCATTGACCGCGACCAGGGCGCCGACCTCGATACCGTCGACCACCACGGAAGCCGAACCGAGCCCGCCCTTCAGGCGGCCGCAGACCGCGCCATAGCCCGCCCCGGCATTGCCCAGGGCAAAGTCGAGACCGGCCCGCCCCAGGGCCTCGACCCCGAGGCGGCGATAGGGCGGCTCCAGCCCCCAGGCCTTGTCGCCGCCATTGCCAAGATCGAAGAGAATGGCCGAGGGCACCACGGGCACCGCCATGGGCGCGCTGCCGATGGCAATGCCCCGCCCCGCCGCCGAAAGGGCAGCGGTCACGCCATCCGCCGCCGCCAGTCCGAAGACCGAGCCGCCGGACAGCACCAGGGCGTGGAAACTGGCCAGGAAATTGGCCGGGTCCATGCTGTCGGTCTCGCGGGTGCCGGGGGCACCGCCGCGCTGATCGACCGCCATCACCGCCGGAAGGTCGGGCAGAATCACCGTGCAGCCGCTACGCAGCGCCGAATCATCCGCCTGGCCAACCTTGAGGCCGGCCACATCGGTGATCAGATTGCGCGGACCGGGACGCGGTTTCACTTCAGGCCGAGCCGTTCCGCCACTTCGGCGGCAAGGCCCCGGATTTCCTCCGCCGCCGCGCTCTTGCCCTGGGCTTCGGTCACGCCGACACCATCGAGCAGGCTGGCGGCAAAGGCCGTGCGATTGCCGAGCCTGGACAGGGCGACCGGATAGCCGGCCTTGGCAATCTCGCGCAGGACCTGTTCGTTCAGATTGCCGCGCGGCGCCACCCGGTTCAGGACCAGGAGGAAGGGCACTTTGCTGCTGCCGGCGAGATCGAGGGTGGGTTTGGTCGCCCACATGTCCATGGGCGAAAGCTGCATGGGCACCAGCATGAGATCGGCGGCGCGGATCGCGGTCTTGGCCGTGCTTTCGGTGTGCGGCGGGCTGTCGACCACCACCACGTCGCCCTCGCGCCGGGCGCGGTCGATCTCGGGACCGGCCTTCCAGCCGGGCGCGGCCTTCACGGTGATCGGCACCTCGCCGGCGCCAAAGGCGGCGCGCACGCGCACCCAGGCGGCCAGGCTCTGCTGCGGGTCGGTATCGACGACGACGACCCTATGCCCCTTCTCCGCCAGCGCCACGGCCAGATGCGCGGCCACCGTCGTCTTGCCGGCGCCGCCCTTCTGCTGCGCGACCGTCACCACTTTCGCCATTAGGATGCCCCCCGATTCTGCCCCGGAAACTTCGCCGCAGTGCGAGAATAGGACGCGCCGACACGAGATTGAAGCGAAACCGGGGGACTCCGGTTGACTTCGCCGAAGAGTGACCTTATAGACCGGGGCTCATTTTTTGGCGGCGGACTTTGCCGTCGCCCAGAAGCATGGAGTTCATCCGGTGAAGCGGACCTATCAACCCAGCGCCCTCGTGCGCAAGCGCCGTCACGGTTTCCGTTCGCGCATGTCGACCGTCGGCGGCCGGATCGTCATTGCGCGCCGCCGCGCCAAGGGGCGCAAGCGTCTCTCGGCCTGACGTTGTGCCGGCCATGACTGGGCCGGCCCTGACCGATCAGCCGCAGCCGCATGCCGGCCCTGGTGAAGGGGCAGACATGCCGCTGCGGCTTGTTCGCTTGAAGACGAGGCAGGAGTTTCTGGCGGTGGCAGGGGCAAGACGCAAGTTCACGACCCCCGGCCTGATGTTGCAGGCCATGGCCCGCCCCGATTCGGATGCCGCCCTCGCCCGTGTCGGCTTTACCGCTTCCCGCAAGGTCGGCAATTCGGTGGTCCGCAATCGCGCGAAGCGGCGCCTGCGCGCCCTGGCGGCCGACGTGCTCGCGGCCCGGGGTCTGGGCGCCACCGATTATGTCCTCGTCTGCCGGCAGGAAACCGCCGTGCGTCCCTATGACGATTTGCGCAGCGACCTCGAAACAGCGCTGGCGCGGCTGAAACTCGTCCGGCCGCCGGTCGCCGGGAAAGATGCCCCATGACCGTCATGCTGCGCATGCTGGCGATTCGCCTGCTCAGCCTGCCGGTGCTGGTCTGGCGTTACCTGATCTCGCCGGCCATGCCGCCCGCCTGCCGCTATATGCCGAGTTGCTCGGAATATGCCCTCGAAGCATTAAAACTTCACGGGCCTGTCCGCGGCAGCGCCCTTACCATACGCCGCCTCTGCCGCTGCCATCCCTGGGGCGGCCATGGCTATGACCCTGTGCCGCCGCAAGGCAGCTCCCCCCGTCACGCCCACAGGTGCTGGTGATGCTCGAAAACCGCAATCTGATTCTGGCGATTGCCGCCTCGATCCTGATCCTTCTCGGCTTCCAGTTCTTCGTGGATGGCCCCCGTCAGCGCGCCCGCCAGGCGGATGCCGCGCTGGTAGGCCCAGCCGAACTGATGGAGCGCGACGCCGCCCTCGGCCTGTCGCCGCGCCTGCCGATCGAGACCCCGAAGCTGCATGGCTCCATCGCCCTGACCGGCGGCCGGATCGACGACGTGACGCTGCGCGCCTACCGCGAGACGGTCGATCCCGCCAGCCCGGAGATCAAGCTGCTGTCGCCGCTGGCCTCGCGCACGCCCTATTACGCGGAGTTCGGCTGGAGCGCGCTCCAGGGCAGCACCATCGCCCTGCCGGGCGCCGATACGGTCTGGACCGGCTCGGGCAAGCTGACCGAAACCACCCCGGTCACCCTGACCTATGACAATGGCCAGGGCCTGGTTTTCACCCGCACCATCGCCCTCGATGCGAACTACATGTTCTCGATCGAAGACAAGGTGCAGAACAATACGGGCGCCCCTGTCGCCCTCTTCCCCAAGGCCCTGGTCGCGCGCATCGAGACGCCGCAGACCGAAGGCCTGTTCATCCTGCATGAAGGCCCGATCGGCGTGCTGGCCGGCCAGTTGCAGGAACATGACTACAAGCACCTCCGCGAGGAGAATGTGCCCGAGACCAAGTCGACGGGCGGCTGGATCGGCATCACCGACAAATATTGGCTGACCGCGGTCATTCCGGACCAGGCGGCGGGCGTCACCGGCCGTTTCGACCATGCGAAGATCGGCAACCGCGACCGCTATGAATCGGCCTATATGGGCGATGCCCTGACCGTGGCGGCGGGCACCACCGGCGTGGTCGCGCACAAGCTCTTCGCCGGCGCCAAGATCGTCGATCTGCTGCAGGCCTACCGCGACAATCTCGGCATCAACATGTTCGAGTATGCGGTCGATTTCGGCTGGTTCTTCTTCCTGACCAAGCCGATCTTCCTGGTGCTCGACTTCCTCTATCGCCTGGTCGGCAATTTCGGCGTCGCCATCCTGATCCTCACCCTGATCATCAAGGGCCTGTTCTACCCGCTGGCGAACAAATCCTATCGGGCGATGAACAAGATGAAGGACGTGCAGCCGGAAATGGCCGCGCTGCGCGAACGTTTCGCCGACGACAAGGCCCGCCAGCAGCAGGAATTGATGGCGCTCTACAAGCGCGAGAAGATCAACCCGCTGGCCGGCTGCCTGCCGATCCTGGTGCAGATCCCGGTGTTCTTCTCGCTCTATAAGGTGCTTTACGTCACCATCGAGATGCGGCACGCGCCCTTCTTCGGCTGGATCCAGGATCTGTCCGCGCCCGATCCTACCCATGTGCTCAATCTCTTCGGCCTGATCCCCTGGGACCCGCCGAGCTTCCTGGCGCTGGGTGTCTGGCCGATCCTCATGGGCATTTCCATGTGGCTGCAGCAGAAGATGAACCCCGCCCCGCCGGACCCGATCCAGCAGCGCGTGTTCATGTTCATGCCGATCATCTTCACCTTCTTCCTGGCCAGCTTCCCGGCCGGCCTGGTGATCTACTGGACCTGGAACAACGTGCTCTCGATCGCCCAGCAATGGCTGATCCGCCGCCAGGAGCCGCCGAAGGTGGCGGTGGCCGGGGCCGGGGCTGGCAGCGCCACGCCCGCACCCAAGGCCTCGTCCAGCAACCCGACCGGCGGCCGGCCGCCGGGCAAGCGGTGAGCGACGCCCATCGCGCCGAGGACGGCGCCGCCACGCCCGAGATGATCGAGGCGGGGCGGCTGCTGTTCGCCGGCCCCTGCGCCTTCACCTGGGGGGCGAGCAAGCTCGCCGAGCTGCCGCCCCCGGGCCTGCCCGAAGTGGCCTTCGCCGGGCGTTCCAATGTCGGCAAATCGTCGCTGGTGAATGCGCTGACCGGGCGCAACACGCTGGCCCGGGTCTCCAACACCCCGGGGCGCACCCAGCAACTGAATTTCTTCAATCTGGCCGACCGCCTCAGCCTGGTCGACCTGCCGGGCTATGGCTTTGCCAAGGTCTCGAAGGACAAGGTCGCCCAATGGGTGGACCTGACCGATACCTATCTGGCCGGGCGCCCGACCCTGAAACGGGTGATGGTGCTGATCGACAGCCGCCACGGCCCCAAGGCGCCGGACCATGCGGCCATGAAGCTGCTCGACAAATCCGCCGTCTCCTATCAGGTGGTGCTGACCAAGGTGGACAAGCTGAAGCCCGGCGAACTTGACCGCATGATGGATCAGGTGGCGGAGGCGATCCGCCCCCATGTCGCCGCCCATCCGGTGATCCTGCCGACATCGAGCGAAAGCGGCGAAGGCATTCCGGAAGTGCGGGCGGCCCTTGCAGCCCTTGGCAAGACAGCCGTTTCGGGTTAAGCGAGGCCGCCTAGATCAAGAGGACCGTGATGAGCGACAAGCCCGAGACCGCCAGTGCCTCCGACCGCCCCGATCTGAAGCTGCGCACGCGCTGGCTGCACACGGCGGCGACCATCACGGAAGCCCTGCCCTATATGCGCCGCTATGCCGACAGCACCTTCGTGGTGAAATACGGCGGCCATGCCATGGGCGACGATGCGGCGGGCCAGGCTTTCGCCAAAGACATCGTCCTGTTGAAGCAGGTCGGCATCAATCCGATCGTCGTCCATGGCGGCGGCCCGCAGATCGGCAAGATGCTGGAACGCCTGGCGATCAAATCGACCTTCATCGACGGCCTGCGCGTCACCGACCAGCCGGCGGTCGAAGTGGTCGAAATGGTGCTGGCCGGCTCGATCAACAAGCAGATCGTTGGCGCGATCAATGCCGCCGGCGGCAATGCCATCGGCATTTCCGGCAAGGACGGCCCGCTGATCCGCGCGAGGAAACTGACCAAGACCAAGCGCGACCCGGAATCGAATATCGAGAAAGTGCTCGACTATGGTTTCGTCGGCGAGCCGGAATCGGTCGATCCCCGCGTGCTCTACCTCTTCGAGCGTTCGGACTTCATCCCCGTGGTTGCCCCCATCGGCATCAGCGAGGACGGCCATACGTTCAACATCAATGCGGATACGGCGGCCGGCGCCATTGCCTCGGCCATGCGCGCCTCGCGCTTCCTGCTGCTGACCGACGTGCCGGGCGTCCTCGACAAGGAAGGCAAGCTGATCGACCGCATGACGGCGGAACAGGCCCGCGCCATGATCGCCGACGGTACGATCTATGGCGGCATGATCCCCAAGGTCGAAACCTGCCTCGATGCGGTCGAGAATGGGGTCGAGGCGGCGGTGATTCTCGATGGCCGCACCCCCCATGCCCTGCTGCTGGAAACCTTCACGTCCCATGGGGCCGGCACGCTGATCGAGGGCAAGCGCGCCTGAGCCCCTAGAGGGCGAAGAATTCCAGGTGCCAGGCCATATCCTCGGGGCTGAGCGGGTAATCCGTGCCGCCCCGGGCGAGCAGCAGGGCATTCTGAGGGACCAGGGCGATCTGGCGCTGGATCTTCAACGCCAGCCGCATGGACAGGCCCGCCTTCCAGGCCAGCGACACCACCGGCTTGCCAAGGCGCGTGCCCAGCACCTGGCGGACCGCCGCCGGCGCCAGCCGGCTGCGGATGCAGAGCGCGGCGATCACCTGCTCGCGCCGCCCGCCATCGATCGCCTCCTCGATCATCACTTCATCGAGAATGCCGCGCCGGTCGAGATCGGCCATATGGCGCAGCAGATTGTCGAAACTGTCGCCTTTGTCCTCGTGCTGGCCCCGGGCGACCCGCTCGCGCACGCCGCGCGCCAGGGCCAGGGCCGTTTCCTCGTCGAGATCGTTCCGCGCCATCAGTTGATCGACCAGGGAGGATGCGACGAAGCTGGCAATCCGCCGCACCGCCCGCATGGATAATTCGGTGCGCAGCACCAGGGGCTGGTGCCAGGTCTCGACGGCGGCGGCGGCATCGATCACCTGATCCAGCACATCGTCGCGAAGCGCCGCATTGGGATTGGCCAGCAGGGCGGCGACGGCAGGAATATCGAGGGTGGCGACAATCGCTTCCGAAATCCGGGCCGGCACCTCGCGCCGGCGCGAAATGGCCGCCAGCGCCCCTTCCACCTTGCAGGTGGCAATAATCTCCAGCAGGTCGTCATCGCCGAGCAGCGGGGAATATTCGAGGATGGGCGCCGCCACGATCAGATCCAGATCGCGGGCCAGACGCTGGACGATGGGCTTCGGCACCTGGCGGCTGGCCTTCAATTCCTCGGCCAGCAGGCGGCGCACGGCGGGAAGCTGGTCGCGGGCGAGAATATCCAGCAGTTCGATCATACGCTCGCGCAGGCGGTCCTGCTCGCCCGGGGCGAGATCGGGCAGCAGCCGGGCGACCTTGCGGGCCAATTCGAGGCGAACCTCGTCATCCGGGTCGAGGGTAAGGCGGCGGTCGGCCTGATGCGGCGTGGCCGGATTGGCGGCAACCGCCCGGCGCACACCGCGATCCGCGTCATCGGCCAGGTAATAGAGGATTTCCGGCCGGGTATCGGCGCGGGCGGCCAGGCGCTCGCGTTCGGGGGCGCCGCTTTCCAGCCGGGCCTTCTGGTCTTCATAGGGCAAGGGGGCGGCCGGCGGTCGGCGGCGGAACAGGCGCCGGATCATGCCGCCCCTCCCCGCGCGTTTCGCGCCCTGCCTTGCCGTTGCCGTGCCATGAGCCTTGCCGTCGCCAATCTGTCGGATGGCGCAAATCTAGGGCGGCTTTCTCAAGATTTGGTTGACGGGCCTTGAAAGGCCCGGACCTTCTCGCCACTCTGCGGCCATGGCCGACAAGAACCTCGCCCGGACCGAGACCTGGGTCTTCGATCTCGACAATACGCTCTATCCCGCCTCCTGCCGCCTCTTCGACCAGATCGAGGCGAAGATGCGCGCCTATATCACCCGGCACCTGGGGCTGGAGGATGAGGCAGCGCGCAGCCTGAAGACGGAACTCTTCCACCGCCATGGCACCACCATGAAGGGATTGATGGTCGATCACGGCGTCGATCCCCATCATTTCCTCGACTATGTCCATGATATCGACCTGGCACCGCTGGATGCCGCGCCGGGGCTCGATCCGGTGCTGGCCGCCCTGCCCGGGCGGAAGGTGATCTTCACCAATGGTTCGGTGGCGCATGCGGAAAATGTCCTGGGCCGGCTGGGCATTGCCCGGCATTTCGACGGCATTTTCGACATTGTCGCCGCCGATTTCACCCCGAAACCCCAGATGGCGCCCTATCGCCAGATGCTGGCGGCCTTGAAGGTCGATCCGACCCGCGCCGCCATGGTCGAGGACATGGCCCGCAACCTGCTGCCGGCGGCGCAACTGGGCATGCAGACAGTCTGGATTCCGAATGGCACCGATTGGGGCGCGGAGGGCCAGGGCGAGCATATCCATCATGTTACGGACGACCTGGCCGCCTTCCTGAGCGGGATCAGTTGACATCGGGAGAAGGCCCCCTAATGTCCCCGGAAATTCTTGCCGCGGAGTAGCATCATGGCCTTCAAGGAACTGGAAACCGCAATCGAAGCCGCCTGGGACGCCCGTGACGGCATCAATGCCGCCACCAAGGGCCCCGTGCGCGAAGCGGTCGAACAGGCCCTGGACCTTCTCGACAGCGGCGCCGCCCGCGTGGCCGAACCGGGCCCCGGCGGCTGGGTGGTGAACCAATGGCTGAAGAAGGCGGTGCTGCTCTCCTTCCGCCTGAATGATTCGGTCGCCGTCCCCGGCGGCCCCGGCCAGGGCACCTGGTTCGACAAGGTGCCGAGCAAGTTCGAGGGCTGGGGCGACAATCAGTTCAAGGCCGCCGGCTTCCGTGCCGTGCCGGGCTGCTTCGTCCGGAAATCCGCCTATATCGCCCCGGGCGTCGTCCTGATGCCGAGCTTCGTCAATGTCGGCGCCCATGTCGGCAAGGGCACGATGATCGATACCTGGGCGACCGTCGGCTCCTGCGCGCAGATCGGCGCCAACTGCCATATCTCGGGCGGGGCAGGCATCGGCGGCGTGCTGGAACCCCTGCAGGCCGGCCCGGTGGTGATCGAGGATAATTGCTTCATCGGCGCCCGCGCCGAAGTCGCGGAAGGCGTGGTGGTCGAGACCGGCTCGGTCCTGTCCATGGGCGTTTATATCGGTGCCTCGACCAAGATCGTGGACCGGGCGACCGGCGAAATCTTCCGGGGCCGAGTCCCTGCCTATTCGGTGGTTGTACCCGGCACCCTGCCCGGCAAGACCCCGAACGAGCCCGGCCTTTACGCCGCGGTCATCGTGAAGCGGGTGGACGAGCAGACCCGCTCCAAGACCTCGATCAACGAATTGCTGCGCGACTGAGCCCGATCATGGTGACGACCCCGGTCCTCGATGCCCTGCCGCTGGCGATCGAACTGATCCGCTGCCCGAGTGTCACGCCCGCCGATGCCGGCGCGCTGGACACGCTCGGCGGGGTGTTGAAGGGCCTGGGCTTCACCGTGGAACGCCTGCCCTTCGCCGATGCCGGCACGCCCGACATCGACAATCTCTATGCCAGGATCGGCGATGGTTCGGGCGCCGGGCCGCATTTCTGCTTTGCCGGCCATACCGATGTGGTGCCGGTCGGCGAGCGCAACCGCTGGACCGTCGATCCCTTCGCCGCCACCCTCGATCAGGGCTGGCTGATCGGGCGCGGCGCCGCCGACATGAAGGCGGCCATCGCCTGTTTCACCGCCGCCGCCAGCCGCTTCCTGGCCGATCACAATGGCAAGGTGCCGCGCGGCGGGGCCATTTCCCTGCTCATCACCGGTGACGAGGAAGGCCCGGCCATCAATGGCACGGTGAAGATGCTGGAGACCCTGAGCGCGCGGGGCGAGCGCTGGCATGCCTGCGTGGTGGGCGAGCCGACCAACCCACGCCAACTCGGCGATATGGCCAAGATCGGGCGGCGCGGCTCGATCAACGGGACGATCACCGTGACCGGGGTGGAGGGGCATGTCGCCTATCCCCATCTGGCGGATAATCCGATCCCGAAGCTGGTGCGCCTGCTGGCCGCCCTCGATGCCCTGCAACTCGACGAGGGCACGGCGCATTTCCAGCCCTCCAACCTCGAGATCACCACGGTCGATGTCGGCAACGGCGCGACCAATGTGATCCCGCGCGTGGCATCCGCCCGCTTCAACATCCGCTTCAACGACCGGCATACCGGCGCCTCGCTCGACGCCCTGGTGCGCCGGACGCTGGACGCGACCGGGATTGCCTATGACCTCGAAACCCGGACCTCGGGCGAGGCCTTCCTCACCCAGCCGGGCGAATTGAGCACGGTGGTGGCGGAAGCTGTCGAGGACGTGATCGGCCGGCGCCCGGAGCTTTCGACCAGCGGCGGCACGTCGGATGCCCGCTTCATCGCGCGCTATTGCCCGGTGATGGAATTCGGCCTGGTCGGGGAGACCATGCACAAGGCCGATGAAAAAGTCCGGGTCGAGGATCTGGAGAGCCTGACCCGGATCTATCACGGCATGCTGCGGCGCTTCTTCAAGACGCCGCGCTGAGGCCCCTCAACGCCCGTTCAGGATGACGTCGAGGATGAGACCGGTCGCGACCGCCGCGATCACCACGTCGGCGCCGACCGAATAATAGCCATAGCCCGGCGGCAGCGGCCGCAGTTCGGCGATCATCGGCGGCGGCAGCGGGCGATAGTAGCCGCGCGGCAGGTAACCGCCCCGGACCGGCGCCACGTAATAGCGCGGCGGCACCGGTTCGTAATAGGTCGGGTAGCGGTCGTACCAGCGGCGGAAACGCGCGCGGTCACGATCGGCGAAACGCGCGGCATCGTCATAACCGCGGTCGTAACCCCTGTCATAACCACGGTCATAGCCGCGGTCGTAACCACGGGTGTAACCAGGATGGCGCGGGGGCGGCGGCGGCCGGCGATAGTCGTCGTCGCGATAGTAACCATGACGGTCGTAACGATGGCCGTCATGGTCGTGATCGCGGTCGCGGGCCAGAGCCGCGCCGGCCGGGGCCAGCAAGGCGGCCACAAGGCCGGTGATGATCAGAGATTTACCGATAGACATCGTTGTCGTCCATCCGTTGCCAACTGCTTAATAAACGCGGCCGCGAGGTGCCGGTTCCGCGTCGATTTTCAGCGCACCACGTCGCGGAGAATATCGACGATGACGCCGCTGCCGCTGTCGACGAGCAGGACATCTGGCCCGACCACGATACGGTCGAGGCCGGCCGGCGGCGGCGCCAGCCGGGCCGCCAGATCATCCGGCAGGGCCTGGCGGGCGATGCCGGCAGGCAAGCGGCCCTTGGTCACCAGTTGGCGGCGCTGGGCGGCCGTCAACTCGGTCAGATGGCCGTCATGGCGCAGAAAATAATTTGCGATAAGCTGGCGTTCGAGGGCCGAGAAGCCGGGCGCCGGCACGCGCACGGATACCGTCTCGGCCGAGGGGCCGCCGGCGGCAATGGGGGCGATCGCCAGCGCCACGCCAAAGCACAGCGCAGCCGCCAGCGACCGTGCCAGCCGGCCCCGCGCCCTGTTCCCGAATTCCGTGTTCCGCGACATCATGCAGGCAGAACACCGCCGGGCGGCACCGGTTCCCTATTCAGGGTCCAGCCAGAATGAT
>Ga0209066_10007391_pt1 | contig 10897 bp, 9 predicted proteins | sample All_14_2_FD_187198 | JGI IMG/M metagenome (GOLD analysis project Ga0209066, IMG submission 187198) | Freshwater microbial communities in response to fracking from Pennsylvania, USA - Allegheny Zone_MetaG_DW_15 (SPAdes) (version 2) ... | reverse complement strand
GGTCTCGGCCGGGGTGCGGCTGGTGCCGCTCGGGCAGACAGACGGCCAGGTCGCAACGGCCGCGCTGCTGCCTGTGGTGGCCGCCGCGACGGAAACCGCGACGCGCGCGAAGCTCGATCGCATCGGCACGGCATCGCCCGCGCTCGACCTCTTCTCCATCCGCCACGAAACCCAATACACGAGGCTCTTCAGATCATGAGCACGACAGCGTCCGGCCGGCCGATTCAGACCTCCGCGCGCGATGCGCGCTCCGATCTTCGGACAACCAACGGCCCCTTCCGCGTCGGCATCGGCGGTCCCGTCGGGTCCGGCAAGACCGCGCTGACCGAACGGCTCTGCAAGCATCTGCGCGACCGCCACGACATCGCGGTCATCACCAACGACATCTACACCAAGGAGGATGCGGAGTTCCTGACGCGCGCCGGCGCGCTCGACCCCGCCCGCATCACCGGCGTCGAGACCGGCGGCTGCCCGCATACAGCGATCCGCGAGGACGCCTCGATCAACCTCGCGGCCGTGCACGACATGACGGAGAAGTTCCCCGGCCTCGAAGTGCTGTTCATCGAGAGCGGCGGGGACAACCTCGCCGCCACCTTCAGCCCAGAGCTGGCCGACCTGACCATCTACGTCATCGACGTCAGCGCCGGGGACAAGATTCCGCGCAAGGGCGGGCCGGGCATCACGCGGTCCGACCTGCTGGTGATCAACAAGATCGACCTGGCGCCGCTGGTCGGGGCTGACCTGTCGGTGATGGATCGCGACGCCCGGAAGATGCGCGGGGCGCGGCCTTTCGTCTTCACGAACCTCAAGGACAACAAGGGTGTGGCGGAGATTGCCGATTTCGTGCTGCGCCAGGGCGGCATCGCCCCCTGACCGGGGCGGGCGAGAGGAATCTTGACGCACCGGGTCGCGTCCGCCCACCGTCCGTCTCACCAAGGGAGGCAACGAGCATGGCGGACCCGATCCCCTATCGCCCGGTCGCGCCCGGCAGCCAGCCGCCGCTGGACCTGCCGAGCTATCGCAGCACCGCGCATCGCCATCCGACCCAGGCGCCGATCCGCATCCCCGCGACGCTGACGGAAGCGAGCGCGCCGCGCTTCGCCCCGGCCTGGTATGCCCCGCATGACGACCTTTCCATCGTGGATGGCAAGGCGGCGCTGGGCGAACGCATCATCGTAGCCGGCCGCCTGACCGACGAGGATGGCCGCCCCGTCGCCGGCGCCATGGTCGAGGTCTGGCAGGCCAATGCAGCCGGCCGCTATCACCATGCGCGCGACCAGCACGACGCGCCGCTCGACCCGAATTTCCACGGGGAGGGCCGCGTCTTCACGGATTCCGAGGGACGCTACAGCTTCACCACGGTCAAGCCGGGCGCCTATCCGTGGCGCAATCCGGGGCCGGGCTGGCGCCCGCAGCACATTCATTTCGGCCTGCATGGCACCGGCTTCGCGCAACGGCTGATCACTCAGATGTATTTCCCAGGCGATCCGCTGCTCGCCTTCGACGCGATCTTCCAGGGCAGCGGCGATGATGTCGCGAAGCGGCGCCTGATCGCGGATCTGGATCCGGAGTTGATGCGCCCCGACTGGGCCCTCGGCTATCGCTTCGACATCGTCCTGCGCGGCCGCGCCGCCACGCCTTTCGAGAATGCCTGACATGACCCCTGCGACGGCGAGCCAGACCGCCGGCCCCTACTGGCACATGATCGACTTTCCCGCCTGGGCCGACCTGCTGCGCGCGGAGGGTCCGAATGCCGGCGCGGCCGGGGAGCGCATCACCCTGGCAGGCGTCATCACCGACGGCGCGGGCGCCGTGGTGCCGGATGCGATGGTCGAGCTTTGGCAGGCCGATCCGAAGGGGTCCTATGACGGCGCCTTCCATGGCTTCGGCCGTTGCGCGACCGACGCGCAGGGTCGGTTCTGCTTCATGACGCTGAAGCCTGGTGCGGTGCCCGGCCCCGGCAACAGCACTCAGGCGCCGCACATCACCCTCACGATCTTCGCCCGCGGGCTGATGTCGGGCCTGGTGACGCGCGCCTATTTCGCCGGCGACGCGCGCCTGGCGGAGGATCCGATCCTCGCCCGGGTGCCGGAGACACGGCGTGGCACGCTGATCGCGAGGCCAACCGGGCAGGGGGAATGGCAGCTCGATATCCGCCTGCAGGGAGAGGGCGAGACCGTCTTCCTCACCGTGTGACGCTGCGGCGCAGCACGAATCTGCACGTTGCCGAGGCCCCGACCTTGGGGCAAGGTCAATCCCAAGCCGCGTGACGCGGTAGGGAGTGGACGAACCGGATATGACCATCGCGCTCGCGCGGCAGCCATCGCGCCGTCGCAGCCTGATCCGTTGGCATTATGCCTTGGCGCAACCATCTCTGCGGGGAGGGCGCGCATGAAGCCGACCGACATCACCAACCCCGACCATTTCCACAAGGTCGTCGACTGCCAATGGGCCTGCCCGGCCCATACGCCCGTGCCGGAGTACATCCGGATGATCGCGGCGGGGCGGTATGCCGACGCCTATATGGTCAATTGGCATTCCAACGTCTTCCCGGGGATTCTCGGCCGCACCTGCGACCGCCCCTGCGAGCCCGCCTGCCGGCGTGGCCGCGTCGAGGAAGAACCCGTCGCGATCTGCCGCCTGAAGCGCGTCGCCGCCGACAACAAGGGCGAGGTGGCGCATCGCATGCCGCCTATCCCGACCGAGCGGAACGGCAAGCGCATCGCCTGCATCGGCGCCGGCCCGGCCAGCATGACGGTCGCGCGCGACCTCGCGCCGCTCGGCTACGAGATCCACGTCTTCGATGGCGAAGCGAAGCCCGGCGGCTTCATCCGCCAGCAGATCCCGCGCTTCCGCCTGCCCGAGGAGGTGATCGACGAGGAATGCGGCTACGCGCTCGACCGTGGCGGTGTGGTCAGCCACATGAACCGCCGCGTCGACAGCCTGAAGGGCCTGTTGGCCGAGGGCTATGACGCCGTCTTCGTCGGATCCGGCGCCCCCCGCGGGCGCGAGCTGGACGTGCCGGGCCGCAAGGATGCCGCGGCGCATATCCATCTCGGCATCGACTGGCTGGCCTCGGTCTCCTTCGGTCATGTGACGTCGATCGGCAAGCGCGTGATCGTGCTCGGCGGCGGCAATACCGCGATGGATTGCTGCCGCTCCGCCCGCCGCCTCGGCGGCGAGGAGGTGAAGGTCGTCGTCCGCTCCGGCTTCGAGGAAATGAAGGCCTCGCCCTGGGAGAAGGAAGACGCGATGGGGGAGGGCATCCCCATCCTGAACTTCCTGGTGCCCAAGGAAGTGCTGCACGACAACGGCCGCCTGACCGGCATGGTCTTCGAGAAGGTCGCCGCCCAATACGACGAGAAGGGCCGCCGCAGCCTGAAGCCGACCGGCGAGCCGGACGTGACCATCGAGGCGGATGAGGTGCTGGTCGCCATCGGCCAGGAGAACGCCTTCCCCTGGATCGAGCGCGACGCCGGCATCGACTTCGACCGCTGGGGCCTGCCGAAGCTGGATGAGGCGACGCTGCAATCGACCCTGCCGCAGGTCTTCTTCGGCGGCGATGCGGCCTTCGGGCCGAAGAACATCATCTGGGCGGTCGCGCATGGCCATCAGGCCGCGGTGTCGATCGACCTGTTCTGCAAGGGCGAGGATGTCCGCAACCGACCGCCGCCCGATGTCCATCTCGCCAGCCAGAAGATGGGCATCCACGAATGGGCCTATGACAACGAGGTCTCGCTCGACCTGCGCTACAAGGTGCCGCATCTGCCCGCCGAGAAGGCACTGCGCGACATCACGGCGGAAGTCGAACTCGGCTTCGACCGGGAGATGGCCTATCTCGAGACGCAGCGCTGCCTGAACTGCGACGTGCAGACGGTCTTCACCGCGAAGCTCTGCATCGAATGCGATGCCTGCGTCGACATCTGCCCGACCGACTGCATCACCTTCACGGAGAATGGCGAGGAGGAAGAGCTCCGCACGCGGCTCAAGGCCCCGGCGGTGAACACCTATCAGGATCTCTATGTCGAGGATGGCCTGAAGACGGGCCGTGTCATGGTCAAGGACGAGGACGTCTGCCTGCACTGCGGCATGTGCGCCGAGCGCTGCCCGACCGGTGCCTGGGACATGCAGAAGTTCCTGCTCGAGACCGCGAAGCCGAAGGCGCACGCATGCCACAGCCGCTAGTCGCGACGAACGACTTCGTCGTCAAGTTCGCCAACGTCAACGGGTCCGGTTCCGCTTCCGCCAACGGGCTCTTCGCGAAATCCATCCTGCGCATGGGCGTGCCCATCGCCTCGCGCAACATCTTCCCCTCCAACATCCAGGGACTGCCGACCTGGTTCGAGGTGCGCGTCTCCGAGGCCGGCCATATGGGCCGGCGCGGCGGCGTGGACATGATGGTCGCGATGAACCCGCAGACCTGGGACCGCGACGTCGCCGAGATCGAGCCGGGCGGCTACCTCTTCTATGATTCGACGCGGCCCATGCCGAAGTCGAAGTTCCGCGACGACATTACGGTCATCGGCTGCCCCCTGACCGAGATCACCAACGCCGCCTATTCCGATCCGCGCCAGCGGCAGCTGTTCAAGAACATCGTCTATCTCGGCGCGCTGTCGGCGCTGCTCGACATGGATGTCGAGGCGGTGAAGGCCTCGATCGCGGCGCAGTTCAAGGGCAAGGAGAAGCTGGTCCCGGCCAACTTCGCCGCGCTGGAGATGGGCCGCGACTGGGCGATGCAGAACCTGTCCTGCCCGATCGGGCTGCGGCTGAAGCGTGCGGACGCCGTGGGCAACCGCATCTTCACCGACGGCAACAACGCCGCGGGGCTGGGCGCGGTCTATGGCGGGGCCACGGTTTGCGCCTGGTATCCGATCACGCCTTCCACCTCGCTGGCCGAGGCCTTCGAAAAGCATTGCACGCGGCTGCGCAAGGACCCGGAGACGGGCGCCAAGCGCTACGCCATCGTACAGGCGGAAGATGAGCTCGCCTCCATCGGCATGGTGGTGGGCGCGGCCTGGAACGGGGCGCGGGCCTTCACCGCGACGTCGGGGCCCGGCGTGTCGCTGATGCAGGAATTCCTGGGCCTCGCCTATTTCGCCGAGATCCCGGCCGTGCTGTTCGACGTGCAGCGCGCCGGGCCTTCCACGGGCATGCCGACGCGTACCCAGCAATCCGACCTGCTTTCGGCCGCCTATGCCAGCCATGGCGACACCAAGCACGTGATGCTGCTGCCGCAGGACCCCGGCGAGTGCTTCACCTTCGGCGCGGATGCCTTCGACCTGGCGGACCGGCTGCAGACGCCGATCTTTGTCATGCTCGATCTCGACATCGGCATGAACGATTGGCTCTGCGAGCCCTTCGCCTGGGACCCTGCGCGCAAGATGGATCGCGGCAAGGTGCTGGATGCCGAGGGTCTGGATGCGGCGAAGACCTTCGGCCGCTACCTCGATGTCGATGGGGATGGCATTCCCTATCGCACCTGGCCGGGCACGCACCCGGAGAAGGGGTCCTTCTTCACCCGCGGCACATCGCGCGACCGCTATGCGCGCTACACCGAGGACGGCGCGCCTTACGTCGACAACATGCAGCGGCTGCTGAAGAAGTTCCACACGGCCAAGTCCCTGGTGCCGCGTCCGGTCACCATCCCGGCCAAGGAGAAGGCGCGGGACGGCGTGATCTTCTATGGCTCGACCTCGGCGGCCATGTCCGAGGCGCTGGCCGCGCTGGAAGCCCAGGGCGTCCATCTCGACGCCATGCGCATCCGCGCCTTCCCCTTCCACCAGGACGTCGCCGACTTCGTCGCCGCGCATGAACGCGTCTTCGTGGTAGAACAGAACCGCGACGCGCAGCTCCGCACCCTCCTGGTGAATGAGGAGGAGATCGACCCGGCGAAGCTGGTGCCGGTGCTGCATTACGACGGCACGCCGATCACCGCTCGCTTCATCCAGTCCGCCGTCGCCGACCGGGCGTCCGCGGCCAATGTCCTGCCCTTCCGCAAGGCCACGCCATGAGCTACCTGCCGAAGCCGAAGCTCCATCATCCGAAGCTGCCGACCAATGCGATCGGCCTGACGCGGCGCGACTATGAGGGCGCGATCAGCACTCTCTGCGCCGGCTGCGGGCATGATTCGATCAGCGCGGCGATCATCCAGGCCTGCTTCAACCTCTCTCTGCCGCCGCACCGGGTCGCGAAGCTGTCGGGCATCGGGTGTTCGTCCAAGACGCCGACCTACTTCCTCGGCGCCGCACACGGCTTCAATTCCGTGCATGGGCGCATGCCATCCGTGCTGACGGGCGCGTATCTGGCGAACCGGGACCTGATCTACCTCGGTGTCTCCGGTGACGGAGACAGCGCGTCGATCGGCTTCGGCCAGTTCGCGCATTCCATCCGGCGCGGGGTCAACATGACCTATATCGTCGAGAACAACGGCGTGTACGGGCTGACCAAGGGGCAGTTCTCCGCGACCTCGGACAAGGGCTCGGTAGCGAAGAAGGGCACGGTCAACACCGACCAGCCGATCGACCTGGCGGCCATCGCGGTGCAGCTCGGCGCCTCCTTCGTCGCGCGCTCCTTCTCCGGCGACAAGGACCAGCTCGTGCCGCTGATCGAGGCCGCGCTGCTGCATGACGGCGCTGCCTTCATCGACGTCATCAGCCCCTGCGTCGCCTTCAACAACCATCCCGGCAGCACGAAGTCCTACGACTATGTGCGCGAACACAATGACGCGCTGAACCGCCTCGACGTGATGCTACCGCGCGAGGAGATCACCGCCTCCTACGCCCCCGGCACACTGACCGAGGTCGTGCAGCATGACGGCTCGATCCTCCGCCTGCGCAAGCTGCATGAGGGTCACGACGCGACGGACCGTTCCTCGGCCCTGCACGCGCTGATGGAAGGCAAGAGTGCCGGCGAGATCGTCACCGGCCTGATCTACGTCGAGGCCGAAGCCACGCCGTTGCACGAGAATCTCGGCACCGTCCCGCAGGCGCTGAATGCGCTCGGCGATGCGGAACTCTGCCCGGGGGTCGAGGCGTTGGAACGGATCAACGCCTCGTTGCGGTGATGCGACGGCGGGCGCTGTTCCGTGACCGCCAGGATGCGGGGCAGCGCCTGTTGCCGCTGCTCCGCCCGCTGGGGCTGACCGCCCCGCTGGTCTATGGCCTGCTGCGCGGCGGGCTCGCCGTCGCGGCACCTGTCGCGAAAGGACTGCATGTCCCGCTGCTGCCTTTCCTGGTGCGCAAGCTCGGTGTGCCGTGGGAACCGGAACTCGGCTTCGGGGCCTTGTCCGAAGGGTCCGACACTCCCGTCCTGAACGACGACATCGTGGCGCAGTGCGGCCTGTCACCAGCAGACATTGCGGCCGTCCGGGATCGCGAGGCGAAGGAACTGGCCCGTCGCCGCGCGGTCTACGTCGCAGGGCTGGAACGTCCCGATCCGCGTGGCCGTGCCGCGATCCTGGTCGATGACGGCCTAGCCACCGGCATCTCGGCCCGCGCGGCGCTGCGGTCGCTGCGCGCGCAGGGTGCCGCGCCGCTCATCCTCGCCGTGCCGCTGGCACCGCCAGACGCCATCGATGATCTGACTGGCGAATGCGACCGTATCCTCTGTGCCGAGGTCTTGCCGATCCCTCGCGGCATCGGCGGCTGCTATGACGACTTCCACCAGCTCACCGACGCCGAGGTGCTCGCCCTGTTGCGGAGCGCCGCGAAGGAGACGCCATGACGAATATCCCCGCCACCGGCCGCCCGCGCGACGAGATCCTGGGCGAACTCACCGCTCGCAAGGCCGGCGACCGTGACTGGCGGCGTGGGCGGCTTGCCGTCTACTTCTACTGGCTCGACGAGGAACTCGAGCGCGTCCAGCAGGAGGCCTATCGCGCCTATTGGAACGAGAACAATCTCGGCCAGCGCGCCTATCCCTCGCTGAAATCCCTGGAGGACGAGGTCATCGCCATGGCGCTGTCGCTGTTGGGCGGCGGCGAAAGGGCTGGCGGCACCTTCACCTCGGGCGGGTCGGAGAGCATCTTCCTGGCCATGACGGCGGCGCGGAACAAGGCGCGCGCGGCACGCGGCATCTCGCAGCCCAACATCGTGCTGCCGGATACGGCGCACCTGACCTTCGACCGGGCGGCCGAGGCGCTGGGCCTCGAATCCCGCCGCGTGCCGGTCGGCCCGGATCTGCGCGCCGTTGTCGCGGCCATGGCGGCACGCATGGATGGCAATACCGTCGCCCTGGTCGGTTCCGCGCCGAACTACCCCTTCGGCACCTTCGATCCCATCGGTGACCTCGCCGCACTCGCCGCATCGCGTGGCATCTGGATGCATGTGGATGCCTGTGTGGGTGGCTTCCTTGCGCCCTATGTGCGTCGGTTGGGGCATACCATCCCGGACTTCGACCTGTCGGTGCCGGGCGTCACCTCACTCTCCGCGGATATCCACAAGCACGGCATGGCGCCGAAAGGCGCATCGCTGCTGCTGGTCTCGGATGCCGCGGATCGCGAATGGCATAGGTTCGAAAGCCGCGCCTGGCAGCGCGGTCCCTACGCGGCCTACACGACGCAGGGCACGCGTCCCGGCGGCGCGGTCGCCGCGGCCTGGGCGACGATGAATCACCTGGGCGACGAAGGCTATCTGCGCTGCGCGAGGCTGATCATGGAGGCGAAGTCCATCATGACGACCGGCATCGCTGCCATTCCCGGCTTGGCGATCCTTGAACCGAGCGACCTGGGAATTTTCGTCTGGCGTGCGACGGATCCGGCGCTCGACATCGGCAAGGTCGCCGCCGCGCTGGACGCGGAGGGGTGGCTGGTCGGCCGGCAGCAGGAACCGGACGGCGTGCACCTTCACCTCAACCCGATCCATCGGGAGGTTGCCGAGGAGTATGTCGATGCCGTCGCCCGTGCTGTCGCCGCGGCGCGTGGCGGGGCAACCGCCCGCATCGCCGCGACGCAGGCAACGTACTAAAGGAACTTCGCGACCACATCCGTCGAGGATGCCTTCCCGATCGCATCGAAATGCGCGTCGAGGAACGCCTCCGCCTTCGCGATGCCCAGCGCGCGCAGATGTCGCAGGAAGCCGCTGCTCGCATTCAGCTTCGAACTGGCGTTCAGCGCCGCCAGCTCCTCCTCGGCATCCACCGTATGGATGAAGCAGCGCAGATGCTTGCCCGGCGGCAATTGCCCCTGGTCGATCAGATCCGTCACGAAGCGGATCATCCGCATCTCCCGCATCAGCGACGAATTGAAGGCCAGCGTGTTCATCCGGTCGACGATGGCGCGGATGTCGTGCGGCACCTCGGGGATGTTGATGGGATTGAGCTGCACGATCAGGATGTCCGGTGCGCCACCCATGTAGATCAACGGGAAGATCGGCGGATTGCCGCAATAGCCGCCATCCCAGTAGTGCTGTCCGTCCACCTCGACCGCATGATGCAGCAGCGGCAGGCAGGACGACGCCATGACCGCCGCCGCACTCATCTCCTTGCGATCGAAGACGCGCAGCCGGCCGGTGAGCACATTGGTCGCGCAGACATAGAGCGCCGGGCCCGGCGCATCTCGCAGCCGCGTGAAGTCCACCAGTGCATCGAGGTGTTCGCGCAGCGGATTGGCATTGGTCGGGTTCAGCTCATAGGGCGAGAACTGCCGCATCAGCACATCCGCCACGCGCCACAGCGGCGAGAAATCCATGTTGCCTGGGCTCAGCATCAGGTCGAGCGGCGTGGGCTGGATCGGCGAGCCCTGTGCCATCTCGCCGATCCCGTCCCAGAAGCGGTCAAGCCGCCGCCGCGCTTCTGCCGCCCCGCCGGCGATCAGCCCGTCGATCAGCACCGCGGCGTTCATCGCCCCGGCGCTGGTGCCGACCACGGCCTCGATCTCCAGCCGGTCATCGGCCAGCAGCCGGTCCAGCACGCCCCAGGTGAAGGCGCCATGCGATCCGCCGCCCTGCAGCGCCAGCTTGATCCGCTTGCGGTTTCCCTCGGCCATGCTCGGGCGATCCTATTTGCTGTCGAGCCGCGTGACCGGCGACCAGCCGGCCGGCGGACCATCAGGATAGCGCGCCAGCCGTCCCGCGTAGGCAGCCACGAGCGGATCGCGTGCCGGATCGCCGGCCTCGCGCAGCGCGTCCATGGCGCGGGCGAACTGCCCGCCGCGCCATTGCAGCACCACGTCTTCCCAGGCTGTCAGGCGCCCGAGCACGGCGGAATCGGCGAGCAGCGGCAGTTCCGTCGCATCCTGCGCATGGGCCAGGCCGAGCAGCTCATGCACCTCGATCGGATCCTGCGCACCCTTGGGCAGCACCAGGTCCACCGGTCGGAAGACGAAGCCGCTGCCCGCGCCGATGCGCGTCTGCTCCGACACCAGGATCGAGGTGCCGTACATCTTGTTCATGCCCTCGAGCCGCGAGGCGATGTTCACCATGGATCCGATCGCCGTATAGGACATGCGGTCCGAAGACCCGACATTGCCGACCACCGCTTCCCCGCTGTGCACGCCGAAGCGCGTGTGCAGCCGCGGCCAACCGCGCGCCTCGAACTCCTCCTCCAGCCGCCGGGTCAGGGCGCGGGCCTCCAGCGCGGCGCGGCACCCGTGCAGAGCGTGGGCGAGGTCGCGCTTCGGTGCGTTCCAGATCGCCATCACCGCATCGCCGATATACTTGTCGATGGTCGCCTGGTTCGCCAGCAGCTCCTCGGTCAGCGCCTGGAAATAGGTGGAGGTGATCTGCATCAGCGCCTCCGGGTCCATGCGCTCGGCGATGGTGGTGAAGCCCTGCACGTCGCTGAACATCACCGTCAGCCGCCGGCGCTCGCCGCCGAGCTCGGCCTCCGCGCCCTCGGCCATCAGCTTGCGCACCAGATCGCGCGGCACATAGACGCTGAACAGGCGCAGCGCCGACTTCAT
>Ga0209066_10007390_pt1 | contig 10898 bp, 3 predicted proteins | sample All_14_2_FD_187198 | JGI IMG/M metagenome (GOLD analysis project Ga0209066, IMG submission 187198) | Freshwater microbial communities in response to fracking from Pennsylvania, USA - Allegheny Zone_MetaG_DW_15 (SPAdes) (version 2) ... | reverse complement strand
GGAACTGTGCTCGTCCGCGCTCAGCACCCGCTACCGCGCCGAGCGCATCCCCGTGCCCGAGGTGCTGCGCATCGCGGTCAAGATCGGCAGCGCGATCGAGACGGCGCATCGCCAGGGGGTGCTGCATCGTGACATCAAGCCCTCCAACATCCTGCTCACGGCCTACGGGCATCCCGTGCTCAGCGACTTCGGCATCGCCTCGACGCTCGGCGAGTCGGAGAGCCTGGGAGCGGTGGGCATGTCGATCCCGTGGTCGGCCCCCGAGGTGCTCATGGATGAGACGGCGGGCACGATCGCGAGCGAGGTGTGGGCCTATGCGGCGACGGTGTATTCGCTGCTCGCTGGTCGTTCCCCGTTCGAAGTGCCGGGCGAGTCGAACAAGTCGGCGGATCTGATCGCGCGCATCAACCGAGCCAAGCCCCAGCCGATCGGCCGGGGCGACGTGCCGGCGAGTCTCGAGCGCGCGCTCGCGAGGGCGATGTCGCGCCGTCCGGAGCAGCGCCAGGGCAGCGTGCTCGAGCTCGTGCGCGAGCTGCAGGCGGTGGAGTCGGAGCTGGGTGTGCCGCAGACCCCGATCGAGCTCGCGATGGACGATTGGGCGCTCGCGACCGTCGCGGACCTCGAGGAGCGCACGCGCATCCGGGGCGGCGTGACCAGCAGCGCCTCGGTCTCGCAGCGACGGCGCCGTCGGCGCGGCACGGATGGCGAGTACAGCGGGGTGGGCACGGTGCTGCGGGAGAGCCGGAACCCCCGCAACTCGACCGGCACCTCGGGCGCGCGGACCGAGCGGATGCGGCTGTTGGGCTGGGTGCTGCTCGCCGGCTCCGCGGTGGTCATCGTGCTGGGAGCCGTCACCACTCTCGTGCTCGTCCGCTCCGGCGCCGGGGGCATCCCGACGGTCTCCGACATCGCCTCCCGGGTGACTGACGACACGGTGACCTTCTCCTGGTCCGATCCCGGGCTCGCGGTCGGCGACAGCTACCAGATCAGCACCGACGACGGGTCGGCTCCCGTGCAGCAGCGGGAGGCGAGCTTCACGGTCGACTCGGAGCCCGGAGAGCGCGTGTGCATCACGGTGGCCGTCAACCGCGAGGGCAAGATCGGCGCCGTCAGCGGCGAGAAGTGCGCGGACATCCCCGGATGAGGGTGTGGCTTCGCAGGCACCGCTCCGCCGTCGTGAGCATCACGAGCGGAGTGCTCATCGCCGCGCTGATCGCGACGGTCGCGATCGTCTCCACCGGGTACACCGCGCAGCGACTCGACCTCGGCGACGGTTCCGTGTGGGTGGCCAACGGTCAACAGCAGGCCCTGGGTCGAGCCAACACGGAGGTGCTGGAGCTCAACTCCGTCGTGCGGGCGACCGGCAACGACCTCGAGGTGCTGCAGCAGGGGCAGACCGTGCTGCTGTTCGATCGCACCGAGAACGCCCTCGACATCGTCGACCCGGCCACGAGCGAGGTCGTCGACTCGGTGGCGCTGCCGCCCAACCGGCCCGAGCTGTTCCTGGCCGGCGACCGACTCATCGTGCACGAGGCGGGCACCGGCGAGGTGTGGATCGTGCCCGTCGACGATCTGGCGGGGTTCGACGCGGAGTCCGAGGCATCCCTGAGTCTGGGAACCGGTGCGGTGCTCAGCGTGGCCGATGACGGGCTGCTCTTCGCGGTGTCCCCGGCGAGCGGGCAGGTGCTGCGGGTGAACACGGCGCGTTCGGATGCCGTCGAGTCGTCCCAGAACGTGGACGTGCCGACCGACGGCGAGTTGTCGATCACGTCGGTTGCCGGTCGCTGGGCGGTGCTGGACGCCGAGTCGCGCCGGCTCTGGCTCGAGGGTGGCACCGTGGATCTCAGCGGTCTCATCGAGGCGGTGCCGGCACCGGCGCTGCAGCTGCCCAGCATCGACGGCAACCGGGTGCTCGTGGCGCACGGCGGAGGGCTGGTCGGCGTACCGATCGCCGGTGGTGGCGAGGCCACCCCGCTGGTCGCCGGAACCTCGGGCACGCCCGCGCGCCCACTCGCGCTGGGTGGCTGCGAGTATTCGGCGTGGACCGACGGCAGGCAGTGGCGGCACTGCGACACGCAGGAGCAGGATCGCACCACCGATCTGACAGGCATGCCCGGCACCGCGCAGCTGGCGTTCGCGATGAACGGCACGCGCGCGGTGCTCAACGACGCACGCTCGGGACGCACCTGGGCGGTGCAGCGCGAGGGTGAGCTCATCGACAACTGGGACGACCTGATCGTCGTCGACGACGATCAGCCGGAGGAGCAGCAGAACGACCAGGACCTCCCGCCGGAAGTGGAGCGGGTGCAGCAGCCTCCGATCGCGGTCGACGACGCTTTCGGGGCCCGTCCGGGCAGGGCCACCGTGCTCCCCGTGCTGCTCAACGACTTCGATCCGAACGGCGACGTGCTCGTGATCGAAGAACTCGTACCGATCGACGAGGCCGTCGGCCGCCTCGATCTGATCAACCAACGACAGCAGGTGCAGCTGACCCTCGCCCCCGGTGCCAGCGGACAAGTTCGGTTCGGCTACATGATCAGTGACGGGCGAGGCGGCAGCGCGAGCGCGGAGGTCGTCGTCACGGTGCGCGGACCGGAGGAGAACTCCCCACCGCAGCAGGTGCGCTCCACCAGGATCACGGTGGCCGACGGCGGGAGGGCGACGACACAGGTGCTCGGCGACTGGGTGGACCCAGACGGCGACGCCTTCTACCTCACGAGCGCGCTCGTGGCGCCTCCGGACCAGGTCACCTCCAAGCCCGCCGGATCTGTCGTGTACTCCGATTCGGGCTCGGGCGGCGACCTCAAGGTGATCACGCTCGTCGTCTCCGACGGCTCGGCCGAGTCCTCCGGCAGCGTGAGCGTCTCGGTGCGTCCCGCCGGTGAGGTGCCGATTGTCGCGGACCCCTTCGTCGTGCTCGCACCGGCCGGGCAGGAGGTGACGATCGAGCCCCTGCTCCACGTGCGCGGCGGCACGGGCACGGTGCGACTCAACAGCGTTCCCGCAAAAACCGACGTGACCATCGTGCCGAGCTACGAGACCGGCACCTTCCGGTTCACCAGCACCCTGGTGCGGAGCCACTATCTGGAGTACGTCGTCACCGACGGCACACTGACCGTGACCGGGCTCGTCCGCGTGGATGTCACGGCCCCGGCCGACGCGAACGCCAAGCCCATCACGGTGCCCAAGACCGTCTTCGTGCAGACGCTGCGCAACGAGCGGGTGGACGTCGCCGCCACCGACGTGGACCCGGCGGGCGGCGTGCTGCTCGTGACCGGGGTGATGAACCTTCCGGCGACCTCCGGTGTCCGCGCCGAGGTGATCGGCCAGCGCGTGGTTCGCGTCAGCCTCGAGAAGCCGCTCGACGACGGTCCCGTGGTCTTCAACTACCGCATCTCCAACGGCCTCGCCGAGTCCGAGGGCGTCATCACCGTGATCGAGATCCCGGCTCCCGCGAGGGTGCAGCCCCCGATCGCCTACGACGACAGCATCACCGTTCGGGTCGGGGATGCCATCGACATCCCGGTGCTGCGCAACGACGAGCATCCCGACGGCCTCGACCTCACGCTCAGCCCCAAGCTCGACCAGCAGCTGCCCGACGACGCCGGGCTGCTCTTCGCCTCCGGCGATCTGCTGCGTTACCTGGCCCCCAATAAGACCGGCAACTTCACCGCGGCGTATCGGGTGAGCGGCCCGGACGGGCAGTCGGCGACCGCGCTCGTGCGCATCGCCGTGCGGGAGGCGGATGCGGCGACCAACAACGCCCCCGTGCCCGAGACGGTGACCGCCCGGGTGCTCGCCGGCGAGTCCGTGCGCATCAGGATCCCGCTGTCGGGCACCGATCCGGACGGCGACTCGGTGCAGTTGCTCGGGCAGTCCACGAACCCGCAGAAGGGCTCCGTCGTCGAGGTCGACGGCGACACCGTCGTCTACCGGGCCGGGGACTATTCGGCGGGCACGGACATCCTCACCTATTCGGTCATCGACGCGCTCGGCGCGCGAGCCGAGGGCACCATCCGGGTGGGTATCAGCGCGCGTCTCGAGGGGGCGCGCAACCCCGTCGCCATCGTCGACGAGGTCACCGTGCGGCCCGGGGTGACCGTCTCGGTGCAGGTGCTCGCCAACGACTCCGATCCCGACGGCAGCCCGCTGACCATCGTGTCGGCCGAGCCGAACGACGCGCAAACCACGGCGGAGATCGTCGGCGATCTGGTGCGGGTGACGCCGCCGAGCACGCCGGGCGACTACGGCGTGATCTATCAGATCGAGAACGAGACGGGCGGATCCAGCCAGAACTTCATCCGGGTCACGGTCGACCCGGATGCCGAACTCGCCTACCCGGTCGCCGAGGACACCGTACTCACCCTGACCGACATCATCGATCGCGACGTCGTGACGGTCGACGTGCTCGCGAACGTGTTCTTCGCCGACGGGGATGCGCGCGATCTGGGGCTTTCGATCCACCCCGGATACAACGCCAACGCGACCGTGACCTCCGACAAGCGCGTGGAGGTCACCATCACCGCGCGCAGTCAGATCATCCCGTTCAAGCTCACCCACCCCGACGACCCGGAGGTGTTCGGCTACGCGTTCATCAGGGTGCCCGGCACGGATGACGCGCTGCCGCAACTGGACCGGCGAGCGCCAGCACTGCGCGTCAACAGCGAGGATCAGCTGCGCATCGAGCTCAACGAGCAGGTCATCGCGGTCGGCGGCGACGTGCGGCTGACGGATTCCAGCACGGTGCGCGCCACGCACGCCAACGGCGATGAGCTCGTCGTCGACGACGACACCCTCGTCTACACCTCGGCGGACAAGTACTTCGGCCCGGCGTCGATCTCCTTCGAGGTGGTCGATCCCGACGGTCGCCGTGCCGTGCTGGTGCTGCCGATCACGGTGCGGCCGCGCGAGAACCAGCCTCCGGTGTTCGGCGGCGGCGTGATCGAGTTCGAGCCGGGCCAGGAGAAGGTGCTCGACCTGGTGCGACTGACGACGTATCCATACCCGGACGACCTGGACGAGCTGGCCTACACGGTGCTGACCCCGGCACCCACCGGGTTCACGTACGCGCTCAACGGCACCGAGCTCTCGTTGCGCGCCAATCCCGGCACCGCGAAGGGGTCGGTGACCACGATCACGCTCGGCGTGCGCGACGATCTCACCGAGGGCAAGGCCGGGCGCATCGAACTGCACGTCGTGCCGTCGACGAAGCCGAGGGTGCAGCCGGCAGCGGACAGCGCGATCGCCAAGCGCGGCGAGACGACGACGATCGATGTGCTCGCCAACGATCAGGCGACGAACCCGTTCCCCGGCGAACCGCTGACGGTGCTCGCCATTCGCGGGCTCGACGGCGCCGACCTGCCCGACGGCGTCGCGATCGAGCCGAGCGCGGACAACCGCAGGCTCACCGTGACGGTCAGCCCCACCGCGGCGCCCGGCGACGTGAACCTGCAATACCAGGTGGTGGATGCCACGGGCGACTCCGATCGCGCGGTCTGGGGCACCGTCGTGGTCTCGGTGCAGGATCGGCCGGATCCGGTGCAGAACCTGGCCCCGAGCGGCTACGGCGACCGCACGATCACCATGCGCTGGAATGCCGGCCAGGCGAACAACTCGCCGATCACGGGTTATACGGTGACGACGAGCCGCAGCGGCACCGTGCTCGACAGCACCACCTGCACGGGCACGACGTGCACCATCGCCACACCGGGCAACGGTCCCGCCGAGGCGGTGACCGTGACGGTGACGGCGACGAACGCGATCGGGGTCTCCGATCCGGTGGTGCTCGCCACGCCGGTCTGGTCGGATGTCATTCCGGCCGCACCCGTTGGTCTCGGCGCCTCACCGCTCGACGGGGGGCTCCTGCTGACCTGGGCCGCCGTCGCGAACCCGGTCGGAGGCAGCCCGGTCGATCGCTACCACGTGACCTTCGGGGCGTACTCGACGGATGTCGACGCGAGCGTCTGCGGCGGCGGCACCTGCTCGCTCGACACCAGGGGCATCGGCGCGCTCACCAACGGCGTCGCGGTGACGTTCACCGTCAGCGCCAGGAACGCCGCGTTCCCGGCGCTCTCGACCTGGAACACGAGCGAGCCGGCCTCGGGCATCCCCGCGGGCCCGCCGATCGCCGGCCCGGCGCCGTTGGCGACCGCACTGAACGACACGACCGTGCAGCTGGACTGGTCCGGCGTCTTCGCCGACAACGGCCGGCCCATCACGAACTACTCCGCGGTGAGCTTCTCGGGCTCGCCCCCGGCCTGCTCGGCCACCGGCGGCACCGCCACGAGCACGCAGTTCAGCGGCCTGCAGGCCGGCACCGAGTACCGTTTCGTGGTCTTCGCCGCGAACTCCCAGGGATGCACTTCCAGCGCCGTGGTCGTCGCCCGCACCCCACCCGCCGTCGTGACGGCGCTCACCACGAGCCTGGTGGAGAACGACGGTCGCTGGGACTTCGTGGTCACGGGCGGCACCCTCGGCGGCGCGGCACTGAGCAGCGACTACACGCTCTACTACACGCTCTCGACCGGCGGCGGCGAGCAGGGGCCGATCGCGCTCGGCCAGCCCCTGCTCGGTGTCGGTTTCGATCACTACGGGCTCGACACCGCGGTGAGCGTGCGCGCGTGCCGCGACTACGGGTCCGGCCCGCTGTGCCAGCCGGCGTCATCCGTCTCCATTCCGCTGGGTGTGCCGGTCGATGCGCACGTCGACGGACTCCAGTGGACACCCGACGGCATCGTCGGCGGCGCATTCGACTGGACCGGATGGCCCGGCGGCGCCTACGAGTCGGTGCAGTACCGCTGCAGCACGAACCCGGGCGGCGGCGGCGCGAGCTTCATCCCTGCCGACACGACCGCACCCGGGCACTGCGACGTCTCCGGTCTGACGCTGCTCGGGGCATACTTGACGATCCGCGTGCTCGCCAATGGCAACCAGGCCTACGACTACACGTACCGCTCGAACTGATGAGGAGTCCCTCCGCATGACTATGACCGTCGAACAGGCGACCTGGTTCTCCGACAACTTCACGCGGCTCGTCGCGAACGTCGAGCAGGTGCTTCTCGGCAAGACCTTCGTCGTGCGGCTCGGGTTCACCGCCCTGCTGAGCGAAGGCCACCTGCTGCTGGAGGACTTCCCGGGCACCGGCAAGACCTCCTTCGCCCGGGCCATCGCCCAGAGCGTCGACGGCACCAGTAGCCGGGTGCAGTTCACCCCCGACCTGCTGCCCGGCGACATCACGGGCGTGAGCATCTACAACCAGGCCAGCAGCGAGTTCGAGTTCCACCCGGGACCGATCTTCGCGAACATCGTGCTCGCCGACGAGATCAACCGCGCGAGCCCGAAGACGCAGTCCGCGCTGCTCGAGGTGATGGAGGAGGGACACGTGACCGTGGACGGCGTGACGCATCCCGTCGACGCACCGTTCATGGTGATCGCAACACAGAACCCCATCGAGCAGGCCGGCACCTATCGATTGCCCGAGGCGCAGCTGGATCGCTTCATCATGAAGGCCTCGATCGGATACCCGGACCACGCCTCGACGCTGCGCATTCTCGAGGGCGCCGGAACGAAGGCGCACGAGACCACCGTGCCGGCCATCGTCACGGCCGACGTCGTGCTCGAGATGGCGAAGGCCGCCCGCACCGTGCACGTCGACCCCACCATCAACGACTACGTCGGCCGGCTCATCGAGGCGACGCGCACCGCGACCGAGGTGCGCCTGGGTGCGAGCGTGCGTGGGGCGCTGGCACTGATCCGCACGGCGAAGACGCTGGCGGCGGCATCCGGTCGCCACTACGTGGTTCCGGACGACGTGAAGGCGCTCGCGGAGCCCGTGCTGGCCCACCGGCTGGTGATCGACCCCGAGGCCGAGTTCGACGGCGTCACCGCACAGAGCATCATCGGTCAGATCCTCATCGAGACCCCACCGCCGAGCGACCGGCAAGCGGTCTGATGGCACGAACCGAGCGGTCGGGGCGGTGGATGACGCGCGCGGCGACGCGCGCGAGTTCGGCGACCTCGGCGGCGCGGTTCGACCCGCACACCACCACCGCCACCCGGGGCCTCACGAACGCCCGCACGCGACTGGTGGGGGAGCGCACCGGATTCCTGGCGGATGCCGTCGTCGCGGTCGTGCGCGCGTCCGCGGCCCTCGGCGACGGGATGCGGCGCGGGTTCGCGCGGGTGGCCGCGGTCGTCACCGCGCTGGGCTGGGCGATGCTCGCGGTCGTGCCGCTGGCGCTCGGCCTGGGGTACGGGTTCGGCTGGATCGAGCTCGTCGTCGCCGGATTCGTCTGCCTCGCCGTGATCGTCGTGGCCGTCGTCTACCTGGTCGGCCGCACCTCGGTGCAGCTGGCGTTGCGGGTGCCGCATCCGCGCGTGGTGGTCGGCGAGCCCGCCACTGGGGAGATCCTCGTGACCAATCCGGATCGCCCCCGCACCTTCGGCCTCACCGTGGAGGTGCCCGTCGGCGCCGGGCTCGCCGAGGCGGTACTGCCGGGCCTGCGTCGGGGGGCCTCCTTCACGCACGAGTTCGCGGTGCCCACGGCTCGACGCGGGGTGGTGCAGGTCGGCCCGGTGCGCACCGTGCGGGCCGACCCGATCGGCATCGTGCGCCGCGAAGTGGTGTGGACCGAGCGGGCCGAGGTGTTCGTGCATCCGCGCACAATCCCCATCCCGAGCACGTCCACCGGGTTCATCCGCGATCTCGAGGGCAATCCGACCAGGGACCTCTCGAACAACGACGTGTCGTTCCACGCCCTGCGCGAATACGTGCCCGGGGACGAGCGCCGCTACATCCACTGGAAGTCCACTGCGCGCACGGGAACCTACATGGTGCGCCAGTTCGAGGAGACCCGACGCAGCCACCTGGTGATCGCCCTCTCGCTCGCCAGCGCCGACTACCTCACCGAGGAGGAGTTCGAGATGGCGGTGAGCGTCGCCGGCTCGCTCGGGGCGCGCGCGATCAGGGACGCCCGCACCGTCACGGTCGTCGCGAGCGAGACGACGCCCGAGTTCGCCAAGCGCAAGGTGTTCGCGGTGCGTCCGCTCTCGACGCTCACGCGGGCCCGGCTGCTCGACGATCTCGCCCTGGTGGAGCACGCCGAATCCGCGCTGTCGATCGTGGATGTCGCCCGCGTCACCGGTGAGCAGGCCAGCGGCGTGAGCGTGGCGTTCCTGATCTGCGGGTCGGGGGCAAGCGTGCAGGAGCTGCGTGCGGCATCCACCATGTTCCCGATCGGCGTGGAGGTCGTCGCGGTGGTCTGCGACCCGGAGCGCACTCCGGGACTGCGGCGAGTCGCCGGGTTGAGCGTGCTGACCATCGGCTACCTCGAAGATCTGCAGAAGTCGCTCGCGAGATCGGCGGCGGCATGAATCGTCGCCCATCGCCGGGTTTCGTGTTCGTCAACCTGGCCTTCCTCTGGCTCGGCGTCGGTGTCGCCGCCGCCGTGCTCTGGCCGATCTACCGCACACCGGCGCTGATCGTGCTGGTCGCCGTCGCGCTCGCCGCCGGCTCCCTGGTGGCGACGCTGGGTGCGGTGTTGCGCTGGTCGTCGCCGATCGTGCTGCTCGCGTCGGTCGGCGTCTTCCTGCTGATCGGGGTGCCGTTGGCGGTGCCGTCGAAGGCGTTGTTGGGCGTGCTGCCGACCCCGGCGGGGCTGGTCGATCTCGTGACCGGGGTCGCCCTCGGCTGGAAGCAGCTGCTCACCATCACGCTCCCGGTCGGCGATTACGAGGCCCTCCTGGTGCCCGCACTCGTGCTCGTCTACGGCGCCGCCGTGATCGGTCTCAGCGTGGCCCTGCGGGCCCGTCGCGGTGAGGCCGCGGTGCTCGCGCCGGTGGGGGTCTTCCTCGCGGGCATTGCGCTCGGTCCGCAGCATCCCGACCGACCCATCGTGCTCGCGATCGCGCTGCTGGTTGCCGTGCTGCTCTGGCTGGTCTGGATGCGGTGGTACCGCCGGCGGCGCGCCATCCGGCTGCTCGCCGTGCAGTCCGCCGCCCAGCCCGCGTCGCGCGATCTGGGCATCGCCGGATTCCGCACGATCGTGGGCGCCATCGTCATCCTGGCGCTGGCCTCGGGCGCCGGCATCGCCGTCGCCGCCGTGGTTCCGCCGACCGTCGACCGCACCGTGCTGCGCACGACGCTCGAGCAGCCCTTCGATCCGAGGGACTACGTCAGCCCACTCTCCGGCTTCCGCAACTCCGTGCGACCCGACACCGCAGACGTCGTGCTCTTCGAGGTGACCGGGCTGCCCGCCGGGGCGCGCATCCGCCTCGCCACCCTGGACACCTACGACGGCGTCGTCTACTCGGTCGGCAGCGCGAGGGTGACCAGCGAGTCTGGCACCTTCACGCGCGTGCCGACCACTTTCGACCAGTCCGGTGTCGCCGGGGATGCCGTGACGATGAACGTCGTGATCCGCGCGTACTCCGGGGTGTGGCTGCCGACGGTCGGGCAGTTCGAATCGGTGAGCTTCACGGGTGCGCGGTCCGCGGCGCTGCGGGAGGCCTTCTACTACAACGACGTCTCCGGCACGGCGGCGGTGCTGGGCGGCATCGGCGAGGGCGATGCGTACACGCTCGACGCGATCGTGGCGCGACCACTCGATTCGGGCGAACTCGAGGGGATCGAGCCGGGCACCGCATCCGTGCCGAAGTCCGCGGATCCGCCCGAGGAACTCACCGCGAAGCTCGAGCGGTACACGCAGGGCGCGGAGGGCGCCGGTGCGCGACTGGCGGCCGCACTCGAGGGCCTGCGAGCGGAGGGCTACATTAGTCACGGCGTCGGGCCGGACGAGCCCCCCAGCCGATCCGGTCACGCCGTGGATCGCATCGCCGAACTGCTCGGCGCACCCAGGATGATCGGCGATGCCGAGCAGTACGCGGTGGCGGCCGCGCTG
>Ga0209066_10007388_pt1 | contig 10899 bp, 7 predicted proteins | sample All_14_2_FD_187198 | JGI IMG/M metagenome (GOLD analysis project Ga0209066, IMG submission 187198) | Freshwater microbial communities in response to fracking from Pennsylvania, USA - Allegheny Zone_MetaG_DW_15 (SPAdes) (version 2) ... | reverse complement strand
CACCAGAAAGATGCGGGTGACATGCAGCGTGACGATCAACGCAACATCCATGCCGAGCACCTTGCCGGTGAGGCTCATCTCCGCCACGCCGCCCGGCGCGGTGCCGAGCAGCATCGCCCCGATCGGCTCGCCGAAGGCCCATGCGAGCACCGCGCCGGCGACCGCGCAGCCGGCCATCAATTGCACCACCTGCATCACCGCATAAGGCAGGAAACGGCGCAGCGGGCGGATCGTCTCGCGCCCGAAGGCGGCGCCGAGGCTGGTGCCCAGCATCACCTGCGCCAGTGCCGACAGCCATGGCGGCACGCCCGACAGCGCGGATCACTGGCAGTTGATTACGCGGCTCATCGCCGAGATTAAACGCTGGGCCGATGATCCTGATGAACTGCCGAAATCCCACGATGACATGCTGCGGGACTTTCCCGTCTGGCTGGCGAAGGCGCGGATCAGGGCGGAGCGTCAGGGCGTACGGTTCATCATGATTCTCGACGCGCTCAATCAATTGGACGAGGCCGATAACGCCCGACTGCTCGGCTGGTTGCCCGCGCACCTGTTCACCGGTCCGTTGCGGCTGATCGTCTCCACGCTGCCGGGCGACACCCTGACGGCGGTGGAACAGCGCCACTGGGAATCGTTGCGCGTCGAACCGCTCACGCCGGATGATCGCCGCCGGATGATCGCGGACTATCTCGCCCGCTTTGGCAAGAAACTCGACGCGCCCCGGCTAGAACGACTCGCCGCCTCGCCTGCCGCGGCTAATCCGCTTTACCTGAAAATCCTGCTGGACGAACTGCGTGTGACCGGCACGCATGACCGGCTGGACGAACGTCTCGGCGAGTATCTGGCAGCGCCTGATATTCCGTCGCTGCTGCGGAAGGTTCTGGAACGTTACCAGCGCGACTATGAACGCGACCGCCCCGGACTCGTTGGCGAGGCGTTGAGTCTGATCTGGGCCGGCCGGCGCGGGCTAACTGAGCGAGAGTTACTCCGAATGCTACGGGCGGCTAACCTCCCCCAATTACCACTGGCCTATTGGACGCCATTGCGTGCTGCTCTGGAGGAAGCTCTGGTGGATCGTGGTGGGATCCTTAGTTTTGCCCATGACTTCCTCCGTGCCGCTGTCGCGGCCACGTATGTTCCGGACAAGAACCGACAGGATTGCTTTCGTATTCAACTCGTTGATGACTTCGAACGACAACCCATTTCTGCCCGCACCTGTGATGAACTGCCGTGGCTTCTATGGCAAGCAGGGCAACGTGCGCGGCTTCGAGACAGTCTGCTCGATATAGACCGCTTTCTTCAGATAGTCTTGCGCGATCAGGGAGAGCTAATGCGCTACTGGGTCTGGTTGGGAGAAGGGCGTGGGATGGGCAGAGCCTATCTGGAGTCGTTCGATCTGTGGTCGCGCGCACCGAGCCGTGATGTGAGTTATGTATCTGCCGCGGCCAACGGGTTGGCTCTCTTTTTAAATGCCACCGCGCTTCACTCGGAAGCCGAACAGCTGATGCGCCGAGTGCTGGCGATGGACGAAAAGAGCTACGGCCCCGACCATCCCTATGTTGCCACCGCCCTCAATAACCTCGCGGCGTTGTTGCAGGCCACCGACCGACTTGCGGAAGCAGAGCCTCTATATCGGCGGGCGTTGGTTATTGACGAGCAGAACTTCGGTCAAGATCATGCCAACGTCGCCAGAGACCTAGGCAACCTTGCGACCTTAATGCAGGTCGCCGGTCGGCTAGCGGAGGCAGAGCCGCTATATCGGCGTGCATTGGCCGTTAACGAAAGAAGCTTTGGTCCGAACCAACCGGAGGTCGCTGGGAATCTCAACAACCTCGCTCGATTGCTTCAGGACACAAACCGGCTCGGAGAAGCCGAGCCGCTGCTGCGAGAGTCATTGGCGATCGATGAGAGAACTTACGGGCCAAGACATCCGAGGGTTGCCACATCGCTGAACAACCTAGCGCAAGTGCTTTACGATATGAGTCGTATGCCAGAATCTGAGACGCTGATGCGAAGGGCTCTGACCATATTTGAGGAAAGTTTCGGACACGATCATCCAGATGTGGCGGCTGTAAGTCAGAATCTCGCGCAGTTGTTGCATGCCACCGATCGGTTAGCGGAAGCCGAGCCGTTGGTTCGCGATGCGCTAGCCATTGACGAGAGGTGTTTTGGAGAGAAACATCCCGCCACCGCCAGAGATTGCAGTACACTTGCGAGCTTATTAAAAGCCTGCGGACGGTTGGAGGAAGCCGAGCCCTTGATGCGGCGGGTGCTCGCCGTTTACGAGCAGAGCTACGGCCCCGACCATCCCTATGTTGCCACCGCCCTCAATAACCTCGCGGCGTTGCTGAAGGCCGCCGACCGACTTGCGGAAGCAGAGCCTCTATATAGGCGGGCGTTGGTTATTGACGAGCAGAACTTCGGTCCAGACCATCCCCACGTCGCCAGCCGCCTCAACGGTCTGGCCACATTGCTACAAGACAGCAATCGGCTATCGGAGGCTGAGCCGCTGATGCGTCAGGCCCTAACCATTGACGAGCGTGCCTTCGGTTCGGACCATACCAAAGTCGCCACCGATTTGAACAACCTGGCGCAATTGCTCCAAGACACAAACCGGCTAAGAGAGGCTGAACCGTTACTGCGGAAGGCTCTTGCAATTAACGAGAGTAGTTTTGGACCCGACCATTCAAGCGTTGCGGGAAATCTCAACAACCTTGCCGGGCTATTGTTCAAGGCTGGCGAGTTAGCAGAGGCAGAGCCACTGATGCGGCGGGCGCTTGTTATCTTGGAGCGAAATTTGGGGATTGAGCACTCTGATGTTGCGGTTCAGTTGAACAACCTCGCTGTATTGCTCAAGGCCGCCAATCGGCCGGCAGAGGCCGAGCTGTCGCTGCGCCGCGTTGTCCAGATATTGGAGAAGAACCTCGGCAAAAACCATCCAACTTTTGCTACAGCCCTCAACAATTTGGCGGAGTTGCTCCACTCCACCGGCCGCTCGGCGGAAGCCGAGCTACTGTACCGCCGTGCATTGGCAATCAATGAGATGAGTTTCAATCCGGAGCATCCAAGCATCGCATTGAACCTTAACAACCTGGCGCTGGTGCTCGAAGCATCCACGCGATTTGTGGAAGCCGAGCAGATGATGCGTCGCGCATTAACAATTCTTCACACTTTTAATATGCATACGGGTTATAACCATCCTAGTTTTCGCGCATTTGGAATGAACTACGTCGGATTACTTCGCGCCATGGGTCTGAAAAAGGTTGAAATCGAGCAGAGATTGCGCGAGTTGCGCTCTCAGAAGGATGTCAGAGTGGCCTTACCGCAGACACCTTCGATGCAGACTGCACTTACCGTCCAAACTGAACCAAGAAGTCAAGAACGACCGACAGAACGAACGACATTCTAGGAGGGAGCCATGCCAAACAAATCAGAAAGCAAGGAACGAGAGTTCCTGCATGCATTTCAATCCCGCGACTTCGGACATGCGGCGCTATTTGGTTGTGCGCTATTTCGGGAAGGGCACATGGATCATAGGTCCGCGTTAGCGATGATTGTCAGTCTGCTGCATGCTGGGTTGATTGAGGAAGCCAATGGACTTGGCGAGCTATTCATATGCCTTACCGCCAGCCACCGATGGCCGCAGGGGCTCCTGAAACTTCTCCTTGGGAAGGCGGAATCAAGCGATCTTGTCGCACTGGCTGAGAATGAGCAACAGCAATGTCAATTTCACTTTTATCTGGCTCACCACTTGCTCCTCAATGGGGAGGTGAAAGCGGCTGCTCAGGAATTTGCGACATGCACAAAACAATACTCGGGAGAGTGCTGGGAACAGAGATTGGCTCCGATACATTTCAGTCTCTGTGTTCGCCCCTACTCACAAACAAATTGGGTGCTAACTTCTACGGAAATGGATGGATTGAAGTGTGAAGTTCGACAAATTTACCGGCAAGAAAATGAACCCGATCCTCTCGAAGGGTGTTTAAACGCTTTTGAATCAAGAGACTTTATGAGTGTGGTGCAAGTTACTCGTGAGCGAATACGAAATGGTCACCTTTCCACGCGCACAATGCTCATGCTCATTACGAGCCTTCAACATTTAGGCGAGATTTGGGAAGTCGAATCGCTGTCTGAGCAGTTTCTAGAACATTCCGCCGGTCATCCCTTCCCGAACGCATTGTTACGATTGCTGTTGGGTAAAGCTGATACATCAGAGGTCTTAGGTATGGCAAAAACCGACCATGATCGGTGCACGGTTCATTTTTACGCTGCTTCTAGGAACCTGTATCTGGAAGATATGGAGGGCGCAAAGACCGAATTCGAGGCTTGTTTTGCGACAAAGGCAGAATGTCGTGAAATGCGATTTGCAAAGTCCCACTATGAGCTTGTAAAACAAATCGAATAACGAAAGGGTGATCGATCTTCAACTCCCAGACTTTCAGATGCTTCAGGAGCGTGATGTTTTAAGAATTCGATTGACAGTCATCTCACGGTGAAACGATGAAATCAGTTCAAAACAGGTGTTTATAGTTATGCCTGTTCCTGTTGGATCGGTGCCTCGTTCACGGTGCCTGAAGTGCGTAAATAGAATCATGAGTTCTTAGCACGTTTTCTGTTGAGGAGTTGTGAATAGGGCTCGCTGGTGCAAACAAATGCCCTCTTTGGTATTGGTCTAGCGCGAACTCGGTCGGTCGGTTCGTAAAGACGGATTATCTTGACGCAGTTTGGTTCATTAGGTAACTTAATAATGACAATTTTACTGAGACTGCAGATGCCAAAGGAACAGTCTGATTGTGTGACCGAGTTTGGATCGCTGCCAGCGTATGAAGCATGTAATCAAAAAGTCAACATCATATCAAAGGAGTTGTGTAAACCATGAAAGTCCATTCACAATATGAATGTCCGAACTGCCATGAGGTGTTTACTTTCGAACTCACGCCAGAGTTGACGATTGCTTTTGAAGCTGCAGAACGGAGGACGGGCAAACCGAGCTTAGTTATGTTCACTTGTGTGCATTGTCCAGTCAATCTGTTAATCGAACCGAGTACCGGCGCAGTGCGCACGTTTACAGACGACATGGGGGAAGATTTCAGGGCGAGGCTAGCGCAGAGAATTCCAGGGGAACATGCAGAGAGTTGTGGGTATATTGATCTGGGTCACTTCGAACGGCTTCGCGACCAAACTGCACAGTTCATCGAAGAAGGTCATCGGCGGAAACAGCAAGGTGATGTGCGGGGAGCTTTGGCGAAGTATGAAGCATTATTAGAAGTGCGGAAGCATGATCCCGACGGCTGGTACAACAAAGGATTGTGCTTGTCTAGCCTGGGCGATCTCGTTGGTGCCGAAGCGGCCTTCCGGCACTCTGCGAAGTTTAATGCGGATTTCGTTCAGGCTTGGAGTAACCTTGGCATGGTTCAGTTGCAGTTGGGGCTCCATGGTGAAGCTGAAACATCTTTCGACAAGGCAATCGCAGTCGATCCTAGTTATGCAAAAGCGTACGTGGGCAAGGGTAATTGCGCAATGTTACGAGGCGATCTTTCAAGTGCGCGTCAAGCCTTTCTTTTGGCACTCGAAAGAGACCCGAATAACGCTGTGGCTAAAGCCGCTCTGCGGAACTTGGACAATCGGTGTGGCGGAAACACTGCACCTGGCGTTAATGAGCAGGAAATGCAACGCAAGCTTGCAGCCGTGATCGCCGAATTCAAGAGCAACCCACAACAGGTAGCTGAAGTTTGCATGCGCGTGAAGCGAGAGGATCCGGAGTTGTGGCAAACCCTGCTCCGACTAATGCCGCAGCACAAGTAACATAGCACTGTTAAAGCGGTTCCGGTCGAGTAGGAGGGTTCCAGCTTGATTGGCCTTCATAGCTTGTGCCGTTCAGGTCTTGGGGACCCCGATATGGCCTGCCAGCCGCCGCCGTCGTGGAACTCGGCTTCGTACCGCTTCAGCAGGCTGCGGGACGCGCCCATCAGGTAGAGGGATTCCCGCCCTTCGAGGAACGCGATGTTCGCTTCGCTGGACATCCCCCGGTCCGTCACCCAGACGCGGTTGGCGTGCCCGTATTTCTCCTCCATGAGAGTCACGATCTCCCGTATCGTCGTCGTGTCCGCGCGGTTTCCCGCGAAAACCTCGTAGCCGACCGGCATTCCGTCGGGCGTCACGACCAGGCCGATACACACCTGTTCGCAGTCGGGTCGGTTGTCGCGTGAATAGCCCCGTTGGGCCAGGGGATTGGTCTCGCAGGTCCCCTCGAAGTAGAAGCTTGTCACGTCGTACAGCATGAAGCCGAGCTTCGTCCCGAACCATTCGCCCCAGTGAGACTGGAGGTGGGCGCAGACCGCGTCCTTGTGGGCGAGTATCTCGTCAAGCCCCCTGTACATCCGTGTCAGGTTCACCTTTTCCTCGTCGAGCCCCAGCACGTCGCACAACGCCGTTTTCGCCAGCCATTCGCCCGCGATCGCGTTCTCCGTGTCCTGCTCGCAGAACTTCGCGGCCGTCAGGACGCAGGCGATCAGATCCCACCGGATCTCCTCGCGGCCTTCCGGCATCAGGCCCGCGAACAGCCTGTCCAGTCCGAGCCTCCGCCAGACGGCCAGCGCCGCCCATACCTGGCCGAACTACCTGACCGTTTTCACCTCTATCCCGCTGACATTGATCTCCCGCCATTCGGGAACAGGCTTCGGCCTCTCGAACAAGTCACCCCGCACGGCGTCCCTTCGCCCGTCCAGCAAGGCGGCGATGTCGTCCCACGAGTGATAATATTCCTGGCCCCCCGCGTCAAGCTTCCCCAGGTACGACATTATCTGATGCCTCGGGCCGTTCGCGGTCCGGACGGTCTTCGTCAACGCCTAGTAGTCGTAGACCTCGCCGCCTTTCTTCCGTGGGATCCTTTGTAAAAACATGCCCTGATTTTAATGCGCCACAGTATCGTTTTCAAGGGGGTGGTCTTGACTACATTTACGTTTGGGCTGAGAACGGGCAACGATACCCTGAAAAGCCAATGTTTTTACGTTTTCTGCGCCTGGCCAGCGCTTGAGGCGGACAAATAATCTTTTACGATGAGCCCAACTGGCGAACTCGGGTTAGACGAACTCGTGCGGCTGACCCTTACAGGGATCTCGCACGGATGCTGCTGGGCGAGATCACCGCCGGGTCGCTCGAAAAGCGCGTCCGCGCCGCCCCTGCCGATCTGCTGACCCTGCACACCGCCCTCGGGCTTCAGGCGGAAGCGGACAATAGCGTGGCCGAGAATCACTTCTGCTGATGGGATGGAACTTGTCAACACCGAGCACCTGCTTGCAAGTGCCGCAACGCTTAAACCCTCGGGAAGCGCTTCAGGTCCGTGATAAGGAAGAGGAAATGGTGCTGGCAGCAAAAAGAAGATGTCTGGTACATCTGAATCCCCATCTCCGGGGAACTGTGGCCAGCTCCAAGCATGAATGTCTTCATCGCAGGCACGCCATACACTTCAACCTGGTTACAGCCGCAACTGTTAAGGCATATCCGCATTGACCTTGAAGAACCGGCTTGCAGAGTTGGTGGGACCCCATACGCTGTCGTTCAGATTGGTCTTGCCCGTAACAGTGTAAATCCGTGAAGTTCCGAGGTTGGGTGCCCACGTCAGCCACGGCATGCCGTTACTCACGGTCATGAGTGTACGGAAAACCGATTCGCGGTTCGTGGGAACGGACCCGGTCACGTATTCCTGCCACGCCGCGTGGCCGTCGAAGTCGGCATCAATGAAAGCGGCGATCTCGTAATCGCCACCGGCCATGCCCAGGATCGTCGGATATTGGTTAAGCCAAGAAAACGGCACGGGGACGGGAGTCGTCGTGGTTGCTGTCGTCATTCCGGGGATGAACGACAACTGGTCGACCCAGGCGCAGTCGGCGCCGTCGCTGAGTAAGCCGTCCTTACTGTACGTCCAGCGGAGCTTGTGTGTTCCGGTGTTCAGCGTACAGGTGACTTGCTGCCACCCGGTTAAGCCGTCAAGGCGTTGTTGTTCCGCGCCGTCTATTGTGAATGCGAGATAGTCCCAGTCGTCTTCGTCGGGATCATCCTCGCAGGAGGCCTTCCACCAGAAGGACAGCGCTCCAGGCCCGGCCACGCTCGTTTCCATCCAGGCGGACTGATTGTCGGCGACGTCGCCGCTTTGAGCCGCGTCGATGCCGTCGTGCGTCACGTTGGTTTGCGCGAACCAGCAGGCGGCCCCGTCTGTGGCCACAACAAGGTTGGTCATGTCGACCGCCTCGCTCAGAAGCGGCAGGTCGAGGTAATGCGTCGCCGAGTGGACAAGGCTGTCGATCCAGCCATCCTTGAAGGCCTTCGCCTTAAAGGCCGTTGTCTGGGCAATGTTGAATGGCGTGACGTACAACAGGCTCCCGGAAGCCGGCTCGGGACCGTCCGTCGTGTAGCGGATTTCGACACCTTCGGTTGCACACGACATCACGATCTTGAGGAGACCGGTGAAGCGGGTGCCGTCCGCCGGCTGTATCAGGGGTGTCGCCACCGTTTGGATGACGGTGTAGCTGGCAGTCGCCACGTCACTATCTGCCATGCCGGATTTATAGCCCCTTGCCTTGACCGTCGTCGTCTGCGTAAGGATGATGGGGGCGCCGCTCTGATAAAGTGTGCTTGTGCCGGTCGGCGCCGACCCGTCGAGCGTATACCGGATCGAGGCGGAGGCTGTGGAACACGAAAGGGCGACAGACAGCATATTGGTTGCGCATGTCCCTGATGCCGGGGTGAATTGCGGCGCTGAGACCGAAAAGATCACCGTGTAGTAAATGGTTGCGATCAAGCTGTCCGCCCACCCCTGCCTGAACGCTTTTGCGCGGACAAAGCCGGATTGGTTCAGCACAAGCGGATACAGATATTGGGAGCTGGATGCGGTGGGCTCTGAACCGTTCAGGGTATATCTGATGACCGCCTGGGGCGTGTCGCAGGCGATGGTCACGACAAGGTAATTGGTCCCCGTCGTGCCGCCAACAGGCGAGATGACCGGCGTGGCAACACGTTGGGCGTACTGCGCGATTGAGCGGGCGGCGAGGAGCCCCTCCCTGAACGCTTTGGCCTGGACGGTTGTGGTTTCAGTTAGGGTGAACGGTCCGGTGTATTCCGCGCTGGTTTCTGTCGGCTCGCTGCCGTCCAGCGTAAATCGGATGACCGCGCGCTCGGTCGCACACGTGACGGAGACATCGAGCGTGTAGGCGAAGAGCGTTCCACTTGGAGGAATGAAAACCGGCCGAGCCGTGGCCAAAAAGCCGCCCTCGAAAGCGCCCATGTCCACCGTGCCGTTCAGGATGCGCGTGTTGCCAGCAAGGTCGGTTGGCAGCGTCACATACTCGTTGGTACCCGCGTCGATGCAGGGCGAGCCAGTCCGCAGGCGCAGGTTCTGGGGATCCACGAACTGGGGGTCGGCTGAGACATTGCCCGTGCCGGCCGGAAGCGGGTCCGTGCAGGAATACTTAATAGCCGAGGCATCGTAGTTGTTGATAGCGCCGAACTGGTTGGTGTTCCCCCAGGCGATACAGTTGTTCAGGGTGTTGTAGTAAGCCCCGCCGCCGGAAATGGACGCCCCGTTGCCCGACAGTGTGCAATTGTTCAGCGTATTGTAGTACGCCCCGCCGCCATAGGTCGCCGAGTTATCGGTCAGCGTGCAGTTGTCCATCGCGCAGTTGTATGCCCCGCCGCCGTTCATTGCCTTGTTTCCGGTGAGCGTGCAGTTCTTTAACGTGCAATGCATCGTCGAGCCGCCATACGCCCCGCCGCCATCGTTAACCGCAGTGTTGCCTGAGAGCGCGCAGTTGTTCAGCGTGCCGGCGTAAGCCCCGCCGCCGTAGTAAGCCGAATTGCCGGATAGCGAGCAGTTGCTCAACGTGCAGTAGTCAGACCCGCCGCCTGAGCTCGACGCCCCGTTACCCGACAGCGTGCAGTTGTTCAGGACACAGGAGGATGCCCCGCCGCCGGTGAGCGATGTGTTGTTTGTCAATGTGCAGTTGTTCAGGACACAGGAGAATGCCCCGCCGCCCCAATTGACCGACGTGTTCTCCGACAGAAAACAAGTTTCCAATGTGCCACAAAACGCGCCCCCGCCTGCGGTTGCCCGACAGTCCCGGATGATGCAGTTGGTGACGGTGGTTCCCGAAATGGCGCCGTACCTGTTGACGCCGCCACCGTTCCGGTCATAATCGGCGACCGCGCCTGACTGAGCGGAACCGTAGGTCGCGCCGCCCCGCAAGGTGAATCCGTCGAGCGTGCCGCTGTTCATGTACACGCAGCGGACGGCGGACGTGGTGTTATAGGAATTGTATCCGGAGCCTTCGATGATTGTCACCTGCGGCCCGTTGACGCTCCGTATGATGACCCCATTGGTAACAGCCACGCGGTTATTGAGGGTCCCGCCGGGAGTAACAACGGTGCCGGCGCTGTAGACACCGTTGGAGACCCAGACGGTGTCTCCGTTTGCAGCAGCGACAACTGCGGCTTGGATGGAGGTGGCGGCGGTCGCCCAGTTCGTGTAGGGCGCAACCGGTGTGGAGTTGCTCACGCACACGTAACGTGCGACCCCCGAGGCGCAAGGTGCGAGCAGGATCGCAAACCAAAATCCGCCCTTTTGAAGAAGCCCGGTAATAGAACAGCCAACGGTCCGATCAAGCATATAGGCCTCCTGTTCTTTTCAAGTCAGTTCAGGCCAAAAATGTTCACTCGATTTGTAACATGAATATGTTGTTACGAAGTAAATGATAAGTCAAGCAGTATTCATCCTTTATCGGATACGGCGCACGGCTTATTCCTTTGAACACAGTCTAGGCTTATTGGATCGAAGGAGCGCGAGTGCTTTCGACGGGTGCTGGGCGAGGACTTCGATGGTTCGGGGCACCGACTCGAAAGGCGCGG
>Ga0209066_10007386_pt1 | contig 10900 bp, 8 predicted proteins | sample All_14_2_FD_187198 | JGI IMG/M metagenome (GOLD analysis project Ga0209066, IMG submission 187198) | Freshwater microbial communities in response to fracking from Pennsylvania, USA - Allegheny Zone_MetaG_DW_15 (SPAdes) (version 2) ... | reverse complement strand
TCTGTGCCAACCGTGGTTCAGGCTGAGTGGTGTACCCCAACTGGTCCTGGCGTGGAAAGTTGCACTTCTGGCCCGTCATCTGCATGCGCAATTCAAAAAGCCGTTTATGCCCCGCATGCTCATTTCTTTGGGGCCACAGGTGTGGGGACAAATAGTGCGTCATGCCAATGGAAACGAGATGCAATATATTATGCTGAAGCGGCACCTGCGGGCGTTTCTTTCCGTTGTCCATCTGGCTATACGCGCGTTGCGGGTAGTCAGTGCATCGCAGTAACAGAGAACTTGCCCCAGAATACACCGGGTAAATGTGCTACAAATAACGGCGCTACGCCAAACGCGGGTACGCCGCACCCGATTGACATTTTAACTGGTGCTAAATCGTTTGGCGTCGATGATTTTTCATCTGTAGGCGGATTTTCTTGGGTAAAGCGCCTTTACAATAGTCGTCCGTACATGGGTTCTATCAACTCAAATACGGTCGTTAGTGTTCCTTTAGGACTTGCAAACTGGTATTTCAATTTCCAGTATGAGTTGCAGTTGGCGGATGATTGGGACTTTAGTCGGGTAACCTTGTTGACACCGGCAGGCGTCATCTACTCGTTCAAGAAGCAATCCAACGGTACACTTGCTCCCGAAACTCCAACGGCATATCCGCTTCCGAGGTTGGATTATACACTGACCTTCTTGGACACATGGCCGACATCGCTTTCAACTTTAAAGACAATTCCTAGCAATTGGCAGTTGCTGGATAGCGATGGCAATACCTGGATATTCAGAACATTTGCCGACCCGATTACCGGGCGCTACAACATTGCGCGACCAATTTCGCTTAAGCGTTTAGATGGGACCCGATACAGCTTCCGATATGGATCAAATTTCGAGCTTCTCAATATAACGGATGGTTTTGGTCGGACTATTTCATTTGATTGGTTGAAGGCAGATTTTGGTGCACAGGGTGACCCCAGAGGCATAGTTGCGCCAGAAGCCATTACAGCCGTTCATCTTCCTGACGGAACAAGTGTCGGATTTACCTATGAAGACATTGAGTCCGTGCCCATGTCGCGTAAGCGGCTGGTGCAAGTTGAATACAAAGACTCATCCAATGTCACGCAAGATAAAATCAGCTATGCATATGAGAACGCTACTTACCCCATGGCAATCACAAAAATACGTGATCGCGATGATGTGTTGCGGTGGAGTGTGACCTACGATTCGGAGGGGCGCGCAACCTCTAGTTCAGGTCCTGATGGCGCTGATAATTTCTCGGTCACCTACGCGCCAGTTGCAAGCAGCTTCACGCGCACCGTGACCAATCCACTCGGAAAAGAATCTACCTACAACTACACCACCAACACCCCGTACTTTAAAGTCAAACTGAATGGCGTTTCTGGCGCAGCAAGCTCAAACTGCCCGGCCAGTGCATCAGGATTGTCATATGGGGCTGACAATCTGATCGCAACTTCGACTGATGAAGAAGGGCGCGTAACGAAATACATGAGGAATACGAGAGGCCTGCCAACTCAGATCCAGGAAGCCTATGGAACGTCCGACGAAAGAACGACAAACATTGCATGGGACAGCACTTTCAATATCCCGACACAGGTTGTCACCACGGGTCTTACAAGCGACTACACATATAATGCCAATGGATTGCTGACTGGACTGACGCAGACTGATACGACTACGCATACAGCTCCCTATAGCACCAATGGTGAAACGCGTAGCTGGGCGTTTGGATACACTCTGGTTGGCACAGATTATGGTTTGCCTGAGAACCCGCTCACTCTAACCATCACCAACCAGAATGCGGAATCGTCTGCGTTGACGGGCTGGACCAGTCAGACCGGCGCATTTTCCCGCGTTTCTGGGGGGCATTTAGGTACATACTCCTTTGGGGCGGGTTCGGCTGCTGAGAGCGTTATCTACCAGGATGTGTTGCTACCCAGCACTGCGACCAGTCAGATTGATGCTGGCTATGGTGAGGTTACATTCACGGCGTTTCAGAAAAGTGCGGATGCGACGCAGGATAATGGTTCCTTGCAACTCACTTTCTTTGATGCAAGCAATTTGCAGATTGGCAGTACACAAACCTCTGATGAAGCGGCATTTTTTGCGTGGACGCAGCGTTCGCTCACGACGAGTGTTCCGGTTGGGGCGAGGACGGTCAGGATCGGTCTGCGTGCTGTGCGCATCAGTGGAACAACCAATGACGTAAACTTCGACGACGTCACGCTCACTTATTCTCGCCATGCAGGCGGTCAAGTATCTTTGCTTACCTCTGTTGATGGCCCTCTTCCCGGTTCATCTGACACGGTAAACTACACTTATGACGCTAATGGTTATCTAGCCACCATTACAAATGAACTGGGGCATGTGACGCAGATTGACGCCGTCGATGGTCGAGGACTACCACTGGACATCGAAGATGAGAATGGCATCCACACGACACTCACCTACGATATTCATGGCCAGGTTCTCTCGATTACGCGCAATCCTGGTGTTGCGCAGTCGCAGACTCTGCTGTCCTACAATGCCGTCGGTCAGATCACTGAAATTACGCTGCCAAGCGGGGGGGCGCTTAGTTACGAATATAATTCTGCAAAACGCCTGACCGGGATTGAGAATAGCGCGGGCGAGCGCATTGAGTTTGCCTATGATGCGATGGGCAATGTCACCAGCCAGCAGACAAAGACGAGTGGTGGCGCGATTGTCGAAAATTCGGCCAAGGCCTATGACGAGCTCGGTCGGCTGTTGCATCAAATCGGCGCGACAAGCCAGACTACAAGCTATGGCTATGACAAGGTCAGCAACCTGACCTCTATCACTGATCCGCGCAGCAATGTTTACAGCCATGCCTTTGACAGGCTTAATCGTCTCGTGCGTGAAACGCAGCCGACAACCGGTCAGATCAACATGGCTTATACAACGCATGATGATGTTGCATCGTTCAGTGATCAACGGAGTCTCACAACGAGCTTCGTGCGGAATGGTTTCGGCGACATTATTCGCGAAGTGAGTCCAGATCGCGGAACCACAGACTATGTCCGCAACAAACTTGGTGAGGTAACGAGTCGGACTGATGCGCGTGGCGTTGTCACGAACTTTTCCTATGACGCGGCGGGTCGGCTGACATCCAAGAATTTCCCGTCAGATTCAACCGAAGACATTGCATTTACTTATGATGATGTGAGTGGTGGTAATAAGGGTGTAGGACGCTTGACAGGTATCTCTGGTCCGGCAGGTATCGTGCACTATAGCTATGACGCACGGGGCAATGTCACGTTTGAGCATCATGTTATGTCGAGCGTTACTTATGACTCGAGCTACGCCTATGACGGCAACAATGATGTTATCGAGATGGTCTACCCGTCCGGTCGTGTTGTCACTTATGCGCGAGACAATCTGGGTCGTGTCACCAGCGTAACCACAAAAGAGAATGCAACGGCATCAACCGAAACCGTTTTGTCCGCCATTTCTTGGCGACCCTTCGGGCCTGCATCAAGTCTGTCCTTCGGCAACGGCTTAACGCAAACCCTTGGCTATGATCTTGATGGCCAGTTGACCGATATACAGACAACAGATGGTGGTACTGCAATTCAGGACCTTCACCTGGCTTATGATGCCGCAGGCAATATCACAGATGTCACAGACAATCTGACATCGTCACAAAGCGAAAGTTTTGACTATGACGTGATGAACCGGCTGACGGATGCCACGGGCGCCTATGGCGATCTGGAATATGGCTATGACTTCGTTGGCAACAGGACACAGCGGGTTGTCAATGGTTCGCCGACGGTGACTCAGGCATATAGCTATGACACAGCTTCAAACCATCTTCTCAGTGTCAGTGATGGTGCGACGATGCGCAGCTTTGGTTATTCCGCTGCCGGCAATGTCACCAGCGACATCACCTCAGGTGGCCTCTCCTTTGGTCTCGCCTATAATGACAACAACCGGCTGGAAAGTGTCACGCAAGCCGGCGCGGCACTGGCGAGCTATGTCTATGACGCCTATGAGCGTCGTGTCATCAAGTCAGTTAGCGGTTCATCGCCTTACACGCGTCATTTTCACTATGACCAGAGTGGCCAGTTGATCGCCGAAAGCGATGCGACAGGCGCTGTCATCCGCGAATATATCTGGCTCGGGTCGCTGCCCATCGCGCTGGTGGATCATTCAGGCGGCACAGCCACGCTCTATTTCATCCATGCTGACCATCTCGGCGCGCCGCAAAAAGTGAGCGATGCGTCCAAAGTCGTGGTCTGGTCGGGACAGTTCGAGCCGTTCGGCGAAGTGCAGGGAGTCACAGGCGCGCTGACACAGCTTCTGATGTTCCCGGGTCAATATTATGATAGCGAAACCGGCACGGCGCAGAACTGGCATCGCCAATATGATGCGCGCACGGGACGCTATCTTGAGGCCGATCCGCTTGGTCTTGGCGGTGGCGCAAATCTCTATGCCTATGTCGGCGGGAATCCGTTGGGGCGCGTTGATCCGGAGGGCCTTTGGCAGCTTACGATTTCGGGAGGTGATGTTGTCGGCGGCATAGCCTCCGTGGGTTACAACTCCAATCAATTGAGTATCGGATTCTGGGGTGGGGCGGCAGCAGGATTCGCGTGGGAATTTGACCCTCGTAATGGGTCTTGTCATGAGCCGGGTTTGACGACTTCCTTTCGCGGTCAAGAAGAAGTCAAGCTTGGCAGGTTGGGTGGTGGAGGTGTGGGTATAGAGATTGGAAATAAGTCAGGTATCACTGGCAGTGCCTCAATTGGCATTTATGGGGCGGCGAATTGGTCTGGGTCAGCTACTATTGGCGCCAAAGGCACGGAGAGTATGTCGACATCATCTGGATTTACTTATGGTACGAGCTACAAGCCATCCGGCGGCGGTGCGGCCGCTGCCTTCGGTTACGGAGGAACGTATTATTTCCAACATAGATAGAGGGGATTTCAATGCGTCTAACAAGCCTCGCCGATCTATTACTGGCACTCGCATTTATTATTGTAGTTCTGAATAACTATTTTTATTGGCGGGTTACTACGAGGTTGAGGACGCATCATGCAGAAAAATGGTGCGAGCTAGGGCAGCCTCGTATTTTGAAGGACGAAGTCGTTCCCGCGACTAAAGGACAAAAATTTCATTCGTTTTTGTTTTCACGCGGTTATGTCCAACTGGGTGATGTGATCGTTACATTTTATGCGAATCTTTTATATGCAGGTGTCATTTCTGCATTTTTATTATCGCTATATTGGACGCTCATTGCTGTAGGTCTTTTAGAAAATTTCTGCGTCTTCGGCTGTAGCTCATTTACAACATTCTCCAGTATGCCCCGATCATGAATTGGTAATGTCATTTGCTTTGTCATTGGCTTTGATGAGCCGCTCGCGCAAGCGTCCTCAAACTTCCCTTGCTCTGACACAACTACTTAAGTTTCCCAGCCAATATTACGACAGCGAAACCGCACGGGCGCAGAACTGGCATCGCCAATATGATGCGCACACAGGGCGCTACATTCAAGCCGAATAGAAATAGCACCCCAAAGTTCATCCCCGCGCGTGCGGGGGACACTTGGTACGAGCTGCACGAAATGCCCCCCGTTCCGGTTTATCCCCGCGCGTGCGGGGGACACTGCCGCACTGACCACTCGGCAGCAATTGCGCGCGGTTCATCCCCGCGCGTGCGGGGGACACTACTGCACGCTATTCATACGCATTTCCCAATAGCCAACGTCTACCCACTCTCCAAACTTGTAACCTACTTCAGATAGGTGGCCGACTTTCTTCATCCCAAACTTGGCATGTAGCGCGACACTTGAAGGGTTTGGCAAAGCAATGACGCCGATTATGGTGTGTATACTTGTCGATTCTAATTCATCAAGAAGGTGTCGATAAAGGAAAGACCCTAGGCCTTGCGCCTGGGCATCGTGAGACAGATAAATCGTGATCTCCACAGAGCGCCGATATGCTGCTCTCTTGTGCCACCGCGCAGCATAGGCATATCCCACGACCCTTCCGTCTCTCTCAACAACAAACCAAGGCAAGCCATCCTGCAAGACAGCTGCGACCCTTTCAAACATATCTTCTTCGCTTATGGGCTCTTCTTCAAAAGTGATTTTTGTGTTTTATATAATAGTTATATATGCACGCCATTGCTTTCGCGTCGTTCCGCTCCGCTTGCCTTACAATCATTTTCTTCTCCACCGCGAATAGCATAATGATGAGATACCCAGCACAGCCTGACTACCCGTCTTCATGATGTGATCTCTCGTGTCATAAATACGCTGTTTTCGTCCTCTGCGTATGTCCCGAACGGCTTGCAGTAGCGGAATCCAGCCTTTTCATAAAGGTTGCGTGCAGCCTCAAATGCGGGCTGCGATCCCGTTTCCAAGCTCAAACGTCGATACCCGCTTTTCTTTGCTTCATTTATCAGACGCTCAATAATTAGAGTAGCGATCCCCTTTCTCCGAAAAGCTTTCGCGGTACACATAGATTTCACTTCTGCATGGTCCGGACTTAATCGTTTGATAGCTCCGCATCCAGCGACCTCCCCTTCTTCCCATATTGCCCAGAACTGGACGTTGTTCGACGTCAGCGCCTATGAGACAGAATTGAGGTTTTAAACAAGGGAGGATTTTGGTCTCATCGCAGTGACGGAGGAACGAAGATGAGAGCAAAATCCCTGGGGTCAAAGGCCCCTGCCGACCGGGTCGTAAAGGACATCCGCAGAGCGACACGCAAACACTATTCCGCCGAAGACAAGATCCGGATCGTCGTTGATGGACTTCGTGGCGAGGACAGCATTGCCGAGCTGTGCCGCCGGGAGGGCATCGCCCAGTCGATGTACTATGTCTGGTCGAAGGAGTTTCTGGAGGCCGGCAAGCGCCGGCTGGCTGGAGACACGGCCCGCGCGGCAACCTCGGACGAGGTAAAGGATCTGCGCCGGGAAGCGGCCGCCCTGAAGGAGGTCGTTGCCGAGCAGGCTCTTGAACTGCGTCTGCTCAAAAAAAGCATGATCGCGGATGGGGGCGACGACGAATGAGATATCCCGCATCCGAGAAGATCGAGATCATCAGGCTGGTAGAACAATCTCACCAGTCGGTGCGCCGGACGCTTGAACAGATCGGGATACCGAGGGCGACCTTCTATCGCTGGGTCGACCAGTATCAGACCGGTGGCCCTGAGGCGCTGGCTGATCGCCCGTCGCGGCCTGGTCGCATCTGGAACCGCCTCTCCGAGGAGATCCAGATCCAAATCATTGAGCTGGCGCTGGAAGAGGCCGAGCTGTCACCTCGGGAACTGGCAGTGAGGTTCATCGACACGCGGGGGTACTTCGTGTCGGAAGCCACGGTCTACCGCTTGCTGAAGGCGCATGACTTGATCACCAGTCCTGCCTTTATCGTGATGAAGGCTGCCAATGAGTTCCAGGACAAGACGTCTGCTCCAAACGAGATGTGGCAGACCTACTTCACCTACTTCAAGATTGTAGGCTGGGGCTGGTTCTATCTATCGACCATCCTCGACGACTTCTCGCGCTATGTGATTGCCTGGAAGTTGTGTACGACGATGAAGGCAGAGGACGTCACCGATACCCTGCAGTTGGCATTGACTGCCTCAGGTTGTGATCAGGCCCATGTTCGGCACCGGCCTCGTTTACTCTCGGACAATGGCGCCAGCTACATCTCTGGCGAACTGGCTGATTGGCTTGAGGACAGGCAGATGGCTCATGTTCGCGGCGCCCCGTACCACCCTCAGACCCAGGGCAAGATCGAGCGATGGCATCAGACGCTTAAGAACCGAATCCTGCTGGAGAACTACTTCCTGCCGGGTGATCTCGAGATGCAAATCGGGAACTTCATCGAGCACTACAATCACCGGCGTTATCACGAGAGCCTCGAAAACCTAACTCCAGCTGATGTCTACTTCGGTCGAGGTCACGAAATCCTCGCTCAACGACAGCATATCAAACGACAAACCATCCAGTATCGGCGCTTGCTTCACCAGAAAAACGCCGCTTAATATCAACTAACCAGATGAGGCCGATCCTCCTTTAGATCACGCCACAACAAGTCCCAAATGTTCTGACGACGGACAGTCAGCGCCAACGATCGCCATCGACAATGGGCGTAGGGCTCCGTTCTTCTCAACGGACAATTTAATTATCAGCCGAGCCAACCTCGATCTTTGGAACCGTCGACTGCGAGATCTCCAGTCGTTTGAAGAAGACTTCATCGTGAAATATTTTGGTGAAATTCGTCTCGATCCTGAGTTGGTGGAGCCAGCATTTTTTTCCGGCGACACCGTCATATCACCGCTCGCCATCGATCTAGGCTCCATCTATGTCTGACAACATGTTGGACATATAGGGGAAAGCCTCGTCAATGTTTGGGAAGCAGATTGTTGCTGTTTTAGTGACGATCTGTGTTTTGCCAATTGGTCGGCGCAGGCCGTCGAACTTGTCTACATTCCACCAAGAGATGGGCAAGCTCTGGCTCTTGCTTCCGATCTTGCCGAATTATACTCGTCGAGGCGGTTGGATATGTACGATGGCTATCTAATGGCCGTCGCAGACATGATGAGGCTGGCCGTACCGATCTCGAATAGCGCATTCTCACAGTCCTGCCTCCCAAAAGAGGTTGGACCTGATGATCTGAGGTCGGCCTTCTTAGAGCGGTATAGGGCCTCAAATGAAAAACTTAAAGACGAGTCTGCCGCCGCAATGGTTCGAGCTGCCATTTATGAGAACTGGCGAATTTGCGCACGAATCCAGACGGTCAAATAATCTGCACAGCTGCTAGAAATTGCATCTGTCCCACCGGCTGACCCGGGGCCACATACATGCCCGCCATAGGCGCCGGCATCATTTCAAGTTGCGACAAATAGTGGAAATTCATCGCTGATGGAGCCGGATCAAGAACCCCGATTGATTGAACGCTCGGCCCGTAGGGGGTGTCCACGAAAATAGCCTCAACAATCACCATTGCGTGACTTCCGTTCGCGTAAAGAAGGGGGCGATCATTTGCTAATTCATTGATGATGGTTGGGTAGGTAATAGCGTTGACGCCCGCTTGGACATCAAATGCGGCCGTGAGATGAGACTGGAACGATGTCCCGTTCATATCCATCCACCTGTCACTGAGAACCTTCGCCATGGTGATACCCATTGCGCCTTGGCAAACCATGCCACCGAAGACTCTGTTGACGATGGCTGTCTGATCTATGGGGTGTCCGAGTGATGAGAATATCATCGCTGATGATGCGGCCCAGCACCACATCATGCATTGCTGTTTGATAATGGCGGGATGAGTCACATAGGCTCGTTTAGGATATGAGACATCAATGGCAGAAAATGCAGACTTGCAGGTGACTACCGACGCTCCAGCTCCGAGCAGAAATGACCGTCTATTCATCGATTGATTCCAGACAAAGAGTGTGCACCAAAAGGGGATTCAGACGCGACGCAACTTGAAATCATACAAGGAAAAGTCAGGCCTCCTAAGAGGTGTGCTTGCTGCGGGCGCTGTGAGGGATCGCTGTCATTGCGAACTGGGCAGACTGTTTACCGAACAAGCGTGGAGAGTGAGGCCTAGCTCACATCTACGGCGGCCAAATACATCATCTGACCACCCTGATGGACCGGGATCATTTCGACCATAGACAAATAATGAAAGTTTGGCGCTCCCGGAGCTGGATCAAGAACACCAACCTGCTGGACGTTTGGTCCCATTGGGGTGTCGTAGTAGACTATTTCGACAGCCACCATTGCGTGAGACCTGTTCCCGTAAAGAACCGGGCGATCGTTCGCAAGCTCGTTGATCATCATGGCGTTGTTGATAGCAACAATGCCAAATTGAGGGTCGTAGGCCGCTTTCAGGTATGATTGAAACGGCTCACCATAGTCATCGACCCAACTATCACTTAGAACTTGTGAGATCATTATGCCCTGCGCTGTGTGTCAAACCGTTCCTCCAAAGACACGATTGACAATCTGGAGCTGATCAGTCGGATGACCATTCGCCGCGAAGATCATCGATGCGGCCGCCGCCCAGCACCACATCATGCACTGCTGCATTACGATAGACGGATGTGAAACGTATGCCCGTTTTGGTGACCAGCCATCCATTGCGGCCAGCGATGGCTTGCATCCAATAACTGATGCTCCTGCGCCGAGGAGAAATGATCGCCTATCCATTGTCATCTCCAAGAGGTGTCAGCCAATGAGAACACTTCGGATGCGATTCAACTAAACGGGGGGAAAGTAGTGTACGGAATTTTATATCAGGTCAAGAAATTGTCAAACTTATTTCCGTTTCAGAACCGTTGCGGCCCATGATCACGGGTTGCCAATGGTCTTCGAGCGGAAGTAGGTGAGCTCGCCGTCGAGCTGCCAGGGAAAGGCATCATCCCTGCCAAATGTTCTGAAGACGGACACATCAAGGCGATTCAAGAGGGGCCCCACAAAAGAGACAAAAACTATGGTGAGGCTAGGCAAGCGCGTGGAGGGAGCTTACGGCCGCCATGTCTAGGATGCGCCAGCGGAGAGTTACTGGGAACGCTCTTCCAGCGAGGTAGGATTCCTCCAATCCATTCCTTGATATTTGAAATAATTACCATGTTCGATAGCGGAATTACCCTGTTCCGAAACTTAGGGAATTTCTCTCATAAGTCTTTGAATTTGGCCGTATTTGAGGTCCGTCAGGGAGGCAAATGCCGCAGTTTCCGTGAGTATTCCCTGTAAATACCCTGTTATCAGGGAATTTGGATAAGAGCAGACCTCGTCCGTAACTGCTCACTGCACCACTAATTCAATGACTTAGTATTTTGATGAAAAGCCTTAGGCTCCTCATAGGCCCCGCCATTGGGCGACGTTGGAGCCTCCGGCAAACCCGGGGTGGTTCAAACCGGGG
>Ga0209066_10007385_pt1 | contig 10901 bp, 10 predicted proteins | sample All_14_2_FD_187198 | JGI IMG/M metagenome (GOLD analysis project Ga0209066, IMG submission 187198) | Freshwater microbial communities in response to fracking from Pennsylvania, USA - Allegheny Zone_MetaG_DW_15 (SPAdes) (version 2) ... | reverse complement strand
TCCTCCAGGAAAAAATTTGCTTCGGTAGTTTATCACAAAAGAATTACGGAATCTTAGCTGTGATGGGTTTAGAAAATTTGTGCTATACTCTGCAAATGCGACCGATCCGCTCTTCTGAAATTGGAACCTACCTCTACTGCCGCCGCTCGTGGTGGTACCGCAAAAACGGAGTCGAATCCGAGAATCAGGCGGAGCTTGCGGCTGGGACGGATTTGCACAAACGGCACGGCCGCCAGGTCATTGCCTCGGCTCTCACACGGACCGTTGGCCTGCTCCTGCTTCTGGCAGCGATCCTTACGCTGGTAGCGTATTGCGCGGCGCAATTATGATTCACGTTCACAAAAAGGCCAATCCATGTCTGAGCTATTAAACCGTCTTGCCTATCTCCAAACCCGCCGCGACAGAACGCCCAATCTCGATCTGGCGCGCGACCTCGCCGCGCGGGAAGACAAGGCTGGCATCCGTGAGATCGCCCAGAACATGCGAAATGAGAACAAAAACATTCACTCTGACTGTGTTCATGTCATGTATGAAATTGGCATCATCGAACCCAAGCTCATTGAGCAATACGGCGATGAGTTTATAAAGCTGCTAAAAAGCAAACACAGTAACATGGTCGCAGGCGCAATGACCGCTCTCGCGGAAATCGCCAAGGTCAATCCCGAGCTTATTTTCAAGAATTTGGATGCACTCAAGAGAGCCTCCAAAGAAGGGGATGAGATCACCGTTGACGCTTTCATCTCTGCCCTGGCAAACACCGCTGAAGCAAACGAAGAATACAACACAAAAATACTCCCGTATTTAATGGAGCACTTATCCACCTGCCGCCCAGGTGACCTGCCGCAACACGCCGAGAGCATGTTGCCCGCCATCGATGAATTCAACAAAGATGATTTCGTCAAGGTCCTGAAAAAAAGACAACAAAAATTGGACAGCGCCGCATTTACGCGGTTGGGCAGAATCATACGGTTGGCGGAAAAAATATAGCTATCGATCATGCTTTACATCACTCTTTTCCTGTTCATTCTGGCGATCATCTTTTTCTGGCGTTCAGATCGCCAACAAAAAGCTGCCGGCCTGCCCGGTGGACGCGTCATCTACACCGATACGCGCGGCTGGGGTAAAGTGGAGAAACCGCTCTATCACGAAGCATTTGGATTGACCGGCAAGCCTGATTATTTGATCGAGAAGAACGGGCAGATCATCCCCGTGGAAGTAAAGTCTGGGCGTGCACCGGAAACGCCATACGACTCGCACATCTTTCAACTGGCATCCTATTGTCTTCTGGTTGAAAAGACATATCGTAAACGTCCACCGTATGGGATCATCCATTATGAGAACCGTGATTTTGCAATTGATTACACACGAGAGTTGGAGTCCGCGCTGATAGAGCTGCTCGCCGACATGCGGGAAGATGAATTGAAGAAAGATGTCCCTCGTTCTCACGACCAGCCGTCCCGTTGTAAAAGATGCGGGTTCCGGAATGTCTGTGACCAAAAGCTGGCATAACGCAGATTATTAATCTGCACAAAGGTATAATTTCGCCATGTCTGCGTCATTCCTACCGAAACGACCTGTCATCACAGCGTATCCGAAAATGCCCGAAGCCTTTGCAGAAGCAGAAGCCATGGCAGCGTTCTTGAAAGAAAAAGGCATCCATGCACCTTACGGTTCATTGTATGATGAGAATCTTCGCAAGGCCGTAAAAAAAGGCGAGTACGATATGCTCATTGCCGTTGGCGGGGATGGCAGCGTGTTACGGGCTGGACATTTATGTGCGCCATGGGGTGTTCCTATATTGGGAGTGAACCTCGGCAGGCTCGGGTTTCTCATCCAGATCGACCGCAAGGAATGGCATGAGTACTTTGATAAATTATTCAATGGCGAGGCATGGATCGAGAACCGCATGATGCTGCGTGCGGAACATATCCGTACAGGTGAAAGCATTGGCAATTCGATAGCATTGAATGAAGTGGTTGTAGCCCGCGGACAAACCCTGCGCCCCATTCGTTTAACTGCCTCAGTGGATTCCCGTCAATTAACAAGCTATGTCGCAGACGGGTTGATCGCTTCCACAGCCACGGGGTCAACGGCCTACGCCCTCGCAGCAGGCGGACCTATCTTGCCGCCGGAACTGCGAAACATTTTGCTTGTACCGATTGCACCTCATTTATCGGTTGACCGGGCCGTGGTTCTATCGGAAGGTTCTTCTGTAAATATCGTTGTAAAAAGTGAGAACGCAGTCATGAGCGTGGATGGTCAGCCGGCAACACCCTTGATGGAAGATGATCAAGTAGCAGTGACAGCCGCGGATGTGACTGCACAATTTGTCCGCTTTGGAGACCCGGGTTATTTTTATCGTAATATCACCGCTCATATGAACGAAAATTCTTTAGGATTTCCACGATGACCGACACCTCTGTTACGTATTGCTATGCCCACCCCACCCGTGAGACCAGCCTGCGCTGCAAGCGCTGTGACCGTCCCATGTGTGTTTCCTGTGCAGTGCGCACCCCTACGGGATATGTCTGTAAGGAATGTGTCCGCCAGCAACAGAAGACCTTTGATACTGCCATGTGGTATGACTATCTCATCGGTTTCGGCGTGACCTTTGTGCTTTCCCTGATCGCCAGCGGACTCACAGGTGTGATCGCAAGTTTTCTTGGGTTCTATATGATCTTTATTGCGGCAGCTGTCGGCGGCGGTGCAGGGGCATTCATCGCAGATATCGCTCTGCGCGCGGTCAATAAACGCCGCTCAAAGTCATTGTTTATTTCGTGCGCTGTCGGCGTGGTCGTTGGCGCGCTGCCTGTCATGGTGGTGCTATTCTTTATGGGAAACATGCTGGCCCTTATTTCGCTCGGTGTTTATATTGTTGTCGTAACTCCCACAGTTTATTCAAGACTCTCTGGAATTCAACTTACAAGATAACCCATGCTAACCGAACTCCACATCCAAAACTTCGCAATTATAGATAAACTCGATCTGCGCTTCGGGCAGGGACTCATCATCCTCACCGGTGAAACAGGCGCAGGTAAATCCATCATCCTCGATGCGATGGTGATGCTCATCGGCGGAAAGGCCGATACGACCTTCGTGCGCACTGATTCAGAGGCGGCATTTGTTGAAGGTGTGTTCCAGCTCAAAGGTCCAGAAAAAGAGGCGGTGCACGAAGTCCTCAACCGCGAAGAATTGATGGATGATCCCAATTATGTGGTGCTGATGCGCGAAGTCCGCAAAGAGGGGCGCAGCGTGGCGCGCGTAAATGGCCGCACCGTGAATGTTGGCCTGCTAAAGGAACTCGGCGCGTTGTTGATCGATATCCACGGGCAGGCGGAGCACCTCTCCCTGCTCGATCCTCGCGCACACCTGGGCCTGCTCGATCGCTACGCAGAAGTTGCCAAGCCGCTGACAGAGTACCGCCAAACCTACCACGCCTTGTTGAATCTCCGCCGCGAGCTAAGTGACCTGCGCAAGGCTCAAGCCGATGCAGATCGCCGTACTGAAATTCTCACCTACCAAGCCGAGGAAATTGAATCTGCGCGATTGAAAGCTGGCGAAGACGAAGAACTTCGCAAAGAACGCGACAGGCTGGCAAATGCCGAGTCTCTCGCCGAGAATGCCCAGGAGGCATTAGCTGTTTTGGACGAAGGCTCGCCTGAAACTCCCGCTGCAACCGATCTGATCGGGCAAGCCGCGCAAGCCCTAGCCGCCCTCGCAAAAATAGACGCGGCTCAATCTGAGTTTGCAAATCAAGCCGAGATCATGCTGGATACGATGTCCGACATTATCCACGGCTTGCGCGATTATCTCGAAGAGATCGAATTCAACCCGAAACGCTTGGAAGATGTGGAAGAGCGGCTCGATCTCATCCACTCCCTCACCCGCAAATACGGCGGCAACATCCCTGCCGTCATTGCCTACGGAGCCGATGCCCGCAAGCAGCTCGAAACCATCACTGGCGCTGCCGACCGCATTGACGAACTGGAAATGCAGGAAGCCAAATTGCTTGAGAAACTTGGCAAGCAAGGCAACGCTCTGACAGAAAAACGAAAATCCGCTGCCGCTGAAATGGGCAAGGGCATTGAAATTGAACTCGATGATCTAAAGATGGCTTCCGCCCAATTCGGTGTGGATTTTCAAACCAAGCCCGATCCCAACGGCGCACCCCTTGCCGATGGAACCCGCATCGCCTTCGACCAAAACGGATTCGACCGCGTGGAATTTCTCGTGGCCCCCAACCCCGGCGAAGGACTCAAGCCGCTTGCAAAGATCGCATCCGGCGGTGAAACTTCGCGCTTGATGCTGGGGCTGAAAAACGTGATGGCCCGCGCCGATGAAATCCCATCCCTGATCTTCGATGAAATTGACCAGGGCATCGGCGGCCGTGTGGGCATGGTGGTCGGCCAAAAGCTATGGAATCTTTCACGCACGCATCAGGTCTTCTGCGTCACCCATCTTCCACAGCTGGCCGTCTTTGGAGATTTACATTATCAAGTTCAAAAACTTGTTGAGAAGGGTCGTACCCTCACCCGCGTAGAACCGCTCGAAGGCGAGCCGCGCCTGCTCGAACTCTCGCAGATGCTCGGAGAGGTTGGCGAAGGCACGCTGCGATCAGCACATGAATTACTGCAAACAGCCAGACAAATGGTAAAAAGCTCGAAATAAGAAAACAAAAAAGTGGATGCCTGAGGCATCCACTTTTTTTATAGTTTGACTATGAGATTTAAATGATGACCGCCAGGGTGAGGGGGGCACCCTAGCGGTCATCAAGGTCAATATTACTACTACCCCAAAAATTTTGCAAGTCCTTTTTATAAGAAAAACATTAATGTTTTATTGAGAGAAAAAAAGTTGTGCCCTGAGTAGGAATCGGACCTACATCTAAGCCTTAGGAGTGCCTTGTTCTATCCATTGAACTATCAGGGCGCGGTTAAGATTATACACAAAAGGATAAAATATATCCATGCGGAAATATTTTCTTTTCATTTTGTTACTCCTTGCATCCTGCAATCAACCCATGCCCCAGGCTGCTCAAACCGCAGTTCCCATTAAGGCTGAAAATACACAACCTGCGCAAATTCCTACAACGCCTTTACCCACTCCCTTAGCCATTCCCGCTCGCGAAAAATATATCCTCAACACCGTCATCGATTATGACCGTCACCTCATCACGGTGGACGAAACTATTATTTATCCCAACCACACTGGCCAGCCGCTCGAACAATTAACTCTCGCTATCGCCGCAAATCTCTGGGCAAATTGTTTCAAATTGACTCAGGTCACTGTGGATAACATCTCCGTGACCGACTCCACCCTCAATGCCCATCACCTCGACATACCGCTTCAGACTCCGCTCGCGCCTGATTCTGTTTCGACAATAATTCTTAGCTACAGCCTTTCCCTCCCATACATGGATCAGGCCAACAGCCTGCGTGCGCGCATCTTCGGCTATAGCGATATTCAAATGAATCTCGTCAACTGGTATCCGTTCATCGTCCCATTCAAAGACGGCGAATGGATGATCCGCGAGCCGTGGTCGCATGGTGAATATCTGATCTACCCGGTTGCAGATTTTGAAGTCAGTCTCAAGTTTACCAATCCTGAGAACACCCCCATCGTCGCCGCCAGCGGACTGGCCGAATCAAACGGCGATTCCACCAAATACACACTCACCGAAGGACGTGCCTTCGCCATCTCCGCAAGCCGTGAATTTCAAGTCTCAAGCATGCAAGTTGGGAATGTAAAAGTTTATAGTTATTACCTTCCCATTTATAAGAACGCAGGCGAAGCTGCCATGATCGCCAGCGCACAAGCCTTGCATATCTTCTCGGAAAAGTTCGGACAATATTCGCACAAGACCCTGTCCGTTGTCATTGCTGATTTCAAAGACAGCATGGAATTCTCCGCCTTGTTCTTCCACAGCCGCAGCTTTTACGACCTGTACGATGGCACACCAGCAAACTATCTAACCTTCGTAGCCGTGCATGAGACAGGTCATCAATGGTGGTTCGACCAGGTCGCCAGCGATCAGGCACTCGAACCCTGGTTGGATGAATCTCTCACAACCTACTCTGAATCTCTTTACTACGAATCGCTTTACCCGGATATGCTTTCCTGGTGGTGGTCCTATCGCATCGATTTCTTCGAGCCGCAAGGCTATATTGATATCCCCGTGTACGATGGACAGAATGACGAGAATTATAAGCGTATCGTCTATTTCAACGGCGCGCATTTTGTACAGGAGTTGCGCGAGCGTATCGGCGACGAGGCATTCTTTGCTTTCATTCAGGATTATGTTGCACAGAACAAAAGCGGCATCTCCTCCCCGGAGGAGTTCTTCAGCATTTTGGATGAACATACTGACGTGGATTATTCGGATATTGTGCGTGGTTATTTCAGGAAGCGATAGTTAATCATCCAATAGGTCTGCGAGAAAATTGAATAACCCGCCCGCTTCAGCTTCCTCTTCCCTTTCCAGCAAGTCGCTGGAAACAACCCCATTTTGCCCATTGATCAATATCAAATGCTCCCGCCCGTCAAAGGGAAGTTCCGTCATCCACACAGGCAACAGGTTAAGTTTAAAAGACTCAACCATCAGTTTCGCAGAGGAGGTATGCACAATATTCGCGTTGTTCAGGAGCAGCGGAAGCTTATGCTTATATTTGGCATACACCCAACTGCGTGCATCCAATGACGCATCTGCCATCGGCACATCATAAATTTCCGCAGGCCAGCTCGCCAGATAACGCGGGTCATACGGCTTGATGGATTTCATATCAAACGATTCGATCAACCTCAGGAAAACAGAAGACGGCTTTTTGGAAGCAGGAAGCGGCAGGTCGTTCTCCATAACCGGATACTCATCCGAGTAGCGGGTAATCTTTTTCTGTCCAAACCGTCCTGAATATAAGTCATCTTCATCCTGAAAATTATCAACTACTTCATACGTGTAATCTATGGAGCCGCCCACATCAAACGTCCACAACGGAAGGTACAACCCGCGAGGCAACTCCACCATTTTCTCCGGTTTGATATTTTTACCCTCAACCCAGTCAATGAGCACTTTTATAGCGCGTTTTTGATCGAACGAATGTGGAATGATCCCATCCGGTGCAAGCAGGTCTTTTGTTTTTTCAAGACTCACTACATGCGCCGAATTGCAATACGCACATGAAGACGATATCTGCTTTGGCGGCAGAATAAATTCCGCACCACAGCCATTGCAGTGAAAGACCTGTTCCTGAAGCGGCCTGCCATGCCCTTTCATCGTTGCCATTGCAATGATGAAATCTTTTTCATCCGCATCCCCGCTGTTTTCGCCGACCGACTGCCCTCGTGTGCAATAATCACAGATAAGTGTCTGTCCATCCGGAGCAAACGCCATACGTCCGCCGCATTTAGGACACATAAATCTCTGCGCATCAGCAGAGCGCACCCCAGTTGCTGCAGACGGCATCAGATCAGGGTTGATTACTTCTTCAGGCTTGAGCTTGCCATCCAAAATCGCAAGCGAGCGTCTCGCGCGTAAATGACGCAGGTCATGCGAAAGGCAATTCTCCAAATCCTTGCGTTTTTCAATGGGATCATCAGTGATCTCACTCATCCAAAACCATGCTTCTGCGAGCACATCATGCGAACCCGACATATAAATGGCGCGATCCAAATAACGACGGGCAACATTACGGTCACCTGCTTTCGCCTCAATGATGCCCGTGCGCAAAAGGTCTTTTGAATAATTATCCATGTCTCACCAATGCATCTGTCATTTTTGCAACACGCGCCATTTCCTTCACATCATGCACACGGATAATATCCGCGCCGCGTGTGATGCCCACTGAAACCGTTGCAGCCGTCCCCTCCACACGTTGATCAGGAGGCAGGTCCAACGTAAAGCCAATAAATGATTTTCTGGATGGCCCCAGCAGAACGGGATACCCCAAAGAGCGGATCTCGCCAAGCCGGTTGATCAGCTCAAGATTATGCTCCCGCGTCTTTCCAAATCCGATGCCTGGATCTAAAACGATATGCGACTCATCCACCCCGGCATTTTTCGCCAGAGTCACGCTTTCAAGTAATTCCTTTTTTACATCTTCGATCAAGTTCTGATATTCAGAACCAATATAAGCATTTCCCAATTTCTCGCGGACATCCACACTGGCAGGGTTGCTGCGGTTGTGCATCAAAATAACAGGCGCCTTATATTTTGCAACGACATGCGCCAAGTCAGGGTCAGCCCGCAATCCCCACACATCGTTGACAATATGCGCGCCTGCACGAATCGCTTCCTCTGCGACCTGCGCTTTATAAGTATCAATTGAAATTAATGTATCTGGAAATGTTTTGTGTAAGGCATGAATAACGGGGATCACGCGCTCCAGTTCTTCATCGGTGGAAACTGCCGCAGAGCCGGGACGTGTCGATTCGCCGCCCACATCCAACAGGTCTGCACCTGAGGCGAGAAATTCATCCGCCTGCGATAGCGCCGCTTGAACCGTTTCCCCTTTGCTGATGATGCCATCCCCCGAAAAAGAATCGGGAGTCACATTCAGGATGCCCATCACATATGTGCGGGAGCCCCAATCGAATGTGAATTTCCCGATCTGAAGTGCAAATGATTTCATGGTTTGCGTATGCGATGCAACGCCGAAGGGCTGATTTTAAGGAATCTGATCCAGTGGACGAGCCAGCCAGGCTTCTGCTTCGTTGATGTCTGTAAATATCTTCAGTGCAGAAGCGAGTCCGGTCTCTGCGAGCGCTGCCACATTGCGGATCGCATCTGCAACGGATTGATCAGCTACCACCACCGCCACGCGAATGTTGCGTGCAGACGGGTCGCTGTTCGCATCCACAGCCATGCGGACGGCTTTTTCAGGGATTTCCTTCACAGCGCGCAGATCATACAAGTTGCGCGTACGACGGTCAGACCCCATTAAATGCTCAAGCGCAAATTCGTGCCAATGTGCCATGGTTGTATCAGAAAGGTCCGTGAATGTTAAAGTCATGCCGCCATCGCCACGGCGAATAACAGAATAGCCAACACCGGGTACGGGCGTCCAATTGAGAGGTTTTGAGTCGGTCATGAGTCTTCTCCTATTTGATGAATATGATTATAACGCAGGCGAAATGTAAGAGGCCTTTTTGCCTCAAATTTCAAGGGAAAGCCCTTTAAAACTCTCAGGTATCCTGCCTCAGTTAAAAGTTAATTCTCACTTTTTCGAATCACATGCTATAATGCGGTTCTCCCGGGCGCTTAGCTCAGTTGGTTAGAGCACCTCGTTTACACCGAGGGGGTCGGGGGTTCGAGTCCCTCAGCGCCCACAAAGTCCCGTGAAAGCGGGACTTTTATTTATCAGAAGTCTTGGGTGGGGATTCGAGCGCTTCGCAGTCAGTGCCCACAAAGTCCCGTGAAAACGGGGCTTTTATTTTTCGGGAGAGTGTCACCACAAAGCACCAAGGCGCGGAAGCTCAAAGCATATTTTGTACCTTTGCGGCCTCGTGTTCTAGTGGTTAGCCTGCCAACAAGTAGACAGGTATACAACGCTGCACTTCCGTGTTTACCTGCCTCTGCTATAATCCCAATCATGATTCTTGTCACCGGCGCCACAGGTTTTATTGGGCGCACCCTCGTTCGCCAACTTTCCTCCATCGGATTCCCATTGCGCGCATTGATCCGTCCTTCGCCGCGCACACCGCGCCTGCCCAAAGGCGTTCCCGTCGAAGTGGCCGTGGTATCCCTCGCAGATAAACGCGGGTTGCGCGCTGCTCTACGAGATGTGGATACCGTCTTCCACCTGGCCAGCGCAGAAAACCAGGGAAGTCGTGGAAGTATGCTCACCACCGATATTCAAGGCACAGAAAATCTCGTAGAAGCAGCAGCAGATGCAGGCGTAGATAGAATCGTCTATCTCAGTCATATCGGCGCTGCCCGCGCTTCGGGATATCCAGCATTTAAAGCAAAAGGTATCGCCGAGGAACATATCCGCAATGGAAAAGTTCCATACACGATCATACGCTCTTCGCTTGTATATGGGCCAGAAGATCATTTTACCAACAACCTTTCGCGCCTTATTCGCTCATCAGTGGGTGTGTTTCCTATTCCAGCTGGCGGCAGAACTGTGGTACAGCCTGTTTGGGTCGAAGACCTAATCACTTGTATGTTATGGTCACTTGAAAGAGAAGACACTCTCAACCAGGTGTATGAACTCGGCGGTAGCGAATTTTTTACCCTCCAACAGATTGTCGAAACCATCATGGAAACGACTCGCCGCAATCGTTATCTCATTCCACTTTCGCCGATCACATTGCGCGCCTTTACAGTATTTCTTGAAGGCGTTGTCCCGAACTTCCCGATCTCATCCTTCTGGCTCGATTACTTCGCCGTAAACCGCACCTGCGCCATTGATTCGATGCCGCGCTATTTCGGGCTGATGCCCGCACGCTTCACGTACCGCCTCGATTACCTGATCCGCAAACCCTGGTATCAACGTGTCTGGAACAGGGTTACAGAAACTGTTGCATCCATCCGCCTAAAACAATCATGACAAACTTAACCATTCAACTCATTGAAACACCCGAAGAAATGACGCAGATCGAAGACCTGCAGCGCACCATCTGGCCCGAATCCGAAACCGATGTTGTCCCCCTGCACATGCTTATTACTGCCGTTCACAACGGCGGGCTTGTCCTTGGCGCGTTCGAGGCAGAAAAACTAATTGGCTTTTTGTTCGGCTTTCCAGGTCTTGAAGGAACGCCCGATGGCCCGCGCCCGAAACATTGTTCGCACATGATGGGAATTCTCCCTGACCATCGCGACAGCGGCGCAGGCTTCGCGCTCAAACGCGCACAATGGCAAATGGTGCGCCACCAGGGCCTCGATCACATCACGTGGACGTACGACC
>Ga0209066_10007380_pt1 | contig 10907 bp, 9 predicted proteins | sample All_14_2_FD_187198 | JGI IMG/M metagenome (GOLD analysis project Ga0209066, IMG submission 187198) | Freshwater microbial communities in response to fracking from Pennsylvania, USA - Allegheny Zone_MetaG_DW_15 (SPAdes) (version 2) ... | reverse complement strand
GTTCAGGCTCCGGCTCCGGCTCGGGCTCGGGCTCCGGCTCGGGCTCGGGCTCCGGTTCGGGGGGCTGCGTCTGCTCGATCGGCGGCAACGGCGGTTTCGGTGGGATGACGAGGTCGGCAGGCAGGGGCGGAGGTGCTCCGGGATCGGCTGCGACCTCCTTTCGCGGCGTCTTGCCGGGCGGTCGCTTCACCGGCGCTTTGACTGCGGGATTCGCACTGGGCTTCTGCTGGGCGGCGAGCTCGGCGGGGGTCTCCGGCTTGGGAGGCAGGGACAGCACCGCGCCTTCCGAACCGCGCGCACCGCCACGGTCGCCATCCGGGTCATCCGAGTGTGCGTCCTGTGGCATGGGCAGCGAGGCTGTCACGGACACAACCTACCAAGCCTGTCCGCGGGTCCGGCAATGCTCGTCATGGGTTGACAGCGACCGCGTCATGTCACAAATCGGCAACGACGGCCCGACATTATGCCCCTTCACAGGCGCCATCGCTACCCTGGATTCGGCACGAGGGGGTGTCGAGTCGGTGAACCGACAGTGACAGCACTCATCTCAGGAGCAGACTTTGACCCTTCAGACCGTGATTCTCGCAGCCGGAATGGGCTCGCGGCTGGGTCGTAGCCTGCCCAAGCCGCTGACCGAGCTCAGCGACGGCCGCAGCATCATGCAGCAGCAGCACGACAACATCCGTGCCGCTTTCGGCACGGATGCCCGCATCATCACGGTCGTCGGGTACAAGGCCGAGACGATCGTGGAGGCCTTCCCGCAGGTCGATTACGTCTACAACGACCGCTACGACCAGACGAACACCTCCAAGAGCCTGCTGCGCGCCCTGACCAAGAGCGGCAAGGGCGGCGTGCTCTGGATGAACGGCGACGTCGTGTTCGACCCGATGGTGCTGGGCCGGGCGATCGAGCTGATCGAGCGGGAGCAGTCGTTCGTGACCGTCAACACCTCCAAGGTGAGCGACGAAGAAGTCAAGTACACCGTGACCGCCGATGGTTTCATCCGGCGGCTGTCCAAGACCGTGAAGGGCGGGATGGGCGAGGCCGTCGGCATCAACTACATCTCTAGGGCAGACAAGAAGGCGTTCATCCGCCAGCTTTCGCGCGTTGACGACCAAGACTACTTCGAGCGCGGCCTCGAGCTGGCGATCGAACACGACGCGGTGCTGCTGCATCCGCTCGACATCTCGGATCTGTACGCGGTCGAGGTCGACTTCGCCGAAGACCTCGAGCGGGCGAACCGCTTCGTCTGATTCTGCTCGGCTGCACACCGCCAGAGGTGCGCAGAGCCCAGCATTCGCTCAGTGCGCGCGCATAGGATCGGGCCGTTATGGCCGACAAGGTGCACCGCATCCACTCCCTCCCCGATGACGCTCCGTGGACGGGAGGGCTTGCGCCGGCCGGTTCGGACGAGCATCCGATGTTCGTGCGCATGCTCGATCGGGTCCTCGCCATCCAGCGGCCGGTCGTCGTTTCGCACCTGCGCAGCATTCGCCTGCGCAACCCGAACGCCACCACCGTCGAGATCGTGCGCATCCTCGAGCGGCGCTACCTCGCCGCCGTGACCACCGGCGGTGCATCCGTCGGAGCGACGGCGGTCGTTCCGGGCATCGGCACCGGGGTGACGCTCGCGCTCAGCGGTGCCGAAACCGTCGGATTCCTCGAGGCCACCACGCTGTTCGCCCAGTCCGTCGCCGAGGTCCACGGCATTCCGGTCTCCGATCCCGAACGTGCCCGCGCGCTCGTGCTCACGATGATGCTGGGCAAGGAGGGTGTCGATCTCGTCTCGCAGCTGGCGAGCCAGGCTGCGGGCAAGGGGGTGACGCGCGATCGCTACTGGGGCGAGCTGGTCACCAAGAGCATCCCCCGCGCGGCGATCGGCCCGCTCGTGGACCGGCTCAAGAACAGCTTCATCCGGTCGTTCGCCGGTCGCGGCGGTGCATCGTTCATCGGCAAGGCGCTGCCGTTCGGCATCGGCGCGGCAGTCGGCGGCGCGGGCAACCACATCCTCGGTCGCCGGGTGCTCGTCGGCTCCCGACGCGCGTTCGGACTGCCGCCGATCGACCTGCCGGCCGACCTCGAGCCTCGCCCTGACACCCTCCGCCTCGAACACGCCGCCACCCGCGGCATCCGGCGGGCCGGCGGAGCAATCGCCGGAGGCGTCACACGCGGCGTGTCGGCGGTCGGCTCGGCAGGACGCAGGGTCGGCGGCGCGGTCACACCGCGCAAGCGCACCGAGATCGAGGGCAGCGAGATCGAGGGCGCCACGCTCGAGGGCGCCGAGGCCGCGGCATCCGTCGACGATCGGCTCGATGCCGGACTCGCCGACGACTGACACCGCGCACCCGGTCCTCCTCCCCAGTGAGGGCGGATCGCGCGTCGCTCACAGCAAGACCATTGCAGCCCCGATTCGGCTGAGCCGGCGTCTGACGCCGCGCCTAGCCTCCCCGGCATGCTGCGCGTCCTCGACCCTGACGATCTTCCGCCCGCCTACCGCGTCCCCTGGCGGGTCGATCGCGTGTACGACACGCATTCGCTCATCACGAACGACAGCGGTACGACGGTGGATTTCGTCCGCGTATTCGTCGACAGCACCCGCTGCGCGCCCGAGACGCAGTTCTGGGGCCAGATGCTCCCGGGCGAGACGGCCGAGCTGTGCCTGTGCGACTACGACCACGACGACGTCGTGGTGACCGTGGGCTGGTTCCGCCCCGAGACGGGCGTCGAGTATGTCTGGCGATTCGTCGTGTGATCGGCGCGACGGGCCCACAATGGACGCATGGGAATCTTCAGCACTCGTCCTGAGGAGCCGACCGAGTGGGCTGGGCTTCCCTCCGAGCCCGTCGCGTCGCAGTCGGAGGCGGAGAGCCTGGCGGAGCAGATCGAGTCCGCCGACTCTCTCGCCTTCCTCGGTACGAGTATCGAATCCGTCGTCATCCCGATGGTGCCTGTCGTCGAGATCGCGCAGACCGCGGCCGATACAGCCGAGGCCGACCCGCCGGAGTAGCCCGCTCCGCTCTCCGATGGAGACGACGGGCCGGGTTCTCAGCCCAGTCTGTTCGGCGTGAGACGCACGATCTCGGGATCCCTCCCGGTGACCTCGCGGGAGATCGCCTCCGCGCGTTCGCGTCCCTTCTTGGTCAGTCCGCGCGTGACGTGCAGCACCACACGTGCGGGGTCCCCGGTGACGCGCGCGTCGAAGCCGGCTCCCAATCGCGATTCGAGCCGCCGCTCCAGGGGCTCGTCCCTCGGCGGAGGCTGCCGGCTCGGCTCATCCTTGAGGGTGCGGTCCAGGAAGTCCAGCACTTCATCGACGCCGAACTCGCGCCGGTCAGCAGTGAGCACTGAGTGGCCCCTCCCCTCGAACTCGACGGCGAGGAAGCGGTCGCCAAGCTCACGGCGCAGCGTATCGAATCGAGAACCCGTGGCGGGGTCGGTGCGGTACTTGAGCCCGAGCACCTCGCACCCGCTGGCTGTGACCGCTTCGAGATCGAACGGCGAAAGTCCGAGGTCCGCTCCGCGAGCCGCGGCGTTGCGCGGCAGACCGACGCCCGCCGGCAGCGACGGCTCCGCGATAACCGGCGCGATAACCGGCGCCCCGGCCATCATCGCCAGGGCAAACCCGCCGGTGAAGCACATGCCGATCACGCCCACCCCCTCGCCACCGACATCATCATGCAGCTGACGCGCGAGCGCTCGCAGCCAGACCGCCACGGGGCTGGTCTTGCCGCGCGCGAAGACCGAGAATTCGCGTCGCACGCAGAACTGGCGTATGTCGCCCACGACGTTGCCGACGGAGAACCCCGCGCCGGGGGTGCCGAACAGCCGGGGCAGCATCACCGTGAAGCCGGCGTCCACGACCTCCTGCGCGAACGTGATCAGACTCTCCTCGATGCCGGGGAACTCGTGGATGATGATCACGCCCCGGCCCGTGCCCTTGCGATACACGTCACGGGTGACGCCGTCGAACGTGACATCGGTGCGTGTCCAGCTCTCGAGTGAATCCATGCGATCATCGTTGCAGATATTCGGCACGCCTCGGCCGTCCCGCCGACGTACCGGTCCGCCGATCCGCCGCGCGACACTGCGGCATCCGGCTCACCTCGACACGTCTGGTCGGCGGGCATAATCTCGGAGCATGGACAGCACCCTGGCGTGCCTGACGGCATGGATGCCCCGGCAGCGCTGGTATGCCGCCAAAGGTCGCCCGCCGAGCCTGCGACTGGTCGCGTGGTGGGACGCGCCGACGCCTGCGGGCGGCACCGTCGAGGGGGATGCCGCCGAACTGAGCCCGGCCGATGCACGGGTGCGCACTTTCCTCGTCGCCGATGAGGGCGCATTGCCTGTCGTGCTATACCAGATCCCCGTCGTGTCGCGGGCGACCGCGAGCGTGGATGCCTCCCCCGACCACATCATCGGCAGCCCCGAACCCGGGACCACGTTCATCGACGGGCCGTTCGACCCCGCGTACACCTCGGCGCTGCTCTCCCTGGTCACGAGGGGTGGTCAAGGCACCGGCCTGCGCGCGGTGGCCACCGGCCGCCCGACGCGCATCGTTGCGGCGGAAGCGTTCCGCACCGCGACCGTGCTCGCCGGCGAGCAGTCGAACACGTCCGTGATCTACCGCTGCGAGGACGGCTCGATGCCGATCATCTGCAAGGTGTTCCGACAGCTGCACGCCGGGCTGAACCCCGACATCGAACTGCAGACCGCGCTGGCCGATGCGGGCTCAGCGCACGTGCCGCTCGCAATCGGCTCGCTCGAGGGCCGGTGGCCCGGGATGTCCGGCGCGAACGATACCGTGACCGGCTCGCTGGCCTTCGCTCAGGAGTTCCTGCCTGGCGTAGAGGACGCGTGGCGCGTCGCCCTGCACGCCGCAGCGCGCGGCGAGGACTTCCGCGATCGCGCGCATGCCCTGGGCGCCGCCACCGCAGATGTGCACCTGTCCCTGGCCGGACTGTTCCCGGTGCGCGAGACGCAGCCCGCCGACCGCGAGGCCACTGCGGCCACGTGGCAGCGGCGCCTGGCGATCGCGATCGCGGAGGTGCCCGCCGTCGCCGACCGTCGGCAGGCGATCGAGGCGGTCTATTCGCGCGCCCTCGAAATCGCCTGGCCACCCCTGCAGCGCATCCACGGCGATTACCACCTCGGGCAGGTGCTGCAGGTACCGGGCCGAGGCTGGGTTCTCCTGGACTTCGAGGGCGAGCCGCTCCGCCCGATGTCCGAGCGTATCCAGTCCGACCTGCCGCTGCGGGACGTCGCCGGGATGCTGCGCTCCTTCGACTACGTCGCCGGCTCGATCCGCCTGGACAACCCGGAACGCTCACCCGAGGCGGTGCGGGATTGGGCGCTCAGCGCCCGTCGCTCGTTCGTCGAGGGCTATGCGAGCACCTCAGGCATCGATTCCGACGTCGAAGGCCCGCTGCTGGCGGCACTCGAACTGGACAAGGCCGTGTACGAGGCCATCTACGAGTCCCGCAACCGACCGACGTGGGTCACGATCCCGGTGCGCGCCGTCGCCCGGCTTGTGGAGAAGCCCGCGACGGTCGGTTGAGAACCGAGGGCACAACCTCAGTCGTCGAGCTCAGCCTCTTCGGTCTCTTCTTCGTCGAGGTCCTGGTCGTCGAGGGAGCGGCGATGCCAGCGCTCCCATGACTCCATCAGCTCGCCCACCGCTGCGTGGAACCGCGCAGTCGCGGCGCCCGGGGCGGTGTCGCCGAAATAGTGCGCCACCCACTGCTCGAGCCGGGCCACGGCATCCGCGTCTCCGAGCACGCGGTCGGTCTCGGCGACGATGGCGTCGGCATCGCGCGCGTCCAGCCATTCGCACGCCGCAAGGTAGCCGTGCGTGTCGATCAGCGCTTCGGGGTCGGCCGGTCGGGTGATCATGAGCGGGCGGTCAGCGGCGAGCCGGTCGTAGACCATCGCCGAGATGTCGACGATCGCGACGTCGGCGGCGGCGAGCTGCCAGCCGAGGTCGGGCCCGTCATCGAAGACGTGATGGGATGCCGGATCCGCGGTGTTCGCGGCGGCGAGTGCAGCGATGATGCGCCGATTCGCCGCCCCGTACTCGGCGTTCACGACACCCGAACGCGGATGCGGCCGGTAGATCACGCGATGGCGCCCCGTCGCCAGGAGCGCGCCGACGAGCCTCTCGCCGTGCGAGGCGATCGAACCGTAATGGGCGGAGGGACGATCGCCCTCCCACGTGGGCGCGTACAGCACGACGGTGCGATCATCCGGTGTATACGGCAGGGCTCCGGAGTAGTGATCTGCCTGCGGGCGACCGATCTCGATCGTGCGGGTGTCGAGATCGTAATCCCACAGCACGCGACCCAGTCGTTCTCGGGCCGCGGCTCCGGCGATGAACGCGTAGTCGTACGCCTTGTACTGGTTCGTGGTCATGTACATCTTGTCGGACTCGCCGTGGTTGATGAACACATGCCACCGTCTTCCGTAGCGGAACATCTGGAAGTTGCGCATGTTCTGGTTCACGTAGAGCACCACGCGGATGTCCTGAGTGGCGATGAAGCGCTCCAGCTCGCGCACCGTCGGCACGAATGCCACGGGGGGCGCGTCCTCGGCCAGGAGCGCCCGCGCACCGGTCGCATTGCGGCTCAGCACGACGACCGGCCATGTCTTCGCGAGCTCGGCGAGCGGCCGGTACCACTGGCGCATCTGGTACATGTTCACCGCCCCGTCTGCGAAGTAGACCGCGACGCGATAGTGGTGAAGCCGATGCGCGGGCTGGTCGGCGACGATGCGCCGGACCTCGGCGACCGCCGCGCGGTTCGTGACTGCCTTGCGCAGCAGTGCCACGGCCTTCTTCGCGTCCGAGACCAGATCCACTCCCTCAGGATACCGACGGGCCCCCATGACATGATCGTCGGGTGCATGTCGACCAGCCCGGACGCAAGGATGCGCCGGTCGCCGCCGCGGGGGCCGGGGTCAGCTTCGTGATGCCGGTGCTGAACGAACGGGGATATCTGCAGCGCGCCGTGCAGACCGTGCTGGCCCAGGATGTCGCGGGCCCGACCGAGCTGATCATCGCCCTGGCACCCTCGACGGACGGCACCACCGAACTGGCCGGCGAACTCGCCGCCGACGACCGCATCGTGATCGTCGACAACCCCGAGGCCGACATCCCCATCGGCCTGAACCGGGCGATCCGCGCAGCCCGCTACCCGACGATCGTGCGGGTGGACGCCCACTCCGAGCTGGAACCCGGTTACACCACACGTGCGCTCGCGACCCTCGACCGGGTGCGCGCGGCCAACGTCGGCGGGGTGATGAAGGCCGACGGCCACACACCGTTCCAGCGCGCGGTGGCCCGCGCCTACAACTCCCCCATCGGCCTGGGCGGCGGGGCCTATCACGGCGGCACGCAGGAGGGCGAGGCCGAGAGTGCCTACCTCGGCGTGATGCGCCGCGACGTCCTCGAGGAAGTCGGCCTGTTCGACGAGAGCATCCGACGCGGCGAGGACTGGGAGCTCAACCTCCGCATCCGCCGCGCCGGATACCGGGTCTGGTTCGATCCGTCCCTGGCGGTGACCTACTGGCCCCGTGAGAGCTGGACCCGGCTCGTCCGCCAGTTCTCGGCCACGGGCCGGTGGCGCGGAGAACTGGTCCGCCGCTACGGCCGCGGGAACTCCGTGCGCTTCTTCGCACCACCGGCGCTCGTGCTCATGCTGGCCCTCAGCCTCGTGGTCGCCGCGCTGCAACTCAGCGGCGTGCTCGCCGGATGGTGGGGCGTCGCGGCATCCATCGTCTACCTCCCGGTCATCGCCTATGCCCTGCTCGTGATCGTCGTCGCGCTCGGCCGGGGTGGGGGCACCGGATCGCGCGACAGACTGTGGACACTGGCCGTTCTGCCGAGCATGCACCTCGCCTGGGGCGCTGGGTTCCTCGGCGGAGTGCTGGGCGGCGCGCATGACACCGTCGACACCTCGCGGCTAGGCAGCCGCAATACGCCGCTGCCCTAGTCGACCTGAACGAAGCCCTGGTCGAGGATCCGGCCGACGACCCGCTCGGCGGCGCGGCCGTCGTCACGGGGATTGAACTTCTCGCGCCACTGCGTGTACTTCGCCGCGAAGGCAGCCGGATCGTCGTCGCGGACCGCGGCGACGAGCTCGGCCTCGGTGCGCACCACCGGCCCGGGCGCGTGCGCGGCGAGATCGAAGTAGAAGCCGCGCAGCTGCCCGCGATAGTGCTCGATGTCGGGCACCAGGAAGAACATGGGCTTTCCGGTGACGCTGAAATCGAACATGACCGACGAGTAGTCGGTGATCAGCGCGTCAGCGGCCAGCAGCAGCTGCGACGTGTCGGGAAATCCGGTGACGTCCACCACACGCGGTCCCTCGGCATCCCGACCCGACAGCAGCGTGCGCGAATGGCCCCGCACCAGCACCACGGAATCGGTCGCTTCGGCCAACGCCGCAGGATCGACGAAATCCACCATCTCGGTGCGATCGTCGCGCCAGGTGGGAGCGTAGAGGAGCACGCGTTCGTCCGGCGCGATGCCCAGAGCAGCGCGCGTGGCAACACCGTCGCCGACGGTGAGGATGTCGTTGCGCGGGTGGCCCTCGACCCAGATCGGACGCGAGAGGAACGCGTACGCCTTGCCGAGGATCCTGGCCGCGTACGGATTCTGAGCGAGCAGCACGTTCCAGCGCCGCGACTCCTTGATGACCGCGGCCATCCGCCGCGGGTGGAACCCCGGCCGATGCAGGGCGAGCCGCTTGAGCGGGGTACCGTGCCAGGTCTGCACGACGACCTGGCCGGGGCGGCGGGCGAAGGTGCGGCGCAGCCAGTCGTTGACCACCAGCAGACGAGCGGATCCGCGAGCGCGCCACCACTCCGGGCTGCCGTCGACGACCGCCACGGCGCCCTCCGGAATCTGGACCGACAGGTCCACGACGCTCCAGTAGCGCGTCACGCCAGGCGCCCGGCGCGCGAGTTCGCGGTCTATCGCGAGTGGGTTGCAGCTCGCGTTGCGCCCGTAGAAGCTCTCGAAGAACACCGCGTTCTCGAGTGCGGCCGGCCGGGTCGCGTAGCGCCGATCGAGCGCCGCCTGCCCCTCCCCCGAGTCATATGCCGGGTCGATCGGCGGGCCCACCGTCAGCGTGCTGGAGGACAGCTCCGCACGAAGGCTGCCCAGCTGAGCCAGGGGCACGGATGCCGGTGCCTCGGCCGCTGCTCCCGCCGCGAGCTCGATGCGAAGGTCGTACTCCCCCGCGGGCAGCGGAAGCTCCGCACCGCCCCAGCGGGAGGCACGCAGGGGGAGGACCGCCGTCCACGTCTTGCCGCTGCCCGACGTAGCCGCCACGACACGGGCACGCGAACCGACGAGCTCGACCGAGACGGGCATGGGCCCGGCGCCGGACACGATCAGCGTGGCGCCCCCGTCGGTGCAGAAGCGGGCGTCGGTCATCGAAGTCCTTTCGTGAAGCGGCCGGAGTGCTGCTCGCCGAGTCCCGCCAGAATCGCACGGTACACCCTGCGCGTGTTGCCGCCGTCGCGGAAGTCGTGTACGCGCGCGCTCAGGCGCTGCGACAGCTCGATCCTGCGCGCCCGGTCGCTCTGGTCGGCGAGGAGCACGTCGAGCTGCCTCGCGGCCGCGGTCCAGTCGGCCGCCCAATCGCTCCCGGCGACATCGGCGTACGAGCCGTAGAACCCACGCGTCCGCGCGTACGCGTCCACGTCAGGTGCCAGGAACACCACGGGAAGCGGAACCAGTGCGGCGTCGAAGGCGAGCGAGGAATAGTCGGTCACGAGCGCATCGAGCCCGGGGAGAAGCGGCGTCACGTCGGGAACGACGTCGCTGCCGAGGCCGAGCACCCGGTCGGTGGCGAACGAAGGCGCATACTCGCCCGCACCGAGGGGGTGCGAGCGCACCAGGAGCACCGCGCGGTGGCGGTTCAGCACGTCCACGATGGCATGCCACTCCGCGGGTGACGGGACGGCCGGATCCGACGCTCCGTCGCGCCACGTCGGCGCGTACAGGACGAGCCGGTCGGTTGGCTCGGCCTGACCCGCGGCCGCCGCGATCGCCGCGCGAGCGGCGGAGCGGCGGGATTCAGGGCTGCCCAGCGACAGGACGTCGACGCGGGGCTCGCCCGTGACCGGAACACGTTCGTCGGGCAGGCCGAATGCGGACTCCAGGCGCCCGCGCACGAGATGCGATGCGGCCGGCAGCACATGGATGCGGCGCGCCGCACCGCGGTACATGCGGCGCAGGATCGCCCGCACGGCCTTCGATCGCGGAAGGATGCCGCTGCGCACCGTCTCGGCCGAGTCGAGGCCGATCCGCTTGAGCGGGATGCCGTGCCACAGCTGCACGACGAAGGCGCCCCCGATGCCGTAGCGGTTCACATCGCCGAAGCCGTGTGTGACGAAGACGGCGCGGGCGCGGAGCGTCGCCCACAGCCCGCGCAGACCGCCTCGGCGGCGCACATGGAGGCCGAGCGCCCGGGCCTGCGCCGCTTCGGCGCGGTCGCCGGCCAGCCAGACGAGCCGCTGCGTGGGGCCGAAGCGCGCACGTGCGGCCCGGTAGAGCGGCAGAGCGCCCTCGCCCGGGCCCGTGCCCGAGCCGAACACCCACACCCCATCGCTGCGGGGGACGAGCACGGCCGCGACCGCTCCGAGTCCGTAGAGCGGAAGCCGGAGCATTTTGCCGGCGTTCCCGGCCGCGAAGGTGAAACGCGCCATTTGGTCCTGATTGTGACACGCGGGGTAGGGTCGAGGGTGTCCATCGTCCGCGACCTGCGTGCCGTCCGGCGTCTCATCCGGAACGCGATCCGCGCGCGAGGGCGGCGCCGCGAGGCAGAAGCGCGGGCTGAGGAGTTCTTCCAGCCGGAGCCGGACGCCCTGCGCATTCTCGTACACTTCGCCGATGCGACCGTCAACCT
>Ga0209066_10007379_pt1 | contig 10908 bp, 7 predicted proteins | sample All_14_2_FD_187198 | JGI IMG/M metagenome (GOLD analysis project Ga0209066, IMG submission 187198) | Freshwater microbial communities in response to fracking from Pennsylvania, USA - Allegheny Zone_MetaG_DW_15 (SPAdes) (version 2) ... | reverse complement strand
GCGTCGTGGATGACGAGAAGGTATTCGAGGAAGTGGCTGCCTGTGCGTCACGTATTTGCGCAGGCGCACCCTTGGTGGCGCGCTGGCACAAACAGTGGGTGCGGCGACTGATGACGGGCGAACCGCTGACGGAAGCCGAGAAGCGCGCTGCGTTCGACTTTCTCGCGACAGCGGATTATCGCGAGGGGCTGAAGGCGTTTCTGGAAAAACGCCCGCCGGTGTTTGGCGGGCGTTGAGAGAAGGAAGGTTGTAGCGCTTATTTTCCAGCGTCTCGCAAGGCTTCAGCGAACAGCGCAGCCTTGTCGATTTCGAGTGGCATGGGGGAGTCGGCGGGACACAGTTCCGCCAGGTCGATCTGCTCACGGCTGTACTGAAGGTCTTCCAGCTTCGGCATGTCATCGCGTGCAATCCCGAGGGCCTTCATCAAGCGCCCGAGTCCAGCCAGCGTCTTCGCCTCGGCGATCAACTTGTCGTAAGCGGCAACAACGTACGCACGCTTCGCCTGGAAATATTCGTTTTCGGTGTCGAGCAAATCGAGCAAGGTACGCTGACCGATGTCGAACTGCGCTCGATAGGCCTCGCGCGCCTTTTCTATCGACAACTGATGTTGGTCCAGATAGCCGAGTTGCTCACTCAGGCGCTGTGCTTCGTTGTACGAAATCGACAATCCCTGACGAATGTCGCGGCAGGCCTTTTCACGCAGATCCTTCGCTACATTCAACTCGTCCGCGGCCTGACGAATCCGAGCCTGGTCAGAACCACCGCGGAAGAGGTTATAAGTCACCACCAATTCAACGACACTTTCACGTGTCGAACCCGCCAGCCCGTTCAAATTATGGTTTAGCGACTGGCTTGCGCGAAGGTCGACACGTGGATGATGCGCCGAGCGCCACGCCTGCAACTGGGCCTGGCCTGCACGTACCGTCTCGACAGCTGCATTCAACGCAGGGCTGGCATTGAAACCTTCACGCAACACTTCCGCGACAGAGCCTGGCATCAACTCGGCCCCCAGCTTGGGCGGCAAACCCGGCAAGGTTTCACCGGGCAACTCACCCACAACGCGGTGATAGCGAGCACTGACATCATGCAGGTTCGTTGCTTCGGTCAAGAGATTGGATTCCGCCAGCGCCAGGCGGCCGCTTGCCTGCTCGAGATCGACCCGACGCCCCACGCCGGCCCTGGCACGTTCGGCAATCTGATCATGAACCATCTTGTGCTCGACGTAGTTCTGCTTGGCAAGCGCGACCAAGTCACGGAATCTCAGCACATCCGCATAAGCGCGAACAGCTTCAGTGGCGGCATTTTCCGATGCGTCTAGCAACTCGTAATAGCGACCCAAGCGCTCATAGCCCAAGCGCTCGACATCACTGCTGGTATAAAAACCGTCATAGACCATTTGTGTCAGGCTCAACTCCGCGCCCCGAGTGGAGTAGCGCTCGGTTGTCTCACCCGGCCGTCGGAGGCTCTCCCGCCCAACACCGCCTGAAAGCTGAACCTGCGGATAAAACCCGCCACGGGCGACATCTTGCGCAGCATCCGAAGCCAGAAACGCGTTCCATTTGGCCTGGACTTCAGGGCTGGATACCACGGCCTTGCGTGCTGCTTCACGGATCGGATCGGCAACCTGCGCCTGCGACATCACAGGGGCAACAGCAAAGAGGGTCAGAATACCCAGGCAGAGTGTTTTGAGTTTCACGGCTCTTCTCGCAAGTAATGAGTTGCCGGGAACCGGCATTGACGTACCAAGTTGGGTCGAATGCTATCCTGAACACGCAACAACGAATGCCAACTATGCACGCTATGCTGGAAATCACACGAAGCATACCGCCGATACGCTTAAAGCATAATTGAAAACCTCTCGATTTCGATGCAGCCGCCAGCCATCCGATCCGTCCTTTCCAGACACTCGCTGCCGCGGTGGTCGCTAAGGCTGCTGATCGTTTGCTGCTCAGCATTGAGCTTGACGGCGATCGGCAATCCGGCACTCGACAAGCTAGAAGGTCTTGCCGCGCAAATGCACGGCGCAGAAACGGGAAGAATCGTCGCCGAGTGGATTCGCATGCAAGACGACGTCCGGCCGGCGCCGCACTCAGAACAGCTCGAACGCATCAATACCTTCTTCAATCGTCGCCTCAGCTTCGAAGATGACCTTGTAATCTGGAAGACGAAGGATTTCTGGGCAACGCCGTTTGAAAGCATGAGCCGCAAGGCGGGCGACTGCGAAGATTTCGCCATTGCCAAATACATCACGCTGCGCCTGCTGGACGTTCCAGACGAAAAATTGCGTCTGATCTACGTCCGAGCGCAGATCGGCGGTGCGAGCAGCGGCATTTCTCAAGCCCACATGGTGTTGGGTTACTTCGAAACGCCCACGTCCGACCCGCTCATTCTCGACAATCTGACCGGCGAAATCCGGCCTGCCTCACGCCGCCCCGACCTGTCACCCGTTTTCAGCTTCAACAGTGCCGGGCTTTGGGTGGCAGGCGCCAACACCTCCACGGCCGACCCCACTGCCCGTCTGTCGCGGTGGCGTGATGTGCTGGCGCGGATGCAGGCAGAAGGACTGAGCTTGCCACAATGAACATGCGCCGCGCACTCACCGCCGGCCAACGCTTTGGAGTCGTCACCTCATGTCGCTGATCAAGCAACTCTGGATCGCAATCGGACTGATCACGATGATCTGCCTGGGCGGCAGCTTCATCGTCAGTACGCTGTCTGCGCGCAGCTACATGGCGCAAGAGCTCGCCATAAAGAACATGGATAACGCCACCTCGCTGGCCTTGTCCCTCTCCCAACTGCCCAAGGACGACGTCACCGTCGAACTGCAGGTTTCTGCCCAATTCGACACCGGGCACTATCGGCAGATCGTTCTGCGCAGCCCCACGGGGGAGACGCTTGTCGAACGCACATACGAAGGTAGCGCCAGCGCGGCACCCGACTGGTTCATCCGGCTGATTCCCATTGAGGTATCGCCCGGCATCGCCCAGATCCAGGATGGCTGGCGTCAATTCGGTACCCTGACACTTGAAACGCACAGTCGCTATGCCTACGACGCCTTATGGAAGGCCACGACGCAGCTGCTGTTGTGGTTTGCGGGCGCGGGGCTGCTGGCTGGCTTGATCGGTACCTTTGCCCTCAAGTACATCACACGACCGCTCGGCAATATGGTCAGTCAGGCCGAGGCCATCGGGCAACGCCGCTTCATCACCACGCAGGCGCCCAAGACCGAGGAGTTCCGCCGCGTCGTGCAAGCCATGAACGCACTGTCCGACCGGGTGCGCAGCATGCTTGCCGAAGAAACTCAGCGGCTCGAAACCCTGCGCAAGCAATCCCAGCATGACGAGCTGACGGGCTTGCTAAACCGCGGGCAATTCATCAAGCAGCTCGAAGCCGCGCTGGCACGCAACGACGCACACGCTTCCGGCGTGTTAGTGGTGATTCGCTTTGCACAACTGGCCGAATTCAATCGCCAATTCGGCCGTGGCGCTACCGATCAGCGCCTCATCGATTTCGCCAGACATCTGGAAGGCTGCGCGTCTGAGCACCCTTACTGGGAATGCGGGCGCATCAACGCGGCAGAATTCGCTCTGCTCGCCCCGGGTGTGCTCGCCATCGAGGACATCAAGGGAGAAATCGAGGCACTCGTCACCGCAGAGCGGGGCGACAAGCCTCCTTCCGATCAAGTGTTCATCGCCGCAAGCCACTACGAGGCAGGCGAAGCACTGAGCAAGGTACTGATGCGACTGGATGGCGCACTCGCCAACGGCGAACAGGAAAACAAACACGAACTGCTGCTCGCACCGGGCTACCCGATGCTCTACCCCAGCCTCGATGCCTGGCGCAAGGCACTTGGCGACGCGCTTGATCAAGACCGCATCAAGCTCGCGCAGTTTGCGGTGCTCGCCAGCGACCTGCAGCAACCCCTGCACTACGAAGCCCCCGTGCGCCTGCACCTTGAAGGAGAGTGGCGTAACGCAGGGCAGTTCCTGCCTTGGGCAACGCGCCTCGGCCTGCTCACCCGCATCGACGGCGCCGTGCTCGAAGCGGCCTGCCGCGACCTCGACGCCACCCCGACCCTGGTCGGCATGGCGATCAACCTGTCTGACGACGCAGTCAGGGACCTCGCTTTCCACGCCCAACTCGAGACCATCCTGCGCGCCCACCCAAGCGCCGCCAAACGACTCTGGATCGACGTCCTGGAAGGCAGCGCGCTACGTCACCCAGCAGCCTTCCGCACCCTGTGCATCCAGCTGCGCGCACTGGGTTGCAAGGTCGGGCTGAAGCATGCGGGACAGCATTTCAGCACCCTCGACGGCCTCCACGACCTCGGCCTCGACTACCTGAAAATCAGTCTTGCACTGACCACCGACGACGGCAATAACGCCGGTACCGCCTTCCTGCGCGGCTTATGTTCGCTGGTGCATTCGATCGGCATGATCGCCATTGCCGAACAGATCACCGACGAAGCGCATGCGCAGCAGTTACTGGAGCTGGGCGTGGATGGGGTGTCGGTCAGCGGTACGCTGGGCGCTCAACATCGCGCAGGGTGATCGATGAAGGTCCGTGTCGAATTTCGCACTCTTCGTTCAGCACTTTGCCATAGACTCTGAGCATAAATGTCTCCGCGTGACTTCTAGCACAAGGAAACGCTGCACCCTCAAACCTGCCTCACCGAGCACGCCATGAAGCCACAGACCTTGCTAGTTCTCGCATACACGCTTGTTCTCACCAGCACCACACACGCGGCCCCGATGATCATTTATGGTCATGACCGCGGCTTGGGTGAACAAGTACGACTCACGGAAACTCCAAACGCGGACGCCGCACGTGACACCTTTCTAGCCCTGGTCGACGACGCCATTACCGAAAATTTTGAGGGCTTCGAAGAGTATGCCGGCTATCAAACAGGCCTCACACTGGATCTCGGTGCGCTCGGCACCAGCACATTGCAGAGCACCGACAACAACAACTCGATGTGGGTTGATGCAGTGGCCAGCGGCACAACGAACACCGTGGGACGCTATGCCATTTCAGGCGTCAATTACCTGCAGGTCAGCTCCAGCTATTTTCAGTTGAGCTTCTCGCGCCCTGTCACCGCCTTCGGTTTCTACGGCATCGACATTGGCGATTTCAGCGGACTCTTCACGCTCGATGTGACACGCCCGAACGGCTCGTCGACGACCTACACCCTCGACGACACTTATCGCTCCCCCGGTGGCGGCGTGCTTTACTGGGGTCTGATCGATGCAGAAAACCCGTTTTCAGAAATCCGTTTCAGCAACTCGAACTCAGGCACGGACTGGTTTGGCTTCGATGACATGACCGTCGGCACTGCACGACCACAGCCCGTATCTGAACCTGGAGCTTTGGGACTGCTTGGCCTAGGCTTCACGGTACTTGGACTCATGCATCGTCGGAAGCATGTCTTAACCCACTCCCCGACTAGGGCTATTAGGCAACGCACAAGCTTTCAAGTGAGGAGTGATGAGAGCGTTTCGACGACCCATTTCCGAGGCAGCCTTGGCCTGTCTCGCCTTGATTCAGCTAGCGGAGCCCGCCAGCGCGGGCCCGTTTGACGCGCCCGGCATTTGCCGAACGGGCACGCCACCGGCACGAGGTGAGCTAGAGCGTCGTCTGACAAGCGGCGCTTTTCGTATCCACTTCACCACTCACGGCCCGAACGCCATTGCTGATGATCAAGACCGGGATAAGAACGGAGTCCCCGACCGCATCGACGATCTCGCCACCCAGCTAAACGCAGCCCATCAGGTCTTCTCGAAAGTACTTGGGTTACGCGAGCCTTTGAAGCAGCCACGCTATAAGTTGGCAATATCCATCGACATTTACGTTTTCGCATTAAACGGCCCCAAAGGCCTTGCCTTCGATGAGGTTGTGAACCGAAAAAACGCCTCCCGAAATATTGAACAAGGCTGTGCGCTACAGATATTCATCGATAAGGACGTCGACCCCGCGCGCAACGTCACCCCGGCCCATGAACTTTTCCACCTTTATCAATACGGCTATACGCCATTCAAGACCAGCTGGTTTCTCGAAGGCATGGCTCGGTGGATGGATGAAGTTCTCGACCCAAAGACAATAAAACAGGTGACTGAGGTATCAGAGCCCTCGTGCAGTTCATACTTCAGGCACACATATCGAGCCTCTACATATTGGGCGCAACATAGTCGTCATTCATCACAACGACTCGATGAACTTACCTCATCACCAACGTTAAACGACTGGCGTTACCTCGACGGCAGACCGGTGGTGAACGCGCAGAACTTCCAAGACAAGCACTTCGCGCTGGATGCGCTGGAGAGACTCCAAGCACTCGGAGACAAGATTTCTACCGAACTCGGTGAACCCCCGCATAACTGGCCAGAAAGCCTGCAGCGCTCGGCACAATTTGATCAGGCAATCTGCCAAGCCATAGAGCAAGACGGGTAACAGTTCAAGCGCATGCCATTTCCCGAAGCATGCCGACCAACTCACTCAGCCCGGAGCCCGCTGAACTCTTGATCAGCACTAGATCACCATGATTCAGGTACTGGAGAAGGGCATTGCGCAGTTGTTCGAGATCTTCGAACCATACTGAAGACGGCACGCGAAGCGCGTTGTACAAATGCCGCATCTCGGCACCGCAAAGCAACACCAGATCGGGCCCTGCTTCGTGAACCGCGTCAGCGAGCCCAGCGTGTAAGCTCGCGCTCGACTCACCCAGCTCACGCATGTCTCCCAGCACGAACAAGCGCCTGCCCCCGGCACACGCGGGCTGTAGCTCTGCAGCAAGACGTAGCGCTGCACGCATTGACTCGGGATTCGCGTTGTAGGCCTCATCGACGACGCGCAAATGCCGCCCACCGATTTTCAACTCCAGGATCTCGCCCCGCCCTGCCCCCGCACGGAACAGCGCGAACTGGGTCAGCATCGGCTCCAAGTCCAGATTCAAGGCCAACGCTGTGGCAAGGCAAGCAGCACTATTGAAAGCCATATGTAACCCAGGAGCACCCAAGCGATAAGCGACTTCTCGATCTTGGACCGCCAATCGAACCTCGGCACGCACTGCGTCGTAAGCCACGATTCGCACATCGCTCTCAACATGCGTTCCAAAATGAATGATTTTTAGGCCACGACTTGAGGCGGCACGATAAACAATCTGCCATTCATCCATATCACGATTGAGAACGACTACCCCATCATCTGGCATGCCCTCGAAAATTCGGCTCTTCTTTTCCGCAATGACGGCGGTCGTACCGTGATATTCGAGGTGAGCGGGCGCAATATTCGTAAACACCGCCACGTTCGGACGCGCCATTTCGGCATTGTGTCGCATCCGGCCAATTGCCATTTCGAGCACGACGAATCGACTGTCCCAAGGGATTGAAGCCAGATTCCAAGCAATGCCGTGGGGCAGGTTTGCATTGTGACGCGTACAACCAATCTTCCCCCAAGGTTGAAGCGCATGCGTGAGCATCGATGTCGTGGTCGTTTTCCCTGCACTACCAGTGACACCGATCAGCTTGCCTGCCATTTGAGCCCTGGAATAGCGGCCGACCTCCAGCACAGCAGAGCGCGCATTGCTCACCTGCAAAACGGGTATGCCCTCAGGCAACCCAGACCCATCCTTTTCGGTGATAAACGCCTGCGGAAAAAACGGCAGATGCGGTAGAGCGGGTGGCGAAACCCCACCCGCCCAGTCAGCTGTCCTGACAACGACCATCTCCCCAGCCTGCATACTTGGGGCCCAGATACACAGTCCGGTGCTACACCACTTGTTCGTTTTTGGCCGGATCAACCAGCGGCCACCTGTTGCGTGCTCAATGCTCTGCTGCGTCCAATTGGGACCATCACGATACTGCAGAGCCCCGGTGCTGCCATCCACTTTGTCCTGCCGCGTTACCGGCGCCCTCTGTCCGGCCAAGGGACTGCGAGCCAAAAACCCTCGATAGGCCACAAAGCCCGAAAGATAGTGCTCAACGTCATCGATGCGAACCCGGAAAGCATGGTGACGAATGAAAAAACTCCCAACGATCTTTCGCGGATTGCGGAAATACATCGCCACTTCAGGCCAGAAATAGCCGTTAAGCAGGTGATGCGCCCTAACGTTCAACGCGCGGTAGAACTTCTCGTAATCAAAATTGGCGAGCAAGCTCTTTCCCACCGGCAAGCCCTGCAGTCGCTCGATCATCTGCTCCGCAGCCATCATCAACTCGAGCAGGGTCGGAAAAGTGGTGATGCGCTCTAAAACGAAGTCGAGATAGCCCTCGATGTTTTGCAAACCAAAGCAAAAATAGCGCTCATCCGTGCGGTAACGTGTCAGCTCGTTAACGCAGTAACTCAGCCAGTGATCGTGCGCTTTCCAGTGCTTCTCCGCAATGAAGTATTCGAAAGCCTGTTCAACCATCCGCAGCCAGCGCGCATCCTGTGTCAGCCCATACAAACGGATCAGACCAAACGCAGCTTCACCATCGTAATAGATGATTCGAAAGCGCTGCTTCACACTCAGGTCAGGGTAATTGAGCACATGAACGAAAGCACCACGCTGCGAATCCTGCATTCGGGCGATACCCAGGGCGAGTTGCTCAAGCAACGCCATGTAGCATCGATTACCGGTCAGCTCGGTGTATTTCACCAGCGCCAAGAGACAGACCGCATTACCACCCAGTTTTATTTCATTGCCGATGTCGACGAGAAATGCCTCCTGCGCCCCCCCTTCACGATCGAAGACACGGATCAGCTCTCGGGTCAAAAAATTGAGCCCACGTTGAATTGCGTCCATCAGACGGGGGCTTCGCGTCACCTCCCAAGCTTCGAGCATCGCATAGAGCGAGCTCGCATGTCGCAGTGCGTTATAGGCGGGAATCTCTCGATCGAAACAGGGGAAGAGACCGTAGATGAACTTACCGTCTTCTCCCACCTGCCGGGCCAAGAAGTCACTACCCGACTCGATCAGATGCTCGACCGTTTCGACATCCATACCCACGATGCTGCGCCGCCCCTTGTCCCGCTCGGTGCTTGCCAGGCTGAAGACCTCACCCTCGGCCCCACAAAAGACACCGTCCGTATCGAACACCTGGACAATTTTCGTTTCCTCGAAGTCGATCGACGGTGCCTGGCCAAATCGTGTCTTTCCGTAGACGGCAAAGTTGTTCGGGTTAATTTGCGCATGCGGGATACTCGGCCCCGCATAAAGCATTGCGTTCGCGTTAAGTTCTTGTTCCAGGTAAGCAAACGCGAAACCGTTATCCAGCGCGATACCTTGGCGAAAATAATTTCGCTTGGTGCGCTTGAGCCGCGCGGCGAGCGCTCCCCAACTCAAAGACTCCACCCGCGTCACCCAATCGACTCTCAACCATTTGACCTCGATCCGATGCTCTTGCGCCAACTGATGCAGCACGTCAACAGCCTGTGCCCAAGCCTCGTCAATATGTGCGGCTACGACATGGCACACGCGAGCCCTTTTTGCGCCATCACAGATCGAGAAGAAAAGCGCATACGCATTTTGTGGCCAAGGCAGGGGACGGGCTTTTTCAGCTACCGAAGACCTTACCGCGCAAAGAAGCTCATCCAAATTCATTGATCTCGTCTCCTGCCTTGCCCTACATAACAAGAGCCCTGCTTGGCCGTTTGGCAAAGCAGGGCTCTTTGGGCGCGCCAATCTGGCGTACTACTTACTCGGTACCACGATTGGCAATATCGTCGATCAAGCCACCAAGAGGGTCACCCTCAAACTCGGAGAAATCGGAACCCGAATCAGGGGTAAGCAGTGGATCTTCTACAACACCAGGCAAGCCAGGCTCGTCGGAGGAGTCACCATCACCACTGTCAGTTCCCGAGTCGGCGAGTCCGGACAGAAGATCTTCCTCCTCGGTATGCAGAACATCTTCAGCGGCAGGCAGGCCGGCGGGCTGATTCGATTCTTCACCAATACCCGGCTCTCCCTGGGTCTCTACCGGTGTGGGCAGCGTGTCCGAACCAAACTCACCGAACAAACTCAGCGGCGCAAACGACATTTGGACGACTTCTCCGTCTCCAAGCTCACCTCCACCACTGTTCTCGGCGTTATTGTTGTCCGCCGAATGACCTGCTGCCTCTTGGTCGCCATTACCGAAGCCATTGTTCTGACCCGAACCACCATTGCTATCCTCTTCAGCTCCAACGCTCTCATCAGAGTCGATTGGGTTCTGAATTTGGCTGTTCTCCGCATTATTGTTGCCGCCCGAATTGCCCGATGCATCTTGGTCGCCATTACCGAAACCATTGTTCTGGCTAGAACCACGACTAACAACTCTAGCTTCCGCGGCAGAGCCCTCTTCAGCCTCTGCTTCACCCTGACCCGCACTGTTGACGGCATCGGTATCCTCAGCCGAATTGCTCAAGACATTCTGGCTACTCTTGCCGACATTGGTGTTTTGAACCGCGCGGCCACTGCTAGATTGACCGTTAGCGTTACCGTTGCCGGAGTTACCACCACCAGAGTTACCGTTGCCTGAGTTTTCGCTGTTTTCGGCGTTGTTGTTCGGCTCCGAACCACCCGGCGCAGACTGATCGCCGTTTCCATGACCGTTGTTCTCGCCGGGGTGATCAGGCGGGCCATCACTATCGGCATCGGCATCGGCATCGGCATCGGCATCGGCATCAGCATCGGCATCAGCATCAGCATCCGCATCCGCATCCGCGTCCGCATCCGCATCCGCGTCCGCATCCGCGTCGGCGTCAGCATCGGCGTCAGCATCAGCATCGGCGTCAGCGTCAGCATCGGCGTCAGCGTCAGCGTCAGCATCGGCGTCAGCGTCAGCGTCAGCGTCAGCGTCGGCGTCGGCGTCCGCATCGGCATCCGCATCGGCATCCGCATCGGCATCCGCATCCGCATCCGCATCAGCATCAGCATCAGCATCAGCATCAGCA
>Ga0209066_10007377_pt1 | contig 10909 bp, 7 predicted proteins | sample All_14_2_FD_187198 | JGI IMG/M metagenome (GOLD analysis project Ga0209066, IMG submission 187198) | Freshwater microbial communities in response to fracking from Pennsylvania, USA - Allegheny Zone_MetaG_DW_15 (SPAdes) (version 2) ... | reverse complement strand
CGAGTATGCGAACCAGATGATCGCCAAGGCCAAGGCCAACGGCAAGACGCTCCTGCTGCCGGTCGACAACGTCGTGGCCGACGCCTTCTCGAACGACGCCAACACCCAGGTCGTCGGCAACGAGATCCCCGAAGGCTGGATGGCGCTCGACATCGGCCCCAAGACCACCGAGCTCTACGCGGCCGCCATCAAGGGCGCGAAGACGGTGGTGTGGAACGGTCCCATGGGCTGCTTCGAGATGCCGAAGTTCGCGGGCGGCACCACAGGTGTCTGCAAGGCCGTGGCCGAGAGCGGCTCGGTCTCGATCATCGGCGGCGGCGACAGCGTGAGCGCGGTCAACAAGAGCGGTCTCGCCGACAAGATGACCCACATCTCCACCGGCGGCGGCGCCTCCCTCGAGTTCCTCGAAGGCAAGGAGCTGCCCGGCGTGGCGGCGTTGAGCAACACGTAACCGCCCCGCGCTGTATCGCGGTTACTGCAACAAGGGCCGGGCACGTCTACGGATGAGCCCGGCCCTTTTGCGTTTTCCGGACAGCCTTTGCCGTCGCCCCCCCCCGCTGGCAGACGCTTCGGCCTTGAATTCTTCAGGGGTATTCGGCAATATGCGTTGCTTTCCATTTCAACAACTGCCTTAAGCGCGATTCGGGAGAACGGATTTGAACGAACGAGATTATGTCCCTGCCTGGCCCGTGCCCGAGAGCACGAGCCTTTTGCCCGGCACGTCGATCGAGATCGTACGCCCCCGGGTGTTCGGGCGCACACCGAAACACGCCCTGTTCGATTTCGACGGCACTTTGAGTCTCGTCCGCGAGGGATGGATGGAGATCATGCTGCCCCTCTTGGTCAACCACCTGTTGCCCTACGCGCAAGCCGGCGAAACCGCGGCGTCGATCACCGCGCTCGTGCGCAACTTCGTCACCGAGCTCACCGGCAAGCAGACGATCTACCAGATGATCCGCTTGGCCGAAGAGATCCGCCTCCGCGGCGGTGCGCCGGCCGATCCGCAGACGTACAAAGACGAATATCACGACAGCCTCATGGCCCGCATCGCAAGCCGGCGCAAAGGCTTGGCCGACGGCTCAATCCCGCGCGAGGCGATGCTGGTTCCGGGCTCGCTCGAGATTCTGGCCGCGCTCCGCGAACGCGGCACGGCCATCTACATCGCGTCGGGCACGGACGAACATTACGTGCTCGAGGAAGCGCGCCTGCTCGGCGTGGACGAGTACGCCCCCGGACGCATCTACGGCGCCCAGGCCGACCACGCCCGTTTCTCGAAAGAGATGGTGATCCGTCGCATCCTCGCGGAGAACGCGGTCGACGGCGACGCGCTGATCGCCTTCGGCGACGGCTATGTGGAGATCGCCGACTGCAAAGCCGTGGGCGGCATCGCCGTGGCGGTGGCGAGCGACGAGGCCGGGCGCTCCGGAACGTGCGACGCATGGAAGCGCGAGCGCCTGATCGGGGCAGGCGCCGACATCGTGATCCCTGACTACCGCGAGACGGCCGCGCTCCTGAAGCACATCTGGGGCAATGTCAAAGCGGGAGCGGCAAGATGAGCGGGCCTCTTCGCGCCTTTGACGCGGCCCGCCTCGAAGCGCTCGCGTCCTGTTTCCGCCATGCGCGCATCGCGGTGCTGGGCGACTTTTTTTTGGATACCTATCTCGAGGTCGACCCCGCGCTCGCCGAGACCTCCCTCGAAACGGGCAAGACCGCGCACCAGGTCGTGGCGACACGCCACGCGCCGGGCGCCGCAGGCACCGTCATCAACAACCTCGCCGCGCTCGGAGCAGGCCGCATCGTCACGCTCGGCTTCACGGGTGATGACGGCGCGGGCTGGGAGCTGCGCAGGGGCCTCGCCGCAGCCGGATGCGACCTGACGCATCTGCATGTCGACCCCTCCCGCATGACACCGAACTACGTCAAGCCGTGTGACCGCACGCGCACCGGACTTGAGGGCGAGCACGACCGTTACGACATCAAGAACGGACAGCCCACTCCAGCCCGCATCGAACACGCGCTTCTGTCCTCTTTGGACACGGTCCTCCCCTGCGTCGACGCGCTCGTCATCATGGATCAGGTGAAAGAGGCGGACCGCGGCGCCCTGACCGCCCCGCTGATCGCTGCGCTGGCCGAGCGCGCGCCGCGTTTTCCGAAGACGATCTTCTGGGCCGACTCGCGCGGGCGGATCCGGCGATACCGCAACGTGATGGTCAAGGTCAACCAGTTCGAGCTGGTGGGCGAGGAGAACCCCGCCCCAGGCACGCACGTGCCTGACGCGCTGATCGAGACCGAAACGGAGACGTTCGCCGCGCTTCTGGGCGCGCCTGTTTTCGCGACGGCAGGAGAGCGCGGCGTCCGCGTGTCAGGGCCCGGAGCGATGACGGTGCCTTCGGTCAGGGTCTCGGGCCCAGTGGACCCCACGGGCGCGGGCGACTCCTTTACGGCAGGGGCCGTGCTCGCCCTTGCGGCAGGGGCGTCACGTCCCGAGGCGGCGCTGGTCGGGCACCTCGTCGCTTCGGTGACCGTGCGGCAGCTCGGCACGACGGGCGTTGCCACCGCCGCAGACCTTCTCCCGGCCCTGAACCTCTGGAAGGAGCAGAACCCATGAACCCTCGCTTCGACCGCAACCGCATTTCCGTACGGCCTCTCGCCGAACGCAAGAACAAGCTCGACATCCAACGCGACCGGATCGACCCGGAAGCCTTCCAGCCGGAGCTCAGCGCAGCCGCCGCAGAGAGCGTGTGCCGCGCGGCCGCGGAGATCCGGGCCGCGAGGGCGAAAGGCGCCCCCGTCATCCTGGCCTTTGGCGCGCATGCCATCAAGAACGGCCTTTCCCGCGTCATGATCCGCTTCATGGAGGGCGGCTGGGTCACCCACTTCGCCACCAACGGGGCCGGCGTCATCCACGACTGGGAGTTCGCTTACCAGGGACGCTCCGGCGAGGACGTGAAACGATATGTGTCCGAAGGGCAGTTCGGGATCTGGGAAGAGACCGGCGCCTTCTTGAACCTCGCGATCGCCGTGGGAGCGTACCGCGGGCTGGGCTACGGCGAAGCGGTGGGCGCGCTGGTGGCCGACGACGGCATTCTCATTCCCGGATTTGAAGAACTCGCCGCCGCCATCCGCGCCGGGGCGGAACAGGCGTGCGGCCTTGGCACGGGCAGGGCCGGCAGCGCAGAAGACGCGGTGCTCGCGCGTGCCGCGGCGGCGGCCGATCTCGCGGCGCTGATCAGCCGGTTCGATGTGCCGCCGGGCTTTCTGCGCATCGAACACCCGTATAAAGCTTACGGCCTGCAGGCGGCGGCCTACACGGCGCACGTCCCTTTTACGGCGCATCCCATGTTCGGGCACGACATCATCTACACCCATCCCATGAACCGGGGCGCCGCCATCGGGCGGGCGGCCGATCCGGACTTCCTGTCGTTCACCGAGTCGGTGAGCCGCCTCGAAGGCGGCGTTTATCTCTCCGTGGGGTCCGCGGTCATGTCGCCGATGATTTTTGAAAAGGCGCTCTCCATGTCGCGCAACCAGGCTCGCAAACAAGGGAGCGTGATCGAGGATTTCTCACTTTACGTGGTCGACCTTGCGAAGTCCTCGTGGGACTGGACACACGACGGTGAGCCGCCTCCGGACAACCCCGCCTACTATCTGCGCTTCTGCAAAACCTTCTCGCGCATGGGCGGCCGCATGACCTATGCCAGCGCCGACAACCGCTCTTTTCTGGTGGCGCTCCTGCGGGCACTCGAGTCGCCCTGCGGCTAACCCGGGCGCGAACACGGCCAGGCCCCGCAGCCCGTGACCGGGATTGACGGTGCGAATCGTCTTCCTTTACAATGCGCCTCTTCAGGCTGAGGGCTTGGTACGTTTCTTACACTCACTAAAGGGGGCACGATGAAGCAGATGATGTTGACGGCGCTGTTGGCGGGCATGGCGGCTTGCGGCTGGGCAGAAGCAAAAAAGACGGTGGTCGTCTGGTCCGAGGGGACCGCACCCAAAAACGTTTACCCGGCCGACATCAACGCGGCGATCGCCGAAGGGTTGCGCGCCTCTGACACGATGAAAGAGTGGGACGTTGTGGTGGCGAACCTGGGCGACCCCGAGCAAGGGCTGCCCGACGCGTTGCTCGCCAAGACCGATGTGCTGATCTGGTGGGGCCACAAAAAGCATGGCGAAGTGAAAGACGAATTGGTCAACAAAATCGAGAAGCGCGTGAAAGAAGAGGGCATGGGGTTCATCGCGTTGCACTCCGCGCACTTCGCCAAGCCCAACAAACGGCTGATGGGAACAGCCTGCTCTTTCTCAGCCTACAAGGGCGACAACAAAGAAACCGTGATCAAAGTCACCGCGCCCGAGCACCCCATCGTCAAAGGCGTGGCCCCGACGTTCACCGTCGCGAACGACGAGCGGTACAGCGACCCATATGTGGTGCCGCCGACGGAGGCGGCCCCCCTCGGAGGCACGCATATCCACAAAGACGGCGTGACCGAGGAAAGCCTTCAGGGATACTGTTGGACCGTGGGCAAAGCCCGCTACTTTTATCTGCAGGCCGGCCACGAGACCAACCCGATCTACTTCCATCCGGAGATCCGCAAGATCATGGCCAACGCCGTGATCTGGGCCACAAAAAAATAACCCTGCGCAAAGCGTGCGTGAGGCGATAACCATGCGCAGCAAAGTCTCGTCCACTTCATGGGGCTTGTCCCGTTCAACAGCCGGGGCCCTCATGCTCGCTGCGGCCATCCCCATTCCGGGGTCACTGGCCGCAGAGACGAACGCCCTGCCGGAGTGGAGCAGCATCCGAAGCATCACCATGCGGGGCGGCCTGAGAGCCTTCTGGAATGTCGGCGGCAAGGACAGAGAGCTGAACGAGCGCGAGGCCGTGGCACACGGTCTCGAACTGGTCGACCTGCTCAACACCTACTCGGATTACCCGGGCAGACAGAAAGAGAAGATCGTCCCCAACGGGCTGAACCCTTGGGACAAGCCGCTCTACTTTGAGCGGATCATCCGAAGGAACATCGACACCAAGCGCGGGCTGCCGCTCTTCGTCCACGACATCGAGTTCCATTTCGAGGAGGACCTCGACGCGCTTTGGACCAACCCGGTGGTGCGGAAGGCCTCCCGGGCGGCGACTCCGGAAGCTTTCCGGGAAGCCTATTACCGCGAATGGGCCTCTTGGTTCACCCTCCCCTGCCGCTGGGCAAAGGAAAAATTTCCCGCCATCCCCGTGGGGATCTACGGCCCGCAGCCTTTCCGGCGCGACTACTGGGGCGTGGCCGGAAAAGACGCCCAGCAGATCGACGGCACCCACAAGACGGACGCCGAGCTGTGGCAACACATCGAGCCAGCCGTGGATTTCTGCATCGCGAGCGTCTACTGTTTCTATGACACCCCGGGGTCCGTCTATTATATGGCCGCAAACATCGAGGAGAACCATCAGCGGATGTCGCAGTCCGGAACCAAACCGGTCTACGCGTACCTGTGGCTGCGTTACCACGACAGCAACGCCAAGCTGAAGAGCCGGGAGGTCGACGACTATCTAGCGGAGTCCATGGCGGTGTTGCCCTTCTTCTGCGGCGCGCGCGGCGTGGTGCTCTGGGGCTGGGAACCCAAAGGGCAAGGGCCGTACTATCGCACCCTGCCGCTGTTCATGCGGAGTCTGGGGCGCGTCGCCGACCTGTCGGAAAAAATCGCCCTCGCCCGGCCGGTCAACGAGGAGCCGGTCCACGCAACCTGGAAAGCGAAGCGCCCGCTGATCCGGAAACTGCGGGTCAGCGAGGGCGAGTGGCTGGTTCTTGCGACAGACCCGTGGCAGTCGGAACAGGACGTGAAGACGGTCCGGGCAACGTGCGGCAAGCACACGGTCGATCTCGCGGTGCGCGGCAAACACACGGAGATTTATCACGTGGTGGGCGGTTTGGCAAAGCGCGTCGACGCCACACCCTAGTCCTACAGGCGGCGCCGGAAACATGCCGCGGCGCCGTCAACCGGACTCTCAGACGGTGACGATGCCGAGCGGTTCGGCCGTCTTCCAGCCGCCGCGCGTAAAGTCCGGCACCTCCAACGGCGCGCCGCCGCGCAGCACGGAGCGCTCGCTGAGCTCCACAAGCGAACTCCAGAGCGCGGTGTCGTAGACATCGATGTCAAGCGGCAGGCCGTTGCGCAGACAGTGGCAGAGACGAAGGTCCATGAGATAGTCCATGCCTCCGTGGCCGCCATCCGTCTTGGCGGCCGCCCCATTCTTGTCCCAAAGCGGGTGTGTGTACCTGGCCTTGAGCGCCTCCAGTTCTTTCTCACCCATCCATTCGTGCGCCTTGGGATCGAGCGCGACACGCAGCGGATAGTCCGCCAGAACGCCCCGCGTTCCCGAGATCAGGTTGATGCGGCTGTAAGGCCGGGGGCTGGTGGTGTTGAACTGCACCATGATCGTTTTGCCGCGATAGGTCCGGATGAGCGTGGTATTCATGTCCCCCATCCGGTAGGCGGCCTTGGCCTGCGGGCTCGACTTGCCGTACTTCGCCGCAGCAGCGAGGCCGAGGCCGAGCGGCGCGCTGCTCATGGAGGTCAACGCCTCCAGGCGGTCTCCCCGGTTGATGTCCATGTACTGGCAAATCGGGCCGAGCCCATGCGTGGGGTACGCGTTGCCCGTGTGCTGCTTGAGCCAGTCGAGCCGCCATTGCGCGTCCGGACGGCCTTGGGCGTCCTCTTCGAAGTAAAGTTTGCGGCCGTCGTGGATATAGGCGGCCTCGCCGTGAATCAGGTCGCCCAGCACCCCCTTGCGGCAGAGGTTTAGAGCGAAGAGCTCGTTGTACCCATAGCAGCAGTTCTCAAGCATCATGCAGTGGCGACGGGTGGTCTCGGCCGTGTCCACCAGTTGCCAGCACTGTTCGACGGTCACAGCGGCGGGCACCTCGACCGCAGCGTGTTTGCCGCACTGCATCGCATAGACCGCCATCGGCGTGTGCCAAAGCCAAGGCGTGACGATATAGACGACATCGATGTCCCCGGACTCGCACAGCTTGCGCCACACGTCTTGAGAGCCTGAATAGGCGGCCGGCGCGGGCTTGCCTTTGGCAATCAGAACAGCGGCTTGCCGGGCCACGCGATCCTCGTACACATCGCACAGGGCTTTGATCTCGACTCCCGGGATATCAGACAGGCGTTTCACAAAGCCGGAGCCACGGCTTCCCACTCCGATCAGCCCAACGCGCACCTTCCCCAGCGGCTCCGCGCGAAAACCGGCCATGTTGTTCACCTTCCCGGTCGGGAACGCCTGGAACCCTTTGCACCCCGCCTGCCCCAAAAAGACGGAAGCACCACCTGCCCATGCCGCAGTATTGAGAAAACCTCGACGACGCATTCTCATATTGACCCCTTTTCGCCATCTACAGACAGCCCCGGTTAACTGAAAAACAGTTTACCAAAAACATCTTCTGTCGCCCATTTGATTTTTTACTTTTTGGCTCGTTTCCTGCTTGTATATTGTGTACTCTGCTTATCTGTAAATGAACTCGTCTTCTATACTCACGTCCCTGCGCAGCATACGGACCAAGTTCGGCTTGGTTACTGCGGGCATTCTGATGGGACTGCTCCTTGTGTTTTATCTGGGAGGGCGGTTCATTCTGGTTCACATGATCCGCGAGGCCGAGAAAGACATCCAGCTGATCGGCAACGACATCAAGGGCGTCGTGCACAGCGAGCTCCGTTCTCTTCAGCAAGTGGCTGTCCGCGCGGCCGACGCGTTCTCCCTCACGGGCGGCGAGGTCACGCATGAGTTCCTGGAGAAACAGCTTGGCCCGTTCTCCGAGGAAAGCGGCACCCCGGTCAACCTGGTGATCGCGCTGGCCGCTGACGGCAGATTCCTGAAAGGCTGTTTCCTTGCGCCGGGGAAACCGCTGCAACCTGTCGAAGGGGACGAGGTGATGCCGTATCTGACCCTTCTTCCGTCCCTGCTTGCCACCGACGTTGCCGGGAGGATCCCTTCGGGCGTGATCAGTTTTAAGCAGAAGCCGGTTTTCATCGCGGCCGCGCCGTACAAGAACACCTCGGGAGATGTCGCAGGGTTCATTCTGGTCGGCTCACTTTTCAACAACCACCCCCTGCTCTCGAAAATCAACAAGGTCACGCACGGCATGCAGGTGGCCGTGTCCGACCAGCAGCGCCACCGGAACGTCCACGGCAAGGAAAAGCCCACGCCCGCGAAGACGGGACTCGCCCCGGTCTTCGCCGAGGCGTTGAATTACTATTCGGGCGGACTGTGGCATCTGGGAGAAAACGTTTTCGAGGCGGTGATCCCGATTCACGATATTCTCGGCAAGGAAGTGACCTCCATCTCGATCCGCCTCCCGCAGACCTTCTCCTCGCTGGCCAGCATCGCGCTGGGCTGGCTGACCGTTTTCGTCGCCTCAGTCGGCATCCTTTTCGTGCTGCCCATCTTCTGGCTGCAGACGAGAATCGTGCTGAATCCGCTCACCTCCCTGGCGGAGCAGATCCGCAAGATCGGCGAATGTCACCTCGACGGCAACTGCGCCTCCCTTCACTGGCCGCACAAAGACGAGTTCGGCATGCTGGCGCAGAGCGTAAACAGCATGCTCGACGCCCTTTCGCACAAGACAAAGCAGGTCGGGCAAATCGAGCAGCGCCAGCGCGCCTTGATCGCGGGCATGCCGGACGGCCTGTGCGTCTTTGACGCCAACGCGCATCTGGTCGCCGTCCATAAACAGCCCGACTATGCGCACCCGATCCCGGGGCTGATCGCAGGGCATCCGATCATGCCCCCGCTTTTCCCGGAAGCGGATTGCGAAACCCTGCGCAAAGCGATCAGCGAAACCTTCCGGACCGAAAAAATCCAGATGGTCATCGTTTCCTGTCGTGAATCGGACGGCTCCTACCGCCACTTCGAGACCCGGATCAGCCGGATGGACACCTATTTTGCCCTCGTCATCCTCCGCGACGTGACCGCCGAATGGCGCGAGCGCGAAACCCGCGTCCAAGTCGAGGACCGGCTCGCCAAGATCCAGAAGATGGAGAGTTTGGGGAACTTGGCCGCAGGCATCGCCCACGACTTCAACAACATCCTTTCCATTATCCAGAATACGGTTGAGTTGACGTGGGAAACACCGGACGCCGACGAAAAAGAGGCTGTCAGCACTATCCGCCAAGCCACAGGCAAGGCAGCGGCGCTCACGCGCGAATTGATGACTTACGCCGGGCAGACACGCATCAACTTCAAGCGCGACGACCCCAACACCGTGGTCCTTGACCTAGAAAAACTGATGGGCGGCGTCGTTGCCCCGAACGTCTCCATTGAACTGAAACTGACCCCCGGCCTGGCACAGGTGGACACCGACCCGCAGCAGTTCTGGAAAGTGCTCATCAACCTGCTCAAGAACGCCTCGGAGGCCATGAACGGAGCGCGCGGCCACATCCGCATCAGCACCTACCCGCTCACGCTGAACACCGAAAACATCAGGGACTTCTTCAGCACCCACGCGCTGGCCCCGGGCAACGGCGTCGTCTTCCAGGTCGACGACACCGGATCGGGTATCCCACGTGACGTGATCAACCGGCTTTTCGAGCCCTTCTTCTCGACAAAAGCGGTCGGACGCGGCCTAGGGCTCGCCACCGTGTTCGCCATCGTCGACGCGCATAACGGCGGCATCGCCATCGACTCGGAGATGGGCAAAGGGACCACCTTCCGGGTCTGGCTCCCTGCCGTAAAAAACCATTTTCCGATCATGCCGCCTCCGTCTGCAGCCCCCCATCCCCTGCGCGTGGTCACAGCGGACGAGAAAGTGGCCGCGGCCGCTCCTGCGCAGCCCAGCCCGCAGCAACAACGCCGCCCCGTCGTCCTGTTGGTGGAAGACGATCCCGCCATCCTGCAAAGCACCGCCATCGCCTTGCGTTCCCTGAACGTGGACCCTCTGACTGCCGCGACAAAACGGGAGGCCTTGTCGCTCTTCCGGAAGCAGGCAGACAACGTCTGCATGATCCTGCTCGACGCCCATATCGGGCACCTGGACAACGTGCGCCTGCTATCAACTTTGCGCGCCCGTAACCCACACGTCCCCGTCGTGATCATTTCGGGGTACAGCGAAACCCGCATCCGAGAGATGTTCACGTCCGAGCCCTACAACGGGTTCCTGAGCAAACCCTACACCCGGAACGAGCTCAAGGATGTCCTCGACCGGTTCGCCACGGCCACACACCCAGGGTCCTCCACCTGAGTCAAGGGATTCGCCCCTGCCCCGTATTCCGGACTTCCGCCGCGAGTCGCCTTACATATACTTCTCGGCGACCATTTGCCAGACCCTCGGATGCGCCATGAAAAAGTGACACGTCCTTCCCAGCCGGGCTGACACCTCGTCCTTCAACTGCTGGTTCAACGGGTTCAGCAACGCCACCATCACCTCGTTGCCAAACAGCGCAAAAGGCAACACGCCCTTGACCCGGATAAAGGCCCTCGCGAGCAAGCCGGCCGCAGCGGGCTGCACCTCGAACAGTTCCAGCGGCAAGGGCGGCACCTCGCTGATCCTCTGCATGACTTCCATCACCCGCTCCGTCAATTCCGGGTGCTGCTCGTCCAGCAGCGCGAGCGCGGAAATCAACATCGGCGTGTCGGTCACCGGTCGCTCCGTCAGCACGTGCAACACGTCCATGCACATCTCTTTCGGCAGGCACTCGTTCTCTTTCCACAGCCAGACCAGATCCATCTCCGCCGCGGACGCAGAACGCGAAAGGGCATGCACCTCAACACTCGTGTCTTGGAACGCAGGCGCCGACATCCCCTGCGAAGGCTCAACCTTATTGCCAAGCCCCTGAACCTCGCGCCGGAACTCGCTCTTCAGAATCTGCCCCTGCACCAGCTCGGTCACCCGTTCGACCGCCGCACGCGCAGCAGGCACATCGC
>Ga0209066_10007374_pt1 | contig 10914 bp, 7 predicted proteins | sample All_14_2_FD_187198 | JGI IMG/M metagenome (GOLD analysis project Ga0209066, IMG submission 187198) | Freshwater microbial communities in response to fracking from Pennsylvania, USA - Allegheny Zone_MetaG_DW_15 (SPAdes) (version 2) ... | reverse complement strand
CAAAAAACACCGCGCTCATCACAAGCCCGGTCACGATCACGCCCACGCGCACCCACTGCGCGGGCAGGCGCTTGGACCAGCGCGCGCCAAAGAAGCCGCCCGCCGTGGCGGCCACCGCCATCAACAGCCCTTCTTTCCAGGCGATGGCGCCCGCCAGCACAAACGCACCCACGGCCAGCCACGAAAGCACCAGCGAGTTCAGGTTTTTCAGCGCGTTCACGGTGTGAATGCGGCCCTCGCCGGTGACGGTGTACAGCGCCATGAGCAGAATGCCCAGACCGCCGTTGAAATAGCCGCCGTAAATGGCCACCAGCAGCAGGCCGGGCTCGCGCCAGGCGGCCAGGCCCTGCCCTTCCTGGGACGCCGCCTGCGCGCGCCGCGCCAGCGCCGGCCCGGCGGCAAACAGCGCGGTGGCAAACAGCAGCAGCCAGGGCACGATACCGGCAAACACCTTCACGGGCGTGACCAGCAGCAACAGCGCCCCGGCCACGCCACCCACCGCCGACAAGGCCATTTCGCGCCGCAGGCGCCGCGTGGGCAAAGCACCCAGCTCGGCCCGAAAGCCCAGCGTGCTGCCCAGATAGCCCGGGCTCACCGCCAGCGCGCTGGTGGCGTTGGCCATGATGGGCGGCACGCCGGCCCACACCAGCGCCGGAAAGGTGAGAAAGCTGCCGCCGCCGGCGATGGCGTTGAGCACACCGGCGGCAAAGGCGGCTGTGGCCAGCAACAAAGAGGTGGTCCAGAAATCCATGGGGTTTTGGGGTTGGGCGCGCTCGCGCGGGGTCAAAACCGTCGATTATGGTCAGCGGCCCGAAGCCCGCGCTTTTGCCACAGCCCCACCGCCTCCCGCGCCTGCCCACCATGCCCCCCAGCACCGGACCAAAAAGGCGGCGAATACGCCTGTGCATGACGCGCACGCCACCGTCCACCGGGGTGGCGGTGCTAAAAACGAAATGATGCAAGGCCGGGTCAAAGGCGATCGACACGGCCAAGGTTGCTGGTGAACTGAAAGAGGTGGAATGCCATGAGAAAAACTGAATCTCCGATCCTGGCCGCTGTGCACGACACGGCCAAAGGGCTGCACAAGGCGGGCGTGATGGATCAGGTCACGTTGCGTGAATTCGACCAGCTGTGCCTGCCGCCGGTCGAGCCGCTACAGCCGGAGCAAATCAAACACATCCGCGAAACCACCCGGGTCAGCCAGACGGTGTTTGCCCGCCTGCTGAACACCAGCCTCTCGACGGTGCAGAAATGGGAAACCGGTCAGAAAAAGCCGACGGGCACGGCGCTGAAGCTGCTGCACTTGGTGCAAAAGCGCGGCATCGAGATCGTGGCGTGAGCGCAGGCGGTATCTGGGTCATGTATCGCGACAGGGATGCTTCGGGATGGGGGTCAGTTCACTCGTTCGCGGTCACGGTCACGGTCACGGTCACGGTCACGGTCACGGTCACGGTCACGGTCACGGTTAGGTTAAGACTGGTTGCCGCAATTCAACGATGGCTGCTTTGTGGTCCCTCAGCGCTAGATAGTGAATCCTGTGTCGGCCTATAGACTCTGGACATCTGAAGAAGAGCCAGCAATAGGAGAACTGGATGTCAGAGACAGAGAATCAGGCAGAGGACCACGCGAAGGGGAGAACTTGGATTTCCCCCGATATCTTCGAGGCCAACCTGAAGCCGAAGGGTTGGAAGGACGATCCCGAGCTCCGTGCTGGGGTTGATTGGCTGCTGACGTTCGTGCCGGTAGATGAGTGGAAGCGGAGACGGTTTGCCGCGTTGCGCCATTTTGTGGACGCAGTCTCAGGGGATTCCGCCGATCCCTCAGGCAAGGGACGGTTCTTCAATGATCGCGACCGCCTTGCTTGGTATCTCTTCCTCGGCCAGGCGGTCCTCGACCACCCGAGCATTTACGACTACATGTACGGGAGCCGAGTTGTTCCGGTCCTTACTGCAATCGGGCGCAATCTTGAACTGCTCAAAGGCGTACCGGGGATCGAAGGTCGCGTGCGTCGGATGGTTGGCCCGGAGAAGAGCCAGCCCAACGCCTGCCTGTTCGAGTTGCTAGTCGCAGCGGCCTACTGTCGCCAGGGGGCCCAGGTCACATTTCTCGAAGAACGTCCCGGGGTGGCCAAGACCCACGACATGGACGCAGCTTTGAACGGGACCAATTGGGCTGTGGAATGCAAGCGCTTGGAAGGGGGCGAATACTCGGAAGCTGAGCGGGTGCGTGCGCGGGAACTGTGGCTTCCGGTTGCCCACGAACTCCATGAACGTGGGCTGAACGTGCTGTTCACCGTTGAGTTCTTGGTGGAGCTGAGCGCGGTGCCGCGGGGGTACGTGGCTCAGAAGACGGTTGAATGGATGCGTACCGGGGGGCTATTTGCCCATTCTTGGAGCGACTCCATCTCCGTAGGTCGAGTCGAACGACTCAACCTGAAACCTCTGCAGAAGGTGCTCCTGACCGACGATGTCTCTATGAACAGCTCCCGTATGCACGAGCTGCTCACCGGTCGCTACAAGCGCAATGCCCACATCATCACCACCTTGCACATCCAGCACGCTGACAATCCCGTGTACGTCAGGGAGTGTGTCGCCGGATGCGTCTTTGATTGGGACAGCAAGAGCGAAGCCGCCATAGATAAGCGCGCACGGGACGTGTTCAAGCGCGTCGCAGAAGGGTGCCGACAGCTACCTGACGGGCGACCCGGAATCGTCCACATCGGCTTCGAGGCTGTTGATGGCGACGACGTTGAGCGAAAGCGATATGCCAAGGTTCTTCAATCCTTGAAGGACTTTGACCCTGAGGGGAAGTCACTGGAGTACGTTTACGTGACTTGGCTTGCGCCCGAGAGCCCTCCCGATACGCTTCTTGCATTCGACGAAACCTGTCACCACCAAGCCATACGACCGAAGCGGTTCCGACCGCTGCCGAACGGGATGTTGGTCCTTCCATCTGACCTATCCACCCGTCCAGGCGGACATTGGAAGCGGTGATAGAAATCAAAGTTTCCTCCTGAGATGAGCTCCGCGCCCAAAAGTTGTGAGCGCCCGAATTCGGGCGAAAAGATTGACGATCTGGGCGACCCGCTGCTCAGCAACCCTTGGGCTGATCGGCACGCAGCCCTTTAAAGGCTTCCCCACCAGCCCTTCCATCCCGCTACCCCACATAAGAAAATCACCTAAAAATCACTGGTAGCCGCAGGCTGCCCGCGCGCGCAACGCTGACGCCGCAGTTCACCGCCAGCGCCGCCCTGGCCATTCCAAGCAGGTTGAAGGGCATGCGGCGCGCCGCTGGCGGGAACTTGAGAACCTGGGGCAAGTTCTGCCCATGAGCTTATTGACACCGCCATGCCACACACCACCGAACACCTGATCGAGGTCGATGACCTGTCCATGCACTATGCCATCGGCACCCGGCAGGTGCAGGTGCTGCGCGACGTGTCGCTGCGCATTGCCGCCGGCACGCGCGTGGCCATCGCCGGCCCTTCGGGTTCGGGCAAGACATCGCTGCTGTTGCTGCTGAGTGGCCTGGAGCGCCCGGCCGCTGGTCGCATCCGCATCGCGGGCATCGACCTGGCCAGCCTGAACAGCGACGGCCTGGCCGACCTGCGGCGCGAGCGCATCGGCATCGTGTTCCAGAGCTTTCACCTGTTGCCCAGCCTGAGCGCGCTGGACAACGCCGCGCTGCCGCTGCAAATGGCCGGGGCCAGCGGCGCGCGCGAGGCGGCGGCGGAGATGCTGCGCCGCGTGGGCCTGGGCGAGCGCATGCACCACAAGCCGTCGCAGCTCTCGGGTGGCGAACAGCAGCGCGTGGCCATTGCCCGCGCGCTGGTGCACCGCCCGCGCCTGCTGCTGGCCGACGAGCCCACCGGCAACCTGGACGACCACACGGCGCAAGCAGTGCGCGAGCTGCTGTTTGGCCTGAACCGGGAACTGGGCACCACCCTGGTGCTGGTGACGCACGACCTGGACTTTGCGGCCCGCTGCGACCGCGTGCTGCGCCTGCACGAGGGCCGCTTGCAGGAAACGCCCACCGAACGCCTGCCGGAGCACCGCCATGCCGTTCCTGTTTGACCTGGCCTGGCGCGACCTGCGCGCCAGCGGACGGCGCCTGTGGATTTTTGTGGCCTGCCTGGTGCTGGGCGTGTCGCTGGTGGCGGCGGGCGGTGGCCTGTACCGCCAGGTGGCCGACGCGATGCGCGCCGACGCCCGCGCCATTTTTGGCGGCGATGTGGAAATTGAATCGCCCCAGCCCCTGCCCGCCGACACGCTGGCCTGGATGCAGGCGCGGGCCACGGTGTCGCGCCTGGTGGAGCTGCGCACCATGCTGCGCACCGACGATGGCCGCGCCCAGCTGATTGAGCTGCAAAGCGCCGACGCGGCTTACCCGCTGGTGGGCCGGGTGGAACTGAACCCCGCTGCGCCGCTGGCGGACACACTGGCCCAGCGCGACGGCCAGTGGGGCGCGGCCATTGACGGCGCTTTGGCCACGCGGCTCGGCCTGCAACCCGGCAGCCGCATCGCCATTGGCGACCTGGACTTGGTGGTGCGCGCCATCACCGTGCGCCAGCCCGACCGCAGCCTGCGCGCCGACTGGGGCGCCGCCCCGGTGCTGGTGGCCGAGGGCGCGCTGCTGGCCACCGGTCTGGTGCAGCCGCTGAGCCGGGTGGAATACCGCTACCGCGTGCGCGTGGACGCGCCCAGCGCCCAAGCCGCCACCGCCTGGCGCGACCGCTTCATGGCCGCGTTCCCAACGCTGGACGCCGAGGTGCGCAGCTTCGACGAACGCAGCGACCGCATGGCCGAGGTGCTGGGCCAAGTGGCGTCGGGCCTGCTGTTGATCGGTTTTTCGGCCCTGTTCATTGGTGGCCTGGGTGTGTTCAACAGCGTGCAGGCCTACCTGCAGGGCAAGCTCACCAGCCTGGCCACGCTGCGTGCACTGGGCCTGCGCGACGGCCGTTTGGCCGCCATGGTGTTGCTGCAAATTTTGATGCTGGCGCTGCTGGCCAGCGCGGTGGGTGTGGCGCTGGGCATGGGCTTGGCGCTGGCGGGCGCGCAACTGGCCGCCGACAAACTGCCGGTCACGCTGCTGCTGCAAGGCCTGTGGCAGCCTGCTCTGGTGGCGCTGGCGTTTGGCGTGCTCACCGCGCTGGCGTTTTCGTTGCCCGCGCTGGGCCGGGCGCTGTCGGTCAGCCCGGCCACTTTGTTTCGGGGTGTGGAAGGGCAGGCGCTGCACACGCCGCGCCGCGCTTGGTGGCTCACCGCCGCCGTGGCCAGTGCCACGCTGGCGCTGCTGGTGGCTGTGCTGCCCGACCCGCGCTTTGGCCTGGCCTTTGTGCTGGCCACCGCCGCGCTGCTGGGCGTGCTGGACCTGGCCACCCGCGCCCTGCGCCGCCTGGCCGCGCGGCTGCAACACCAGCCGCGCCTGCCCTTGCCGCTGCAACTGGCGCTGGCCGGTTTGCAGCAAGCGCATTCGCCGCTGCGCACCGCCTTGCTCTCGCTGGGCTCGGCCCTCACGCTGCTGGTGGCTTGCACGCTGGTGGTGATGACGCTGCTGCGCACCGTGAACGACACCGTGCCCGCCAACGCGCCAGCGCTGGTGTTTTACGACGTGCAGACCGAGCAAATTCCGCTGCTGCGCGAAACTTTGCAAAGCGCCAGCGCAGGCGCTGAACTGCGCACCGCCCCGCTGGTGCTGGGGCGCCTGTCGGCGGTGAACGGCGAAACGCTGCGCGAAAGCGCCGACGGCGAGCGCGCCCGGGAAGCGCGCGACGAACACAAGCTGAGCAACCGCTCGGGCAATTTCGACGACGTGGTGATTGACCGGGGCGCCTGGTGGCCCCAGGACCACAGCGGCGAACCGCTGGTGGCCATGGAAGACCGCGAGGCCGACCAACTGGGCTTGCAGGTGGGCGACCGGCTGCGCTTCGAGATCATGGGCACGCCGGTAGAAGCCACGCTGGCCGCCATTTACAGCCAGCGGCGCATGCAGTCGCGCCTGTGGCTGGAAGCGATTTTCAGCGACGGCGTGCTGGACCCGTTCATCACCCGCCATGTGGGCGCGGCCTGGATGCCGGTGGCGCAAACGCTGGACGCGCAAGACCGCATCGCCGCCGTGGCGCCCAACATCGCCACCGTGCGCACCGAGTCGCTGCTGCGCGAAACCCGCGCCCTCATGGGCCGCGCCAGCAGCGGGCTGGCGGTGGTGGCGGGCGTGTGCCTGGCGGCCAGCCTGCTGGTGCTGGCCAGCGTGGTGGCGGCCAGCCGCAGCCGCCAGCTGTTTGACGCCACGGTGATGCACGCACTGGGCGCGCGCCACTCGCTGCTCAAGCGCGTGCTGGTGTGGGAATACGCGGTGCTGGCCGCCGTCACCTCCGCCTTTGCCCTGCTGGCCGGCAGCGCGCTGGCCACCGGTCTGCTGCTGTGGCGCCTGGACATGAGCCCGGTAGGCCTGTACTGGAGCGGCGGGCTCACCGCGCTGCTGGTGAGCGGCGTGAGCCTGGGACTGGGCGCGCGCTACCTGCTGGGGCAGATGCGGCTGAACCCGGCGCTGCTGCTGCGCAGCGGCGGTTAGGCGCCCGCCGCGCGGGCCTGCCGCCTAAAATGCCGCAGCACCCCCAACCGGACACCCAGCTTGCCGCCACACCACGCCACCGCCACACCGCACGACACCAGCCCGCTGTATGTGGACCTGGACGGCACGCTCACGCTGTCCGACACGCTGTACGAGTCGGTCATGCTGCTGGTGCGGCGCAACCCGCTGAACCTGCTGCGCCTGCTGCTCTGGATGCTGCTGGGCAAGGCGGGTTTCAAGCACAAGCTGGCCGACGCGGTACGCCCCGACCCCGCCCGACTGCCCTACCACGAGCGCTTTGTGCAGTACCTGCGCGACGAACATGCCCGCGGCCGCCCCCTGGTGCTGGCGAGTGCGGCGGACGCGCGCATCGTGGGCGAGGTGGCGGCGCACTTCAAGTTTTTTGACGCGGTGCTGGGCACCCACGGTGGCACCGGCGGGCCCAACCTCAGCCGCGCCCACAAACGCGCCGCCATCGACGCGCACGCCCGCGCGGGCGGCCACACGCGCTGGACCTACGCCGGCAACAGCCGCGACGACCTGGCGGTGTGGCAAGGCAGCACGCAGGCGGTGGCCGTGAATGCGCCGCCCGCCGTGGTGCGTGCGCTGCAACACCAGCACCCGCAGGCCCTGGTGTTTGCCCAGGAGCCGCTGAAGCTCAAGACGGTGCTGCGCGCCATTCGCCTCAAACAGTGGTCCAAAAACGCGCTGCTGTTTCTGCCGCTGCTGGCCGCGCATTCCCTCGATCCGGCGCTGTGGGGTCTCGCGGCGCAGGCGTTTGTGGCGTTTGGCCTGTGCGCTTCGGCCACCTATTTGTTCAACGACCTGCTGGACCTGCCCAACGACCGGACGCACCGGCTCAAGCGCCACCGGCCACTGGCCTCGGGCGCCCTCAGCATTGCGATGGCGGTGCTGCTGGGCGGGGTGATGATGGTGCTGGCCTTCGGGCTGGCGCTGGCGGTTTCAGGCGGTTTTGCCGCCATGCTGCTGGCCTACACCGCCAGCACACTGGCGTATTCGCTGTGGCTCAAGCGCGTGGCCCTGATGGACGTGCTGGTGCTCTCCGGCCTGTACACGCTGCGCATTGGCGCGGGCGGGGTGGCCGTGGGTGTGGTGCCGTCCAACTGGCTGCTGGCGATTTCGATTTTTCTGTTTTTGAGCCTGGCCCTGGTCAAGCGCTGCGCCGAGCTGGAAGAGCTCGACGACGACCGCAGCCTCCTCGCGCCCGGGCGGGGCTACCAGCGGCGCGACCTGGCCTCGCTGCGCGCCATGGGCTTGTCCAGCGGCTTTCTGGCGGTGATGGTGCTCACGCTCTACATCGACAGCCAGAACAGCCAGGCGCTGTATGTGCAACCCGAGTGGCTGTGGGGCGCGGCGCCGGTGCTGCTGCTGTGGATCATGCGCATCTGGCTGAAGACCGGGCGGCGCGAGCTGCACGGCGAAGACCCTCTGCAATTTGCGATGCGCGACCCGTTCAGCTGGGTCACGCTGGCCCTGATGGGCGCCATGGGCGTGGCCGCTTCGGTGGGCCTTTGAAACACCTCCCCCAGCCCCGCACCCACCACCCTGAAAAAAACCCATGAAATCCATCGCGCTGGGCCTGGCCCTGTTTTGTGTGTTGCTTTCGTCAGCAGCCCAGCTGGCCATGAAGCGCGGGATGGGCGCGCCCGCCGGGGGCGACGTGGGCGCTACCTACCTCCACGCGCTCTCCAGCCCGCTGGTGTGGCTGGGCCTGGTGCTGTACGGCGCCAGCGCGGTGCTGTGGCTGTGGGTGCTGTCGCGGCTGGACGTGAGCCTGGCCTACCCGCTGGTGAGCCTGGGCTTTGTGGTCACGATGGGGCTGGGCGTGCTGTGGCTGGGCGAGCCGTTTTCGTGGCTGCGGGTGGCCGGCTGCACACTCATTGTGGTGGGTGTGGGCCTGCTGGCCATGGATGCCTGAGGCGTGTTTGCGCGTGGTGTTAACCCTGTTTTTTGGTGCCTATGAACGCTTCTGACCTTTCCATTGCGGGCGCACGCCGGCTGTTCTGGACCACCTTTGTGGCCACGCTGTTGCTGAAGATCGGGGTGGCGGCCACGTTCCCGATGACCGGCGACGAGGCTTTCTTCTACCAGTGGGGCGTGTTCCCGGCCTGGGGTTACTCCGACCACCCGCCCATGGTGGGCTGGCTGCTGGCGGTGCTGCACGGCATCAGCGACCACCCGCTGGTGCTGCGCAGCGTGACGCTGCTGGTGACCAGCGCCATCGCGCTGCTGCTGGTCGATCTGCTGCGGCGCTTTTTGCCCGACCACCGCGAACCCAGCGCCTGGCTGGCCGGCGCGGTGTACCTGGCCATGCCGTGGTCGTGGATGTTTGTGCTGGTCACCACCGACACGCCGCTGGTGCTGTTCATGGCGCTCTCGGCCTACGCTTACCTGCGCGCCAGCGCCTGCCCCGACCGGGGCACCGGCTGGTACGCGCTGGCGGGCCTGTTCGTGGGGCTGGCCTTTTTGTCCAAGTACTTCGCCGCCCTGCTCGGCCTGGCCTACGCGGTGCACGTGCTGGGCTGGCGGCGCGATCGCTGGTGGGCGCTGCCGCTCATGTTGGTGCTGGCGCTGCCGTCCATCGGCATCAACCTGGGCTTCAACGCCACGCACGGCTGGAGCAACGTGATGTTCAACGTGTTCAACCGCCACGAGGGCTCGCACTGGCAGTTGAAGACGTTTGCCGTTTACGTCGGCATGGCGGTCTACCTGCTCACGCCCTGGTTGCTCTGGCAAGGGTGGCGTGCGCGCGCGGTGCCTGGCGTGTCGCCCAGCGTGCAGCGGGCTGCTGCCGTGCTGTGGCTGTTCCCCATCCTGCTGTTTGCGTTTTTGAGCCTGCGCCGCAGCGTGGGCCTGCACTGGGTGCTGGGCTTTGTGCCGCTGTTTGTGGTGTGGGCCGGGCTGAAGCTGGAGCCGCGCGCGCTGCGCCGCAGCCTGAACTGGACGGTGGCGCTTTCGGTACCACACCTGCTGCTGGTGGCCGCGCTGGCCTGGGTGCCGCTGTCGCTGTGGCAGTCGAGCAAGCTGTACGAGAAAGCGGTGTTCCTGCGCGAAGCGCCGACCATTGTGCAGGCGCTGCAGCACGACCTGCCACCCGGCGCCACGCTCATGGCGCGCGCCTACAGCACCGCCAGCATGCTGGGTTATTTCCACACCGCGTACGTGCCGGTGTTTGGCGTGGGCCGCCACCATGCACGGCAAGACGACCAGCTGGTGGACTTTCGCAGCCTGCAAGGCCAGCACCTGCGCATCCTGGATTTCAAGGAACCCCAGCTGAGCGACTTCACGCCGTATTTCGAGCGCGTGAGCGTGAGCACATTTGAGGTGGCGGGCGTGCGCTACTTTGCGGTGGACGGCGAGGGTTTTCGCTACCAGCCCTACCGCGACACGGTGCTGAGCACCATCGCCCGCGAGTTCCACAACATCCCGACCTGGCTGCCGCTGCTGGGCAACCCGTTTTGCGAGCGCTACGGGTTTGCCGAGTGCTCGCCCGGCGGCCCGGGGCGCTGAGCACCTGCTGGAGATCCCGTCGGGGTCGCCAGCAGATTCCTGGTCGCGCAGGGATCAACCCGCCTCGGCCACCCGCTGGGCGATGTGGGCCAGGGCTTCTTGCACCTGGTCGATCAGGATCAGACACAGATCGCCCGGCTCCAGGCGGGCCAGGGCGGTGTCGATGGCCAGAAATTCGCCCTGAATTTCCTGCACGTGGGTGGTGGTGCGGGCGCCGTCCAGGCCTTGGCGCAGCAGGCCCAGCACTTCGCCGCTGGCCCGCCCGCGCTGGCAGGCGTCTTCGTAGAGCAGCACATCGTCGAACACATGGCCCAGGATCTGGGTCTGCCGGGTGATGTCTTCGTCCCGCCGGTCGCCGGCGCCGCTGATGACCACGCTGCGCCTGCGGGCGGGCATGGCCTGCACGGCGCTGGCCAGCGCCGCGATGGCGTCCGGGTTGTGGCCGTAGTCGGCGATGACGGTGGCACCCTTGTAGGCGAAGGTGTTGAAACGGCCGGGTGCCGTGCTGGCATCGCTGTTGAAGCTGCCCAGCGCGCGGATGATGGCTTCCCACGGTGTGCCCAGGGCCCAGGCCGCGGCCACGCTGGAGAGCACGTTGTCCACCTGGAAACCGATGGTGCCGCCCCGGGTCAGCGGGATGTCTTTCAGGGGCAGGCGCACCTGAAAACGGCCTTCCTGCGCCACCACATGGCCAGCGCTCACATACACGGCGCGCTTGCCCATGGCCAGGTGGGTGGCCATGACGGGCAGGTGGGCGTCGGCCGCGAAATACGTCACCTGGCCGGGGCACAGGCTGGCCATGGCCACCAC
>Ga0209066_10007373_pt1 | contig 10917 bp, 10 predicted proteins | sample All_14_2_FD_187198 | JGI IMG/M metagenome (GOLD analysis project Ga0209066, IMG submission 187198) | Freshwater microbial communities in response to fracking from Pennsylvania, USA - Allegheny Zone_MetaG_DW_15 (SPAdes) (version 2) ... | reverse complement strand
GACATGCTGCGACATGTGCAATCGGCGATGCAGTGTCTGTCGCCCATCCAGCGCACCCTCTTGACGCTTTATCATGCCGACGAGTTGCCGATTGCCGACATTGTGAACATCACCGGCCAGCCCGAAGGAACCGTCAAGAACAGTTTGTTCCGCGCACGGCAACGCCTTCGCATGGCCTTGCAACAATTGATCGAGGTGCCCGCATGACTCGAACACGGTCAAGCACGATAAACGAGACGACGGCGTCGTTTGATCGCCTTATCGACGCGGCGATCCAGCGCTACGAGCCCGTACCACTGCCAACGGAGTTTGTCGCGGAAACCGCGGCCATGGTCAGGCAACGCGAACGGGCCGACCGACAGGAATGGTGGCTCCTGCTGGGGAGTGTGCTGGTTGCCGTTGCCGTTGCCATCGGGTTCGATGCGTCCTGGGTCGACGAGCTCAGCGTGGTCCGGGCTGCACTGGATTCACTGGATGGCGGACCGTCGTGGGTGTTGGCAGCGATGTCTCTTGGCACGGCTTGGGCAGTGGATCAGTGGTGGGAGCGGCGTGGCAATTCGCACCCCGTACCAAGCCACCCTGCAGTGTGACCGCGATGTTGGACTCGTGTCGGGCAGTCGATTGATTTTTCACCGGTGCGTGCAGTCGCCTATACTGTGCCGCCCTGACCGAGATCTGCCGCATTGAGCCATCCCGCCGAACAATCGCCGATTACCCCTCCCAGCACCGAGCAACTGCTCACTGCAGTGCGGCATGCGCTGGATGAGCTCAAGGCCAAGGATGTGCGCGAGTTGGATGTGCGCGGCAGAACCGGATTCACCGACTACATGTTTTTTGCCTCGGGTACCTCGTCGCGACATGTGAAGTCGATTGCCGACGAAGTGCAGAAGCAGGTCAAGGCGGTGGGCTTGATGCCTCTGGGTGTCGAGGGCGAACGCGATGGCGAATGGGTGCTGGTCGATCTGGGCGAAATCGTGGTGCATGTGTTCTTGCCACGAGTGCGTGAGTTCTACGGTCTGGAGCGTCTGTGGACCGTCGGCCCCGATCCGGACGAGCGACCGCCTGCACCCAGCCCTAATGTTGAACGCGGCTTTGACGACGACGAAGACTGAGCGCAAGGGCGACGCCCTTCGATGATGCACGAGAACCTGCAGTGAAGGCGTGGTTGATTGCCGTCGGTACGGGCATGCCCGCGTGGGTTCAGGATGGCTTTGCGGAGTACGCCAAACGACTGGCGCACAGTCTGCCCCTGCAACTGATCGAACTGGTGCCGGGCGAACGCAGCAAATCGCGTGACCCACAGCGCGCGATTGACGATGAAGCCAAGCGACTGCTGGCGGCCGTTCCGAAAGGGGCGGCCGTGGTCTTGCTTGATGGCCGCGGCAAGGTGCACAGCAGCGAGGCGCTCAGCGAGCGACTGCAATATTGGCGCATGCAAGGGCGCGATCTGGCGTTCCTGATCGGTGGGCCGGATGGCTTCGCGCAAAGCGTGCGGGACGCGGCCAGCGAGTCCTGGTCGCTGGGTCCGATGACCTTGCCGCATCCCTTGGTCCGGGTGATCGTCGCCGAGCAGTTGTTCCGCGCCGTCAGCATCCTGGCGAATCATCCCTACCACCGAGGTGGTTGAAACGCGGATTGCCATCCACATCCGTTGTGGAAAAGCCTGTTGAGCAGATGCGGACGGTGATCCCAACGGATTGGCAAGGCTCGGGTTTTTGCGGTGTGGACGCTTTTTGCCCAGGTGTGGATCGGTGTGGTTGATCCCGCCCGGATCGACAACGCCGCAGCAAGAAGTGCGTCCAATCACGGCGTGCGCTGGGTATCCTTTTCGTGATGCGTGGTCGGCAGGGTCGTGGTCATGTTGTGCAGAATCCACACCGGCTGTGGAAAAGCCTGTTGAGCGGGTGCGGATGTGCGCTTCAAGTGGTTGTCGAACAATGATCTTTTCGGACTGGTCGATTCTTGCCCAGTCGTGTTCAAGGAGCCTCAGGGATGTCACATAGCGACACGCAGGAACTGATTTCACGCTACTACGCCGCGTTCAATCGTGGTGATTGGGAAACCATGCTGGCCTTGCTGCATGAGGATGTCGTGCATGATCTCAATCAGAGCCATCGCGAAACCGGACGGGAGGCTTTCCGTGCCTTCCTTGCCCGTATGAATCGTTGCTATCGCGAACAGTTGACGGACATTCGTATCCTGACTGGAGCCGATGGCGCTCACGCAGCGGCGGAGTACGTGGTGCATGGTGAATACCTGCACACCGACGAGGGCTTGCCCGCGGCACAGGGGCAGCACTACGTGTTGCCGGGCGGTGCATTTTTTGACGTGCGTGGCGGACGCATCGCGCGGGTGAGCAACTACTACAACCTGCAGGACTGGCTACAACAGGTCGGTGCATGAGCGGACCATGAGCGATCTGCGGATACGCGTCCTGATCGGTGGGCAGAGTCGGCAATATCTCGATGCGGTAGCCGCATTGCGCATCGCCGTGTTTCGCCACTATCCCTATCTCTATGACGGCGACCTGGCCTACGAGGCGAACTATCTACGCGTTTATGCGGAGTCGGCACGCAGCGTGTTCGTGCTGGCGCAGGATGGGGATCGAATCGTCGGCGCCTCATCCGGCATTCCCTTGCAGGACGACGGCCCAGCTTTCCAGCAGCCGTTTCTGCAGCGCGGCATGAACGTTTCCCGCGTGTTCTATTTTGGCGAGTCGGTGTTGTTGCCGAATTATCGGGGGCGTGGCATCGGTCATGCGTTCTTCGATGCGCGCGAGGCGCATGCGCGTGGCTTGCAGTGTTACGACTGGACGGCGTTTGCGGCGGTGGAGCGATCACCGGATGATCCACGGCGACCGGCAGGGCATCGAGACAATGACACCTTCTGGATCAAGCGTGGCTACCAGCCGCAGGCCGACATGCGGATGAATCTGGCCTGGAAGGAATTGGGCGAGCCGCAGGAGAGCGAGAAGCCCCTGCAGTTCTGGTTGCGTCGATTGGAGTCCCACTGATGCGCATCGCGGTGTGTCGCTATCCATTGCAAACCCTGTCGGGCTTCGACGCCTTTGCCGACAAGCAGGCGACGCTGCTTCAAGAGCCGGTCGATCAAGGCGCAACGTTAGTGGTGTTGCCCGAGTATCTCGCCATGGAGATCGCGGGCGGCTTTTCCGACGACGTTCGCAGCGATTTGGCCAGGTCGCTCGTGGCCCTGCAGCCGGTGTTCGGCGCATGGCAGCAGTGTTACCAGAACCTGGCCGATCAGCTTGGCGTTTGCATTCAGGCAGGCACGTTTCTGCTGGCCACGACCGCGGGGTGCTACCGCAATCGGGCGTTTTTGTTTCGTCCCAAGGCGGCACCGTTGTGGCAGGACAAGCTGCAGCTCACCGGCTTCGAGAAGCAGTGCGGGCTTATCGAAGCGGGTGATTCCCTGCATGTCTTCGACGTGCAGGGACAGCGCTGCGGAATGGCGGTTTGCTACGACAGCGAATTTCCGTTGCCGGTCCGGGCGCAACGTGAGGCGGGTGCACGTCTGCTGTTGGTGCCGAGTTGCACCGATACCGAGGCGGGTGCCACGCGGGTGCGTGTCGGCTGCCAGGCGCGCGCACTGGAAAACCGCATGCTGGTGGCTTGCGCGGTGACGGCCGGCGAATTGCCCTGGAGTCCGGCGCTGGACAGCAATACCGGCGAGGCGGCGATCTACGCGCCGATGGACATCGGTCTGCCCGCTGACGGTGTGCTGTGTCAAACGAACGGTGGCAGTGTTTGGGCGATCCACGATGTCGATCTCGCCGACCTTGCCGACCCGACGCGTCCGGCGCAGGTCGCCAATGATCGCGACTGGCTGGCCCAGCAGCGGTCGGCCATTCGGCGCGCGCGCCACGTCTGCGCGGGCGATCTTCGGAGCAGCGCAAGCATCAGCAATCGCGCGCGTCAGGATTAACACGCCTGACTTTTGTTGTATTGCGGCATTAACTCCCGCACGGGACAATGGCGCGCTGATTCGCGCATGTGTCTGCGGCTGTCCGTTGCCGACGAGCGGCCCGCTGACCGGCGTGATCTGCCTCACCGCCATCACACGGGATACGACCATGCTGACCAGCTATCGCCAACACGTTGCCGAGCGCGCCGCGCTGGGCATTCCCCCGCTGCCGCTGACAGCGCAGCAGACTGCCGCAGTGATCGAACTGCTCAAGGCTCCGCCTGCGGGCGAAGCCGAGTTTTTGGTTGACCTCCTGACGCATCGCGTACCCGCCGGTGTCGATGACGCGGCCAAGGTCAAGGCGTCCTATCTGGCGGCGCTGGCGCATGGGACGGAAGCGTGCGCGCTGATTTCGCCGGAGCGTGCGACCGAGCTGCTTGGCACCATGCTCGGCGGCTACAACGTCCATCCCTTGATCGAGTTGCTCGACAATCCCGCCCTGGGGGCAGTGGCTGCCGATGGCTTGAAGAACACACTGCTGGTGTTCGACGCGTTTCACGACATCGAAGAGAAGGCAAAGTCCGGCAACGCGCACGCGCAGGGCGTGTTGCAGAGTTGGGCGGATGCGGAGTGGTTCACCAGTCGGCCGGAAGTGCCGCAAAGCCTGACGATCACCGTGTTCAAGGTGCCGGGCGAGACCAATACCGATGATCTTTCACCCGCACCGGACGCCACCACGCGCCCCGACATTCCGATGCATGCGCTGGCAATGCTGAAGAACAATCGTCCCGACGCCCCGTTCGTGCCGGAAGACGATGGCAAGCGCGGACCGATCCAGGCCATTCTCGATCTCAAGGCCAAGGGCCATCTGGTGGCCTATGTCGGCGATGTGGTCGGTACGGGTTCCTCGCGCAAATCGGCCACCAACAGCGTTCTGTGGTGGACGGGCGAGGACATTCCCTTCATTCCCAACAAGCGCTTTGGTGGTGTTTGCCTGGGCAGCAAGATCGCGCCGATTTTCTACAACACCATGGAAGATGCGGGTGCGCTGCCGATCGAGCTGGATGTGTCGAAGATGGAGCATGGCGATGTCATCGAGTTGCAGCCCTACGCGGGCAAGGCACTCAAGAACGGTGCCGTCATCGCCGAGTTCGAAGTCAAGTCCGAGGTGCTGTTTGACGAAGTTCGTGCGGGTGGACGCATTCCGCTGATCATTGGTCGGGGGCTCACGGCGAAGGCACGGGAATCGCTTGGACTGGCTCCGTCCACGCTGTTCCGGCTGCCGCAGGCGCCCGCCGACAGCGGCAAGGGCTTCACGCTGGCGCAAAAGATGGTCGGTCGCGCCTGCGGACTTCCGGAAGGGAAGGGCGTTCGTCCCGGCACGTATTGCGAACCCAAGATGACCACCGTCGGCTCGCAGGACACCACCGGGCCGATGACGCGAGATGAACTGAAGGATCTGGCCTGCCTCGGATTCTCGGCGGATCTGGTGATGCAGAGCTTCTGCCATACCGCGGCCTATCCGAAGCCGGTTGACGTGAAAACGCATCACACCCTGCCCGAGTTCATTTCCACCCGTGGCGGCGTCAGCCTGCGTCCGGGCGACGGCATCATCCATAGCTGGCTCAATCGCATGTTGCTGCCGGACACGGTTGGCACCGGCGGCGACTCGCACACGCGCTTCCCGATCGGCATCAGCTTCCCGGCAGGCTCCGGTCTCGTGGCCTTCGCCGCCGCCACCGGCGTCATGCCGCTCGATATGCCTGAGTCGGTGCTGGTGCGCTTCAAGGGCGCATTGCAGCCCGGCGTCACCTTGCGTGATCTGGTGCATGCGATCCCGCTCTACGCCATCAAGGCCGGGCTGCTGACGGTCGAGAAGAAGGGCAAGAAGAACATCTTCTCCGGCCGCATTCTCGAAATCGAAGGCTTGCCCAACCTGAAGATCGAACAGGCCTTCGAATTGGCCGATGCCTCCGCCGAGCGCTCCGCTGCGGGTTGCACGGTGCGTCTCGACAAGGCGCCGATCATCGAATACCTGAACAGCAACATCACCCTGCTGAAGTGGATGATCGCCGAGGGCTACAAAGACGCCCGTACGCTGGCACGCCGCATCGCCAAGATGGAAGCCTGGTTGGCCAATCCGCAATTGCTGGAGCCCGACGCTGATGCTGACTACGCCGCGGTCATCGAAATCGACTTGAAGGATATCGTTGAGCCGATTGTCTGCTGTCCGAACGATCCGGATGACGCCAAGACGCTGTCAGATGTCGCCGGTGCGAAGATCGACGAGGTTTTCATCGGCTCCTGCATGACCAACATCGGTCATTTCCGTGCGGCAGCCAAGTTGCTGGAAGGCAAGCGTGATATTCCGACCCGCCTCTGGGTGGCCCCGCCGACCAAGATGGACGCCGCCGAGCTGACCAAGGAAGGCCACTACGGCACCTTCGGCACCGCTGGTGCGCGCATGGAAATGCCGGGCTGCTCGCTGTGCATGGGCAATCAGGCACAGATTCGCGAAGGCGCGACGGCGATGTCCACCTCGACCCGCAACTTCCCCAATCGCCTGGGTCGCAACACCGACGTTTACCTCGGATCGGCCGAACTCGCCGCCATCTGCTCCCGTCTGGGCCGCATTCCCACCCGCGAGGAATACATGGCCGATATCGGTGTGATCAACGCCAACGGCGACAAGATCTACCGCTACATGAACTTCGATCAGATCGAGGACTACGCCGAGGTCGCCAAGACGGTGGCTTGATGGCGTGGACTGGGGCTGTTGAGAACACAAAAAGCCGACCTCAGGGTCGGCTTTTTGTTGTGTGCTTGTCTGTCGAGCAGGTGCGAAAAACAAAAAAGCCCGCAAGCAGATTGCGGGCTTTCGAAAGTGGTGGCCAGGGAGGGAATCGAACCCCCGACACGGGGATTTTCAATCCCCTGCTCTACCAACTGAGCTACCTAGCCACGTTCTGCGCGTTTGGTCGCGAAGAGCTGCGCATTAAACCTTCGATGGCTGCTTTCGTCAAGAGGTCGTGCGGATAAACCGCCGTTGAATTCAACGCCGGGTGGCTGCGACGTGCTGCAATTTGTGCTCGTCCAAGGTCAGCGCCGGATGCCGATGCATGCCGCCATGCCGCATCATGGGAAGCGGGCGAGCGTTGGAAGACAGGACGCACGGGTAATGAGCACTATTTCGGGAGCAAGTCAGATGAGTAAGCGAATCTTGTTGCTGGTCTTGATGGCCGTGTTGACCTCGTGCGCCGCAGGTCCGGGGCCGCGTGAGCGGATGGCGGCGCAGTACGAGCGCTATAGTCGTTTTGCCGGTGAGCCGGTGACGAGTTTTCCGTTCTTCACGATGCAGAACTGGGTTCTGCTTGGTCAGTATCGTCTGGCGGTCTATACCAAGGTCAACGAGGCATGGCTGATCGAGGTGAGTCCACCGTGTTCCGACCTGGAGTTCGCTCAGGCCATTGCATTGACGTCCTCGGTGTCGCGCGTGTCGGCCCGCTTCGATCATGTGCTGGTGGGCAGGGATCGTTGCCAGATCAAGGAGATCCGTCCGGTGGATGTGCGTGCCATGAAACGCGAGCGCAAGGCGGAGCAGGGCGCCGAGTAGGGATCGCGTCGGGCCTGGCGGCGGGATGACACCGCGCGCGGTTATGCTTGCCGTTGATCCAATTGTGGCGGAACGCGCATGCGCATGCTGTTGCTCGGGGCAAGTGGGCAGGTCGGATTCGAGTTGGCACGCAGCGTCGTGCCGCTCGGAGACGTGATCCTCGCCAGTCGTGATGAGAATGACGTTCGTGCAGGGGCTGTCCGTGCGGACTTGAGTGATACGGCAGCACTCTGCGCCACGTTGGATCGCGTGCGCCCGGACGTGATCCTCAACGCGGCTGCCTATACCGCAGTGGATCGGGCCGAGGACGATGAGGACGCAGCGATGCGCATCAATGCGCACGCCGTCGAGGCCATGGCGAAATACTGCGCACGCTCGGGCGCATTGCTGGTGCATTACTCCACCGATTACGTCTTCGATGGCAGCGCGTCGCAGCCATGGCGTGAAGACGATCCGACCGCTCCGCTCGGTGTCTATGGCCGGAGCAAGCTGGCTGGCGAGTTCGCTATTCGCCAATCCGATTGCGCGCATCTCATTCTGCGTACGTCGTGGGTCTACGCGGCGCGCGGGCAGAACTTCCTGCGCACGATGTTGCGGGTCGGTGCCGAGCGCGAACACCTTCGTGTGGTCGATGACCAGATCGGCGCGCCCACGCCTGCGCGCTGGATCGCCAGTGCTACAGCACTGATTCTGGCTCGCCTTGGCAAACCGCAGGCGGCTCGCGAGACCCTGCATCTCACGGCAGCGGGGGAGGTGTCATGGCATGGGTTTGCGCAGCAGATTTTTCAGTTGGCAGGCGAGCAGGGCATTCTCAATCGAATCCCTCAGGTGGATCCGATTCCTTCCGATCAATACCCGACTCGCGCCAAGCGGCCAGCGTACTCGCGACTCGACAACTCCCGCTTGCGCGAGCGCTTCGGCATCGTCCTGCCGGACTGGCGGATCGGCGTCCAGCAGGTGATTCGGGAACTCGCGCCAGCTTGAGGCAGGCGCGTTGTGTTGGCACTGGCCGCGTGGCAACACAAGGCCAGGAATCCGGCACAAGTCGTCTATTCGACCCGTAGCGATTGTCGCGCCAGGATTTGCCCGTCGACCACGTAGGCGAGTTCCCAGCTGCCTGCCTCGTCGGGGGCGTTCAACTCCAGGGAGTCACCTGTTTCCGGCAGGTAGGACCAACTGCGGTACTCGGTCCCATCGCCGCCGACAGGAATGACGCCGATCCAATGGCTGCTGTCGCGAGGGCCGGTGAAATTCACCTGGAACAATTGCCCCGCTGACAGACTGGCGGGTGCGGTCAGTGTCGCGTGCGGCGCGATCACGCGGATCGGCTGCGAAGCGGCGATTTCCTCACCTTCGAAGAGCACGTAGCGCAGTTCGTAATCGCCCGGCTCCAGCGGCGCTCGGATGCGGAGCGTTGATGTGCTTTCCGTGGGGCGCGCATAGCTTCCTCCGACGTAGGCTCCCGCGTCCGTGCCTGCCGGTGCGTAGCCTATCCAATGACTTTCATTCATGGGACCTGCGGCCTCGACGGTCGTTGCATCGCCCGCCATGACCTCACTCGGCCCGCGGACGTAGCTGGACGCCGCGTCAACCCGAACCGGGCGGGCAGTCAGCACGCGCTCGCCTTCGTTCAGTACGTAACGGATTTCGTAGTCGCCGGGTTTGGCCGGAACCCTCAATTCCAGCTCCGACCTTGTACCCGTGGGACGAGCGTAGTGTCCGTTCAGATAGACGCCTGTATCGGACCCGACCGGTGCGAAGCCGATCCAATGCGATGCGCTTTCAGGACCTTCGGCGACAATGCGAACCGTGCTTCCGGCCGTCGCGCTGGTCGGGGCTTCGATTCTGGCTTCGCTGTCACCAATGATCAGTGTAGTGCGGGCCAGAACGGACGGTTCGCGGCGCGGACTGACGTAGCGCAGTTCGTAATTGCCTGCGATGGCGGGCATGTCGAAGGTCACCACACCCTGATCGCCGTCGCCTTGCGCATCGACATAGGCATAGGTGAGGTAGGCACCGTCCGCCGCATCGGGCTTCACCACGGTGATGAAGTCGCCCTCGTCCGCCGGGCCAGTCCAGTTGACCGATAGCGGCGACGTGATTCGTGCGGAGCCTTGTGCCATGACGCTGGCCGAGGCGGGCGGCAGTGCAGGTTGCGTGCTGGCTTGCACCGCGCCGCCCAAGGCGATTTCCAGTTCGTGTGCGTCACGAGCGTTGAAGTAGCGCCCGCCGGTGTTTTCCGCGAGGCAACGCAGTTGCGCCTGATGCTGCGCTTGCGAGACATCGAAACCGATCACGTGCGCGGTGAAGTCAATGCCTTCGCGCTCCAGTGATCGACCGATTTCGCAGGGATCAAGGTTGCAGGTTTCCTCGCCGTCGCTGACCAGAATCACCGTGGCTTTCTGCTCACTCGAACGCAACGCTGCGGCCGCGTCGATCACCGCCTGGGACAGTGGCGTCATGCCTTTCGGATTGAGCGCGTTGACGGTGGCAAGGTACTGCTCGGCATTGAGGGTGCCAACGTCGATCAGGGTCTCGATGTCGGCGCAGTCGCCTTTGCGACGATGCCCGTAGGCCATCAGGCCCAGCGCATCCTCTGCGCGCCAACGTGCGGTTAGTCCTGCCACCGCTTCGCGTGCGATCTCGATCTTGCTGCGGCCTTCGATCTGGCCCCACATCGAACCGGAGGCATCGAGCACCAGCATCACGTTTTCTTTGGCATGGCAAACCGGAATCGCGGCGCTGCCCAGCAGGATGGCGAAAAAGGCCCGGCGCGCAGAATGACTTGGCATGGGTGGCTCCGTATCGAATCAGAAAAGGGACATACGTCGCCGTAGACACGATTCGGACATTCGGTGGCCGCAACCTGGGCAAACTTGTTGGCGACCTCGCGTGCGGCTTGGGTGGCCTCTTGCACCATTGCGGGCCTCAACTCATTGAGACGGGTGAACAGGTATTCGGTTTGCGGAGGTTCCTGACCGGAAAAGACGATGCCCGAGCGTCCCAGTTCGGCCATGTCACCCATCGGTGTGCGCACCAGAGCGACTCGGCGAGCGGAATCAGTGCGGTTTGGTCGTCTGGCGCGCCTGCATGGCGCGTCCAGACTTGCTGGCGGACACCCGTCCAAGCTGTGCACTGATCCATTCGCCCGTCTCCGCCAGCGCCGCAAGATCAACGCCATGCGTCAGACCCAGGCCGTCGAGCAGATAGACCACGTCTTCGGTGGCGACGTTGCCGCTGGCGCCTGCGGCGTAGGGACAGCCGCCCAGCCCGGCGACGGCACTGTCAATGATGCGCACCCCGGCCTCCAGACAGGCGTGGATGTTCGCGATGGCCTGACCCCAGGTGTCGTGGAAATGCACGGCAAGCGCGCTCATCGGGAT
>Ga0209066_10007372_pt1 | contig 10917 bp, 6 predicted proteins | sample All_14_2_FD_187198 | JGI IMG/M metagenome (GOLD analysis project Ga0209066, IMG submission 187198) | Freshwater microbial communities in response to fracking from Pennsylvania, USA - Allegheny Zone_MetaG_DW_15 (SPAdes) (version 2) ... | reverse complement strand
CCCGAGTAGAACGACCCCGCGTTCGTCACGTGGTACGAGCCGAGGATCTGTCGCTGCACCTTGAAGAGGTCCGACGGGTAGCGCACGTGGTCGAGGAGCTGCTGGCTCATCTCCGACGCGTCCTTGATCGTCGAGGGGAAGATCTTCTGCCACGTCTGCAGCACCGGGTCGGACGGGTCCCACGCATAGAGCGTCACAGTGCCGTCGTAGGCGTCGACCGTGGCCTTCACCGAGTTGCGGATGTAGTTGATGTCCTGGAAGGCGAGCGTGTTCGTCGCCGTGTTCGCGTCCGCGATCGCGTCGACCATGTCGACGGTCTCGGAGTACGGGTAGTCGGCGGTCGTCGTGTAGCCGTCGACGATCCACACGATGCGGCCGTCGACGATCGCCGGGTACACGTCGCTGTCGAGGGTGAGGTAGGGCGCGACCTTCTGCACGCGCTGCGCGGGGTGGCGGTCGTAGAGGATCTGCGAGGCGTCGCCGACCGCGTCGGAGAAGATGATCTGCTCCGACTGGAACTTCAGCGCGTAGACGAGCCGCACGAAGAAGTTGTCCAGGAGCGGGCCGCCGTTGCCGGAGAACGTCGTGGTCGCGTTCTGCGTGCTGTCGGCGCCGCCTGCCGGGTAGTCGAGCTCGACGTCGTCGGCCCCATCGGGCGCGCCGACGATCGAGTACTCCGGCGAGCCCTCGCCGAAGTAGACGCGCGGCTCGAAGTCGCCGAGCGAGCCGGAGGACGGGATGCCCGACTCGAGGAAGAGCGGCTGGCCGTCTGGGGTGCGCTGGTTGCCGTACGCGGCGACGACACCGTAGCCGTGGGTGTAGACGATCGTGTCGTTGTACCAGCTGCGGGCGTCGCCGAGGCCCTCCTGGTTGAGCTCGCGCACGGCGATCACGGTGTCCTGCGACCCGCCGTCGATGTCGTAGCGGTCGACGTCGAGGTGGCTCGGGAAGCGGTAGTACTGCTTGATCTGCTCGAGCTGGCTGAATGTCGGCGAGACGATCGCGGGGTCGAGGATGCGGATGCTCGCGGTCGTCTGCGCGTCGGCGCGCAGCGCGCCGGCCTCCGCGTCCGTGACGGCGCTGTATGGCACCTCCTCGACGTCGGCGACGCCGTAGGCCTCCCGCGTCGCCGTGATGGCGCGGTCGATGTAGGGCGCCTCGACGGTCTTCGCCGAGGGGTCGACCTGGAAGCGCTGCACGACCCACGGGGTGACGGTGCCGACGACGAGGCCGACGACGAGCAGGAGCGCGACGCCGGCGACCGGCAGCCGCCAGCGGCCGACGATCGCGGTGATGATGAAGAGGATCGCGACGACGACGGCGACGCCGGCGAGGATCGTGCGCCCGGGGATCGTCGCGTTCACCTCGGTGTAGCCGGCACCGGTGACGAGGAAGCCGTCGCCTGGGCTCACGAGGGCGGCATAGCGGTCGAGCCAGAAGCTCGCCGCCTGCACGAGGAGGTAGAGGCCGAAGGTGATCGCGATCTGGATGCGCGCCGCGCGGGAGATGCGCACCTGGCGCCCGACGACGCGGATCGAGCCGTAGAGGTAGGCGGTGACGAGCGCGGCGATCGCGCACACGAGCACGACGGCGGAGGCGAAGCTCACGGCGAGGCGCCAGAAGGGCAGCTCGAAGACGTAGAAGCCGAGGTCGAGCCCGAACTCGGGGTCGGTCTGCCCGAACGGCGTCGAGTAGAGCCACTGGGCGATGATGGGCCAGTTCGTCGCGAGCGTGAAACCGGCGATGACGCCGAGCGCCGCGGGGATGCCGACGCTCGCGAGGCGGCGGAGGGGCTCGACGACCTCCTGGTAGCGGCCGAGCTGGGCGGAGAGCTTCGCATACACCGGACGCGAGCGGTAGGCGATGACCATCGAGACCCACAGCGGCACCGCCATGAGCAGGAAGCCGGCGACGAAGGCTGCGACGGCGGCGCCCCACCTCGTCCACAGGACCTCGGCGTAGCCGAGCTGGTCATACCAGAGCACGTCGGCGGTGAGCCCGGCCGCGATGAGGAAGGCGACCACGATGGCGCCGATGACGATCGCGGCGACGGTGATCGCGGTGCGGGAACGCGCCGGAGCGTCGGCAGGGGTGGACACGATGTGACTCCTGTCGGTCGAGGCCCCAGCAGTCTACGCAGGGCGGCTGGGAGTTCATCCCCCCGGCGGTGAGGATCGGACTAGCCGACGACCGCCTCGCACGTCGTCAGCGCCGAGGTGTCGCCGGCGCGGATCGCGTCGAGCACGCCGATCGCGTCGTCGAGCGTGCCGACGGCGAAGACCTGGAGCCCGTTCGGCACGTGCCCGACGACGTCGTCGCAGTTCGCCTCCGGGGCGAGGAACCAGTCGGCGCCGGCGTCGCGCGCGCCATAGAGCTTTTGGCGGATCCCACCGATCGGGCCGACGGTGCCGTCGCCGGCGATCGTCCCCGTCCCGGCGATGTCCTCGCCGCCGGTGAGCGCGCCGTCGGTGAGCTTGTCGAGGATGCCGAGCGCGAAGATCATGCCCGCGCTCGGGCCGCCGACGTTCTGCAGCTGGATGTCGACCGTGAAGGGGAAGTCGTAGTCGCTCGAGACGGTGATCTGCAGGATCGGCGTCTCGCCGTCCTCGGCGAGCGCGGGGGTGACCTCGGCGGTCGTCTCGACGCCGTCGCGCTCGAACACGAGCTCGGCCGGCCCGTCGACGCCGTGCGCCTTGATCGCGGCGCGCAGCTGCGAGACGTCGTCGACGGCGGTGCCGCCGAAGGAGACGATGACGTCGCCCGGCTCGAGGATGCCCGCGACCGGCGACCCGTCGGCGACCTCCTCGACGACCACCGTGCCGTCGACGGCGATGTCGAGCTGGCCGAGCGCGGCGGCGATCGCCTCCTGCTGCGAGTTCTTCATGTCGATGCGCGACTGCTCGGCCGACTGCTCGGCGGTGATCCCTGGCGGGTAGATCTCCTCGACCGGCACGACCGCGACCGAGCGGTCGAACCATGCGCCGACGACCTCGATCCAGCTCGGCAGGCGATCGGGGCTGCCCGAGATCGAGACCGTCGTCATCCGCAGCGAGCCCTCCGTCGCGAAGGTCTCCTCACCGGGGATCGCGATGAGCGGCACGGCCTCGCCGTCGACCTCGACGTCGCCGAGGACGTCGAAGGTGGGGCCGGGCCGCTCGATGACGTAGGGGGCGGGGAGCGTCGACACGACGACGGCCGAGAGGATGGCGACGCCGACGAGCACGGCGCCGACGGCGGTCGCGATCCGTGCGCGGCGTCGGCGCGGATCCTCCGGCGGCTCGGGCGGCATGCCCGGCGTCGGATCGGGGGCGTCCGAGGGCTCGAACAGCGTCATCCTCGGTCCTCCTCCGGCGCACGCACGGCTGGGGTGCCTGCCGTGTTCGCCACGGGCGGAGCGTCGCGGGCGCCAGTGTAGGCGAAAACCCTGGGGGCGCCCGATCCGCGGGGTTAGCGTTGCTCCATGGCCGACGGCGACGACCGCACCCCCGAGGACGAGTTCCGGGAGATGCTCGAGGCGTTCCTCCAGGGACGCTCGGACCTCGACCCCGCGGCGCTCGCGAGCGCGGCGGGGCTCCCGAACGATCCCGCGGTGCTCCAGCAGCTCCTCGGCCGACTCCGCGAGGCGGTGCAGCGCGAGGGCGACGGCGTCGACTGGTCGCTCGCCGCCCAGCAGGCGGCGGCGATCGCCGGGCAGAAGTCGGTCGTGTCGCTGCCCGAGGAGCGGGCGGCGCTCGAGCAGGCGCTCGGCGTCGCCGAGCTCTGGCTCGACGAGGCCACCGACTTCCCGCGGTCGTCGGCGGAGCCGCGGCTCATGAGCCGACAGGAGTGGGCGGCGGCGACGCTGCCCGTGTGGACCCAGATCGCGGCCCCCGTGGCCGGCTCGATCGGCGACGCGCTCGCCGGTGCGCTCACCGCCGCGGCCCCCGAGCAGCTCGGCGACGTCGTGCCGGAGGCCACCAGGATCATGCGCAACGTCGCCGGCGCGCTCTTCGCGATGCAGCTCGGCCAGGTGATCGGGCAGCTCTCCGCCGAGGTCGTCTCCGGCGGGGACATCGGCGTGCCGCTGCTGCCAGACGGACAGCCGGCCATGCTCTCGCAGAACGCGGTCGCCTTCGGGCAGGGTCTCGACGTGCCCGCCGACCAGGTGGCGCTCTGGCTCGGCACCCGCGAGCTCGCCCACGCGCGCCTCTTCCGGCATGCGCGCTGGCTACGGCTGAAGTTCATCACCGCGGTGACCGACTACGCGAGCGGCATCGAGGTCGACACCGCGGCGCTCGAGGAGGTCGCCGCGCGGCTCGACCCCGCCGACCCGGAGGCGCTTCGCGAGGCGCTGCGCTCCGGCGCGCTCATCCCGCCGCGGACCGAGGCGCAGCAGGCCGCCCTCGACCGGCTCGAGACCTCGCTCGCCCTCGTCGAGGGCTGGGTCGACGTCGTCACGGCCGACGCGACGCGACGGCTGCCGTCGGCCGCCGCGCTCGCCGAGACCGTCCGCCGACGCCGCGCGTCGGGCGGCCCGGCCGAGCAGGCGCTCGCCGCGCTCGTCGGCCTCGAGCTGCGGCCGCGGCGACTGCGCGAGGCGGCCGCGATGTGGCGGGCCGTCACCGACGCCGTCGGGACGACGCGGCGCGACGCGCTCTGGTCGCATCCCGACCTCGTGCCGACGGCGGCCGACATCGACGACCCGGCCGCGCTCGTGGCGCGGCTCACCGGGCCGACGCCGGAGCCCGACGCGCTCGATCGCGAGATCGAGGACCTGCTCGGCGGCTGACCCGGGACCGCCCCGGCTCCGGCACATCGGGCGAGCCGTCGGCTCCCGGAGCACCGACGCGCGCGCCTGGGCGACCACTGTGGACAGCCCGCACCGCGACGCGGGTCGCGCTGCGACACTCGCGGGCATGGTGCAGGTCGAACCCGTCGTGCGGCTCGACGCCGCGATCCCCGCCGTCTGGCGGTCGCCGTGGCGCCTGCAGTTCGGCGCGGATCCGCCGCTGCTCGTGCTCGACGCCCCGACCCCGGCGGACGAGCGGATGATCGCAGCGCTCGAGCGCGGCACGACCGCGAGCGGGCTCGCCGCGATCGCCGATGCGACCGCCGCGACGCGACTGCTCGGCCGCCTCGCGCCGGTGCTCGAGCGCCCCGTCGCGGCCCCGCCGCGGCCGGAGCCGCGCGTGCGATCCGCCGCCGCGCGCGACGTGCTCGCGCAGCTCGCCGCGCTCCTGCCCGCCCCCGCCGACCGCGGGGCGGGGCGGCGGGACGACCCGCGCCCCGTGCTCCTCGTCGTCGACCATGCCGTCGCCCCCGCCGAGCACCTGCCGTGGCTGCGCGCCGACCGGCCGCATCTCGCCGTCGTGTTCGGCGCTCGGTCCGCCGAGATCGGACCGGTCGTGCACCCCGGCCGCACCGCCTGCCTGCGCTGCCGCGACCTGCACCGGCGGGACGCGGATCCGGCGTGGGCGGCGATCGCCACGCAGCTCGTCGGCCGGCCCGCCGCCGCAGCCGCCGACCCCGTCCTCCGCGCCGAGTCGCTCGCGGTCGCGGTGCGCGCGCTCGCCATGGAGGGCGATGCGCCTGGCGCGGCGACGGCGCTGCGCATCGAGCACGACGGCGCGCGGCGCGAGGTCGCCGTCGCACCGCATCCGGAGTGCGGATGCCTCGGGCTCAGCGACCCGCCGCCCGCGCCTGCGCGATGAAGCGGCTCGGCGGCCTGGCCGCCCAGCTCAGCCGGAGCCGCCGCTTCGCGCGGGTGACGGCGACGTAGAGCAGTCGGCGCTCCTCGTCGAGCTGCTCTGGCGTCGTCGCGTGCACGAGCGGCACGAGCCCCTCGGCGACCCCGAGGATGTGCACGGAGGTCCACTCGAGCCCCTTCGCCGCGTGCATCGTCGCGATCGAGACCGCGTCGGCGACCGGGGCGTCGAGCGAGGCCTGGCGCTCGAGGAGCTCGTCGAGGAACTCGGCGAGCGAGGTCTCGTCGCCGGCGTCCTCGGCGAGCCGGACGAGGGCGTCGAGCGGGCGCCAGCGCTCGCGCGGGTCGGGCGCCGGGGCCGCCGCGGCCGCCGTGGATCCCGCGGATCCCGGGGACGAGTCGCGCGAGGACGCGGGCCGCTGCGCCGGGACCGGGGTCCAGCCGAGCGAGGAGAGCACGCCGCGCACGGTCGCCGTGAGCGGGTCGCCGTCCATCGTCGCGCGCTTCGCCGCGAGCAGGTGCACGATCGCCTCGCGCACGAGGGGCAGCTCGAAGAACCCGGCGTCCCCGCGCACCGACACCGGGATGCCCGCGGCCCGCAGCGCCGTCTCGACGGCCGGCACCTGCGCGTTCGTGCGCACGAGCACCGCGACCTCGCCGGCCGGGATGCCCGCCGCGAGGTCGGCACGCACGGCGGCGACCGCCGCCGCGAGCTCGCCGCGGTCGTCGTCGAAGCCGGCGACGGTCGGGACGGGCGCCGGCGAGGCAGCGGCGTCGGCGTCCGGCGCGGCGGGGACGAGCTCGATGGCGCCCGGCCGGCCGCGCATGAGCCGGTTCGCGAGGTCGAGCACGGGCGCGGTGCTCCGGTGGCTCACCGCGAGCGTGACCACCTCGGCGTCCTGGTGCTCGCGGGCGAAGCCGAGCAGGAACGACGCGCTCGCGCCCGCGAAGCCGTAGATCGTCTGGTTCGCGTCGCCGACGACGCAGAGCTCGCGGCGCGAGCCGAGCCAGAGCCGCAGGAGCCGCTCCTGGAGCGGGGAGAGGTCCTGCACCTCGTCGACCGTGATCGCGCGCAGCTGCTCGCGCACGGCCGAGGCGACGCCGCGCTCGGTCTCGAGCATCCCGGCCGTCGCGAGCAGCACGTCCTCGAAGTCCATCCGGCGCAGCTCGTCCTTGCGGTCCTCGTAGGCGCGCTGGAGCGCGACGACCGCGGCGACGTCGAGCCCGGGCGGCGCCGGGCGGCCCGCCGCCGCGTACTCCTCGAACGAGAGGCACGAGACCTTCCGCCACTCCACCTCGCCGGCGAGCGCCCGCAGGGTCGCCTGGTCGGCGCGGATGCCGACGGCGTCCGCCGCCTCGCCGAGCAGGCGCGCCTTCCCCTCGAGGACGCGGGGCGCCGTGCCGCCGACGACCTGCGGCCAGAAGTGGGCGAGCTGCGAGAGCGCGGCCGAGTGGAACGTGCGCGCCGGCACCTCGCCGGCACCGAGCTGCCGCAGTCGCGCGCGCAGCTCCCCCGCGGCCCGCGTCGTGAAGGTGAGCGCGAGCGTCCGGCTCGGCGTGAACGCGCCCGTCGCGACCCCGTATGCGATGCGCCTGGTGATCGTCCGCGTCTTGCCGGTGCCGGCCCCGGCGAGGATCACGACCGGGCCGCGCAGCGCCGTCGCCGCGCGCCGCTGGGCGGGGTCGAGGCCCTCGAGCAGCGCCTCCGCGTCGGCCACGGGGTTCACCCGCTCCCGTCGTCGATCGGCGCGCCCATCCAGCGCTCGATGATCGAGCGGGCGATGGAGGCCCGCCCGGGCAGCCGCACGGCGCCGGCGGCGACGTCGGCCGCGAGCTCGGCCCGCGTGAACCAGCGCAGCGCGACGATCTCCGCGCCGTCCGGGGTCGGGGCGACGTCGTCGGTCCACGCCTCGAAGCCGAGCATGAGCGAGGCGGGGAACGGCCACGGCTGGCTCCCGAGGTAGCGCGGATCGCGCACGAGCACGCCGGCCTCCTCGCCGACCTCACGCACGACCGCAGCCTCGAGCGACTCCCCCGGCTCGACGAAGCCGGCGAGCAGCGAGAAGCGGTTCGACTCCCACAGCGCGTTCGCGCCGAGGAGGATGCGGTCGTCGGCGTCGTGGACGGCGACGATGACGGCCGGGTCGGTGCGCGGGAAGACCTGCGAGCCGGATCGCGGGTCGACGCGGACCCATCCGGCGTGCTCGACCGCCGTCGGCTCCCCGGTGCGCGGCGAGAACCCGTGCGATGCGTGCCAGTTCAGCACGGCGATCGCCTCGGTGAAGATGCCGACGTCGAGGTCGGCGAGGTCGGCGCCGACCCGGCGCAGATCCGCCCAGTCGGCCTCGGCGAGGTGCCCGGCGTCGTCGAGCTGGGCCGCGACGATCGGGGTGCCGACCGGCAGCGGCCCGTGCGGGGTGACCGTGCGGCCGAGGTAGACGGCGAGCGCCGGGCGCGCCAGCGCGTCGGTCGGCAGCAGCGCGAGCCGCATGGCGCCGTCCGCGTCCGGCGCCGCGAGCAGTGCCTGGCCGTCGAGCACGGTGAGCACGCGCGTCGCCGGGTCGGCCCAGAGCTCGTCGAGGAGGCCGGGGCGCTCGCGCGCCGCGTGGTCGCGGTCGAGACCGGTGCGCGAGAGCGGCGGTGTGAGCCCAGAGTCCCGCGTCATGCCGTGCCCCTCCCATGGGCGTGGCGCGCGGCCGGTGCGGCGGCTCGCCGCCTACCCTGTCGGCATGGCGCGCTCCCCGTTCATGCTAGCCGCGGTCGCCGCCTCGGCCGTTCCCGGCCTCGAGGCGATCGCCGTCGGCGAGCACCCGGCCGACGGCGGCGATGTCGACGCCGCGATCATCACCGACCGCGACGGCGCGCACTGGACGGTGCAAGTGCCGAGGAACCAGCGCGCCGAGTCGCGCCAGTCCGCCGAGATCGTCGCCCTCGCCGCGCTGACCCCCGGTGCGCGTGCGCGACTCCCGTTCGAGGTCGCGACGGTCGCCGGCCAGGCGCCGGTCCGGCCGACCCGCGCCATCGTGCTCTCCTGGTCCCCAGGCATGCCGACCCGCCTCGGCGACCTCGCACCCTCGCCGGACGGCCTCGCCGCCGAGATCGGTCGCGCGATCGCGGCGATCCACGGACTCCCGTCGACCGTCGTCACGGATGCCGGCCTGCCGGTCGGCGGCCCGGCGGAGGCACGGCGCTGGGCGATGAGCCTCGCCGAGCGCGCCGCCGCGACGGGGCTGCTCCCGGCCGCGGTGCACGCGCGCTGGGAGGACGCCGTCGACGACGCCGACCTCTGGCAGTTCGAGCCGCGCGTCATCGGCGGCGACCTCGAGGCCGGATCCTTCCTCGCCGACGACGGCCGGCTCTCGTCGGTCGTCGGCTGGCACGGGCTCGCGATCGGCGACCCCGCCGCCGACCTCGCCTGGGCCGTGCCGGCCGAGCACGTCGCCGACGCCGTCTTCTCCGGATACGCCGCGGTCGCCGGCAGCACCGACCGCCGCCTGCGCCACCGCGCGACGCTGCGATCCGAGCTCGGCCTCGCGCGCTGGCTGCTCCACGGCACGGAGCGCCGCGACACGGCGATCGTCGACGACGCGGTCGAGCTGCTCACGACGATCGCGGAGCGGATCCACGGCGACATGACCTCGCGCATCCAGCCGACGACGCGCCCCGTGCTCACGGTCGACGAGGTCGAGGACCTCCTCGATCGGCAGCGCCCCGCGGTCTGAGCCGGCCGCAGTCCACGCCCGCCGCGGCCCACCCGGCCACGGTCTGCCCCGTCTCGGTCTGCCCCGTCACGGTCCGCCCAGCCGCGGTCCGCGGCAGGCGGACGGCGTCACTCCTCGCCGACCGCGGCCCGCCAGCGATCGAGCAGCTCGCCCTCGTCGAGCACCCGATCCGGGATCACGACGCGCTCCTCGGCGACGAAGAAGAACGCGACGTCGACCGCATCCGGCGCGACCCCGGCATGGCGCGCCCAGGCGAGGCGATAGAGCGCGAGCTGGAGCTGACGCCGCTCGAGGTCGGCGGCGTCGCGCGGCGCCCGACCGGTCTTCCAATCGACGACCTGCCAGCGGTCGCCGCGGCGGTAGACCGCGTCGAGCTTGCAGACGATCGTGCGCCCGGCGAACGGCAGATGGATCTCGGTCTCGACCGCGGCCGGCGCGATCCCGGCCCACTCGGATCGCTCGAAGGCGGCCTGGAGCGCCGCGAGATCGTCCCCGACACCGGCACCGGCACCGGCACCGGCGTGGTCGCCGGTGCCTGGCGCGAGTCCGTCGAGCTCGCCGGCGGCCGCGTCGACGAGGTCGGCGGCCGGAGCCGTGCCGAACCGCGACTCCACCCAGGCGTGGAAGCGCGTGCCGACCCGCGTCGCGCGATACGGGCGCTCGGGCATCGGGCGGCGGAGGGCCGAGCGCACGGCCTCGGCGTCCTCGACCCAGTCCTTGAACCCGGACGCGGCGATGCGGTCGGGCACCGGCGGCGGCGCGGAGAGCCCGGCGGCCCGCCGCTCGGCGATGAGGAGCTCGAGGTCGCGCGCCCACGGCGCATCCCCGATCGGGCGCCCCGCGGCGGCGACGACCTCCTGCGCGGCCCGCTCGACCCGCACGCGGCGGTGCTCGAGCGGATCGGCCGGCCACACCATGGTCTGCGCGGCCTCCTCCGTCGGCGGCGTCTCGGACTCGGGCGCGGCGGGCGGCTCGGGGACGACGCCCGCCTCGGCGAGCTCGACGAGGTAGCGGCTCGGCGCGCGCGCGGCGAGCTGCCCGCCCCAGAACGACCCGGTGAGGAGCAGCTCGTCCTTCGCGCGCGTCACGGCGACGTAGGCGAGCCGGCGCTCCTCGTCGGCGTGGCGGTCCTGGAGCGCCTCGCGGTAGGCGGTGACGGCGCCGTCGAGCTCCTGCTGGGTCTGCGCCGCGGTCCAGTCCAGGCACGGCAGCTCGGCCGCGTCGCCGCGGAACTCGTCGGGGAGGGCGCCGACGCGGAGCCAGCCGGCGCCCTCGCGGCTGCGGCCCGGGATCTCGTCGACGACGAGCCGCGGGATCGCGACCGCGTCCCACTCGAGTCCCTTCGCCGCGTGGATCGTGAGCAGCTGCACCGAGCCCGGCTCGGGGTCCACGCTCGCCGGGGCGAGGCTCTCCGCCTCGCGCGCGCGGTCGACCCAGGCCAGGAGCGCGGGCACGGTGGCGCGGTCGTCGACCCGCAGGAAGCCGTCGAGCTCGTCGCGGAAGGCGCGGAGG
>Ga0209066_10007370_pt1 | contig 10920 bp, 6 predicted proteins | sample All_14_2_FD_187198 | JGI IMG/M metagenome (GOLD analysis project Ga0209066, IMG submission 187198) | Freshwater microbial communities in response to fracking from Pennsylvania, USA - Allegheny Zone_MetaG_DW_15 (SPAdes) (version 2) ... | reverse complement strand
ACCGGTATCGCACATCGGAGTCGCACCCGGGATATCCCGTTCCCCGCACCCGCGGGGATGAACCGACAGTTCTCACTGACGGCGCTGATGCTCCGTGCCGTTCCCCGCACCCGCGGGGATGAACCGTTCGAAGACGGTGGATACATCGTCGAATCGCGCCGTTCCCCGCACCCGCGGGGATGAACCGAGTGTTGAGGCGATAGTAACCCGCACTCGGCACCGTTCCCCGCACCCGCGGGGATGAACCGGCACGGAAGAGGATCGTTGATCTTCACTTAGCCCGTTCCCCGCACCCGCGGGGATGAACCGGTGGGGGGTATAGGTATAGCTGGTTCATCGGCCCGTTCCCCGCACCCGCGGGGATGAACCGAGGGGAACACTCTCTACCTCATCGACATGTACCCGTTCCCCGCACCCGCGGGGATGAACCGCCAAATGTCACAGCTTGTATCCAAAACCTTGGCCGTTCCCCGCACCCGCGGGGATGAACCGTGCCATCATCATGATCAAAAGTGCCGCAGCTTCCGTTCCCCGCACCCGCGGGGATGAACCGGCATTAATCGTCTCAGGCGCCAGCCAGGAGAACCGTTCCCCGCACCCGCGGGGATGAACCGGACTTGATATTTGGCTGGCCGCAACTCAGCAGCCGTTCCCCGCACCCGCGGGGATGAACCGGTTGGGCCGAGCGCATTGCAACCAATGACATACCGTTCCCCGCACCCGCGGGGATGAACCGATAGAGTCGGCCCTGACCCTCGATCAACCGACCCGTTCCCCGCACCCGCGGGGATGAACCGAGAACGGCCAGCCTGGCGCGATCGTCGGGGCTCCGTTCCCCGCACCCGCGGGGATGAACCGCGACTGGATCAGGGAAAAGCCAGAATGCTCAACCGTTCCCCGCACCCGCGGGGATGAACCGAAGAGGACCGGCTGACAATGTTGGTCAAGGCCCCGTTCCCCGCACCCGCGGGGATGAACCGGCAAACGCGAAGCCGCGGACCTGCTGCGACTACCGTTCCCCGCACCCGCGGGGATGAACCGACGGGGTCTACTGCATCGACGGTGAGATCAGCCCGTTCCCCGCACCCGCGGGGATGAACCGGTTGCTCTGCATGAGATTTCTCCGATGAAAAACCGTTCCCCGCACCCGCGGGGATGAACCGTCAGCTATTATGGAGATGTTGACTCGTCTGATCCGTTCCCCGCACCCGCGGGGATGAACCGAACAAATACTTCTTTGTTCGTTGCATATACGACCGTTCCCCGCACCCGCGGGGATGAACCGAAATGACACTGGGTAAATCCATCAAGTTCAGTCCGTTCCCCGCACCCGCGGGGATGAACCGTTCCCGGCATTAAAGATCGGCGACAAGGTGCCCCGTTCCCCGCACCCGCGGGGATGAACCGGCGATAGAATAGCTGCTACAATTCGCCACAACCCGTTCCCCGCACCCGCGGGGATGAACCGCGCCAGATGCTCCAGCGGGACGCGCTTGCCGCCCGTTCCCCGCACCCGCGGGGATGAACCGGAGAAATCGAAATGTTGAACCGCGTAATGATCCCGTTCCCCGCACCCGCGGGGATGAACCGAAATGATTCTTTGTTGTCGCCCAGGGTATCAGCCGTTCCCCGCACCCGCGGGGATGAACCGTGGTCATCACGTGGGGCTGCGACGCCATGGGACCGTTCCCCGCACCCGCGGGGATGAACCTGCTGACAGCAAAACATCACCCGCAGCCGGAGCCCGTTCCCCGCACCCGCGGGGATGAACCGAAGTCCGGCCCCTTCTTCGGGATCCTCCACGCCCGTTCCCCGCACCCGCGGGGATGAACCGATCATCGTATATATGGTGTGATATGAGTGTCCCCGTTCCCCGCACCCGCGGGGATGAACCGGGCACAATGGGCCAGAGAATTGCTTGCCGCTGCCGTTCCCCGCACCCGCGGGGATGAACCGATTATTGGCGCCATCGACAATGATTCCAACGTCCGTTCCCCGCACCCGCGGGGATGAACCGGACGTTCATCTCCGCCCCCGCCGAAGCTCATCCCGTTCCCCGCACCCGCGGGGATGAACCGACCTGATTTTTGGGTGGCCGCAGGTCAGTAGGCCGTTCCCCGCACCCGCGGGGATGAACCGCAGATCCAAGCGGCCTTGCCATGTTTACTCTACCGTTCCCCGCACCCGCGGGGATGAACCGGGTGCTGTGGCCAGGGGCCAGCTCAGGTTGTGCCGTTCCCCGCACCCGCGGGGATGAACCGTCCAACGGCTGCCAATGTGGTGTATGACCTAACCGTTCCCCGCACCCGCGGGGATGAACCGAGATAGGCGACCAGGTGTATGACGGGATAATCCCGTTCCCCGCACCCGCGGGGATGAACCGATCGAACCGTTATCAGTCTTGCCGATTATGAACCGTTCCCCGCACCCGCGGGGATGAACCGGCCCCATGTCTGGTGACGGTTGCCAAGGAAACCCGTTCCCCGCACCCGCGGGGATGAACCGGCAGGTTGTCGGAGTGATCGTCAATGTGTTGCCCGTTCCCCGCACCCGCGGGGATGAACCGACCATTGCCAGCGGCAAAGACCTCCAGACGATCCGTTCCCCGCACCCGCGGGGATGAACCGATACATCGCCGCCTTCAACCGGGTTTAGGTCGCCGTTCCCCGCACCCGCGGGGATGAACCGTCAAGGGTCAGGAAAAAGCATCTCTCAAAGGTCCGTTCCCCGCACCCGCGGGGATGAACCGTAGGTGTCTGCCATGCGCTCCCTCCTGATTGTCCGTTCCCCGCACCCGCGGGGATGAACCGTGCCGGTCGAGATGGGCATCGCTGCCGGGGAACCGTTCCCCGCACCCGCGGGGATGAACCGGTGAATCTCCCTTCCGGTGGTCGCCTAATCAGCCGTTCCCCGCACCCGCGGGGATGAACCGTCTTTTTTCCAGCAGGTAGACATTATCCTAGGCCGTTCCCCGCACCCGCGGGGATGAACCTGAAAATGCACGGTCTTGATACTCTCGGGCACCCCGTTCCCCGCACCCGCGGGGATGAACCGTGAAAATGCACGGTCTTGATACTCTCGGGCACCCGTTCCCCGCACCCGCGGGGATGAACCGTTCTTCGTGGCGGTTTCCGGCCTTCGGATCAACCGTTCCCCGCACCCGCGGGGATGAACCGCAGGTGGGCATATTTGGCAATATGCGACTGTGCCGTTCCCCGCACCCGCGGGGATGAACCGGCAGTGCCTCGTCAGGTATGCAACCAGTATCCCCGTTCCCCGCACCCGCGGGGATGAACCGAAAACGCCAGGACCGGGAGTATGGAATCCTGCCCGTTCCCCGCACCCGCGGGGATGAACCGCTGCAAGGATGAATCGGCTTTAAAAGATGAACCCGTTCCCCGCACCCGCGGGGATGAACCGATCCTCGTTCGGGTCCGGGGCAGCGAGGACGGCCGTTCCCCGCACCCGCGGGGATGAACCGGCGTGGCTTGGCGAGGCAAGGCGAGGCAAGGACCGTTCCCCGCACCCGCGGGGATGAACCGAGCAAAACCAGCCTGACGCGATCGTCGGGGCTCCGTTCCCCGCACCCGCGGGGATGAACCGATCAGACGGTTTTCTGACCATCACCGCCCACGCCGTTCCCCGCACCCGCGGGGATGAACCGCGATCTGTTATAATCGTCCGGCAATTTGACGTCCGTTCCCCGCACCCGCGGGGATGAACCGTCACCGCCGCGCCGATGGGGGGATTTGGGATTCCGTTCCCCGCACCCGCGGGGATGAACCGTCGCTGCCGATCCCGAAACACCCGGACAACAGCCGTTCCCCGCACCCGCGGGGATGAACCGGGGACGGCGATCGGCGGCTATTATGTTGCCGACCGTTCCCCGCACCCGCGGGGATGAACCGATATAATCCGGCACGATCCGCTCGCCCCATCCCCGTTCCCCGCACCCGCGGGGATGAACCGGTCGGGCAGTCGTCAAAGACCCACAAATGAGACCGTTCCCCGCACCCGCGGGGATGAACCGGTGAAGGAGTTTTCCCTGTTCGCCGACAACGCCCGTTCCCCGCACCCGCGGGGATGAACCGTTAACCGAGACGCCGAAGGGGGATTGACATTCCCGTTCCCCGCACCCGCGGGGATGAACCGCGAAATGCTGCGGCTGGCATTTGGAGAACGACCCGTTCCCCGCACCCGCGGGGATGAACCGTAATACTGCGGTTTTTCATGCCAACGGCCGGCCCGTTCCCCGCACCCGCGGGGATGAACCGATCGGCACCGCCTATCCGATGTCGGTGCAGGTCCGTTCCTCGCACCCGCGGGGATGAACCGGCCGCCAAACCCGAGCACATCGCCATCCTGCTCCGTTCCCCGCACCCGCGGGGATGAACCGATCAATTAAAGGTAAGGGGTTGAGAAATGAGACCGTTCCCCGCACCCGCGGGGATGAACCGGATGGTGAATGGTTTGGATACTCGTCATGCCCCCGTTCCCCGCACCCGCGGGGATGAACCGCGTATCCTTGATTGCCGGCAACAGGGATTTCACCGTTCCCCGCACCCGCGGGGATGAACCGTGGTCATCATTCACCTCGATGGTTGATGGTTTCCGTTCCCCGCACCCGCGGGGATGAACCGCATTATCTCGATTGGGTTCGACGTAAGCTTTTCCGTTCCCCGCACCCGCGGGGATGAACCGATCGAATACAACCGATTTCGGCAATTTTCTTGCCGTTCCCCGCACCCGCGGGGATGAACCGCGAGGGTAAATAAAAAATGATAATTGACGGTGCCGTTCCCCGCACCCGCGGGGATGAACCGGTAGATCTTGAGACGATAAAGGAATATAAATTCCGTTCCCCGCACCCGCGGGGATGAACCGATGAGGGCCGAATGGGACGCATCCGAATCTCTCCGTTCCCCGCACCCGCGGGGATGAACCGATTTTGAGCCATTTCCGCCTTACTGATAGTATCCGTTCCCCGCACCCGCGGGGATGAACCGCCAAATCGGGGATCTTTTGGATCAGTGACATACCGTTCCCCGCACCCGCGGGGATGAACCGTAAAGGAGAGAGGCTGAACGGGCGCATCAGTGCCGTTCCCCGCACCCGCGGGGATGAACCGAACTTGGCGCTGGCGACATCGGCCGGCACATGCCGTTCCCCGCACCCGCGGGGATGAACCCCGTCGCCTGTACCGTCGCCTGTACCGTCAACCCCGTTCCCCGCACCCGCGGGGATGAACCGTTTTTATAGAAAGTGTACTTAGTTCGCTGTCACCGTTCCCCGCACCCGCGGGGATGAACCGGTCTACACGAATATTGACGGTTTGCAGGAGCCCCGTTCCCCGCACCCGCGGGGATGAACCGGAATTTTCGGTCTTCATCGACAACGCCACGAGCCGTTCCCCGCACCCGCGGGGATGAACCGCCCTCAAGACGGCGATGGCCGGGGTCGAGAGTCCGTTCCCCGCACCCGCGGGGATGAACCGATATAACCAATGATAATTCGCTGTACTACCCTCCGTTCCCCGCACCCGCGGGGATGAACCGCCCTCGATCTCGACGAGTTGGTAGGGATTCTCCCGTTCCCCGCACCCGCGGGGATGAACCGTAGTTGTCGTCATCGATCACCCGGGAGAGGACCGTTCCCCGCACCCGCGGGGATGAACCGACGAGGGAATCGCGCTCGTTCAGTTTCTCCTCCCGTTCCCCGCACCCGCGGGGATGAACCGGTGAATTTACCTTTTACTCCGTTTCCAATGTGCCGTTCCCCGCACCCGCGGGGATGAACCGGCCATCCGATCTGCACCCATTTTCCCACCGTCCCGTTCCCCGCACCCGCGGGGATGAACCGGAAGCTCAGGCGAATATCCTCAAGCTGAAAAACCGTTCCCCGCACCCGCGGGGATGAACCGGACATATCCGGGCAATGAGAGATGACGATTTCCCGTCCCCCGCACCCGCGGGGATGAACCGCATCGCGTCGGTGATGGCCATGCAATCGATATCCGTCCCCCGCACCCGCGGGGATGAACCGCACTGGTTATGTTGACGAGAGCAGCAATTTGTCCGTTCCCCGCACCCGCAGGGATGAACCGGACAGCGACTACACGTCGATGTGGGTTGTCGGCCGTTCCCCGGACCCGCGGGGATGAACCGTCAGGATCGGGACGCGGGGGATGCTGATCTACCCGTTCCCCGCACCCGCGGGGATGAACCGACACCGGAACGAATATGCAAATATTGCATATTCGTTTCCCCCCGCACCCTGCGGGGATAATCCATTGAGTTGTTGCAAAAACTGAAACAACTCCCCCCTCCCCCACATCAGCGATAATTAATCGGGAGTTGTCTGGTTTTTCCGGACATCTTCAAGCAGTTTTCAGCACCAGCGGCAATAACCGACCAGGTACAGCTTGCCTGTCCCATCTTGCAACCGTTTCCCCGCGAAAACCTGGCCTGAAACATTTTCCCCGCTGCACCGCTGCGCCTTGTAAATCGTCATTCCTTCCGGTAGGCTGAAGGCAAGGCCAGCAACCCATCACTGCACGGCGTCACACCGTGCCCACCGCCCAATATGGAGGTCTCACATGAAAAAGGTGCTGATCGCGTATTACAGCAGGACCGGCAATACCGATATCATGGCGGAATACATTGCCGAGGGGGTGCGTCTGAGCGGCAATGCCGTCGAACTCAAGAAGATCATGGCGATAAAAAGCGAACAGGACCTCGAGGGTTACGACGGCTACATCTTCGGCTGCCCGACCTACCACAAACACATGACCGAAAATTTCAAGACCTTCCTCTTCATGGCCCAGAAGGCCGGCCTCAGAGGCAAGGTCGGCGGCTCCTTCGGCTCGAGCACCCACAGCGGCGAGGCGCCCGGGATCATCTTCGACACGATGGAGTTCGTCTTTTCGATGCAGATGACCGCCCTCGGCCCCTTGAACCTGAAGGAAAGCACCCTCGATTCCGACCAGAGCATGAAGGCCTGCCAGGATTACGGCCGCGCCCTCGGCGCCATGCTGGCATGAGCGGCAGGTTGCCCCAGGCCCCGGAAGAACGATGACGGATATCGCCGGCGCCGGCGAAGATGGCAGGATCCGGTGCCCGTGGTGCGGCAGCGACCCGCTGTATCGCGACTATCACGACCGGGAATGGGGGGTGCCGGTTCACGACGACCGACGGCTTTTCGAGATGCTGGTCCTCGAAGGGGCGCAGGCCGGGCTGAGCTGGCTGACGATCCTGAGAAAACGACAGCAGTACCGTCGGGCCTTTGCCGGGTTCGCCATCGACCGGGTCGCCGCCTTCACCGACACCGACCGCGGGCGCCTGCTGGCCGATGCCGGCATCGTCCGCAACCGCCTCAAAATCGATTCGGCCATCCGCAACGCCGGCCGAGTGCTCACCATCCAGGAGGAATTCGGCTCCTTCGCCGCCTACCTGTGGCACTTCGTCGACAACCGGCCGATCGATAACGCCCGCCGCACCCTGACGGAGATCCCGGCCTGCACCGGAGAATCCGAGGCGATGAGCCGGGACCTGAAGAAGCGGGGCTTCAACTTCGTCGGCCCGACGGTCTGCTACGCCCTCATGCAGAGTGTCGGCATGGTCAACGATCACCTGGTTCATTGCTTCCGCTATGAAGAGACACGACAGATGGGGGCGGCAAGGAGCGTTCCATGACTGAACAGCTGATCGATCTTCCCCCGCGCGGTCTCGCCCTTCTCCACGCCTGCCAGCCGGAGGCGAGAACGCAGATCGAGGTCTTAAGCGACATCGTCGTCGCCAGCCGGGTGCGCCGACCGGCCCTCAATATCCTGTGCAGCGGCGATTTCGGCTGGGACCCGGAGTTTCTGGCGGCGCTGGTGGCGAAATACAGCCAGGGCGGCCGAATCGCCCACGTCCTGTTCTACCTCGCCAACGGACCGGCGGCACGGCACTGGAAAGGACAGTGTCTGGATGGTTTCGGTTCCCGCCTGGCCCCCGAGACCTTCCGCCGGCAGATCGTTGACGATCCCCTCTTCCGCCAATCGTTCCAGGCGTTGGTTGAGAGACTGGCGCCGCTGCTGGTCGAGATCGGCAAGGCCGGCGGCCAGGCCGGTATCGTGCCGCAACTGGAGGACAATCAGAGCGATCGCAGTTTTGCGGCGATGGTCGACCTGGTGCGAACGTCCCTGCCGCCGGGAACAGCGGTGCGTCTGGGCCGCAACCCCTGCGTCGGCTGCTGGCCCGGCAACGAGGGGCGGGTGCCGGACGGTTGTTTTCTCGAGGAACACCACCATGCCGCCTCGACCGACTTCACCATCCAGGACGGCGTCGTCTCCAACGACGGCTGCACCTACGCCTTCCCCGGCGAAACGCCGGCCTTCCTCCCCTGGCTGCCGCTGGCCGACCTGGCCGGGGTGCAACGCCGCGCCGGCGAGATGGGCAGCATCTTTCTACTGTGGAATGCCGGATACCAGGGCCTCGGACACCGGTCGGAACCGCCTGAGCATCGCGACTATGTCGTGCCGACGGCGGCCGAGAAGGAAAAACTGATCGATTTTCTGCGCCACAAATAAAAGAAGCCGACCGGGATCCGGTCGGCTCGAAAAGCAGGCAGTGGCAAGGAAGAACCCGCCTCAGTCGCCGAGACAGGTCCCGACGTTCCTGGCGCTGCTGACCCAGCAGTGGTCGAGCGGCACGGTCGAACGTTTGCCGACCACCTGGTCGAGCGGAATCGGTTCGGTGCCCTCGCCGCGAACGGCGATCATCATCCCGGTCAGCCCCTGTTCGATATAGCCGACGCAGGCGCTGCCGAGCCTGGTGGCCAGGACCCGGTCGGCGGCGCTGGGCGTTCCACCCCGCTGCAGGTGGCCGAGGATGGTGATCCGCGACTCGAGACCGGTCATCTCCTCGAGCAGGCGGCTGAGTTTGAGCGTGTTGGTACTGCGGTACAGGTCGAAATCCAGGAGGGCGTCCGAGGCCTTCTTCTCGGCCTTGGGATTCCTGTCTTCCTTGGCCTTGGTCTTGTTCTTTTTCAGGGTCTGGTACTTCTTGTGATCATCCGCCGACAGGGCCCCTTCCGCCACCGCGACGATACTGAAGTTGGTGCCCCGCTGCTGGCGCAGGCGGATGGCCTGGGCCACCTTGAACGGGTCGTAGGGGATCTCCGGAATCAGGATGACGTCGGCGCCGCCGGCCAGTCCGGCACCAAGGGCCAGCCAGCCGGCATTGTGGCCCATGACCTCGACGACAATGATCCGGTGATGACTGTGGGCGGTCGAGTGCAACCGGTCGATGGCCTCGGTGGCGATCTCCATCGCCGTGTGGAAACCGAAGGTCAGGTCGGTCATGCCGACATCCTTGTCGATGGTCTTGGGCAGAGTCATGATGTTGAGCCCCTTCTGGGCCAGGCGGAAGGCGTTCTTCTGGGTACCGCCGCCGCCGATGCAGATCAGGGCGTCGAGGTTATGGCGCCGGTAGTTTTCGCAGATGACGTCGGTCATGTCCATCACCTCGCCGCCGATGGGCATCTTGTGGGGCTTGTCGCGGCTGGTGCCGAGGATGGTGCCGCCGAGGGTCAGGATCGAGGACAACCCTTCGCGGTCGAGGCGCATCGTCCGATTTTCCAGCAGACCGCGGAAACCGTCGCGGAAACCGACGATATCCATCCGCCCCGTGCCGAGCGCCGTCTTGCCGATCGCCCTGATCGCCGCGTTCAGCCCGGGGCTGTCACCCCCTGCCGTCAATATACCGATATGCTTATTCATTTTTCCGCCCAATGAATGGATTGATCAAGAGAGACAACAACATCCTTCTTCATACATGTTCGATAAAGGTTTTACAAATGGACAATGCGGTCCGGCGCTCAAATACCGGATCTCCCTCAGTGCCCGCAACCGCAGGATGGCGGACAGGAAGAGCCTTCGCCCTTTTTCGGTCCGGCTGCCGGTGCAATCGGAAAACCGCTGTGAAAGGTGGTCTCGCCCTTCGGACCGACTGACTTGCGATGGAAGGTGGCTGCCAGCGGCTTGACCGATATCAGCAGTAGAACCGCCACACCGGCGTACTGCAGCCATTCCGGCACCAGTTCGGCCGCCTCGCCGATAACCGCGGCCGGGACGATGCCGAGGAAAGCGTAGAGTTGGTCGACCAGCAGGCCGAAGGCCACCGTGCAGACTGAGAGCACGACCAGATAGCGCAGGGTCCCCCACTTACCGAGAAGGCTGACCAGAACGGTCAGCGACGTGACGTTGGTGGCCGGACCGGCGAGGAGAAAGACCAGGGCGGCCCCGGGGCTGACGCCCTTCAGGATCAAGGCTGCGGCGATCGGGGTCGAGGCGCTGGCGCAGATGTAGAGCGGGATGCCGATGACGAGCATGACGAGCATCGAGGTGATGCCGCCCCCCAGCCAGCGGGCCATGAAATCGTCGGGGATCAGGACGGTGATGACGGCGGCGAGCAACAGGCCGACAGCGAACCAGCCGACGATATCGCCCCAGACGTCGGTGACGGCGAACCGCAGACCGGCGGCGATCTTCTCGCCCGGCCGGTGATGGTGCCGGTGCACCTCGTCGGGGCAGTCGACACCGTCGCAGCAGTTGTCGACCGGACAACTGCGGTCGACCTGACGCGGCCCCTGATCATTGGGACGGTGCAGGAGGTTTTCGACGCATCCTGCCGTAACGGCGGTGATAAAGGCGGAAATCGGCCGGACGATCGTCATGATCGGATCGAGCAGGGCGTAGGTGATGAAGATCGAATCGATACCGGACTCAGGCGTCGAGATCAGGAAGGCGGAGACCGCCCCCCGGTTCGCCCCCTGCTTTTTGAGGGATGCCGCCGCCGGCAGCACACCACACGATCAGAGCGGCAGCGGGACCCCGAAAAAGGCGGCCTTGACGACCGGGAGGAACCGCCCCCGGCCAAG
>Ga0209066_10007368_pt1 | contig 10921 bp, 9 predicted proteins | sample All_14_2_FD_187198 | JGI IMG/M metagenome (GOLD analysis project Ga0209066, IMG submission 187198) | Freshwater microbial communities in response to fracking from Pennsylvania, USA - Allegheny Zone_MetaG_DW_15 (SPAdes) (version 2) ... | reverse complement strand
GCCTTGACCGAGACCCTGCTGGAAGCGGAGCTGTTTGGTTACGAAAAAGGCGCGTTCACCGGCGCTGCGCGGACCAAAAAAGGGGTGTTTGAGCAGGCCGACGGCGGCACCCTGTTCCTGGACGAAATTGGCGACATGCCGCTGGCCATGCAGGTCAGGCTGCTGCGCGCGCTACAAGAGCGCCAGATTGTGCGGGTGGGCGGCGAGGCGCAGATCAACGTCAACATCCGGCTGGTCTGTGCCACCCACCAGGCCCTGCAGGAACGGGTGGCCGCGGGCGCCTTCCGGGAAGATCTGTATTACCGCATCAACGTGGTGGAGTTGCGCATTCCGCCGCTGCGCGAGCGGCCCGAAGACATCCTGTCGCTGGCCCGGCAACTGCTGGACGACATCGCCAGCACGCAGGGCAAACCACCGCCGAGCCTGACGCCCTCGGCAGAACACACCCTGCAAACCTATGCCTGGCCCGGCAACATCCGCGAGCTGAAAAACGCCCTGGAGCGGGCCACCCTGATGAGTGATGGCCGCACCATTTCGCACGACCTGCTGTTTGACCGGCCCGCGCCAGCGCTGGCAAGCCCGCAAGACACGGGCGGCAGTCTGCGTGACTACCTGCTGGCCTGTGAACGCGACGTCATCGTGCGCGCGCTGGACAGCCACAAATGGCAAATTCAAGCCTGCGCAGACGCTCTGGGCATCAGCCGCAAAAACCTGTGGGAAAAAATGCGCAAGCTCGACATCGACAAAGGCGCCGACACCGACAAGCTGGCCGGCGCGTGATCCCGGGGGCGGGCTAACCGGTTTTGACCAAGCCCGCCACCGAGGCGTTCATCACGTGCACGATGGCGCGTGCCAAGCCGTGGGCGGCACCGCGGTGCGCCTGGGCAAAGCTGTCACAGCCCTGGCGGGCGCTGGCCAGCCGGTGGGTATCAGCCACCAGGTCGGCTGCCACCTTGACCGCCTCGGACAGATCCGCCACGCGCAGCGCCGCACCCGCGGCCAGCGCCTGCTCGGCGGCCTCGGCAAAGTTGAAGGTGTGCGGCCCCATCACCACTGGGCAGCCGCAGGCCGCAGCCTCAATCAAGTTTTGCCCGCCCAGCGGCTCAAAGCTGCCGCCCAGCAAAGCCACATCGGCCAGGCTGTAATAAAGCGCCATCTCGCCCAGCGAGTCGCCCAGCCAGAGGGTGGGTGGCTGGCCCGCCGCCGCCGCGGGCAGCTCGGGCCCCTGCACGCCCCAATGACTGCGGCGCGACACGGCAAAACCCTGCGCAGTGATCAGCTCGGCCACCGCGTCAAACCGCTGCGGGTGCCGGGGCACGATCAGCCACTGGACCTGATTCACGACCGAATCCGTCACGGCTTGTCCCGGCTGCCCAGGGGATGGGGCGCGCAGAGCCTGGAGGATCTGCAGCAAGGCCAGCTCCTCCCCCTCGCGTGAACTGGCGACCATCACCACCGGTTTGCCAAGGCGTGCGCGGGATTGGCGCCCCAGGGCGATCTGCCGGGCGTCGGGCGTGGCGTCAAACTTGAGGTTGCCAAACACCGCACGTACCGGGGCGTCAAGCTGGTTGAAGCGCTGGGCATCCTGCGGGGTTTGTGGCCAGACGGCGTTGAGCTCGGTGAAGGCCGGGCGTGCCAGCCACGACAGTTGTTGCGCCTGGCGCAAGGATTTTTCGCTCAAGCGGGCGTTGGCCAGCACCAGCGGCATCTGCCGCACATGGCAGGTGTGCACCAGATTCGGCCAGATTTCGGTCTCCATCAGCACACCGATCTGCGGCTTGAAGTGGCTCAGAAACCGCTGCGCAGCCCCCACCGTGTCCCAGGGTTGCCAGGCTTGCAGGTCACCCGGCTGCAGCAGCTTGGCACCTTCGGCGCGCCCGGTGGCGGTGCCGTGGGTGAGCAGCAGGCGCATGTCGGGCAGCAGTTTGCGCAGCGCCGCCACCAGCACCGCGGCCGCGCGCGTTTCGCCCAGCGACACGGCGTGCACCCACACCGTGGGGCCGTCGTGCGGCGGCACCGGGGCGCTGTAGCGGCCAAACCGCTCGTCGATGGCTTGCAGGTAGCCGGGCTCCTGCGCCCCACGGCGCTTGAGTTTGCGTTTGAGCAGCGGCTGCGCCAGCCACATCGCCAATGAATAAAGCTGTCGAATCACAGAGAGGCCAGGCCCGAGGCCCGATACGTTGGGGTTGCAACACGGGCCTGCGCAGCGGCGCACACCGCCTGCCAGGCCTGCCAAATACGGTCCACCGACGGGGTGGGCTGGGCAAACACACTGACCTGGCGCGGCGGTGGGCCGCCTGCGGTGGTCTGTTGTTCAGCCAGCGGGCCGGTGCGCCAGGCGGTGTCAAAGTTGTAGATCTGCACATGCGCCAGGTCCAGCGCCACGGCGATGTGGCTCAGGCCGCTGTCGACACCGATCAGACCGTCGCAATTGGCCAGCGAGTCGGTGAGTGCATCGAGCGCCAGCCGCGGCCAGACCTGGGCGTGGGTCAGGCCCGCGGCTATGTCGTGGCACACGGCTTCTTCGGCCGCGCTGCCGTGCGGCAAAGCCACCATGTAACCAACGGCGTTCAGGCGTGCGCCGAGTTCGCGCCAGTGGTCCAGCGGCCAGCATTTGTCGGCGCGTGAGGTGCCGTGCACCAGCGCCACCAGGCCCTGCAAGCCGGTTCTGAGCGCGACCTGTTTGGTCGCAGGCAAGCCTTTGTCCTTTTGCGCCAACAGCCCGAAAGACAGATAAAAAGGCAGTGTGTAGCCCAGGGCCTGCGCGCACAGCTGGCGCGAGCGGGTCACCGCGTGGCTGCGCGCGGGCAAGGTCACGGCCACATCGGCCACCCAGCGCGCGGGTGCCTCAAAGCTGGAGCCTTCGGTCTGGTTGGCCATGCCGTAGCGTTTGCCGCTTGGGGTCAGGCGCGCCAGCCGCGACACCAGGGCAGATTTGCTCAGGCCTTGCAGGTCAATCACCGCGTCGTAGTCATCCTGCTGCAAATCGGCCTTGAACAGCTTCCAGGCCTGGCGTGTCTCAGGGCTGAACATGGCCTTGCGCCAGCGCCGCAGCTCACACGGAATCACCCGGTGCACACCTTTGCAGCGCAGCACCAGCGGGGCAAAGCCGCGCTCCACCACCCAGTCGATGCGTGCATCGGGGTAGGCCTGGCGGATGTCCTGCACCGCCGCCATGGCGTGTACCACGTCACCCAGTGAGGAGAGTTTGACGATCAGGATCTTCAAAAGCAGCCCTCACCCCTGCCCTCTCCCACGGTGAGAGGGGGCAAAACCGAACACGACACCCATTTGAATCGCACCTGCTTTGACTCCGACCAACCTCAATGCGCCGCTTCGTCAAAGGTGGCGTCGGGCTTGAGTGTGTGCAACAGCGCCAGCATGTCGGCCTGGATGCGCGCCAGCGCATCGGGCGTGTGGCCCTCAAACCGCAGCACCAGCACCGGTGTGGTATTGCTGGCGCGAATCAGGCCAAAACCGTCCGGCCAATCGACGCGCAGGCCGTCGATGGTGTTCACGGTGGCCGGTGCCGGGAAGTTGACCTTGGCCACCAACTGGTCCACCAGCCCGTGGGGTTCACCTTCAGCACATTTGACATTGAGTTCGGGCGTGGAAAAGCTGGTGGGCAGCGCGTTGAGCACCGCGTTGGCATCCGCAGACTGGCTCAAAATCTCCAGCAAACGGCAACCGGCGTAGGTGCCGTCATCAAAGCCGTACCAGCGCTCCTTGAAGAAGATGTGGCCACTCATCTCGCCACCCAGCGGTGAGCCAATTTCTTTCATCTTGGCCTTGATCAACGAGTGGCCAGTCTTGAACATCATCGGCACACCACCGGCTTCCACGATGGTGGGCGCCAGGCGTTGTGAACATTTCACGTCAAAAATGATGGTGCCACCCGGGGCGCGCTTGAGCACGTCGCGCGCAAACAGCATCATCTGGCGGTCCGGGTAAATCGTGTTGCCTTCCTTGGTGACGATGCCCAGCCGGTCGCCGTCGCCGTCAAACGCCAGGCCAATTTCGGCGTCACCGGCTTGGAGCGCGGCCACCACGTCGCGCAGGTTCTCCGGTTTGCTGGGGTCAGGATGGTGGTTGGGGAAGTTGCCGTCCACTTCGCTGTGCAACTCGGTCACCTCGCAGCCAATCGCACGCAGAATGCCGGGAGCCGAGGCACCGGCGATGCCGTTGCCCGAGTCCACCACAATCTTCATCGGGCGCGACAACTGGATGCCACCCACAATGCGTGCGGTGTAATCAGCCAGCACATCGACGCTGCGCACAGAGCCGCCGTCCTGCAACACCCAGCTGTCGTTTTCCATGATCTGGCGCAGGGTCTGGATCTCGTCACCGTAGATGGCGCGGCCGTCCATCACCATCTTGAAACCGTTGTAGTCCTTGGGGTTGTGGCTGCCGGTGACCTGGATGCCGCTGGCGCACAGGGTGGTGGCGGCAAAGTACAACATCGGTGTGGTGGCTTTGCCAATGTCGATCACCTCGACACCGACCGACACCAGACCCTGGATCAGCGCGGCACTCAGCGCCGGACCACTCAGGCGCCCGTCGCGCCCGACCGCGACCACTTTTTGCCCCTCACGCAAGGCCACGGTGCCAAAGGCCCGGCCCAGGGCTTCGGCCATGGCCTCATTCACGGTGCTGGGCACCACACCACGGATGTCGTAGGCTTTGAAAATCGAGGCGGGCAGTTGCATGAGAAATCCCTTGTGGATGGTCGAACCGGTGAACGGGCTGGCATTTTTGGCCTGAATTGTAGGGTCGGCACCGGGTGCGGGCACATGTCCGGAAACAGCTACTTTGGCCCCCCCAAAACAACGCGGGCAACCGTATCATCCGCCGCATGACCGCCGCCCCCAACCTGCCGTTTGACGATGCCTGCTACCTGGCCTTGAAAGCGCGGGACGCCCGTTTTGATGGCCGCTTTTTCACCGGCGTGACCTCCACCGGCATTTATTGCCGCCCGGTGTGCCGGGTGCGTACCCCCAAGCGGGAGAACTGCCGCTTTTTCCCGCACGCGGCGCTGGCCGAGTTGGCGGGCTTTCGGCCCTGCCTGCGTTGCCGCCCCGAGCTGGCGCCTGGTGGCGGGGTGCCCCACCCGCCCGCCTGGTCGATGCAGGATGCCTCCAGCATCCTGGCCGGCCAGGCGGCTGCCCTGCTGGACGCGCCGCCCAGCGGATCGGTGGCAGCACAAGGCATCGGACCCGTGGCGCAACGTCTGGGCATCAGCGACCGGCATTTGCGGCGCATTTTTGAGGCCCGGTTTGGTGTGTCGCCGCTGCGTTACCTGCAAACCCGCCGCCTGCTGTGCGCCAAACAGTTGCTGACCGACACCCGGCTGCCTGCGGCGCAAGTGGCGCGCATGAGCGGTTTTGCCAGCGTGCGCCGCTTCAACGCGGTCTTTTTAGCCCAATATGGCCTGAACCCGACGCAACTGCGCCGCGACCGGCGCTCGGCCAGCGCACCCACACCCTCCACCAGCCCGCAGCTGCCGCTGACGGTGGTTCTGTGTTACCGCCCGCCGTATGACGTGGCCGCTTTGCTGCAATTTTTTCAAAGGCGCCAGGTCACCGGCACGGAGCTGGTCACGCTGTCCCCCACCCAGGCCAGTCTGGCCAGCACGCTGTCGGTGGCGCTGGACGGGCAGCGCATCAGCGGCTGGCTCACTGCCTGTTTTGATGCGCCGCGCTGCCGGGTCAGGCTCACGGTGAGTGAGTCGCTGCTGCCCGCGTTGCCGCAGGTGATGGTGCGCGTGCGCCACCTGCTGGACCTGGACGCCGACCCGCTGGCCATCAACGCGGTGTTGCACCACGATTTTCCGCAAGGTGATGGCCTGCGCCTGCCCGGTACGCTGGACAGCTTTGAGCTGGCGGTGCGCGCCGTGTTGGGCCAGCAAATCACCGTGGCTGCGGCGCGCACGGTGTGCAACCGGCTGGTGGCGCGTTTTGGTGAACCCATCACCACTCCCATGACCGGGCTGAACCGGCTGTTCCCCAGTGCGCAGACGCTGGCAAACGCCACGGGCGATGACCTGGGGCAGCTGGGCATCGTCAAACAACGCCAAGGCGCCATCATCGCGCTGGCGCGGGCGGTGGCTGACGGCCAGTTGGCCCTGCACCCGGGCGCGCCACTGGCGCAAACCTTGCGCGATGTGCTGGCCCTGCCCGGTGTGGGTGACTGGACCGCGCAATACATTGCCATGCGTGCGCTGGGTTGGCCCGACGCCTTTTTGGCGGGTGATGTGGCGCTGCACAAGGCATTGGCGGTGCAGGGCACGCCATCACCAGCCCAAGCGGCCCTGGCCGCCGGCAGCGCGTGGCAACCTTGGCGTAGCTACGCCGTGATGCGTGCCTGGGCGCGTCTGACTGACGCAGTACCGACGGGCCAGGCCACACACCAGACGTCCGATGGACACGGATGAACCCAAGCATTGGCCCTGACAAACAACGACCGGAAGGCGACCCCACCATGAAACTCCCCGCCAACACCGTTCAAACCAGCATCGCCAGCCCGCTGGGCCGCCTGCTTCTGGCTGCCAGCGCCGACCGGCTGGTGGGCGTTTGGTTTGACAACCAGGCGCATCTGCCTGACCTCAGCCCTTGCGCCAGCGCGCCAGATCACCCGGTGCTGACCCAGGCTGCAGCGGAACTGGCCCAGTACTTCGCCGGTCAGCGCCAGACGTTTGACGTGCCTTTGAACACCACCACCGGGACCCCTTTTCAGCAGGCGGTCTGGCAGGCGCTGTTGTCCATTCCGATAGGGTCGACGTGCAGCTACAGCGAACTGGCCCGGCGCATCGGCCAACCTGCCGCCGTGCGCGCGGTGGGCGCTGCCGTGGGGCGCAACCCGCTGGGTATCATCGTGCCCTGCCACCGCGTGGTGGGCTCAAACGGCAGCCTCACGGGCTACGCCGGTGGCCTGCCCCGCAAAACCGCCCTGCTGCAACTTGAAGGCGCTCTTTGACCTCGCTCCCGAAAAAACCCTGGCTCCTTGAATTTCTCCTGCTGGCCGCGCTGTGGGGGGCGTCGTTCCTGTTCATGCGCTTGGGCGCTGCCGAATTCGGGCCTTTGCCCACGGCAGGCATCCGCGTTGGCATTGCCGCGCTGTTTCTGCTGCCGCTGTTGCTGGCGCGCAGGCAGGGGGCCACGCTGCTGTTGCACTGGCGAAAAATCCTCTTTCTGGGGCTGCTCAACTCGGGCCTGCCGTTTGCCTGCTACGCCTACGCGCTGCTGGCCATCAGCACCGGGCTGTCGTCGCTGCTCAACGCCACCGTGCCGCTGTTTGGCGCGCTGGTGGCCTGGGTCTGGCTCAAAGACCGGCCGCACGGGCTCAAGATCATCGGTTTGCTGATCGGTTTTGTGGGTGTGGCCATGCTGGCTTGGGGCAAAGCGAGTTTCAAGCCGGACGCCTCGGGCCTGTCCAGCGGCTGGGCGGTGGTGGCTTGCCTGGTGGCGTGCCTGTGCTACGGCATCTCCGCCAGCTACACAAAGCGTTATCTGGGCGGCGTGCCCTCATTGGTGGTGGCCACCGGCAGCCAGATCGGTGCCACCCTCGGGCTGGCGCTGCCCACGGTGTGGCTGTGGCCGACGGTGATGCCCGGTGCCACCGCCTGGCTGGCGCTGCTGGCGGCGGGGGTGCTCTGCACCGGTGTGGCCTATGTGCTGTATTTCCGGCTGATTGAAAAGATGGGGGCAGCGGCCTCGCTCACCGTCACCTTCCTGATCCCGGTGTTTGCGGTGTTCTATGGTGTGTTGCTGCTGGGTGAATCGGTCACGGGCTGGATGCTGATTTGCGGTGCCGTCATCCTGTGCGGCACGGCGCTGTCGCTGGACCTGCTCAAACTGCGCAAAAGCTAGGCAGGATGCCACCCGGGGCCGGGTCGCCCGGCGCCTATGTGCGCAGGCGAACAGACCCGCTGTGGCCTCCCCGGTATGGTCGGCTTCTTTAAAAACAACGAAAAGTTCACCATGCTGTATTACGCCGTCGTCTTTTTTATCATCGCCCTGATCGCGGGCGTGTTGGGCTTTGGTGGCATTGCCGCCGGTGCCGTGAGCATCGCCAAGATTTTGTTTTTCGTCTTCATCGTCCTGGCCGTCATCAGCATCATTTTCGGATCGGTCAAAGGGTTTTAGGTACGCCGCCTGGTTCACATTTGCCCCCTTTTCACGCACCTCAAAGGAAATTTCATGTCCGATACCAACACCACTGACGCCCTGGTCCATCAAGCCTCACACGCGGCAGACCAGGCGATCCGCTCCAGCCAGCGGGCAGCCGATGACGCCCTGAATAGCCTCACCAAGGCGATGCACGACCTGCGCAAGAAGGCTGACCGCGCCTCGGACAACACGGTCAGCTATATCCGGCACGAGCCGGTGAAATCGGTGCTGATCGCCGCCGCCACCGGGGCGGCCCTGGTGGCGCTGATCAGTCTGCTGGCCCCCTCACGCAGCCGCCACTGAATGCCGGCTTGGCGCCGGCTGCCACACGCCGGGTAGCCCCACCCAATCCATGACGCCCCAGCTACCACCCGATCCGTCTGGCCGACCGCGCCGAGACCTGCGGGCGCTGCCAGCCATGCTGTTGGTGGTGTCGCTGGCGCTGGGGGCCATCTTGCTGCCGTTTTACGGCGCCATCCTGTGGGGCGCCATCATGGCCGTGCTGTTTTGGCCACTGAACCGCTGGCTGCTGCCGCGGGTAGGCCAGCGGGGCAATCTGGCCGCCTTCATCACCTTGCTGGCCGCGCTGATCATCGTGGTGCTGCCGCTGGCGCTGGTGTCTGCGCTGCTGGTGCAGGAGGCGGCGGCGATTTACCAGCAACTCCAAACCGGCCAACTCGACCCCACCCGCTACTTTCGGGGCGTTTTTAATGCCTTGCCTGACGGCATCACGGCGGTGCTGGACCGCTTTGGCCTGGTCAGTTTCAACACCCTGCAACGGCGGCTGACCGAAGCGCTCACGCAGGGCACCCAGGCGATTGCCACGCAAACCTTCAGCGTCGGACAAAACGCCTTTGAATGGGTAGCCAGCGTGTTCATCATGCTTTACCTGTCGTTTTTCCTGATCCGCGACGGCCAGGACATGCTGCAGGTGCTGGGCAATACTGTGCCGCTGTCGCCCGTGTACAAGCGGGCGCTGGTGGCAGACTTCAGCACCGTGGTCAGCGCCACCGTCAAGGGCAACCTGCTGGTGGCCATGATCCAGGGCGCGCTGGGCGGGCTGGGTTTTTGGGTGCTGGGGGTGGATGCGCCCTTGCTGTGGGGCGTGCTGATGGCCTTTTTGTCGCTGCTTCCCGCCATCGGCGCCGGGCTGGTCTGGCTACCGGTGGCGGTGTACTTGCTGCTCAGCGGTGCGCTGTGGCAAGGTTTGGCGCTGATCGCTTACGGCGTGCTGGTGATCGGGCTGGTGGACAACCTGCTGCGCCCGATCTTGGTGGGCAAAGCCACCCGCATGCCCGACTACCTGGTGATGCTCTCCACGCTGGGCGGCATGGCGGTGTTTGGCATCAACGGTTTTGTGCTGGGGCCGGTGATTGCGGCCATGTTCATTGCCGTCTGGCGTATTCGCCTGGGCACCCAGGATGGTCATGCGTCAATGCGGCCAAAATCCTGACCCATGAGATGGCTCCTCACCCACCCAACTGGCCCCATGTTCATCCATCGCCGCCACCCGGAACATCACCGCGCTGATCGTGTGGACTGGCGGCGGGCGGTGGTGTTGGGTGCGCTGGTCTGACCGACACGCCGACACGGCCATGACCGACGCCACCACCACCCGCCCGTGGCACCAGCGCGATGTGCAAGACCTGCTGCAAGAGCACGCGGTCGACCCGGATCACGGCTTGTCACACGACGAGGTGGCCCTGCGCCAGGACCGCCATGGCCCCAACCAGCTGCAAAGCCAGGCGCTGCGCAGCCCCTGGCGCCTGCTGCTGGCCCAGTTCACCGACTTCATGGTGCTGGTGCTGCTGGTGGCGGCCGTGGTATCAGGGGTCATCGGCGACCTGATCGACACGGTGGCCATTCTGGTGATTGTGGTGCTCAACGCCGTGATTGGTTTTGTGCAGAGCTGGCGTGCCGACCGCGCCATCGCCGCGCTCAAAAAGCTCGCCGCAGCGCAGGCCACGGTGCGGCGCGGGGGCCAATCGCAGGTGGTGCCCGCCAGCGCGCTGGTGCCGGGCGACATCGTTCTGCTGGACGCAGGCCGCCAAATTCCGGCCGATCTGCGCCTGATCCAGGTGGCGCAGATGCAGGTGGACGAATCGGCCCTCACCGGCGAATCGATCACCGTGGCCAAACACACCGCCACCCTGCCCGATGGCGCCAGCAACGCGCTGGGGGACCAGCTCAACATGGGTTTCAAGGGCACCGCCGTCACCACGGGCCGCGGCCATGGCCTGGTGGTGGCCACCGGCATGGCGACCGAACTGGGCAAGGTGGCGCAACTGCTGGACCAGGACGACCGCAGCACCCCGCTGCAAAACCGCCTGGCCGCCTTTGGCAAACGGCTGGCGGTGGCGGTGATCGGCATCTGTGTGCTGATTTTTGCCGCCGGCATCTGGCGCGGCGAAGACCCGCTCCTGATGGCCCTCACCGCCATCAGCCTGGCGGTGGCCGCCATTCCCGAGGCGCTGCCCGCCGTGGTGACGGTGCTGCTGGCGCTGGGTGCGCGGCGCATGGTGGCAGTCAACGCGCTGGTGCGGCGCCTGCCCTCGGTCGAGACCCTGGGTTCGGTCACCACCATCTGCTCCGACAAAACCGGCACTCTGACGCAAAACAAGATGCAGACCGAGCTGCTGTGGACGCCGCTTGCCACCTGGACACCCGGCGCAGGCTCGCCCGGGCCGGTGGTGCTGGAAGCCCTGCGCGCCGCCGCCTTGTGCAACGACGCCCAACGCGGCCACCACAGCGCCGAA
>Ga0209066_10007366_pt1 | contig 10922 bp, 7 predicted proteins | sample All_14_2_FD_187198 | JGI IMG/M metagenome (GOLD analysis project Ga0209066, IMG submission 187198) | Freshwater microbial communities in response to fracking from Pennsylvania, USA - Allegheny Zone_MetaG_DW_15 (SPAdes) (version 2) ... | reverse complement strand
GATGTTGACCGCGTTCGCGGCCAGACTCGCCAACGGAAAAGCCAGCCCCAGCACGGTGCCGATGAGGCTGATGGCTGCAGCGATATTGCCCTCGCGCACGAGTGCGAACTCAGGATAGGGTGTCAAGCGAACGTAGACAGCGATGGCCGCTGCCCAGAAGGCGATCACGACAGAAAAGTAGAGCAGGAAGTTAAGCACGATGTGATCCAGAGGCTCAGTTGCGAAAGTAGTGGGGAACGAAATAGGCGCTGTTGCGGGTGACGGGGCAGATGTCCTCGCGCACGGCAAGCCCCACAGCCTCGTCTCCCACAACCCAGGTTCCAAGGACAGCATGCATGGCCTTTTGGGGGCCGTGCCAAGAAGATGTTTCTGGGGCCGGGAAACGGGCGACGGGCGCCATTGACTGATACACATGCCCCTCGGCTCCGTAGCTGCCCTCAACGGTCAGTGTGGACTTGCCGGTGGCATCGAAGAACCCGACGTTGGCCCCCTCGCGTGAGAGGAGCGGTTTTTTGACGAACGCCTGACCGGCGAGCTTGCCGGGCTGGAAGTACGTGGGCAGAAGATTTGGGTGCCCGGTGTGCTTTTCCCAAAGGAGAGCCCAGATGGCCTTGTTGGAAAGAACCTGCTTCCAGGCCGGCTCCAGCCAGACCGTTGATGCAGCACCGATGTGCTTTGCAAACGGATCAGCCGCCAGCCATTCCCAAGGATAGAGCTTGAAAACCGCATCCATGCGGTCGCCCTGGAGGTCGATGAAATGGCCTTGGTCGTTGACACCGATGTCGGCCATGTCCACGAGACTTGCCTCAAGACCGGCCTGTAGCGCCACGTCCATGAGGTATTCGAGGTTGCCTGTGTCCTCCTGAGATTCGAGCATTCCGGCCATGTACAGGCGCCGAAATCCTTTCTGTTGCCCGATGCTGCGCAGCCGTTCCACCAATACCTCGTGAATCGAGTTGAACTGGTCGGCCTGCGGGTGGATGGCTTCCTTCCAGTGCCACTGGACCACGGCGGACTCGATGAGCGAGGTGGGTGTGTCGGCGTTGTATTCGAGGAATTTTGGGGAGCCGATGCCATCCCAGGAGACGTCGAACCGCCCGTAGAGATGAGGGTCGCGGTACGACCAGCTCTGGTGTGCCAGCGCTTGCGCCAGTGGCGTCATACCCAGCCGTGCAAGGTCACCACCGGAGAACAGGCTCGCGCAAAGATCCATGCACATGGAATGGACCTCGTTCGTGGACTCGTACAGAGTTTCGATCTCGGCCTCAGTGAACTCGTAAGCCACATCCTCCCGCCAGTACAGGAATTTGTCGGTCTTACCGGCGCAGTCGTTGCCGTCGGGGTCAATCGAGTGGAAGTGAAAACCCAGGCCTTCGACTTGGGGCTGCCAGTCGCGGCGTGGAATTTGAGGGATGCGCTGCAAACATGTGCTCCTGAATTGAATGTTTGAAAAATGACATATGCAATCTACCCAAAAATGGCGCGATTGTTGGGCAATGGCGCGAATTTGAAGACCTGCTGGACCTCAGCCGCGCTTCCAGTCGTGGAACTTCTTCACCCAGGCCAGCAGCTGGTGCGGCTGGTGGGCGCGTTTCCATTCGCCCGCTGCGTATTTGTTGGCCTCGGCCAGGGTGGGGTAGGTGTGGATGGTGCCCAGAATTTTGTTCAGTCCCAGGCCGTGTTTCATGGCCAACACATACTCGGCCAGCAGGTCGCCCGCGTGGGTGCCGACAATGGTCACGCCCAAAATGGTGTCTTTGCCCGGCACGGTGAGCACCTTCACAAAGCCGTGGGCCTCGCTGTCGGCAATGGCGCGGTCCAGGTCGTCGATGCCGTATTTCGTCACCTCGTAGGCGATGTTTTTCTCTTTCGCTTCCTGCTCGTTCAGTCCCACGCGCGCCACCTCGGGGTCGATGAAGGTGGCCCAGGGGATCACGCTGTAGTCGGCCTTGAATTTTTTGAAGTCACCGAACAGCGCGTTGACAGCCGCGTACCAGGCCTGGTGCGCCGCCACGTGGGTGAATTGGTAAGGGCCGGCCACATCGCCCGCAGCGTAGATGTTGGGGTAAATCGTCTGCAGGTACTCGTTGGTCTCCACCGTGCGGTTCGTGGGAATGCCCAGGTCTTCCAGGCCGTAACCCGTGAGCCGCGCCACGCGGCCCACGGCGCAGAGCAGTTGGTCAAACGCAATGCGTTTTTCAGCGCCCGCGTGTTCCACCACCAGCGTTTTCTCGCCATCCACCACTTCGCAGCGCAGCGCCTTGTGGCCGGTGAGCACCGCCACGCCATCGGCTTCCAGCGAGGCCTTGGCCAGCGCGGAGACCTCTTCGTCTTCGCGCACCATGATGCGCGCGCCCATTTCCACTTGCGTGACCTGCGAACCCAGGCGCGCAAAGCTCTGCGCCAGTTCGCTGCCAATGGGACCGCCGCCCAGCACCACCAGGCGTTTGGGCACTTCATCTAACTTCGCAAATTCGTCCCACAGCGTGTCACTGGTCACGTAGCCGACGTCGTTGAGCCCCGGCAGTGGCGGCACGAAGGGTCGCGCACCGGCCGCGATCACGATGCTGCGGGCGGTGAGTCTTTGCGTTCCTCCGCCATTGAGTGCAATCTCCACCGTCCACGGATTCACCAGCTTGGCGTAGCCCTGCAGCACCTCCACGCCCAGGCCCGTGTAGCGCTCCACGCTGTCGTGCGGCTCAATGGCTTGGATGACATCGTGGATGCGCTGCATCACGGCTTTGAAGCTGAACGCGGGCGCCGTGTTGTTCAGGCCGTAGTTCTCGCCGTGGCGCATCTGGTGCGCCAGCTTGGCGCTTTTGATCAGCGCCTTGCTCGGCACGCAGCCGTAGTTCAAGCAGTCACCGCCCATCTTGTGCGCTTCAATCAGCGTCACCTTGGCTTTGACGGCGGCAGCGATATAGGCCGACACCAGACCGCCCGCACCGGCGCCTATCACGATCAGGTTGCGGTCGAACTGGGCGGGGCGCACGCTGGCCCACTTCGCATAGACCTTGCGCTTTTGCACCGCTTCAACCACCTTGCGGGCGATCAGCGGAAACAGGCCCAGCAGCACAAAACTGCCCAACAGGCCGGGGCTCAAAATGCCTTGCAGCGAATCGAGTTGGCCCAGTTGTGTGCCAGCATTCACATACACGGCGGTGCCCGCCAGCATGCCCAACTGGCTGACCCAGTAGTAGGTCCAAGTCTTCATCTTCGTCAGGCCCATCAGCAGGTTGATGACGAAGAACGGCACCACCGGAATCAACCGCAGCGTGAACAGGTAAAACGCACCGTCTTTCTGAATGCCTTTGTCCATATCGGCCAGGCGCTGGCCGAATCGGCTTTGTACCGAGTCGCGCAGCAAAAAGCGGGCGGTCAAAAAAGCCAATGTGGCACCCACGCTGGACGCAAACGACACCAGCAGCAAACCCCAGCCCAGACCAAATATGGCGCCGCCTGCCAGCGTGACGATGACCGCGCCCGGCAACGACAGCGCGGTGACCGCCACATAGACCAGGAAGAAGCCCAAGGCGAGCTGCAGCGGCTGCTGTTCGCGCAGCGTGGCCAGGCTGGCCTGGCTTTCTTTCAAAAACGCGAGGCTGAAATAGCGGTCCAGCCCCAAGGCAAAAAACGCCACGATGCCCAGCAGCACGGCGACCAGCAGTAAGACTTTGCGAAGATTCACGACCATTCCTTGTAGGTTCTGTTGGTGATGGGTCGCAACAGACAGCCCATTCTTACACTCGGACCCTGCCGACCCACTGCGCCCAACCCATGAACCCCACAGACAACACACGGTTCGCCCCGCGATCAGACCGCGCGCTGGCGCTGTGCGGTGCCTTGCGCGCGGCATTGCTGGATGCCCGCCACCCCGCTGCCCAGCTGCCGCTGCAGCCCCTGCCCGACAAAGGCCTGGCGCACGACCATGTGCGCCTGGTGGGTACCGGGCTGCTGGCGCGCATCCCCAAACAAAGCCAGATGGGGCTGGACGCCGCGCACAACCTGGCCTACCAGCGCGCCTGCTTCGCCCGCGCTGCGTTGGGCGGCCACACACCCGCGCTGCACGGCTGGCTGGCGCCCAGCGCCCACCTGCCACGCGGCGCCTTGCTGGTGGAAGAGGTGGTGGGCCGGCCCGCACAACTGCCCCAAGACCTGCCCGCCATCGCGCGCAGCCTGGCCGCTTTGCACGCGCTGGCGCTGCCCAGCCCGGCGGCCTGCGCGCCCTTGCTGCACGCGCCAGACCCGCTGCAAGCCCTGTGTGACGAAATTGAAGCCCAGGCCAGCCACCTGCCTGCAGCCCGGGTGGAACCGGTCGTGTCGCAGACGGTGGCCCGCCAGTTGCAGCAGCTCAAGGCCTTGTGCGCCGCCGCGCCGCGCCCACCGCGCAGCCTCATTGCGTTTGACGCGCACCCGGGCAATTTCATCGTGCGTGCCGATGGCCGCGCCGTGCTGGTGGACCTGGAAAAATGCCGCTACAGCCACCCCGGACTCGACCTGGCCCACGCCACGCTCTACACCTCGACCACCTGGGACGTGGACACCCATGCTGTGCTCAGCGTAGACGAAGTGGCCCGCTTGTACCGCGACTGGGCCGCTGCTGCCGGGCCAGCCGCTGAAGCGGCTGCCGCCTGGCATGTGCCGCTGCGCAGCGCCATGGCGCTGTGGTCGCTCACCTGGTGCGCCAAGTGGCGTGTGCTCTCGGATGCAGCCGCGCAACAGGGTGGCGACGGCGAAGACTGGTCGGCCCAGCGCAGCCAGGCCGAGCTGGTGCGCCATGTGCGCGAGCGGGTAGACCACTACCTCAGCCCCAGCGTGGTGCAGCGCCTGCAGCACGAAATGCACGCGTTGAACGAGGCGCTGCGCCCATGAAGCTGGCCGTGGTGTTGCCGGTCTTGAACGAGGGCGCAACTCTGCTGCCCCGGCTGCTGGCGCTGGCACCGCTGCGCACACGCGGGGCCTGGGTGGTGCTGGTGGACGGCGGCAGCACCGACGGCACCTGCGCCGTGGCGCAGCCGTTGTGCGATGCCGTGCGGGTCGCTCCCCGTGGGCGCGCCTCGCAAATGAACGCCGGGGCCGTGGCGGCGGCGCAGGCTGGGGCCGATGTGTTGCTGTTTCTGCACGCCGACACCCAACTGCCGCCCGATGCAGACCGGCTGATTGAAGCCGCGTTGGCCCGAGGCGCGGCCTGGGGGCGTTTTGACGTGCGCATCGACGGCGTGCACCCCTTGCTGCCCATGGTGGCCACGTTCATGAACCTGCGTTCGCGCCTCAGCGGCATCGCCACCGGCGACCAGGCCCTGTTTGTGCGCCGCCGCGTGTTTGAAGCGCTGGGCGGCTTTGCGCCCCTGGCGCTCATGGAAGACATTGAGCTCAGCGCCCGGCTCAAGCGCTGTTCGCCGCCCGCTTGCGTGGCGCAGCGCGTCACCACCGCCGGGCGGCGCTGGGATCAACACGGCCTGTGGCGCACCATCGTTTTGATGTGGCGCCTGCGCGCCGCCTACGCCGCCGGGGCCGACCCCCACGCTCTGGCTTTGCGCTACGGCTACACGCCGCGTGCCCCGGCCGCCGTGGCCGTGATGGCCAAGGCGCCGGTGCCCGGCTTGGCCAAGACGCGGCTCATACCGCTGCTGGGCGCCAACGGTGCCGCCCGTGCGCAGCGCGGTTTTGCCCTGCAAACCCTGGCCACCGTGCGCGCAGCCAGCACCGGGCCGCTCACGCTGTGGTGCGCGCCCGGTACCGGGCACCGTTTCTTTCGCGCCCTGCGCCTGCGCCACGGCGTGGTGTGCCTGCCGCAGCCCCCGGGCGACCTGGGCCAGCGCATGGCGACTGCCATGGCAACCCACTTTGCGGCCAACCCCCACATGCCCTGGCTGGTGGTGGGCACCGACTGCCCAGCACTCACCCCGGCCCATGTGCAGCAAGCTGCCGATGCCTTGCAGACGCACGACGCCGTGCTGATCCCGGCCGAAGACGGCGGCTACGTGTTGCTGGGCTTGCGGCGCCCGCTGGCCAGCGTGTTCGAGCGCATCGACTGGAGCACCGAGCGGGTGTTTGAGCAAACCCGGGAACGGCTGCACCAGGCGGGCGCCACCTGGGTTGAACTGCCCGCGCTGTGGGACGTGGACGAACCTGCCGATTGGCAGCGGCTCACCCACCAAAACAAGCCATAAGACCGGCTCGGCATCGAAGTCAACGACCTGCCCGCACGCGGGGTGCTATGCGCCAGAAGTACCCGCATTCTTGAGATCGGCGAACTTGCCCGCCATCGTCGGGTTGCCCCGCGTCAGCTTCTTGATCGTCACGTCTTGCGCCTTGTCGTTGGCCAGGCGCAGGTTGCGGTCTGTGCCCAGCAGGGCGTCCTTGGTTTTCTGCAGGTGGTCGATGGACTTGTCGATCTCATCAATCGCCTTTTTGAAGCTGTTGGACGCCAGGTCGTAGTTCCGCGCAAACGCGGTCTTGAACGTTTCGAGGTTGTTTTCGAAGTTCGTGATGTCAATGTTCTGCGCCTTGACCAGCGCCAGCTCTGACTTGTATTTGAGCGAGTTCATCGCCGCATTGCGCAGCAACGTGATCATGGGCAGAAAAAACTGTGGGCGCACGACGTACATCTTGGGGTAGCGGTGGAACACATCCACGATGCCGGTGTTGTACAGCTCGCTGTCTGGCTCCAGCAGGGAGACCAGCACGGCATATTCGCAGCCCTTCTCAAGGCGGTCCTTGTCCAGCTCCTTCAGGAAGTCCTCGTTCCTGTTCTTGGTCGTGGTGCGGTCGTTCTCATTCTTCATTTCGAACATGATCGAGACGATTTCGGTGCCCGACTCGTCCAGGTCACGAAAGATGTAGTCGCCCTTGCTGCCGGTCCGCGCATCGTTGTCTTTTTCGAAATAGGCGCGTGGAAACGCTGTGGCACGAATGCGGTTGAACTCCGTCTCGCAGTGCTGCTCCAGCGTCTCGCCCACCATCTTGGTGGACAGGCGCGCCTTCATGTCGCGCAGACGCTCAATCGCGTCATCACGGTCTTTGATTTGTGTTTCGTACTTGTCTTTGAGCGACTTTTCAGCGAGTTGCTTTTCAAGTTCGGCCCGCGCCAGGCCATTTTTCAGCTCGTCGCGTTCCCGCTCGACCGCATTCACCGCCTCGGTGATCGCGAGCTTTTGCACAACGCCTGTGGATTCCAGCTTGGCCTTCAGCGCTTGAATCTCGGCATCCTTATCCGCTGCGGCCTTCTGTAGCCCGTTGACCAGCTTCGCCTCGGCCAGTTCCGCCGCAGCCAGCTTGTCGCGCTTGGCTTGCTCCAGTTCGTTGGCCAGCGCGTCACGCTCCTTTTGCACTGCACCCAGGGCCTCGGTGACGGCGAGTTTGCGCGCCACCTCCGCTGCATCCAGCCGGGATTTCAGCTCCTGAATTTCGGAGTCTTTGGCGACAGCAGACTTCTGAATTTCGCCAGCCGCTTTGGCCTGCACCAGCTCGACGGCATTGCGCTTGTCTTGCTCGGCCAATTCAAGGCGCTCGTGCAACTGCTGCTCGAATGCGTTGTCGCGAACTTGCTTCAGGATGTCGGCGTAGCCAGCTTCGTCGATTTTGAATGCTTTGCCACAGTGAGGGCATATGATTTCATGTATTTCCATGCGTCCCTTTTCAGCTAGTTGTCGCCTGACCGATCATTTGGTCGAATGAGTTCGTTCCCGTTAGGCCCAATCTTGATTCGTTCCCAAAACATTTCAAAAGTGCCCAAACGCGCTTGGCCCAATACTCAAACTTTCTAACTATCGGAGCCAAGTCTTCTTGACCGCGTCAAAGTCGACAGATTTCCATTCTTTCTTCCATAGCTCGAAGTAGGGGATGTCATTCGACGACGGAGCAGGATCACAGGCCTCAACCTTCACAAGTGATGGCATGACTACTGCTTCGCCAATCAGCAGCGCCTCACCGGCCCCCATTGATGGCAACTTGTCACATAGATTCCCAAGCGTATCAGGAAGAAGCCGGGCGACATAGCTCTGATCATTCGGGTTCGTCAACCGCATCGCAAGGAAATTGCTGCACTGTGAGAATATCGTCTCGGAAATCTCTGAGGGGCGTTGGCTGGACAGTAACAAGGTGACCCCGTACTTCCGCCCCTCCTTTGCAATTCGTTCAATCGAAAGCTTGGAAGCCCTGAATCTTGCCAAATCGCTGTTCGGGACGTACTTATGAGCCTCTTCGTAAACTAGGAGAAGTGGGGCATCGCTATTGATCGGTTCACCGGCATTGCTTCTCAAAACCTTGTAGTAATAGCCATATTCGAAAAGCAGCCTGGAAATGAGTGAAACGGTAATGCTAAGTACTTCAAATGGAACACCGCTTAAATCAATAACCGTGACGTTCGCGTTCTCTTTGCCGTAGCCTATTAGACTTTGAAGTGTCCCTTCAAGGGTTGCGGTTTGTGATGTAATGCCGAAAAGAAAATCTAATCGCTCTTGGGCAACTTTTGACTCGAATCGAGTGAAGAACTTGTCCAGTGTTTTGTCTGCATAGCTGCCATTGGTGATGCTTTCTCTTTTTGTTGGATGAAATTCCAGTCTGCTCGCAAAATACCTGTCAATACGATCCTGTGCGCTTAGCTGCAAACCATCCGTGGAAGTGGTCTTTCCGTCAACAAGTTTATATATAGCATCGTCCCTAACCATGTAGCGAGTTTCATCTTTATAGTTAATTGTTTCATTCTTTATGTTGAACAAGGCATTTAAAACCTCTTGAATGTCGAACTTTAGAGGACTGTCATAGAAGACCGACTTCGCGGTTGGATTGTGTTTCCTTTTGTTCTCTGTCACGAGATTTCGGAAAACGGATGATTGGTTGTAGTTGTCGCGTTCGCCCGTGTCCAACAATATTTCTTCTAGCTCCTCACTGTTCAGCAGCCAATACGGCAGTTGAAGGCTGCCTGCATCTAAGAAATTTGCATCCGGAAAAGCTGTCTTGTACTCCGAGTGAATGTCAAAAATAACCACATGGGAGTTGTTCAATGCATAGTTGCCATCTTTAGCCGCAACTGCTGACTGGATTATTTTAGAAATAGTGTGTGACTTACCGGCTCCCGTTGAGCCTACTACAGCAATGTGCTTATTGAAGAATCGATTCCCGTCTACAGGAACCTGGATCGCAGAATTCGACACCAGTGAGCTGAATACAAATCTTTTAGGCGGTTCAACCGACTCTTCAAAAATCTTCTTGATATCCGCCTCAGTAGCTGGTGAAACACCGGTTGGTGGAATCGTCAACGTATCACCGCCACGGATAAATTTGCCGTCACGGATGATGCCTAGAGGGAGGGCCTCAATGATGTGTCTGCGCTCGTCCTTGTCGGTGACCTCGATACAGAAGTTCTCAATGATCGCGATCAAAGCGCAGTCTTCGCTGTCAGAGATCCGAAGGTACGAGCCGACTTTGATGCTTTTTCCGTCCGAGAATGCTGCAATGTCTTGTACCGATATCTTCACCTTGTCGGGAAAGACTGCGATTACTTCAGCCTTGATTTCATTTAGATTGTTCATTTCAGAATGTTTCCTTAATTAGATACGTGCTGGGAATTTTGATCGCATGGTAGGGAGTGCCCGTCGGTATGAACTTGGCCGCTACCGGGGCGGACTTGAAGAAGTCGAATATCTCGACATACGATCCATCGAGTGCCGTGACCAAAGGCTTAATCTGTTCCAAGTCGGGTATGAACTTAAGCTGAATCAGGTTCTCTTTTGTTGGTGATGCCGCCAGATACGTGGGATGGAAATCGGCTCCTTTGAATGGGTAGCCGTCTTCGAGCTTTATCCCTTGGCGCAATAGGTTGTTTAAAAGCGCTACCAAGTCCTGTGACGGCAGATCGCGCAAGATCACGTATGGGCAGAATCGATCTTTCTGAGGCGTTGACTTGTGCTCTACGTGGGAAAACCGCTTCCCTAGATTTGCCAGTAGCGATGTAATTTTGGAGACATCGAATTCTCCGGTTGTATCTATGACAAAGATCCTTGATGCAGAGGGAACTTTCGTCCCGGCGAACTTGAAGTGCCTGCGTTTGATGGTCTTTGCATAGTGTTCATCGCCAAACTTTTGATGTAGCCACCGACTAAACACTATTTCTTTGCGGTCAATAGTTGTGAGAAATTTTGCCTTTGTGATATTTCGGTCGCTTACGTTCGGCATGACCGCAAGTCCCTGAATCACATTTATGGAATTTGGGTAATAAAAAGCCTCCGCGTCTTCCTGCTGACAGCTAGGTATTTGTTTTTTCAGCAGAGCCATGATCAAAGTCTGCTGATCGTCGTACGAGGGGGCGTTTATATTGATTTCAAGCAGTTTTTGAAAGTGAACGAGCTGTTCGTCTGAAATCTTGAGCCTCTTGTGTTCCTGCTGCTGCGTTTTGACTTTGTCTTTGTCGGTGTCTGTGTAAGTCAAAAAATGCTCTTTTAGAAAGGCCAAGTCGAAATTAGATTTCAGCTTGTCTTGTCCGGACTTGTAGTGCCCATAGAGACGATAGCGCAACTGTTGCTGCTCGAAAAGACCGGCTTTGTGATAGTGCTGAAGCATCTGAATCACAGCCTCCTTTATTTTTGAATGGTTGTATTCAGTACCTTCGTAGTACTTGCACTGCACCAAAACACTCTCACCGCCATCTTCAATATCGATATCTTCTATGCCTTCGATTACTACAGTTGATTTGTTTGAGGTTGCCTGGAGAATTTGCAGTATTGTGTGATCGAACTGGTAGAAATAGCCTTTGATCGTGGCATTTGCCGAGCGGTTTGTCATTGTGTTTATTTCTCCTTTTTCTCTTGAATTCGATGCCACTAATGATTGGGCAATCCTAATGCTTGATTTGTATGGTCTAGAACATCGAGTCAACGCGGACACAAAGCTTGATCGCAAATGACCTTCCCCCCCCACCC
>Ga0209066_10007365_pt1 | contig 10926 bp, 12 predicted proteins | sample All_14_2_FD_187198 | JGI IMG/M metagenome (GOLD analysis project Ga0209066, IMG submission 187198) | Freshwater microbial communities in response to fracking from Pennsylvania, USA - Allegheny Zone_MetaG_DW_15 (SPAdes) (version 2) ... | reverse complement strand
GTGCTTGCGCCAGGTTTCGATGAAAAAACTGCGCACCTGGTCGCGGCTGGGGTTGAACATGGGGGCTCCCGGAGAAATCAGTCGGTCTTGTCGCGGAACAGGCACAGGTCGCGCACGCTGCACTCGCTGCACTTGGGGCTGCGCGCGGTGCACACATAGCGGCCGTGAAGGATTAGCCAGTGGTGGGCGTCGAGCAGGTAGTCCTTGGGCACACGGCGCATCAGCGCTGTCTCGACCTCCACGACGTCTTTGCCGGGCGCCAACCCGGTGCGATTGGACAGGCGGAAAATGTGGGTGTCGACCGCCATCACCGGTTGCCGGAACACGGTGTTCAGCACCACGTTGGCGGTCTTGCGACCGACGCCGGGCAAGGCTTCGAGCGCTTCACGGTTGGCTGGGACTTCGCCGCCATGGCGTTCGAGCAGTAGGCGCGACAGGGCCAGCGTGTTCTTTGCCTTGTTGCGGAACAGGCCGATGGTCTTGATGTGTTCGGCGATGCCTGCTTCACCCAGCGTCACCATCGCCTCGGGCGTCGGCGCATCGGCGAACAGCTTGCGCGTGGCGATGTTGACGCTGCGGTCGGTGGCCTGGGCCGACAGCACGACCGCCACCAGCAACTGGAAGGGCGAGCCGTATTCGAGTTCGGTCTGTGGGTTGGGGTTGGCGTCGTGCAGGCGGCGAAAGAACTCGCGTATCGCTTCGCGCTTCATTGTCGCCATGGTTCAGTTCGCGGCAGCGGGCTCGGCCGGCGGTGCATCCGTGCTGATCGGCGCGGGGGGCGGACGCCGGCGGGCACGGGCGGCCAGCTTGGCATTGATGGCGTTGAATGCCGCAATCAGACAACCCAGTGCGAAGAAGGCGCCCGGCGGCAGGATGGCGATCAGAAAGCCCGGATAGTCATCGCCGAAGACATTGATGGAGGAGGCCCCCGGGATGATCATTTCGATGCCCGACAGCAGCGTGCCGGCGCCAAGCAGTTCGCGGAGACCGCCCAGCAGTGCCAGCACCCACACCAGGCCAATCCCCATCATGACCCCGTCGATGGTCGAGGTGAGGGCGTCATTCTTGGCCGCATAGGCTTCCACGCGTGCCAGCACGATGCAGTTGGTAACGATCAGTGGGATGAAGATGCCGAGCACCAGATAAAGGTCGTGCAGGAAAGCGTTGAAGGCGAGATCGATCACCGTGACCAAGGCGGCAATGATCAGGACGAAGACCGGAATGCGGATCTCGTAGGGGATGAAGTTGCGCAATGCGGACACTGCAAGATTGGACATCGCCATCACCAGGATGGTCGCCAGCCCGAGGCTGACGGCATTCACCATGCTGGTGCTGATGGCCAGGATCGGACACAGGCCGAGCAACTGGGCAAGACCGGTGTTCTGCTTCCACAAACCGTTGTAGGCGATGTCGCGAAATTGCTGTGGAGTCATGGTTGTGCTCCGAAGGTGCTGCCGGCGGGTGCGGCGAATAAGGCATCCTGCCGTTCGACTGTCCAGGCGGTCGCACGTCCGACGCCTTGTACAACCGCGCGAGCACTGATGGTGGCGCCGGTGCGGTAGCCGAAGGTGCCGCCGTCCTTACGCACCGTCCATTCGGCCGTATTCACGTCTTTCCAGCTCGCGACAGCGAATTGCCCGATCCAGGGCATGTCCTTGCGGCGGTCCTTCTTCGGGTCGATGTAGTCGCCCAGGCCCGGGGTTTCCTTGTGTGCAGTGACGCGTACGCCCGATAGCATTCCGTTGGTACCGATGGCAACCACCATCGCAATTCGGCCTGCATAGCCGTCGGTGGCTGCGGTTTCGACGATCAGGGCGACGGGCTCGTTGCCCTTGCGTGCGCGCCAGATGCGACCACCGTCATCGAGACCGAGTGCTGGCGTCGGGCCGATGCGCACGACGTCGTCGAGCAAGGCATTGTCGTAACTGCCCGGCGGAAGCACTTCGTCGATGAGGCGCATCTGCGCATCCTGCATCGACGCCTCAATCGCCGGTCGGGTGTAGGTATAGGTCGAGGCCATCACCGCGGTGAAGACCACGGTGAAGACCAGCATGATGGCGGCCGTGCGCAGCGAGGTGCGCGTGGCGCTGTAGCGTGCGCTCATCGCGAGGCACCTCCATCTCCTCGGTGCGGCGTGCTTCGGTGGCCGAAAACGCGTGGCTGCGTCTTCATGTCGATCAGCGGCACACAGATATTCATCAACAGCACGCCGAAGGCAATACCCTCGGGATAGGCGCCGAAGCTGCGGATCAGCCAGGCGATCAAGGCGATACCGCCGGCGAAGATGAGCTTGCCACGCGGCGTCGTTGCCCCCGATACCGGGTCCGTGACGATGAAAAATGCCGCAAGCATGGCGCCGCCGCTGGCGAGATGGAACAAGGGGGAGGCGAAGTGGCTGGGGTCGAACAGCCAGAACAGGCCTGAAACCAGCGTCAAGGTGCCGATGAAGGCGGCCGGCATGTGCCAGGTTATCGTACGGGTCAGCAACAGCAGCGCGCCGCCGGCAATGTAGCCCAGCGAAATCCATTCCCAGCCGCGTCCTCCCAGAAAACCGAAGGCCGAACCTTGCATCACGGCATCGACGCTGGCGGTGCCGCCGCGCAATCCAGTACGCAGTGCGTCCAGCGCGGTGGCGCCGGTCATGCCGTCGATGTCCCGTGCTCCCCCAAGGATCAAGCCGAGCTGGGTGTCGAAACTCAGGCCTCCGGCGGGCGGCCACTGCGACATCAGCGCCGGATAGGCGACGATCATCGTGCAGTAGGCCACCATGGCCGGATTGAAGGGGTTCTGGCCGAGACCGCCATACAGATGCTTGGCGATCACGATTGCAACCAGCACGGCCATGACCGTCAGCCACCATGGCACGATGGGCGGGAAGCACAACGCGACCAGCCAAGCGGTGACGACCGCCGACAGGTCGGTGACGGCAACGCCGACCAGGCGTTTCCGCAGCCTGAGCATCAGCGCTTCCGCGGCGATGGCGGTGAAGGTGGCAATAGTGAGATTGACGAGGATGCCGGCGCCGACCTTGGACGCGTAGGCCATGACGCCCGGCACCAGTGCCAGCAGCACCAAGCCCATTACGCGCTGGACGCTGGCCGGTTTACGAATGTAGGGGGAGTGGATCATGGGTTCAGGGGCGGGGGGCGTCTTCGGTGTTGCGAGGTTGGACGGCAGCCTTTTGCGCTTGAGCGCGGGCCAGTGCAGCGGCGATCAGGGCCTTCTTCGGGTCCTCTGGCGCTGTGGCCGGTGCTTCGGCTGCAGGCGCGGCCGTGTTATCACCTTCGCTGGCGAGCTTTGCCCGTGTCTCGGCCGCCTTGGCGGCGAGCTTGGCCGCCTTTTCTTCCTTCTCACGCTCCTGGCGGTAGTTCCGGAACTCGAAGCGTTCGCGCGCCTGGTCGGCAGCGCCCTTGTCGCGCTCGCGAGCCCAGATCTCACTCTTTGCAAAACGGTAGTAATCCACCAGCGGAATGTGGGCCGGACAGACGTAGGCGCAACAACCGCATTCGATGCAGTCGAACAGGTGGTATTCCTGCGCCTTGCCAAAATTCTTGGCGCGGCTGAACCAGTACAACTCGAAGGGTTGCAGTTCGGCCGGACAGGCACGTGCGCATTCACCGCAGCGGATACAGGGTTGTTCGATCGGAGGTGGAGGCAGCAGCGTGGGCGAGGCGGAAATGATGCAATTGCTGCCCTTGACGACCGGTACGTCGAGGCGCGGCAGCGCAAATCCCATCATCGGACCGCCCATCAGGGTGCGATTGGTATCCGGCTTCGGCTCGGCCAAGGGTAGCAACTCATCGATCGGGGTGCCGATCAGCACTTCCCAGTTGCCCGGATGAGCGACGTTGCCTGTCAGTGTGACGATGCGACTCACGACCGGCTCGCCATGCGCGATTGCGCGATAGACCGCATGCGCGGTACCCACGTTGAAGCACTGGACGCCGTAGTCCGCGCCGAGCTTGCCGTACGGAATCTCGATGCCGGTCAGCACACGGATGAGCTGTTTTTCGCCACCGGCCGGATAGAGCGCCGGGATGGGCTGGATGCGCACGGTGTCGCCCGCACGCTGGGCAGCCGCACGCATGGCCTCGATGGCCTCGGGTTTGTTGTCCTCGATGCCGATGACGAGTTCGCGTGCGCCGATGAGACGGAACAGGATGCGGGCGCCAGCGAGGATAGCGTCGGCACGTTCGCGCATCAGGCGGTCGTCACAGGTGATCCAGGGTTCGCATTCGGCGCCGTTGAGGATCAGCGTCTCGACGCCGCTACCCTTGCCGAGTTTTACATGACTGGGGAAAGTCGCGCCGCCGAGGCCGACCAGGCCGCAGTCGCGGAGCCAGGCCAGCGTGGCGTCGCGGCCGGCGGCATCGGCGTCGAAGGGGGCGTGCTCGATCCAGCGGTCCCCACCGTCGGGCTCGATGACCACACAGCGTGTTTCCAGCCCCGAGGCGTGCGCCATGGTGTAGCGGTCGAAATCGATCACCGTGCCCGATGTCGGCGCATGTACGGCGGTGCCGAGAAAGCCCTCAGGTTCACCGATTCGCTGCCCCTTCAGGACCTTTTCACCCACTTCGACGATGCAGCGTGCCGTAGCGCGGGTGCTTTGACGCAAGGGTACGATGAGCCGGGAGGGCAGTGGTGCGCATCGGATGGCGGCACCGGCCGATTCGTGCTTGTGTGCGTCGGGCTTGATGCCGCCGTGGAACTTGAACAGGCGCGTGATCATGCGGCTTTCCTGATTTCGACGACGGGGTATTTCCATTTCCATGTCTGGACGGTCTCGGCAACGGGCACCATCGTGATGCAGTCGACCGGGCAGGGTGCAATGCAGAGTTCGCAACCGGTGCATAGCGTCTCTGCCACGGTGTGCATCTGCTTGGCTGCGCCGACGATGGCATCGACCGGGCAAGCCTGGATGCACAGCGTGCAGCCGATGCAGGTTTGTTCGTCGATGACGGCGACCGACTTGGGTTTCTCGACGCCGTGCTCTTCGGACAGCGGCTTGAACTCACGCCCCAGCAAATCGGACAGCTTCCGGATGCCTTCCTCTCCACCTGGTGGGCACTGGTTTATTTCGGCTTCGCCGGTGGCGATGGCTTCGGCATAGGGCTTGCAGCCGGGGTAGCCGCACTGGCCGCATTGCGTTTGCGGCAGGATGGCATCGATTTTTTCGACCAGCGGGTCGCCTTCCACCTTGAAACGGATGGCTGCGTAGCCCAGTGCCGCGCCGAGCACGAGGGCGATGCCGGTCATGACGAATAGGGCGGTCAACATTGCGTGTTTTCTTGTTTGTTTCGGGCGGAAGCCGCGCGGGTGCGGGCTTAGTGAAAGCGGTCGAGGCCAGCGAAGCCCATGAAGGCCAAGCTCATCAGCCCCGCGGTGATCATGGCGATGGCTGTACCCTTGAACGGCGCCGGAACATCGGCCCCTTCGAGTCGCTCGCGGATTCCCGCGAAGAGCACCAGCGCCAGCGTAAACCCCACTGACGAGCCCAGGCCGAACAGCAGCGACTCGAGCAGGTTGTGCTTCATGCCGACGTTGAGCAGCGGAACCCCCAGCACTGCGCAGTTGGTGGTGATCAGCGGCAGATAGATACCCAGCACCTGGTGTAGCAGGGGGCTGGTTTTCTGGATGACGAGTTCGGTGAGCTGCACGATGGCAGCGATCACGACGATGAAGGACAGCGTGCGCAGATAGCCGAGATCGAAGGGTTGCAGCAAGTAATGATCGATCAGGTAGCTCGACCCGGAGCCCAGTGTGAGCACGAAGGTGGTCGCTGCCCCCATGCCAATCGCGGTCTCGAGCTTCTTCGACACGCCCATGAAGGGGCACAGGCCCAGGATGCGGACGAAGACGACGTTGTTCACCAAGACGGCGCTGATGACGACGAAGAGGTAGCTGCTCATGATCCGCCGGGCGGGGAATAATCGGGCGATTATCGCCCGCGCTGCGGGGGTACTCAACCCTGACGCGCTTATAGGCTTATGCCTTTCGTGTCTGAGCCCCGCTTGAGGAAGTCAGATGACGGGTAGTGGAGGTGGCAGGCTTGCGCTGTGAAACGGCCATTGGCCACGACGGCGGTCGTCAAAAAAGTAGCGCAAGGTCATGCTGATGGTGCGGAATGCGATCTGGTCCCAGGGGATGTCTTCTTCGCGAAACAGCGCAACCTCCAATGACTCTTCGCCCGGGCGGAAATCCAGATCGAGCAGGCGTGCGCGATAGATCAGGTGCACCTGGCTGATGTGCGGCACGTCGATGAGGGTGTAGAGGTCGCCCACTTCGATCCGGGCGCAGGCCTCTTCGGCGGTTTCCCGGGCCGCGGCCTCGGCAGTGGTTTCCTCGTTTTCCATGAAACCGGCTGGTAGTGTCCAGAAACCATGGCGCGGCTCGATCGCGCGCCGGCAAAGAAGGATGCGGTCTTCCCACTCGGCAAGCGCTCCGACCACGAGTTTGGGGTTTTGATAATGGATCGTGCCGCACTGCGGGCAAACATGGCGCGGATGGCTATCGCCTGCCGGGATCCGGAATTCGACAGGTGCGCCGCAGCTCGAGCAGAAATTCATGAGGCTCATCGAGGTGAATGGGTGGCTGGATTCTAGCGCGCTTTTTGTTCTGCCTCGGCTCAGGCTTGTACTGCCCGCAGCGCCGCTCCGTGGAGAACTTCATTGCTCGGCTGACAGTGTCGAATGGACACGTTAAAGTCCTTCAAATGGCGTTAAAAACAACGATTGAACCGCACCCGAGGATTTCATGCCGCAGCCGATCGACATGCAGCGTTTCGAGCAACTCAAGGCGGCGGGGGATTTGCCGTCGCCACGCGGCGTTGCGATCGCGATCATTCGGCTGACGCAGTCTGCGGATGTGTCAATGGCCGAGTTGGCGCGCGTGATCAAGGCAGATCCCGCATTCGTCGGACGTCTGGTCAAGGCGGCAAATGGTTTGGTTGCCGAAAACAGGCGTGCCGTCGTGTCGGTTCAAGAGGCGTTGATGGTGTTGGGCTTGCCCGCGGTGCGTACGATGGCGTTGGGGTTTTCCTTGCTGTCGAACTACCGCAAAGGCGTGTGCGAAGCGTTTGATTATTCACGCTTCTGGTCAGCCTCCCTGTTGATGGCGCTGTCGATGCAAGTGCTTGCGCAGCGGGTGCGTGTCGTCGCGGCAGATGAAGCCTTCAGTCTCGGTTTACTGGCACGTGTCGGTGAGCTGGCTTTGGCAACGCTGTATCCCGCCGAGTTCGCGCGCTTGCTGCGTGACATTGCGGTGGCGCCATCGATGCGTCAGCTCGATCTCGAGCACGCTGCCTTTGCGATGACGCATTGCGAGCTGGGTGCCGCGATGTTGTCCGATTGGGGGGTGCCGCTGCCCTTGGTCAATCCGGTGCGTTTCTATGAAATACCGGGGCAGGCAGATTTTGCCGAGGGCTCACGCGAGGCGGGCCTGATGCAATGCCTGGTGTTGTCGCGTGCGATCGCCCAATTGTGTCTGGCGCCGGAGTCGGAGCATGCCCGATTGATGGCGCCGATGCTAAGGTTGTCGAGCCGGCTCGGTGTACCGCGCAGTGACTTCGCGATCTTGTGCGAGCGCATTGGCCGAGACTGGGGAGAATGGGGCAAATTGTTGCAGTTGGGCACTGAGCGAGTGCCGTCGTTTTCGGCGCTTTGTGCGCAGCACGATGAAACCGCGCAGCCCCAGACCATTGCCGTCCGTGTTTCAGCGTCGGAGGCACAAGCGCGGCTTCCAATGCCACAGGACGAGGATGGCGCGCAAGAGGATGAGTTGATGCGGGTCCTCGTTGCCGGTGCGAGCGCAGATGAGCGATCGTGTATTCGGGTGACGCTTGAAGCGAACGAATTTCGGGTGACCGAGGAGGCAGATTGCAGTCTGGCGATCGAGCGCGTGGTCGATGTGCAGCCGCAGCTGATGATCATCGATTGGGTGGGCGAGCGCTGCGGTGACGATCTGATTCGAGCCTTGCGTAGCACCCGTTTCGGCCGATCCTTGCATTTGCTGGTTCTGCTCGATGCTGCGGATGATGCTGTGCTCGAGGCGGCCGCAGCCGCGGGTGCCGACGATTACCTGCTGCGCCCGATCCGGCCGAGTGCGCTTGCTTTGCGTCTACGGGCCGCGCGTCGAACGGTATCCCTGCAGCGCGAAGTCGAGCGCGAACGTGAGGAACTCAGGCGTTTTGCCGCCGAACTTGCAATTTCCAATCGTCGTCTGCAAGAAGCCGCAATGACCGATGCCCTGACCGGAATTCCGAATCGCCGTTACGCGATCGATCGAATTCAAATGGAATGGGTGGCGTGCGCTCGGCACAATCGGCCCTTGTCCGCGATGATCGTGGATCTGGATAATTTCAAGGAAATCAATGATGCCCATGGGCACGACGTGGGTGACATGGCCTTGCGTCAGATGGCAGATGCCTTGCGCGGAGCCCTGCGTGCGCAGGATGTCATCTGCCGGACGGGCGGAGACGAGTTTCTGGTGATCTGCCCGGATTCAGACCTGCGCGCGGCGATGGTCTGCGCAGAAAGACTGCGAGCCGCTGCCGAGGGGTTGGTGATTGAAACGGGGGGGCCGCAGCTGAATCTTTCTGTCAGTATTGGTGTGGCGATGCGGGTGGCTGCGATGTCGAATGTGGATGCCCTGATCAAGCTCGCTGACCGTGGCGCGTTTCTCGCCAAGCGCCGAGGCCGTAACTGTGTCGTGGCTTCTCAGGTGCGCGCCGCCGTGTCCTGAAGCAGAAGTTGTTGTTTTAGGGCAACGTTCGCGAGGTCATCGAACGGGTGTGGCGTGACTTTGTAACTTGCTGCTACTAAGAAATTACTTTAAGTTCCAGCCTGAACATCCCTGAAAGGGATTGGAAATTATGGATCGACCCGACTTCCAGGCCGAAATACGTGAGCTGAACCTCGCCTACCTCATGCTTGCGCAGCAGATGTTGCGCAACGATCGGGCGACGGCAATGTTCCGGCTCGGCATCGGTGAGGAGTTGGCTGATCTGATCCAGACGATGAGTGCGGCCAAGCTTGTGAGAATGGCCAGTAGCCAGATGTTGGTGCCTTGTTTCCGTTTCGATGATGCCCAACTCGCACGTTTGATGGCAGGTGAGGGACGCGATTCGGTCAGTTCCGGATTGCATGCGGCGATCATCGCGGCCGGCAAAGCGGCTGAGGGTACGGCCTGAGGAGCATAAAAATGAAGAACAAAAGCGTCGTTGAAGAAGCAGACGATATCCGTCGTGCGGTCGAGATGGTGCAACTTGGCGCGCGCATGCAGATGCTAGAGGTCGAGACCAAGCTGAGTCGCGAAAAGCTGCTGCGGATCTACAAGGAAGTGCGGGGTGTTTCTCCGCCCAAGGGCATGCTGCCCTTTTCGACCGACTGGTTCATGACCTGGCAGCCAAACGTCCATTCTTCGCTCTTCATGGGGCTTCATCGCTTCTATGTCGAACGTGCAGGGGTCAATGGACTGGATGCGATCATCAAGGCCTATCATCTCTACCTCGATCACATCGAATCGAGTGGCGTGGAGCCGGCGTTGAGTCTCACCCGTGCGTGGACCCTGGTGCGTTTTTTCGATGCTGATTTGTTGCAGATGGCCGCGTGCACGACGTGCGGCGGACAGTTCGTTGCGCACGCTCATGACCCGGTGCATCAATACGTGTGCGGTCTGTGCAATATGCCGTCACGGGCTGGCAAATCGCGTACGACCAAGGCAGGCGTCACGAAGCCGAAGGCCGTCGCCAAGCGTAAGCCCGTCGCCGTCACGGCCTGATTTTCCTCCGGTTGCCCGGTCTATCCGGGTGATCGCTGCTTGCCAGGGGTTGCCCGCATGTCGGGGCAGCCCCTTGTTATTGATGCATCCGCAAAATCGATCACATCCGATTCAAGTTTTTCGGGGGTGAGACGATAAAAATCACGCGCATATATTGAGTTGCGGGTAGGCTTTTTCGAAGCATCTTCATCCTGGAGTGACCAGTGTTTCTGATCATTGGCTACGTCATCATCCTGGCAGCTTCGCTCGGCACCTATGCTGTTCACGGCAGTCTCGCCGCGCTGTGGGTGCCGATGGAATATATCGCCATCATAGGATTGATGATCGGCGGTTTCGTTGCCGGTAATGGGCAAAAGGCAATCAAGGCAACGATTGGCGCGCTGCCGACGGTTTTCAAAGGCTCGATGTACAACAAGGCGATGTACATCGACCTGTTGTCTTTGCTCTACGAGATCCTTGCCAAGGTTCGCAAGGAAGGTCTGATGTCGATCGAAGGCGATATCGAGAACCCCGAATCGAGTCCGATCTTTGGAAAATACCCGAGCGTTACGGCTGATCATCATGCGGTTGAGTTCATGACCGACTACCTGCGGATGATGGTGGGTGGAAACTTGAACGCTTTCGAGATCGAGAATCTCATGGATATGGAGATCGAAACCCACCATGTCGAAGCGCACCAGGCGCCCCATATTGTCTCGAAGGTCGCTGATGCGGTTCCGGCCTTCGGTATCGTGGTTGCGGTGATGGGGGTGGTTAACGTCATGGGCTCGGTGGGGCAGCCGCCGGCTGTACTGGGCAAGATGATCGGTGGTGCGCTCGTCGGTACGTTCCTGGGTATTCTTGTGTCGTATGGCTTCGTGGCGCCGATTGCCGGGCAGCTCGAGCAAAAGGTTGAAGAAAGCGGGAAGATTTATCAGGTCATGAAGGTTGTTCTGCTTGCCAGCATGAATGGCTATGCGCCACAGGTTGCGGTCGAGTTCGGACGAAAGGTCCTTTACTCGACGGATCGCCCGGGCTTCCTCGAGCTCGAGCAGGAAATCAAGAACCGCAAGGGCTGATGATGAGCGTGCCCGTTATCGGTCGGATTGAAGGGGGCGTGGCGTGAGCGACGATACCCAGCAACCCATCGTCGTCAAGCGCATCAAGAAA
>Ga0209066_10007364_pt1 | contig 10926 bp, 11 predicted proteins | sample All_14_2_FD_187198 | JGI IMG/M metagenome (GOLD analysis project Ga0209066, IMG submission 187198) | Freshwater microbial communities in response to fracking from Pennsylvania, USA - Allegheny Zone_MetaG_DW_15 (SPAdes) (version 2) ... | reverse complement strand
GTTGGGGCGTGATCCCCATGGGGGCGGGGGTGCGCCACTTTGTGGACGAACTGGGGCGCCTGAACCAGGACGTGGCCCGGCGTTGTGACGAGCTGACCTTGATGGTGGCCGGTCAGGCCTGGAGCCGGCCGGTGGAGGTGTCCCCATGAGGTGGCTGCTCCTGGTCCTGTGCGGCTTGTGGTGCGGCGGTGTGCATTTGCACGCCGGGGCGGCTGCGCCCATCCGAGTGGTCGATGACCGCGGGGCGGTGGTGCAACTGGCCGCACCGGCCCGACGCATCGTGTCCTTGCTGCCCTCCTTGACGGAGATGGTGTGTGACCTGGGCGCATGTGAGCGCGTGGTGGCCACGGACCGCTGGTCCAACTGGCCCGCCCGCATTCAGGGTCTTCCCAAGGTGGGCGGTCTGGATGATCCTCAGGTCGAGGCCATGGTGGCGCAGCGACCGGACCTGGTGCTGGTCTCGCCGGCGTCGCGTCTGGCGCAGCGCCTGCGAGGCCTGGGTTTGACGGTGGCCGAACTGGACGCTCAGGACCTGCGGCAGGTGCGTCACGCCATGGGCGTGGTGGCAACCTTGCTGGGTGTGCCCGAGCGTGCCGAGCTGCGCTGGCGGGCCTTGATGACCGAGATTGACGCGGCCGCGGCTGCTGTGCCCACCGCCAGTCAAGGCCAAACGGTCTATTTTGAAGTGAGCAGCACGCCTTATGCCGCCGGGGAGGCGTCATTCATCGGTCAGTTGTTGTCCCGGCTGGGCGCGCGCCATGTGGTGTCGGCCAGCCTGGGGCCTTTTCCCAAACTGAACCCGGAATTTGTGGTGCGTGCCGATCCTGCCTTGATCATGGTCTCTGCCAAGGAGGTCGACGGATTGGTCCGTCGGCCGGGGTGGCGTCAGATGCGGGCGATTCAACAAGGTCGGGTGTGTCCGCTGGATGCCGCACAACTGGATGTGCTGTCGCGTCCCGGACCCCGATTGGGACAGGGCGCTCGCGTGCTGGCTCGTTGTCTGGCCGGGTCGGGGCGTATGCGATGAGGCGGCTGAAGGCGCTGAAGGTCAGTCATGGCACCTGGATCACCCTGGTGGCCTTGTTGTTGTGCCTGGGCGCGCTGGGCCTGGGGGCCGGCAGCATGGGCTGGCAAGCGCCCTGGGCCGCCTGGACCGATGGCGCGCAGGCCGGGGATGTGGCCATCGTCTGGCAGATCCGCGCGCCTCGGACTTTGGGGGCGGCCCTGGTGGGCGCCCTGCTGGGGCTGGCCGGTGCGCTGGCACAGGGCTTGTTTCGCAACCCCCTGGCCGAGCCTTACCTGTTGGGCAGTTCCGCCGGTGCGGGACTGTGCATGGCCTTGATGCTGACCATTGGTCTGCCCTGGGCGATGGCCGAGGGTTGGTGGGCCCGCATGGGGCTGACCGGCGCCGCCTTTGTGGGCGCGCTCGGAGGGGTCAGCCTGACCCTGGTGCTGGCGCGTGGCGCGACACACACCTTGCGCCTCTTGCTGGCCGGGGTGGTGGTGGGCGTGGTGCTGGGCGCGCTGACGCAATTGATGATGGTCTGGTCCGGCGAGGCCTGGCGTGTGATGCAGGCGTTCATGCTGGGCAACACGGCGCTGTTGGGCTGGGATGCTTGCGCGGTGCTGGCGCTGGCCTTGCTGGTGTGCCTGCCCGCCGCCCTGGTGCTGGCCCGTGTGCTGGACGCCTTGAGCCTGGGCGAAGACACGGCCAGGACCCTGGGCGTGCCGCTGGGACGCACCCGCGTGGCCCTGGTGGCGGTGATGGCGCTGGCCACGGCCGCCGCCGTGGCCCAGGCCGGTCTGGTGGCCTTTGTGGGCCTGGCGGCGCCCCACCTGGTGCGCCCCTGGTCGGGGGCTCGACACGGTCGTTTGTTGCTGGGCGCGACCCTGATGGGCGCTGTGCTGCTGACCGGGGCCGATGTGTTGTCCCGGTGTTTGCTGGCGCCGCAGGAGTTGCCCGTGGGGGTGCTCACGGCGGTGGTGGGCGGCGTTTACCTGTTGTTGGTGTTGTACCGGAGGCCGACATGAGTGTCGACATGGCGGCTGCCTTGCCACCGGGCGCGTTGCTGTCCGCCCAAAGGCTGTCGGCTCAACGTGGTGACCGACCTGTCCTGAGCGACGTGAGCCTGTCCGCCACGGCTGGACAATGGCTGGCCGTGGTCGGCCCCAATGGGGCTGGCAAATCCACGCTCCTGCGATGCCTGGCGGGCCTGCTGCCCCCGGTCTCAGGCGGTGTGGCCTGGTCGAACGAGGTGGCCTCCCCGCGCCTTTCCTGGCTGGGTCAGGAGACCGAGGGCGGCGAAGCCCTTTCTGTGCGAGACACGGTGGCGCTGGGGCGGCTGCCTCACCAGGGCTGGCTGGGCTGGCCCGGCGAAAGCCTGGCCGATCGCAACGCCATCGAGCAGGCCCTGGCCGACACGGACATGGACTGGGCTGCCGACCGATCCATGCAGACCCTCTCGGGTGGTGAGCGGCAGCGTGTGCGCCTGGCCCGAGCCTTGGCGGTGCAGGCGCCCGTGTTGCTGCTGGATGAGCCGGTGGCTCACCTCGATGCCCCTCATCAAAGCCTGGTCGCTCAGGTGCTGCAGCGCGAGGCCTCGCGCGGCCGGTGCATCATCAGCGTCTTGCACGAACTGCCTTTGGCCTTGGTGGCCGATCGTGTCGCCGTGATGCAATCCGGCCGGCTGGTGGCGCAGGGCGCACGAGACGACGCCTCGCTGCACCGAGCCATCGAGCAGGTCTTTGACCAGGCGGTGCGCATTGCCCTTGTCCAGGGGCAGTGGGCGGTGCTGCCGCAACTTTGATTCATTCTTTTTTCGACCGCCTCAAACGCCCATCATGGACCTCCAGAACCCACCCACCGAAGCGCCCCAACAGCAGGAGCGCGCCGAGCGCCGAGGCCTGCTCATCGTCAACACCGGCGACGGCAAGGGCAAGAGCACGGCCGCTTTTGGCCTGGCCTTGCGCGCGCATGGTCGCGGCAAGGCGGTCAAGATCTACCAGTTCATGAAGGTGCCGTCGGCCCGCTTTGGCGAACACCGCGCCTTGGAGATGTTGGGCATCCCCATCGAAGGCCTGGGCGATGGTTTCAGCTGGAAGAGCAAGGACCTGGAGCGATCGGCCCAGCTGGCTCGCGAAGGCTGGGCCCGCGCGGCGCAGGCCATCCAGAGCGGCGATTATTTCCTGGTGGTGCTGGACGAGATGACCTACCCGCTGATCTATGGCTGGGTGCCACTGGCCGAGGTGATTCAGGTCCTGAGCGATCGTCCTCGCGATGTGCATGTGGTCATCACGGGGCGCGATTGCCCGCCCGAAATCGTGGCCCTGGCCGACACGGTCAGCGAAGTGCGCAAGGTCAAGCACGCTTATGAGGCGGGCATTCCGGCTCAGCGTGGCATTGAGGACTGACACCATGCATGCACCTGCATCCGCACCTGCAACCCTGCCCCAACGCCTGCAACACCTGATCGACCACAAGACCAAACCCGTGGGGTCACTGGGGCGGCTGGAGTCCCTGGCCTTGCAACTGGGCCTGATCCAGGGGCGTGAGCAGGTCGAACTGGTGCAGCCACAGATGGTGGTGTTTGCGGGCGACCATGGCCCGGCCGCGCGCGGCGTGTCGGCCTTCCCCAGCGATGTGACCTGGCAGATGGTGGAGAACTTCCTTGCCGGTGGTGCGGCCGTGAGTGTGCTGGCCCGCCAGCACGGTCTGGCCTTGACCGTGGTGGATGCGGGCGTGGCCAAGGACATCGCACCCCGTGACGGCTTGCAGATCCGCAAGATCGCTCCTGGCACCGCCGATGCCTCGCAAGGCCCGGCCATGACGATGGCGCAGTGCCAGGCGGCCTTGAGTGCGGGTGCCGAAGTGGTGCGCAGCCTGCCAGGCAATGCCGTGCTGCTGGGCGAGATGGGCATTGGCAACACGTCCAGCGCGGCCCTGATCATGAGTCGCCTGCTGGACCTGCCTTTGAGCCAGTGCGTGGGACGAGGCACGGGCCTGGACGACGAAGGCCTGCAGCGCAAGCTGGCCGTGCTGATGCAGGCCCTGGAGGCCAACGTCGGCGCCAGCGAGCCCCTGGCCGTGCTTGCGGCGTTCGGTGGTTTCGAGGTGGCCATGCTGTGTGGCGCTGTGCTGGAGGCGGCCACGCAGAACCGGGTGATCGTGGTGGATGGCTTCATCGTCACCAGTGCGGTGCTGGTGGCTCAAGCTTTGCAACCCGGGGTGCTGGATCGATGCGTGTTTTCGCACCAGTCGGACGAGAGCGGGCATGCCAGGCTGTTGAGCCACCTGGGCGCACAGCCTTTGCTGCACCTGGGTTTGCGCCTGGGCGAGGGTTCGGGTGCGGCGTTGGCCTGGCCGCTGATCGTCTCGGCCGCTCGCATCCTGACGGAGATGGCCAGCTTCGAGTCGGCCGGTGTGAGCGGGCAGGAGCGCTGACATGGTCGTGCAGGAAATCAGGCTGTTCTTGATCGCCCTGCAGTTCTTCACCCGCGTGCCGGTTCCGGCCTGGGTGGGGTATGACCCCGAGTGGCTGCAGCGCTGCGCCCGCTACTACCCCCTGGTGGGCGCGCTGGTGGGGTTGTGGGGCGCGGGGGTGATGATGGCGGCCAGCCTGTGGTGGCCGCCTCTGGTGGCCGTGGTCCTGGGCATGGCTGCGACCGTCTGGATGACTGGCGGTTTTCACGAAGACGGCTGGGCCGACACCTGTGACGGCCTGGGCGGCCATGTCAGTCGCGAGCGCGCCCTGGTCATCATGAAGGATTCGCGCCTGGGTGCGTATGGCGGCATGGGCCTGGTGCTCATGCTGATGCTCAAGGCCTCCGTGCTCACGGCCCTGTTGTCACCGCTGTACCAGGAACTGGCGGCCGCTCCTGAGAGCGGCATCCATCAGGTGCTGCTGGGATGGACCGCGCTGGGGCTGGTGTGGGGCCACACCCTGTCGCGCCTGGCGCCGGTGGCGTTGATTCGCTTGTTGCCTTATGCGGGCGACCCTGAGCACGCCAAGGCCAAGCCCTTGGCCACGCAAGTCAGCAGCCCGCAGTTGCTGGCCGCCGTGCTGGTGACCGGTGCGGTGGTGTTGGGCCTGTGGGCCGTGCTGGACCACCTGGGTTGGCCCTGGCGGACCTGGACTCGTGCGATGGTCTGGTCAAGCGTGGCGGCCGCCGTGGTGACCCTGTGGATGCGACGTTGGCTCAAACGCCGCCTGGGCGGCTACACTGGCGACACCCTGGGTGCGAGCCAGCAACTCACCGAGGTGGCCATCCTGCTGGCCTGGCTGGCCGTGGTCCACCCGGTGTCGTGGGTGAGGTGGTGACGGTCCACGCCTTTCGCCATCCCAGGCCTCAGGGCCATGAGGGACGGTGCATCGGCCAGACCGACTTGCCGGTGGACCCGCGCAAGGTGCGTCGCCTGGCCCGTCGCATTCGCCGCTTGGCGCACCAACGGGGCTGGCCCACGGTGGTGTGCACTTCGCCGTTGCGGCGCTGCCACCGTGTTGGGCGCGAACTGCGCCGGTGGGGCTGGCGTCATCGGGTGGACCCAGCCTTGATGGAGATGGACTTTGGCCGGTGGGAGGGCTTGCCCTGGACACTCATCCCCAGAGACGAAGTCGATGCCTGGTGCGAACACTTTGCCGACCACGCCCCTGGTGCGGGCGAGAGCCTGCGGCAGTTCATGATCCGGGTCCATGCGTGGCACGCGCCCAAGTCTTCGCCCGTCGTGCCCGACATCGTGGTGGTCGTGGCCCACGCCGGCTGGATGCTGGCGCGTCGCTGGACCGAGGTGCATGGCCTTGACGCCCCTCCAACCCGGGCAGCCGACTGGCCGTACCCACCCGCCTATGGCGAGGGTTGGTCCTTCGGGCAGGCCAACCTCAAGGCTGGCGCCGACGCCTGCGCGTGACGCCACCGAGTTTGAGGTACGTCCGCGCGACCCATGAAAACGCCGACCTCACGGGGCGCGTCCACCAGCGGGGTTGCAACACCTCGCTGCAAGAGATCTCCAGGCTGTCGGCAAAATCCTGTTGCAGCGATTGAGACACCGTCTGCGCAAAGCCCCGATCCTTGACGATCAGGTTGGCCTCCAGGTTCATCTGCAGCGACAGCGGGTCCAGGTTGGACGACCCGATGCTGGTCCATTCGTCATCGACACAGATGACCTTGGCGTGCAGCAGTGCAGGCTGGTACTCAAAGATGCGCACGCCATGGGCCTGCAGCTCGGCGTACAACACGCGGGCGGCCAGTGCTGCCAGGGCGTAGTCAGGCTTGCCTTGCAGCAGCAGGCGCACCTTGACGCCCCGGCTGGCCGCATGGGTCAAGGCCCGCCGCATGACGCGTCCTGGGTAGAAGTAAGGACACACCAGGTCGATGCGGTATCGGGCCTGCTGCAAGGCCTGCAGGGTGGCGCGTTCGATGGTGCGGCGCTGACGGATGTTGTCACGCATCACAAAGGCCGCGCGCATGGCGGTGGGGGCTTGTGCCCAGGTGGCCAGTTGCTGCTGTTCCTGCACCGGCAGCTTCAGCCGAGCCTGTTGCCACAGTGTTCGCAGCCGATTCAGGCGACCAGGCTCCTTGGCCAGGTCGGTCAAGTCGTCGCGCCAGTCGCGCCCCAGCGTGGCGCGCGTCCACATGGCACGGATGGTGTGCAGCACGGGCAACAACGCCGGGCCATGGAACTGCACGGCATAGTCCAGCCGCGGGTGCGTGCTCCAGCCATGGCTCAGGTCGTGGTGGTCGTCGATCAGGTTGATGCCGCCAACAAAGGCATGGAGGTCGTCGACGGTGCAAAGCTTGAGGTGCATGCGCCGCCAATCGCGGGTGTCCAGCAGCAGGCTCAGCCAGCCACGGACGGGTCGGTAGATCACCAGCTCGACCCCATCGCTGATCAGCTCGCGCCAGGTCTCAGCAGGCGCATCGCGTGAGCCCACGCCATCGATCACCACGCGCACGGTCACGCCGCGCTGAGCAGCCCGGCTCAAGGCCTTGAGCACGGTTTCGGGCAGGCCGAGCGGGCTGACCATGTAGTTGGCCAGCCAGATGCTGTGCCTGGCCTCGTCCATGGCCTTGACCATGGCCGGGAACATCTGTTGTCCCCCTTTGAGCAGCGTGACCTGGTGGCCCCCGGCAAACACCGGTTTGCGCTGGGCGTACCAGGCCAGGCTCAGGGCTTGTTGCGGGTCGTCGTCAAAGGGCATCGCCCAGCTCGAATTCAGCCACCAGCGGCAAGTGATCGGACATGCGGGCCCAGGCCGTGCCGCGTGGCACCATGATGTTCTGACACTTCAGGCCCCGGGTGTAGACCCGGTCCAGGGCCAGCACCGGTACCCGAGACGGGAAGGTCGGTACCCGGGCCAACTGGGCCGTGCGAGCGCGGGTCAGGCCTGCAGGGATCAGGATCGGGTCCAGCCCCTCGTTCCAGTCATTGAAGTCGCCCGCCACGATCACGGGGGACTCGGGCGGTAGCTCGTGAGCCACCAACTGGGCCACCCGCGCCGTCTGGCGCACCCGGCTCTGGTGGATCAGACCCAGGTGAACCACGATCACATGCACCTCGGTGTGTTGCCACTGCACGACCGCGTGCAGCAGGCCGCGCTGCTCCAGCCGATGGTCGGACACATCATGATGGTGGATGTCGCCCAGCGGCCAGCGCGAGAGCAGGGCGTTGCCGTGCTCGCCGTCTTTGGTCACGGCGTTGGTGCGGTAGGCCACCTCATAGCCCTCAGGGGCCAGGAACTCGGCCTGCGACTGCCGGGGCCAGGCACCATGGCCGAACTGCGTGGCAGAGAACGTGCGTGCCTCGCGGTGGTTGAAGTGCCGCACCTCCTGCAGGCAGACCAGATCGGCATCCATGGCCTCGACGGCCAGGCCCAGGTTGTGGATCTCCAGCCGTTTGGTGGGGCCCATCCCACGCACACCTTTGTGGATGTTGTAGGTGGCGACCCTCAGCGCTCGGGCAGACAGCGTGGAAGGCGGCAGAAGGGAGGAGTGAAGCGGGTTGTGCACACCTAAAGGATAGCGCCCTCTGGTGGGGCCCAAAGCCCCCGTCAAACCCTGGAGCGCCCCGTGAATCTGGGCAACTGCAGGATGGCCTCGGCATTCGAGGGAGAAAAACAACGGTCGGCCGCTTCCTGCCAGGGCAACCAGACGTGGTCGGTGTGCTCCCGAGGGGCCAGGGTGATCAGGGTGTCACGCGGCACACACAGCCCGAACACCCGCTCGGTGTTGTGGGTCACGCCCGGGCCGTATCGGTGGCGCCAGATCGGGTAGATCTCGTAGATGTTCTCGATGGCCCAGTCGGTGAGGGCCTCCACCGGGACCTGTGGCGTCCCCACCGTGATGCCGGTTTCTTCCTGGACTTCACGCACGGCAGTTTCGCGCCAGTCTTCGTGTTCAAAGTCCTTGGAGCCGGTCACGCTTTGCCAGAAGCCCGGTTGCTGGGCCCGCTCGATCAGCAGCACATGCAGGTCGGGGGCATGGATGACCACCAGGACGGACTGCGGGATCTTGGGGGGCTTGGCGTCGCTCATGGGCATGAGTGTGGCATGGCCAAGCCCAAGAAACAGCCCATGAAAGAGGCCACCCGAAGGTGGCCTCTGTTTCTGGTCGAGATCAGGGCCGTGGGCCCCGACCGCCGCATCAGGCTGCGGGGGCCTGACCCGCCACGGCGGTGTTGCGCAGGCGGATGTGCAATTCGCGCAGTTGCTTCTCGTCAACCAGGGACGGTGCACCGGTCAGCAGGCATTGGGCGCGCTGCGTCTTGGGGAAGGCAATCACGTCACGGATGGAGTCGGCCTTGGTCATCAGGGTGACCAGGCGGTCCAGACCGAAGGCCAGGCCACCGTGAGGAGGCGCACCATATTGCAGCGCATCCAGCAGGAAGCCGAACTTGACCTGAGCATCTTCCTTGCTGATGTTCAAGGCGCTGAACACCTTGGACTGCACGTCGGCGCGGTGAATGCGGATGGAGCCGCCACCGAGCTCCCAACCGTTCAGGACCATGTCGTAGGCCTTGGCAATGCACTGACCTGGGTCCGTGTCCATCAGGTCCTCATGACCATCCTTGGGTGCCGTGAAGGGGTGGTGCACCGCGTTCCAGCGCTCGCCGTCTTCGTCGTATTCGAACATCGGGAAGTCGACCACCCACAGCGGGGCCCAGCGGTCTTCGAACAGGCCGTTTTTCTTGCCGAAATCGGAGTGGCCCACCTTCAGGCGCAGGGCGCCGATCGCGTCGTTGACGACCTTTTCCTTGTCAGCGCCAAAGAAAATCAGGTCGCCGCTCTGGGCGCCCGTGCGCTCCATGATCTTGGCCAGGGCCGCGTCATGGATGTTCTTGACGATGGGGGACTGCAGGCCTTCACGACCCTGGGACGCGTCGTTCACCTTGATCCAGGCCAGGCCCTTGGCACCGTAGATCTTGACGAACTCGGTGTAGGCATCGATCTCGCTGCGGGTGATGGCGGCGCCGCCAGGCACACGCAGGGCCACCACGCGGCCGCCCTTGGTGGTGGCGGGCACGGAGAAGACCTTGAAGTCCACATCGCCCATCACATCGGTCAGCTCGGTGAACTCCAGCTTGACGCGCAGGTCTGGCTTGTCCGAGCCGAAGCGGTGCATGGCCTCGGCATATTTCATGACCGGGTAGGCGCCTAGGTCCACGTTCAAGGCCTTCATGAAGACGTGGCGAATCATGCCTTCGAACATGTCGCGGATTTCCTGTTCGGTCAGGAAGCTCGTTTCAATGTCGATCTGGGTGAATTCGGGCTGGCGATCAGCGCGCAGGTCTTCGTCGCGGAAGCACTTGGTGATCTGGTAGTAGCGGTCAAAGCCGGCCACCATCAGCAATTGCTTGAACAACTGGGGCGACTGGGGCAACGCGAAGAACGCGCCGTCATGCACGCGCGAGGGCACCAGGTAGTCGCGAGCGCCTTCCGGGGTGGACTTGGTCAGCATCGGGGTTTCGATGTCGACAAAGCCGTTCTCGTCCAGGAACTTGCGAGCTTCCATGGCCACGCGGTAGCGCAGCATCAGGTTCTTCTGCATGTACGGGCGACGCAGGTCCAGCACGCGGTGCGTCAGGCGGGTCGTCTCCGACAGGTTGTCGTCGTCGATCTGGAACGGGGGCGTGACCGAGGCGTTGAGCACTTCCAGGCTGTGGGCCAGGATTTCGATCTTGCCGCTGGTCAGACCAGCGTTTTCGGTGCCGGCTGGGCGGGCACGAACCACGCCGGTGATCTTGATGCAGAACTCGTTGCGGACGTCTTCGGCGATCTTGAAAGAGTCGGCACGGTCGGGGTCGAACACCACCTGAACCAGACCTTCACGGTCACGCATGTCGATGAAGATCACGCCGCCGTGGTCGCGGCGACGGTGGGCCCAGCCCATCAGCGTCACGGTCTGGCCCATCAGCGCTTCGCTGACCAGACCACAGTAAGTGGTGCGCATTCTTGTTCTCTCCGGGGAGTGAGGATCGGTCGGCCGTGCCACATGGCCCGGCTCGGAACCCTCGATTGTCGTTCAGGATTGGGTGCTTGGTGCAGCGGGAGGCGTTGCCGGGGGCAAAGTCGCGCCGGATGCATGCATCGGCGGGGCCACCACACCCATGGAAATCACGTACTTCAGGGCCTCGTCGACCGACATGCGCAGCTCCACCACGTCGGACTTGGGCACCATCAGCATGAAGCCGGACGTCGGGTTGGGGGTGGTTGGCACGTAGACCGTGAGCATCTCCTGGTCAAAGGCCTGGGCCACCTCGCCGCTGGGCTTGCCGGTCACGAAGGCAATCGTGTAGCTGCCCGCACGGGGGTACTGCACCAGCACGGCCTGGCGGAAGGCCTGGCCGCTGCTGGAGAACAGCGTGTCCGACACCTGTTTGACCGAGGTGTAGATGCTTTTGACGATGGGGATGTTGGAGAACAGGCGGGTGGA
>Ga0209066_10007363_pt1 | contig 10926 bp, 19 predicted proteins | sample All_14_2_FD_187198 | JGI IMG/M metagenome (GOLD analysis project Ga0209066, IMG submission 187198) | Freshwater microbial communities in response to fracking from Pennsylvania, USA - Allegheny Zone_MetaG_DW_15 (SPAdes) (version 2) ... | reverse complement strand
GCGATCCACGTGGCGCCGACACAGGCTGCCACACTGACCTTCTCGTCAGCGACATAGCCGGCAGCATCACCATGAATGAAGTTGACTTGATCAGCGACGCCGAGTTCTTGAGCACGGAGCTGCGCTTGCGCGGTGAACAACCGGCTCATGTCGATGCCGGTGCCGATGACGCCGTAATCGCGTGCCCACGTGCACAGCATCTCCCCCGAACCGCTGCCGAGGTCGAGAACCCGGGCCCCCGATTCCAGCCGCAGCGCGGCGCCGAGAGTGTCGAGCTTTCCGGGTGTGATCGGATTGTGGATGCGGTGAGCGCTCTCAGTGATGTTGAATATCCGCGGTATGTCCATGGTGAGAATTTCCTTGCGTGTGTGAATAGATGCGGTCAATGCCAACGTCAGCGGTGAGGCGGCGGCATCCCGTCGCCTCCACCGCCTTTTCAATTCGTGATGTCGTCCCTCGTACCGTGTTTCATGTCCGGCCCTGCGGATCGTATTGAAAACTCTTTGCCATCACTCTTGTAATCGAACGCGGTCCCCCACGCGTCACGTACGGTCTTTACATTTCCGAAGCAAACGACTTCATCTTTCCTGGGCAGAAAGACTGACAGATCCAAAGGATATGTTCCGTTGTGGTTCCGTGCATAGAGATCAACAGCACTCTGAATTACGTTGATTTGTGTCCTCGTGCCCTCGCACCTTGCAGACTTCTCCCTTATCTGTCGGTATAAAACGATTCCAACACAACCAACACCCAGTGCAAGAAGTACGGTTATGATTCTCATCGGCATGTTATAGCTGCCAGAGTCCATTGTTGCTGCTCTCTATGCCGCCTAACGGCGCGCTTCAACCTCGGCGTGGCTTCCGCGCCGTAGCGTTGGAGGCGCTGGTTCGGGCTGCTGTGTATCTCACTCCAGGAAGCCCGGCAAAGTGCTCGTCTTGCGTCAGCAGGTCCGCCTGCTTCGCCCAGGCGGTCGACAGAATCATACTGTCCGCCATCGGCAGTCGGTGTTTCAGGCTGATCAATGCGGCACGGAGGGCGATTTCCTCCGTGAGGTCAACCACGTGCCCCTGTTTCATCTGGGCCACGGCCTGCAGCGCTCTTGCCTCATCGGCAACGGCATTGACCTTCTTGAACACTTCGTACAGGCAGATCACCGGCACGATGAGTTCTGAAGTGTCTTCAATGGCCGCCGCGAAGACGCTGGCGTTACGACCGTCAAACAGGAACTCGATCCATCCCGACGTGTCCACGAGGTTCATACGCGATCGTCCTCGTCACGGACGAAACTGCTGTCCAAGCCCTTCAAGAAACCCCGCATGCTGTGCATGGGACGGATGGGCACCAGTTCGATACGATCATCGAAGCTGATCACCTGCAGCCGTTCTCCAACCCGAATGTTCACACGCTCCCGAACCGCTCGGGGAATAACCACTTGAAACTTCGGCGATACCGTAACCGCGTCCATATCGTTCTCCTTTAGGTATTACGAGTATCACATCGATCAGGGGAAGTCAATCGCCCTCTTGTGGCCCGAACGTCGGTAATCACCATTTTGTATTCATGAGGGTACATTACCGGGTTGTGCTCGTTTTCTCAAGATTTCGCCAATTATGAACCACACGATGCCGACAATCAACAGCGCATTGAATACGATTTCCATTTTGAAGGGATCAATTAGCCCTATGCAAGGGTTCGAGTACGACCACGGCTGAAAGGGCTGGATGTCGATGTGATAGAAGCTGTCAAATAGGACGTGACTATAGGCACCGATGGTCGCTCCAAGGATGGTTGCCGTCCAAGAAGTATATCCAGGAACCATCATGTCAAAACGGGAAGTGTACCCCGCAGCAATGTTCCAGACCCTCCTCATCCATCCACTGATCATCTTGCCAAGAGGAACAGTGATCAGAACGACGAGACTCGCCCCTAAATACGTGTGAAAGAACGTGTGGAGTTGATTGTTGTGGTGCGCCATATTCCACAGGACTTCCAAATCGATAAGAACCTGCGCGATACCGAACGCAATGATACTAAATCGATGTGGCATGATCGCCTTAACGATCATCCCTGGCCCCATATGGAGTGGTGTATACGGCATCAGTCTCTCTTTGTACAACGTTGCGGGTGAGTCTCCGGCCCCTATTGGGGCGGGTAGTACTCTACCCGCTTGCTCTGCCGCGCAAGCGGCGGAGCAAGACGGAGGCTCACCCGCAACGCTCTGACGACGCGCAGCGTCGGCAGAGCGTCGATTCTGTGGGTTTCGAGCGGAGCGAGAATACCCACCAGAATCTGGTTGGCAGTCCTCATTTCGGATCGTCCGCGTCCTCATAGAACTTGACGGTGTCCGGCTTCAAGTATGCCTTCTTCCCGTTTGCCTTTTCAACGATCAGCCATGCGCAGAGCGGAAACGGCAGGTATGGGTTCCCTTGGTCATGCGCCGGCGAGATCCCGATGAACTTAACATTCTGGAGCGTCTTCCCGTGACTGAGAAAGATGTTGTACCGACGGTCCGCCTGAATGTGGTCTGCCAGTTTCGGAAATATCTTCTCGGTCGCCCTGCGAATTCGCCTATTCTTAATCTTGCTTGCGATGATCGCTCCGGCAATCCACAGTACGATCAGCGTGACCAGTCCTGCCCAGAAGTATTCCATGTGTCATCCTTTCATCTGCCAACGTTAGTAATCACAATCGTGTATTCATGAGGGTGCATTACTTGGTTCGCCTTTTGGTTGCTCCTGTTCCCTTAAATAGTAGGCACTCCCACCTTAATCCACTTACCCACCACCCTGTGGTTGTGCGTCCCTTTTCATCTCCTGGGGCTCGGCCCACAGAACATCCTCCGGACGAAAGTCATACACCCTCGGAGCCTCGACGACGCCAGTTGCGATGAAGGGAACTAGCACCGTGTCGAGAACGAGGCCGAACGGCAAGTCGATAACGACAAACGGCAACCTCACAGGGAACGACCAGCCTGGGTGTACGGTCTCTATTCCATTTCGGACAGTCACGCTTTCGTTTACCGGCTCTCGCCCTACTAGAATGTCGTAGTTCATGCGCGTAGCGCGAAAATACCGACCCTCTGCCCCATAGCACTTGTAGCCGTGAGCGGTTCCCTGGCAGCCGGTTGTGAGTGCCATGCAAGATGCCATTACGGGGATCAACATCATCTTCACCTTCCTGCTCCTTGATCGCACAACGTCGGTGGTGAGGGACGGAGCGTTAGCGACGTTCATCTCCACCACCTTGTTCGCCTCTGTTTGAAGTCGTTTCAAGAAACCACGCCTAAACTCGTCTATTTCTTCCGTATGCTGTCTCTGTCAATGAAATCACCAGCTCCTAATGAGCAACCTAAGAACTGGTGCTTTTTATGATGCCAGCCCGACGAACTGTTGGTGAGAAGAATCACATACGTGTCGCTGGGGGTAAACGGCGAGACAAAGGAAACCTGAACCTTGTTTGTATCCGGTGTAAGAAAAATCTCTTTGCCGAATCTCATTTCGCGCCCAATATCAAGAACATCCTTGTGCGCCGGACTGTGCGCTTCTGCCATTAGCCCTGGCCATGGCTCGACTGGGCCATAGTCAATGTAGTGCCTTGTCCCGTCGCCGCTTTCACTATAGCAAATTATATCTAGTTCACTGTCAGGACGATCAGTCAGACGATAGGATGTCTTCCGGTCACGCACCATTTTGGCCATTTCAATGACTGCTTGGCTCACTGCGTTGCTTAGAGTGTTTTGTAACGCGACAGAGAAGTTGCCTCCGCCAGCTTGAGGATCGGCATACGAGGCGAGAGGCAGAGTGAAAAGAACGACCAGAATGAGTAGACGTTGGATGGACATAGCAGTCTTTCTAATTGCAGAATGTGAATTGCACATGTGCGTCCAATTGTCAAAAAGAGGCGAACAATCCGACTGAAGCGATGCCGAGACCAATCGCGATGCCGTACAGAACTGTTCCGTGGGACCATCGCCCGGCGAGCAAGTAGAACACCGCGCCGCTACCGATGCCAACGACCATTGACAACACAAACGAAAGGCCAAGGTACTGGGGCCATCGGATGACGGGCTTGCCGTTCCTCTGGCCGACTAAGACGATTCGCATTGTCCCCTCCTTTTCATCCTCTCATCGAACGCTAGGGAATAATCCCTTGTACTCAATGGGATCCATTCGCCTTTTTCAAATGTCCCTTTCATGGCACAGGCAGTCCGATCTACGGTATCTATACAATCTTGTCGCGATGAAACGCACAAACAAACCCAAAAAAACTCTCACAAAGTGCAAAACAACGCCCCAAAAGACGCCGATTATGATTACAGTCCAAAGTTGATTGTCAAACATGGTCTGTGGTTTGATCCACATGACGGGAACACCGATAATGTCGTACAGGAAGGAGTTGATAGGCGAAACGGCTTCCAGCAAATGGGGCACGAGAGGTAACCTATGAGTGCGATGAGCTAAGAATGTCCATACAGTCACCGTTTGGCAGATCTGATCTACAACGAGTACAGCGACACCGGAGAGAAGAATTGAGCGAAAATGTTTAATTGTCTGCCGCCCTGTCACTTCAGTATGTGTATGTGTATGCATAAAAGCACGCAAACCTTCCAGTTCATTCGCATATCGGCACGCGGAGGAGCTTCCTGAGCTTGTCTTTTGCCGCCCTGTTCCGGCGTTTTGCCAGAGCTTGAACTCGCTGAAATCGAATCGTGAGAACCGCAAAAAACGCCTGCAACACATTGTTTTGATGGTAACGGCCTATGGCTCGTCATATAGGCCATATCTCACCGTTTACTTCATGTGTTGAACCGCGTATGCGTCCAAAAGGTTCCTGATCATCTTCTGATAGGCGGTCTTGTGCAAGTCGGCCTGACCTTTGAAAAAGTCAAGACTCGTCCGACTCAGAGAGATCGTGACCTTGACCTTCTCTTCCTTGAACGCGAGTTGATCGGGCGAGGGGAGAAAGTCTTTTACTACCCGAACCTTGCCCATGGGCTCATCAGCGTATGTGATTTTGTTCTTCATAAAGATACGCCGTGTTTTTGCTGATTCAGCCTGTCCTTGACCAAATCCCATTCAAAGTGCGTCCTGTCCACGCCCATAACGATACCATTTTGGATTAGGTTTGCAATACGCAAGTATGGCCGAAACAATGTCTCATTATATTGGACGAAGCTCTCCGCCGTGGATCTCCGCCGGTCCAGATTTGTCTTTGCATCAGGGTCCGAACCCGGGCCGGAATAACTGAGCGAGCCAGTTCCAAACCGTCCTGCCGGACCAAGCCGATCTTAATTTGTCTTTGGATCGGGCGAACGTCGGTGGTGAGGGACGGCGCGTCAGCGACGTTCCTCTCCACCACTTGGTTCGACTTTGTTTCGTGCTCGGTAGGGTTCAAATGGGTCAATCGTCCATTCAGCGGACTCGTCTTCCCATTTGCCATTTGCCTTTTTAGTTTGGAATGTGCCGATCATGTCGGCACTTTCTTTGGAACCGCCAACTCTTTTGTCTTTTCCTAGACTAGTCAGCGTTACGATTCCGTTTGATAAAACAGTATAGTCGATGTCTCTGCCCCAGCCATCTTTAAATGAGTTGCGGTATCCTGGTATTTCTTCGGTTTGCGTCAGTTTATTGGGTAATTCATTATGCTTGGCAGCATAGCGCAATATCCGCCTCTTGGCCATGTGCATAGAGTTGTAGGTTAAGGACGGCGGCGGAATCCGGTCAACAAAGGAATTCAGCACGGCAATCAAGACAACTGCCGTTAAGAGACCAATCAAGGCTGTTTTTTTGTTTCTGGTCATTTGTTGTCGAACGTCGGAGGCTAGACACGCGGCGGGAGCCGCGTTGTCTACGCCGACTTGTTCGCCTATGTGTCTTCTCGACCGTCCGAATAGAGCCAGTAGAAATCGAAATCTACGCTCAGTGAGTACTTCGACAATCCTTCGACAATGGCCCTGTCAAAAGAAAGGCCGGGATATTGAACTGCGAAGTATCCAACTAACTGCATACAGCCTCCAAATGACAGCGAGACCTCTTGAAAGGCTCCAGCATTTTCGTCGAGTTGGGCAAGTACATCTCGAATGTGATCCTCTAAGTCGGCAGTCTTATCTAGCCGAGAGGCAAGATTCCAACGGCTGAACTTACGCTCCATCCTGTTCTTGGGATTGAGGTCGCCCTTTCGCCATGAATCTGTCGGTTTGACTCCGACACGTTTCGTTATGTCGTCCGGGTCAAATGAGTCAGTGACAGTAAAATAGGCGTATTGTTCGTTTTCTTTCATTTTGTCTTTGGCGAACGTCGGGGAATCATCCCTTGTAATCAATGGGATGCATTCCCTTGTTCGCCTTTTGGTTGCTCTTTCACGGCGCATAAACCGACAATTACGACTTCTGGGCGGTTTGCATTCTCTCCTTCTTCGACTTCAGCCTACTTCTAGTCTGTTGGTTAATGAACTCTGAGAGGCCATCGAGGTCTGGGAACAGGCGCTTTCGGTCAATACCGATTTGCGTTAGTTGCTTGAGGAGAGTTGGTTTGGCTTTACCCGAGAAGACGAAGCGGACTAAATCAACGTTGTCTGGCGCAAACATACGAGAATCGGGACCTGGTGCGGCAGGTGTCAAGGGCATCTGAGGCTGTTGGTGAACAGTGAACACCGCTTGTTGGGCAATCACCCTCTTATCAAATGGACGTGGGTTGAATCTAGGTATGCGAGGAAACTTCTGGTCTAGCGTAGCGTCCTCGCGTACAACATGAATTCCCGTAAGGTAACAGTACACAGCTCCATCGGCATCAAGGTGTGTCTCCGAGGCGAAATACAGCGCTACAAGGGGATTTGTCGTCCAGTCGAGGAGTCGAGTAGCAAGCCCGTAGTGCTGAGCATAGGCCAAGCACTCAAATTGATCGTTTGGAATATCTCTGGAGTATGCAACAGACTGCTCGCGCCAATAGTTGAACTTGCCGAGATCTTGTGGTGGAGCGCCAGAAGACCGTGTATTGTCGTAGTCGGAATCGAAGTACTCATCACGTCCTGCCTTAGGAACGAGAAACCACTTCTTGTCAGCTTGTCCGCGATAAATCCAGCCAATAAATCCTTCGTTCCTGTATTTCTGAATTTGTCGCAGGAAATCAGGCACACCATCGAACGGGTACTCAATAATATCCATAGTTCTTAACCCTTGGTATGTGTATGCATAAAAGCACGCAAACCTTCCAGTTCATTCGCATATCGGCACGCCGAGGGGCTTCCTGAGCTTGTCTTTTGCCGCCCTATTCCGACGTTTTACCAGAGCTTGAACGCGCTGAAACCGAACCGTGAGAACCGCAAAAAACGCCTGCAACACATCGTTTTGATGGTAACACCGGGAAGTCTTCACAGTCAAGCAGGCCGCGCAAGCGGTTTCCCCGCCCCTGACCGCCGCAAGCCCCCCATCGCCGCCGGAAGGGTTGTCGAGGGGCGGACTCGTCGGTAAGGGGGGCGCGCCCCTCCCAGGCAACCTGTCGCTTGATCCACGTCTCGTTGAACGCGCCCGTCTCGCCGCATCAACCGACGGTGTGAGCCTTTCCGCGTGGGTGTCCCGCCTGATTGCCAGTGCCTCTAGGGACGTTCAAACCGTTCCACCTGCCGCGCCGAAGGCTGTCGAGCCTCGTCGTGCTGTGCCCCGCAATTCGCTTTGCCTGTGCGGTTCTGGCGAGAAGTACAAACGCTGCTGCGGGAAGAATGCCTGACGTTCTACCTGAAGCGGACTGGCTGGTTAATGGCCTATGGCTTGTCTATATAGGCCATATCGTTGGCACCCAGCCGCCACCTGAGCCAAAGGCGAATGGGGGTTGGCTGTGGTGCCGGGGTCGAGTTCATTGTTCTGTCGCATCGGTATGTGTCTGGAGATATTGCAGAATCTCGTCTCTAACCTCTGATGTCATATGTTGTGAGATGTCTTTCAAGCCCCCAAATCCCAAGCTTTGGATTGCATATTTCATTGCCATGCGACGCACCGTCGGATCAGAATCCTCGCATCCTTTATGTAAAAAAGGTTTGAGCTTCAGAACGTAGCCGTCAGGGAAATTGGCGACAGCGCGGTCTATGAAAAACATGCGAAGCTCGGTTTCTTGAGGAGCAGACCGCTGTAAACGGTCTAACTCAGCCGTGAAGATGTTCACAGCTTCATCTAACTTCGTCTTAACAAGTTCATCCGTCGCCCCACACGAAGCACCGCGGAGCACTTCCGCATGGAATGACCGGTTTGTCCTGCACGAGCACAGAAAAAGAACAATAAGGATGATTGGGATTGTTGTCTTCATTTGTCATCTCGAACTCACCGCCATGGATCTCCGCCGGTCAAGATTTGTCTTTGATCCAGGTCCGCACCCGAGCAGGAAAAACTGATCGCCTGACCTCCCGGCCGCCCTGCCGGACCAAGCCGATCTTAATTTGTCTTTGGATCGGGCAAACGTCAGAGGCCAGACACGCGGCGGGAGCCGCGTTGGCTGCGCCGACTAGTTCGGCGCCTATGACTCCCATCCTTGGCCCCCTGTTCGAAGCCAGTACCCGTATCTCTTGATCAGTTTTCCGGATTGTCCCCAAGCGGCAAGCGGTCCATGGTATGATCGCACCGCCCAGTCGTATCCTTCCGCCGTCCTTTTGAGCACAATGTCGAAGAGTCTTCCGGCTTCTTTAGTCTTTTTGTCCTGAATGTGGCCGGTCTTGCCCTCTGATCCTTCTGTGAGTTCGGCCTGAGAGGTGGGGCGGACGTCTTCCCAATATCGACCAAGCCACTCGGCCAATACAGCAGGGGCATTGGTGCCATTGAGGGATACGAAGGTTGGTTCCTCCGAGTCCTCGAGCCTGAGTATTTCATCGAGGACAGCTTCTGGAATGTCGCCGATCAGTCTCTCGTCTTGGCCCGACTCCGGCTTCGCAATAAGCAGGCAGACATTTGTACAGCCATTGTCGAATGCCATGTCAATCGGTCTATTCCCACCTTTGCAGCGAATGTCCAGTAAAGCACCGTTGTCCAAGAGAAACTGTACAACCCGCGGTCTGTTGTGAAGGGCGGCGAGATGCAGCATGGTCCATTCGAAGTCTGTGTCGTCAACAGGTTCGTCAATTTGGACGCCTGCTTGCAGAAGTGCCCGTAATAGTTCTACATTCGAATTGAGAATAGCCCATTCGGCAGCTCCTTTAAGGGCTTTATGATTGTCCGAGGGTTCTGCAAGACTCACGCTCACGAGAAGCGAAATTATTATAAAGGCAAGTGCATTTTTCATCTTCTTCTCCATGCCGGACATGGTATGATGCGACAGAATCAGAAACCCAAATACCTCCGAAGGTTTGCTAGGCGACAATAGCCACCTTGACAATTTGAGGTTTACGACGATAATCAGTCGCATCGCAAAAGACGTAAGGGGGTTTGCTATACGACAGGACAGTCAACTGGTCGTCGCCTATTACGAAAAGTCCCGCGGGATCGCGCTGGAACCGAGAGAATATGTGCCAGCGACCGGTCATGAGCCGTCTCCTCTCCGTCCGGCGCCGCCCGCCGGGGATGCGCCGCAGGCGGACCCGTCCAGCCCGTCTGTTGATATTCATAATACGGCGGTACGGTACATGAGACCGGGTGAGAGTGTCAAGCCAGATGCGGCAACAAGAACATCTCATCTGCAGCAGGGAATATGCGCGATCACACTAAACTCAAGGCTTTTGAACTCGCCGATAATCTGGCGGTTATGATTTACTGTGTCACCAAGGATTTTCCAAAGGAGGAGAGTTATGGGTTAACATCCCAGATGCGCCACCTTCAGCCTATCCACCTACTATGAGCCTCAACACCACACCCCAAGGCGAGCGCGTCCACATCGCGCTCTTCGGCCGGCGCAACGTCGGCAAATCCAGCCTCATCAACGCCCTCACCGGCCAAGAGGTCTCGATCGTCTCCGCGGTCAAAGGCACCACCACCGACCCGGTCCACAAGGCCATGGAGCTGCTGCCGCTCGGCCCGATCATGATCATCGACACGCCCGGCCTCGACGACGAGGGCGCGCTCGGCGAGCTGCGCGTCCAGCGCACACGCGACGTGCTGAACCGGACCGACGTGGCCCTGCTCGTGACCGAGGCCGAGTTCGGGATCGGCGCGTGCGAGCAGGAGATCCTCGCGCTGGTCCGCGCCAAAAACATCCCGCTGCTGGTGGTCTTCAACAAGGCCGACCTCGAGCCGCCCTCGGACGAGATGCTGCGGCAGACCGCCGAGCTCTCCATGGCGGGCGTGTACGCCGTGTCGTCGGTCACCAAGGACGGCGTGGAGGAGCTCAAGCTCGCGCTCGCCAAAGTCGTGCCCGAGGAGGCCGACAAGTTCCAGCTCGTCGGCGACCTGCTGAGCCCCTCCGACCTCGTGGTGCTGGTCACGCCCATCGACAAGGCCGCCCCCAAGGGCCGGCTGATCCTGCCGCAGCAGCAGGTCATCCGCGACATCCTCGAGGCCGACGCCATCGCGGTCGTGACCAAGGAGTTCGAGCTGCGCGAGACGCTCGCGTCGCTGGGCCGGCCGCCGCGCCTCGTCGTCACTGACTCGCAGGTCTTCGCCAAGGTCTCGGCCGACACGCCGCGCGACGTGCCGCTGACCTCGTTCTCGATTCTCTTCGCCCGCTACAAGGGCGACCTCGGCACGCTCGTGAGCGGCGCGAACGCGGTCGAGGAGCTCAAGGACGGCGACCGCGTCCTGGTGGCCGAGGGATGCACGCACCACCGCCAGTCGGACGACATCGGCACGGTCAAGATCCCGCGCTGGCTGCGGCAGCACACCGGCAAGAGCCTCGTGTTCGAGCACACCAGCGGCATGAAGTACCCGCGCGACCTGAGCCAGTACGCGCTGATCATCCACTGCGGCGCCTGCATGCTCAACCGCCGCGAGATGCACTACCGCATCCACCAGGC
>Ga0209066_10007362_pt1 | contig 10927 bp, 8 predicted proteins | sample All_14_2_FD_187198 | JGI IMG/M metagenome (GOLD analysis project Ga0209066, IMG submission 187198) | Freshwater microbial communities in response to fracking from Pennsylvania, USA - Allegheny Zone_MetaG_DW_15 (SPAdes) (version 2) ... | reverse complement strand
CCGGTGACCTGGGCGAGGTCATCGAAGTGCCCGAAGTGGTCGACTTTGTCGACACCCACACGCCCGAGCATGCGGATTTCACGGACACGCATCCGTCTGACCATGGCTTGCTTGGCGAGCCAGAAATCGAACCGGACGCGCCGTTGGGCGCCAGCATGGACATCGACACGCTGGCGGTTGACGAGATGCCCCTGGTGTTCGATGCCCCGGTGGTCGACGGTTTGAGCCTGGACCTCAAGGACCTGGACGGCCCGCTGGAGCCCGAGTCCCTGGAATCGCAGGCCCCCGCTATCCGATTGTCCGATCTGGATTTGCCCGACCTGGACTTGCCTTCCGAGGTGATTGAACCCGTCGCAGATCTGGATGGTGCGGTTGAGCCGCTTGAGGACGAGGCCCTGCCCGAACTGCCCGAGACGGTGGAAGTGGCCGAGGCCGAGACGCCTGTTCCGCCAGAACTGCCCGAGATCCCCCTGGAGCCCGACGAGCAGGTCAAGGTCATCGGCGATTTGCGCATCAGCATCCCGCTGTTCAACATTTTCCTGAACGAAGCCGATGAGCAGTCGCGCCGTCTGAGCACCATGCTGAGCGAATGGGCGATGGAGCTGGATCGCCCGGTGGGTGACGATGTGGTGGCCCTGGCGCATTCCCTGGCCGGTAATTCGGGTGCCGTGGGGTACACCGACCTGTCCAACCTGTCGCGTCACCTGGAACACGCCCTGATGAAGAGTCAGGCGCTGGGCCACGGCGACGCTGCCGCGGCAGAGTTGTTCAACGAAGCCGCCGAAGAAGTCCGCCGTCTGTTGCATCAGTTCGCCGCGGGCTTCCTGAAGTCCCCACCGGAAGAGCTGGTTCATCGCCTGGAGCATTTTGATGCCGACGCGATGAGCCGTGTGGATGCCGAAGTCGTGGCCGACGATGCATCGGGCCGGGCACACCTGCGCCTGGTGCGTGGCGGTGAAGGCATCAGCCTGACCCAGGCCGACCCCGTGCCCGTGCCTCAGGTGGACCTGCCCCAGGAGCCTGCGGTCGAGGTCGAGCCGATCATGGAGCCCGTGGCTCATGTGGATTTCGGCCATGACGATGTGCACACGCAACCCGCTCCCCTGGGGCTGCCCGAGATCAAGCCCTTCGAGCCCTTGTCGTTGCCAGACGCCGTCGCCTTGACGCACGGGCATGACGGTGTCGATCTGGGCGAAGACTCGGACATCGAAGCTCAGGACGCGATCGATCCCGACCTGTTCCCGATTTTTGAAGAAGAGGCTCAGGAACTGCTGCCTCAGTTGGCCGCCGACATGCGCCAATGGGCGGCCCATCCTGATCGCATGGACATGGCCACGGCCTGCATGCGCACGCTCCACACCTTCAAGGGGGGGGCCCGTCTCGCGGGTGCCATGCGCCTGGGTGAGCTGGCCCACCGCATGGAGTCCGTCATCGAGCGCATCGTGGTGCGCGAATCGGTCACCTCCGACGAGATCGACGGTTTGCAGAACCGCTGCGACATCCTGGGCGATGTGTTCGAGAGCCTGCAGCGCGCCGACCAGATCCAGGCGCAGCAGCCTGTGGTGCTGGCGCCGGTGGTTGAGCCCGAACTGCACCCGGAGCCCGAAACCCTCTTGGCCTCGTCCGTCGACGTTGTGGCCTCGGACGAGGCGCCATCGCCCCAGGAGCAGGCCCTGGCCGATGACCTGGCCGTGGTCTCGGAGCCGGCCGTGTCCGAAGCGGCCGCCAGCCAGCTGGTCAGTGCGCCCATCGACTGGTCGACCGTGACAGGCGAGTTCCGCCCCGGCGTGGTGGTGAGTGCCGCCGATCAACAAAATGCGGCCATGGCAATGGTCCGGGTGCGTCCTCGTTTGCTGGACCGCCTGGTCAACCACGCTGGCGAGGTCAGCATCACGCGGACCCGTCTGGTGACCCAGTTGCTGCAGATGCGATCGGCCGTGGGCGATCTGACCGACAACCTGGAGCGTCTGCGCCAACAACTGCGCGACATTGAGTTCCAGGCTGAAACCCAGTTGAGCACCCGCATGGAAGCGGCTCGCTCCATGCAGCAGCAGTTCGATCCGCTGGAATTTGACCGCTACACCCGCTTTCAGGAACTGACCCGGATGATGGCCGAATCGGTCAACGACGTGGCCACCGTGCAGCGCAGTCTGGTGCGCAACCTGGAAACCGCAGAAGACCAGTTGGCGATTCAGTCGCGCCTGACGCGTGACTTGCAGGATGACCTGCTGCGGACCCGCATGGTGGAGTTCGACGGCCTGTCGGACCGCCTGTACCGCGTGGTGCGCCAGGCAGCCAAGGAAACAGGCAAGCAGGCTCGTCTGGACATCGTCGGTGGGCGCACCGAGGTGGACCGTGGCGTGCTGGACCGGATGACGGGTGCCTTTGAGCACGTGTTGCGCAACTGCGTGACGCACGGCATTGAATCCCCCCAGGATCGCGAAGCGGCTGGCAAGGCTGCCATGGGTGCGATCGTGATTTCCGTGCGACAGGACGGCAACGAAGTCAGCATCGAATTCCGCGACGACGGCGCCGGTTTGAACCTGGATCGAATCCGCCAGAAGGCCTTGGGGCTGGGCTTGATCACGGCGGACGCTGAGCCCACCGAAAGTGACCTGGCTCAGATGATCTTTGCCCCAGGTTTCTCGACGGCTGAGACCGTGACCGAACTGGCTGGTCGAGGCATCGGCATGGATGTGGTTCGCTCCGACGTCAACGCCATGGGCGGTCGGATCGAGACCTCCACGGCAGCGGGTCAAGGCACCAGCTTCAAGCTGATCTTGCCGCTGACAACGGCGGTGACCAAGGTGGTGATGGTGCGCTGCGGCGACCTGGTGGCGTCCATCCCGACCAATCTGGTCGAGATCGTGCGTCGCGTGAAGGTGCCCGAGCTGGAGCAGGCCTACGCCACCGGCCAGGTGGCTTACGCCGACCTGACGCTGCCCTTCTTCTGGTTTGGCGGGCTGCTGCAACACAGCCCGCGTGGTTCCTTCGAAGGGCGCTCGTTGCCGGTGGTGGTGGTTCGCTCGGCCCAACAGCGCGTCGCCTTGCACGTGGACGAAGTCCTGGGCAACCAGGACGTGGTCGTCAAGAACCTGGGGCCGCAACTGTCCCGCGTGCCTGGCTTGGCCGGCATGACCCTTCTGGCTTCTGGCGCCATCTCCCTGATCTACAACCCGGTGGCGTTGGCCACGGTGTACGGTCCGGAGGCCCTGACCTGGTCGCAGCAGGTGGCCGATGCCCCGGACGAGGCTCACCACCATGCGCCAAGCCATCAGGCTCAGCCCGAGCAGGCCGCCGTTCCCCTGGTGCTGGTGGTCGACGACTCGCTCACCGTGCGTCGCGTGACCCAGCGACTGCTGGCCCGCGAAGGCTACCGGGTGACCCTGGCCAAGGACGGCCTGGACGCGCTGGAAAAGATGGCCGAAGAAACGCCCGCCATGGTGTTGTCGGACATCGAAATGCCCCGAATGGACGGCTTTGACCTGGTGCGCAACCTGCGGGGTGACGCCCGCTGGCGCGACATCCCGGTGGTGATGATCACGTCCCGAATTGCCCAGAAGCACCGTGATTACGCGGCCGAACTGGGCGTGGATCACTACCTGGGCAAGCCTTACAACGAAGAAGAGCTCCTCAGTCTGGTGGCCGGTTACACCCGAACCTCCGAAGTACCTGTCTGATGTGCCATGTCGATCCCTCAAGGCGCCCTTGAGCACCTGGTGTCGCTCACGGCCCTGAGGGACCGGGAGCAACTGGATCAAGGGCTGGCTGTTGCGTTCTCTCGCATCCTGAGCGTTCGCTCGGTGGGCGTGTTCCGCGTCATCCAGGATCGCGAAGGGGAGCGGCATTGGTTCAAGTGCGCCTTGTACCGTCCTGGTCAGTCGCTGGAGTGTGACCCCAGTTGGGTGGATCCTGCCAGCTTGCCAGCCTTTGACGAGATGCCCTTGCGCCAGCAGGTCCTGGAGGATCCCACGGTCTTGCAGGTGCCCACCTTGCCGCCGGCCGAACCTGGGTGGTTCACGCTGATGCCTTTGATGGCCGATCCCACCCAGTACGGGGTGCTGGAGATGGTCACCGATCAGAGTCTGTCGGTCCAGGACGTTCGCACGCTTCAGACCTCCATCCAGATATTTGACAATTTCCAGCGTTTGCTGGAGTCCAGTCAACGCGATCCGCTCACCGGGCTGTTGAACCGCCAGACCTTTGACACGTCCTTCCTGGCGGCCTCCTTGCCTCGTGATGCGGCGGGTGATGACCACGAAGAGCGTCGCCGCGTGGTCGGTGACCAATGGTGGCTGGCCGTGATCGACATTGATCACTTCAAGAAGGTCAACGATCGTTTCGGCCACCTCATTGGTGACGAAGTGCTGGTGCTGGTCGCGCGCATCATGCGACAGACCTTTCGCCACTACGACCGGCTTTTTCGCTTTGGTGGCGAGGAGTTTGTCGTCATGCTGCTCAGCCCGGAGGCCGAAGGCGCCATGGTGGCTTTCGAGCGCTTTCGCGTGCGCATGGAGCAATACATCTTTCCCCAGGTGGGGCAGGTCACGGTCAGCGTGGGGTTCACCGCGGTGCAACCCACAGATGCACCCAGCGCAGCGTTTTCACGGGCTGACGAGGCCGTCTATCAGGCCAAGCACCAGGGGCGCAACCGCGTGCTCAGTCATGCCGCGCTGGTGCAGGCCGGGGCGGTTCAGGACACCAGCCACGAGGGCGATGTTGAGCTGTTCTGACGCGCCGACCCGCGGGCGTGTCAGTGGCCCGCGGCCCCCTTGACCACCGCGTAGCGCTCCAGGGTTTCGGCCCGCGCCACATCGTGTTGCACGATGGGTTTGGGGTAGTCACGGCCCAGGACAAAGTCCTCGGTGGCCGCCAGGTCGGCGGGTCTGGCCAGCCAGGGGGCGTGCACCGCTTTGTCAGGCAGCCCGGCCAGTTCAGGCACGTATTTGCGGATGAACCTGACCTGCGGGTCGAACTTCTCGCTTTGGCTGGTGGGGTTGAAGATGCGGAAGTAGGGCTGGGCATCACAACCGGTGGAGGCGGCCCATTGCCAGCCACCATTGTTGGCCGCCAGGTCAAAGTCCAGCAGTTTTTCGGCAAAGTAGGCCTCGCCGCGGCGCCAGTCGATGCCCAGGTCCTTGATCAGGAAGCTGGCCGTGACCATGCGCAGGCGGTTGTGCATGTAGCCCGTCTGGTTCAGCTGGCGCATGGCGGCATCCACCAAGGGGTAGCCGGTGCGGCCCTCACACCAGGCGGTGAACAGGGCTTCGCCCTTGGCGCCGCCCACCCACTTGATGCGATCGTAGTCACGCTTGTAGGCATGGCCGACCACATGGGGGTGGTGAAACAGGATCTGGTGGTAAAAGTCGCGCCAGATCAGCTCGGACAGCCACACCGTGGCACCCCGTGAGCCTTGCTGCATGTGCTCCCAGGCCAGTTGGGCCAGGTGCCGGATGCTGATGGTGCCAAAACGCAGGTGGGTGGACAGGTAGCTGGGCCCCTTGACACCAGGAAAGTCGCGCGTCTCGTCGTAGCGGTCCAGTCGGGGCAGGAAGTCCTGCAGCAATTGCTCGGCCCCGCTCATGCCGGTCGGGATCCGGAGCGCAGCCACCGGCTCAAAGCCGATGTCGGCCAGCTCCGGCACGCGCTGGGGCCACAGGGCTGGGACCTTGGGCGGGATGGCAGCCAGATGGGGCGCGTGGCGCTGAACCGGATAGGGCTTGAGGTAGAACGCATCGACCTTCTTGAGCCAGGCATTTTTGTAAGGGGTGAACACACCATAGGGCGTGTCGTTGCCCGTGAGCACCTCGTTGCGCTCAAACACCACGCAATCCTTGGATGTGAACAGGGCGGCGCCCAGGTCGCTGAGCTGGCCGCGCACATGGGCATCTCGCGCCAGGGCCTGGGGCTCGTCGTCGTGGTTGGCGTAGACCGCCTGCACGCCCAACTGGGCCACCAGTTTGGGGATTTCCACGCGGGCCGAGCCGTGACGCACGATCAGGCCCGAACCGTTCTGCAAAGTGCCCAAAGCGTTGTCCAGTTCACGCAGGCTGTCCAGGATGAAAGCCACCCGGCGGTCCCGGCGGGGCAGGGCATCCAGGATGTCCGTGTCCAGCACAAAGACACACCAGACTCGCCTCGCATTTTTCAGGGCATGGTAAAGCGCGGCATGGTCCGTGTGGCGCAGGTCGCGCCGGAACCAGACCAGTGCAGCATCGATCTGTTCATTCATCTGTCTGACTCACCCGCCGCAGCAGGCCATGCGCGACTAAAATCCCGGTCATGTCTGACCAAGCACCGATCAACCTCACCAACCAGTTCCTCATTGCCATGCCTGGCGTGAGTGACGGCAACTTTGCCGGGACCGTGGTGTACATGTGCGAGCATACCGAACATGGCGCCTTGGGCCTGGTCATCAACCATCCGCTGGAGATCGATGTCCGGGCGTTGTTCGAAAAAGTCGACCTCACGCTCGACCGTGACGACCTGGTGTCCACCCCGGTCTACCTGGGTGGCCCCGTCCAGACCGAGCGCGGCTTTGTCCTGCACGAACAACTGGACGACGAGGGCGGGCATTACAACTCATCCCTGAAAATCGCCGGGGGTCTGGAGATGACCACCTCGCGCGATGTGCTGGAGGCCATGTCCAATGGCGCCGGCCCCCGCAAGGTCTTCATCACGCTGGGCTACTCGGGCTGGAGCGCCGGGCAACTGGAAGACGAGATCGCCCGCAATGGCTGGCTGACGGTCGATGCCGACCGCAGCATCATCTTTGACAGTCCGGTGGAAGAGCGCTACGACCGCGCCCTGTCCCTGCTGGGCATCGACCTCAGTGTCCTGTCATCCGAGGCAGGGCACGCATGACGCAGACCCTGCTGGCCTTTGACTTTGGCACCCGGCGTGTGGGCGTGGCCTGTGGCAACACCCTGATGCGTCAGGCCCAACCGCTGCGCTCCATCGCGGCCGAGGGCGACGCCCGCTTTGCCCAGATCAAGAAATTGATCGCTGAATGGCAGCCCGATGCCCTGGTGGTGGGCGTGCCCTTTCATCCCGATGGCGCGGCCCACGCGGTCACGGAACAAGCCCGTCGTTTTGCCCGCCAGCTCCATGGCCGTTTTCAACTTCAGGTGCACGAGGTGGACGAGCGCTATTCCAGCGTCGAAGCCGAGCGTGACGACCCCGATGACCTGGACGCAGCTTCGGCAGCGGTGATCCTCCAACAGTTTTTCAACGAAAACCCATGAGTCAACCTCAAGCTTCCTTGCAGCTCGATGCCGAGCAGCTCTACGCCGTGCTGCTCAAGGGCGTGCAGCGCCTGGTGACCGATGACACCGCGCTGGTCGGGGTGTGGTCCGGTGGCGCCTGGCTGGCCGAGCGACTCAGCCGTGATCTGGGGCGCACCGAGGCCCATGGCTGCATTTCGTCAGCCCTTCACCGCGACGACTTCAGCCGCCGCGGCATGGCCGTCTCGCGCGATGCGACGCACCTGCCTTTCGAGATCGAAGGCCGTCACATCATGCTGGTCGATGACGTGCTCTACACCGGCCGCACCACGCGCGCGGTCATCAATGAACTGTTTGACTATGGCCGTCCGGCCAGCGTCACCCTGGTGGTCCTGGTCGATCGCGGTGGCCGCGAGTTGCCGATCGAGCCCGTGTTCTCTGCCGCACGGATCACCTTGCCGGCCGAGCAGCGCGTGGCCCTGGGGCGCGACGAGCAAGGCCAGCTTCACTTCCAATTCGAGAGGGTTTGATGCAACGACGAAACCCCCAGCTCAACAAGCATGGCGAGCTGATCCACCTGCTGACCACCGAGGGCCTGCCCCGCGATGTGCTTCACCAGATCCTGGACACCGCCGGCACCTTTGTGAGCGTCAACGACCGCGAGGTCAAGAAGATCCCGCTGCTGCGAGGCAAGAGCGTGTTCAACCTGTTCTTCGAGAACAGCACCCGCACGCGCACCACCTTCGAGATCGCGGCCAAGCGCCTGAGCGCGGACGTGATCAACCTGGACATCGCCAGATCGTCGGCCTCCAAGGGCGAGAGCCTGCTGGACACCATCGCCAACCTGAGCGCGATGCATGCCGACATGTTCGTGGTGCGCCACAGCGAATCGGGCGCGCCCTACCTGATCGCCCAGCACTGCGCGCCGCACGTGCACGTGGTCAACGCCGGTGATGGGCGCCATGCGCACCCCACCCAGGCGCTGCTGGACATGTACACGATCCGGCACTACAAGAAAGATTTCAGCAACCTGACCGTGGCCATCGTGGGCGACATCGTGCACTCGCGCGTGGCCCGCTCCAACATCCACGCGTTGACCACCCTGGGCGTGCCCGAGGTGCGGGTGGTCGGCCCGCGCACCCTGGTGCCCGGCGACCTGCGCGAGATGGGCGTGCGCGTCTGCCACAGCATGGAGGAGGGCATCAAGGATGCCGACGTCGTCATCATGCTGCGCCTTCAGAACGAGCGCATGACCGGCGGCATGCTGCCCAGCTCCGGCGAGTTCTTCAAGGAGTTCGGCCTGACCCCGGCCAAGCTGGCCCTGGCCAAGCCCGACGCCATCGTGATGCACCCGGGCCCGATCAACCGCGGGGTCGAGATCGACTCCAGCGTGGCCGATGGCGCCCAGAGCGTGATCCTGCCGCAGGTGACCTTCGGGATTGCCGTGCGCATGGCGGTCATGTCCATCATCTCGGGGAATGACGCATGAAGATCCTGATCAAGAACGGCCGTGTGGTCGATCCGGCCAGCGGCCTGGACCTGGTGGGCGACCTCGCCATTGCCACCGGTCGCATCGTCTCCATTGGCCAGGTCAGCCCTGATTTCGCACCCGCCCGTGTCATTGATGCCAGCGGTTGCATCGTGGCCCCGGGGCTGGTTGACCTGGCCGTGCGCCTGCGTGAGCCGGGTCACGAGCACGAAGGCATGCTGGAGTCCGAACTGGCCGCCGCTGCCGCCGGTGGCGTGACCAGCGTGGTCTGTCTGCCCGACACCGACCCCACGCTGGACGAGCCCGGCCTGGTCGAGATGCTCAAGCTGCGCGCGCGCAAGCTCAGCCGTTGTCGCCTGTTTCCGCTGGGCGCGCTCACGCGTGGCCTCAAGGGCGAGAACCTGACCGAGATGGCCGAGCTGCACGAAGCCGGCTGTGTGGGGTATTCGCAGGCCGAGGTGCCCATCCGCGACACCCAGGTGCTGCAGCGGGCCATGCAATACGCGGCCACCTTTGGCTACACCGTCTGGCTGCGTCCTCAGGATGCCTGGCTGGGCAAGGGCATCGCGGCCAGCGGTGCCGTGGCCACGCGCCTGGGCCTGTCGGGCGTGCCCGTCTCGGCCGAGACCATTGCCCTGCACACCATCGTCGAGTTGGTCCGTGTCACAGGTGCCCGCGTGCACCTGTGCCGCATATCCAGCGCTGTGGGGGTCGAGATCGTGCGTCAGGCCAAGGCCCAGGGCCTGCCCATCACGGCCGACGTCAGCATCAACTCCTTGTTGCTGACCGATGTGGACATCGGCTTCTTCAACTCGGCCATGCGACTGGTGCCACCGTTGCGCCAGGGGCGTGACCGAGACGCCCTGCAAGCGGCGCTGCGAGACGGCACCCTCGACGCCCTGGTGTCCGACCACAACCCGGTCAGCGAAGACGAAAAAATGCTCCCCTTTGGCGAAGCCGAGCCCGGTGCCACGGGGCTGGAGTTGCTGCTCAGCCTGGCGCTCAAGGGCGCTGGCTTGGATGCGGGTGAGGCCTCGTCCCTGGACCTGGTGCGTTTGCGCCAGGCCCTGGGCACGGTGACCTCGGGGCCCGTCAAGGTGCTGGGTGATGCCATTGGCTCCCTGTCGTCCAGCGCGGGTCGCCTGGTGCAGGGCGGGGTGGCTGACATCTGCGTCTTTGACCCTCGGGTTCACTGGCAAGTCGAGTCAGGTGCCCTGGTCAGCCAGGGCAAGCACACGCCCTTTGCCTTTGACTGCACCGGCATGGCCTTGCCTGGACGCGTGCGCGTGACCCTGGTGGCCGGCCAGATCGCCCATGAAGCCTGAGAAGGTGCACACGCCGATCTGGCGCGTGCCCTTGGGGCTGTGGCGCTTGTGCATGGCCGTGGGCTACCTGCTGTGGGTCTCCCAGGTGATGCGTCTTCGTTTTGCGGGCATGAGCCCGAAAGACCAACACGATCACGTCAAATGGTGGTCCGCCGGTCTGTTGCGCCGCCTGGGTGTTCGTCTGGTGGTGCAGGGGCAGTTTCGCCCCGGGGCCAAACTGGTGGTGGGCAACCATGTGTCCTGGATGGACATCATGGCCATCAATGCGGCCGAGCCCTCCTGCTTTGTCTCCAAGGCCGAGGTGGGGCGGTGGCCGGTGGTGGGCCCGATGGTGGTGCTGGCAGGCACCATCTTGCTGGAGCGAGCCCGCCGCCGTGACGCCATGCGGGTCATGGGCCTGCTGGCGCAATCGCTCAAGGAGGGCCGCACGGCCGCGGTCTTTCCTGAGGGCACCACGGGCAGCGGCCACGCCTTGCTGACTTTCCATGGCAACTTGCTGCAATCGGCCATCGATGCCGACGTGCCTGTGCAGCCGGTGGTCCTGCGTTACAGCGACGCCCATCATCCCGTCAGTCCCGCCGCGGCCTATGTGGGGGACATCAGCTTGCTCACTTCCCTGTGGTGGGTGGCCTGTGCCCGGGGCATGAGCGTCCACCTGACGGTGCTGCCGCCCCAACGGGTGACCCATGCCGATCGGCGAGCCTTGGCAGAATCCCTGCATGCAGACATCGAACGCAGCCTGAACGAAGCAATCGCGGCGTGAAAAAACCGCATTCGCCCCCATGTTCCGCGAATCAGCCCCACTCCAGGGGGCGGACACTGTTCCCATCGAGCGGCGCCGAGACATTGCGCTGCAGCAAGACATGCAGTGGCCATGTCTCCTACAATCG
>Ga0209066_10007361_pt1 | contig 10927 bp, 10 predicted proteins | sample All_14_2_FD_187198 | JGI IMG/M metagenome (GOLD analysis project Ga0209066, IMG submission 187198) | Freshwater microbial communities in response to fracking from Pennsylvania, USA - Allegheny Zone_MetaG_DW_15 (SPAdes) (version 2) ... | reverse complement strand
GCGTGAAGACGGTCAGCGGTTCGGTCACGAAGTAAATACCCGTCGCCCCGGCGTCCGCCGGAATGACATAAAAAAGCCCCGGGCAGCCGGGGCTTTTTTTTGCCGGGGCCGGCTATTTTTTGGCGGCCGTCAGCGCGGCGAGGAAAAGATAGTCCGAGAGCCGGTTGAGGTATACGGCGGGCTCTTTCGCCCTGAGTTCCCAGGCCAGGATCTCGCAGATGCGGGCCCTGGCGCGGGCCAGGTGGGCCAGCGCTTCGGCCTCGTTGGCGCCGGGCAGGACGAATTTCCTGGGCGGCCGGACCTTGCGTGAGCGGCTTTCGATGAGGCCTTCCAGCGCGGAGGTTTCGGGCTTGAGGCCGGTTTTCAGCCCGGCTATCACGCCGGAGGCCTTCACCAGGCCGGCCTGCGCTCCGGCCAGCTCGCGCTTCAGCGCCGCCTCCCGCACCCCCGTCCTGAGCAGTCCCAGCAGGGCCGAAAGGTCGTCTATGAGGGCGTTGAGTTTGACGCGGCGGTCGGTCTTGGGCACGCGGCGGCCGCCCAGGAGGTCGGTTAGGCCGGTGTCCCCGGTTCCCATTTTTGGTTTAAAGGCGGCTGGCATCAGAGTTTGAAGGCTTTGACCTTCTCCAGCACGAAGGCGGCGATCTCTTTGGGCAGCTCCCCGGCGGACTCTTCCAGTTTTTTGCTGATAGAAGGGGTGTCGAACAGGCCGTCTTCCACCAGCACCGGGGAATTCTTGGCCGCGCCCCAGGCGTTCTCCCCGTTGTCGATGCCGGTATGCTTGTAGCCGTGTTTTTGGGTCCAGGTCAGCGCGCGGGGCTTTTTCTCGCGGTCGTAGCAGAGCTGGAAACCGAAGATCTCGTCGCCGGGTTCGAACCAGACGATAAGGTCGAAATACTCGTCGTCGAACCAGCGCCGCCGCGGCTCGCCCCTCACCTGCATCACGTGTTTGGCTTCCTTGAGCATGCTTAAATTATATCTTAGTTATATCGAATTCGGCGTAGTTGCCGGGGCCGACGCGGAAGGTCTCCGGCAGCAGCGCGCCCTTCTCGGTGTATCGCCTCACCGCGTACTTGGGGATGGAGGCGTTCGGGTTCATCAGGCCGGCTACTTCGAGGGAGATGCGCTGCGCCTCCGGCAGGACCTGGTTGAGCAGGTTCACCGGGTTGTTGGTGCAGCTGTTGGTGAAGAGGTTGTAGGTCTCCCGGTTGCGGTTGGTCTCCTCTATGCGGGCCAGCAGCAGTTCGAAAAGGCGGACCGACTGCGCACGGTCGATGGCGATGTTGCGGAAGAAGATCTCTTTCTGCTTGTAGTTGGCCGTATAGTCCGCGTAGCTCTCGAAAGTGGTGGCCAGCCAGATAAGGGGATACTTGCCGGCGATGGCGTGGGTGATGTTGTAGCCCTCGGGCTCGCGGCTCCAGCCCTCGGCCCCGAAGGTGAGCGCGCGCACGCTTTCGCCGCGGGCGTTCACCGCGCCGCCCTCTTCGAAAGTAAAGACCAGCAGGGTGTGCCCGGTGCCGAATGTTTTGTAGGCGTAGACGGCCTTGGAGAGCCGGGCGGCGTCCACTGTGACGGTCTCCCAGGCGTAGCTTTTGTGGTCGGCCGGGGTGCGGCCCCAGCGCACGTTCTCCAGCCGCGCCTTGCCGCCGCCGAGGGAGAGCGCCCGGGCGGGTTTTTGGGCGTAGGTTAAAGGGGCCTGGTCGTCCCAGCCCAAAGTATAATCTATGGCGCCGCCGCGGTCCGGCAGGGGGGCCAGCGGTACCGCGGCCTCCTGGCCGGCGCCCGCCAGGAGCTGGCCGAGGGCCGTGTCCTGGCCGGAGCTGGAAACCGGGATAAGGAAAAACAGGGCAAAGAGGGAGGCGGAGATCTTTAACATATATATATTTTAGCCCTGCCGGCGCCCTTCCGGCAGAGGCGCAGGGCCCAAGGCGGGGCCGTCTTTTGCCCCCCTGCCGCCTGGGCCCAAAGGGCGGCTGCCGGCATGGTATAATTTATCCAGAGGTGTACACCCATGAAAGACAAAGTTGCCAAAGTTATCGAGAAGATAAAGCCCATGCTGGCGGCTGACGGCGGTTCCGTCGAGCTGATCGGCGTGGACGAAGCCAAGGGCATAGTGACCGTGCGCCTGACCGGCGCCTGCGGCTGCTGCCCGCACGCCACCATGACGCTCAAGAACGTGGTGGAACGCATGATCCGGGAAGAGGTTCCCGCGGTCAAGGAAGTAGCGGTCGGTTAAGCCGGCCTCGGATTTGCACAGGTCGGGACGGCTCCGCCCTCTCCGGGGCGGTCGCGGCCCGATCTGTGCAGTCATTTTATGCCGCTGATCAACCTCCATACCCACTCCACTTATTCCGACGGCACCCTTGAGCCGGCGGCGCTGGCCCGCGCGGCCGCCCGCGCCGGGGTGGGGTATTTCTCCCTTACGGACCACGACGGCACCGGCGGCTGGGGCGAGATGGAGCCCGCCCTTAAGGAGGCCGGCCTGGCCTACTGCTACGGCGTGGAGATCAGCACCGGCCTGCACGAGAACCTCCATATCCTGGGCTACGGCGTGAATCCCGCCGACCCCGTCCTTAACGAGAGGCTGGCCGCCTTCCGGGCCCGCAGGGTGGTCCGGATAAAGAACGTGCTGGAACTGCTGCGCGGCCTGGGCATAGAGATCGCTTTCGAGGACCTGCCCGAACCCGTCAACCGCACCGTGGGCCGCCCGCAGGTGGCCGACGTGCTGCGCGCCCGCAAGCTGGTGCCCACCCGCAGCCAGGCCTTCAAGCGCTACCTGGCTCCCGGCGCCGCGGCCTATGTGCCCCCCAACGGGCCTTCCGTGGAAGAGGCCATCGGGGCCATCCGGGACGCCGGAGGCCGGGCGGTGCTGGCCCACCCCGGCGCCGTGGGCAAGGTGATGGACCTGGGGGCCTGGAAGGATTGCGGCCTGGAAGGCATAGAGGCTTTCTACCCCGCCCATACCGGGGCCGCCACCAGGGAATTCGTTTCGCTGGCCGCCCGGCACGGGCTGTTCGTCACGGCCGGCACCGATTTCCACGGGCCGGGCACCGAGCGCGGCGACATGGGCGGCTTCGAATTCGAGGAAAAGTATTTTTCGGAGATAAAAAAACTCTTCATATGAAAATAATATCCCACCGGGGCGCCTCTGCCTACGCGCCCGAAAACACCCTGAAGGCCTTCAGGCTGGCCGTGGAGATGGGCTCGAAGGATTTCGAGTTCGACGTGCACCAGACCAAAGACGGCATCCTGGTGGTGCACCACGACTACAGCCTGCACCATACCGCCGGACAGGACGTAAAAATAGGCGACCTTACCTGGGCGGAATTAAAAAAGATCAATGTGGCCCGCCATTACAGGGCGGACAAAGCCTTCCAGCACGTGCCCCGCCTGGAGGAAGTTATCGACATCATCGGCCCCGCCGCCGACTGGCTGAATTTCGAGGTCAAGAACGACGGCAACGTTTATCCGGGTATCGAAGGCAAGCTGCTGGAATTCATAAAGAGCAAGCCGGGCCTGTTCGAAAAGTCCGTCATCTCGAGCTTCGACCACGGGACGCTCAAGCGTTTCCGCGAGCGCTCGCACGACCTCAGGCTGGCCTACCTGGGCCACGGGCTGAGCACCGTGCTGCTGCTGCCCGCCCTGAAGAAGGCGAAAGCCGTGCGCGCGGTGAACTTCCACCTGGCCCTGCGCATAGCTTTCAAGATAAATATCTCCCGCATTAAGAAAGCCGGCTTCAACGTCTGCGTCTATACGGTCAACACAAAGAAAGACGCCAGGCGGATGCAGGCCATAGGCGTGGACGGCATCTTCACCAACCACCCCGACATCATGGGCAAGTGGACGCTCAAGGGCTGATATGGACCAGGCGCTCAACGACGAGATGAAGCGGCTGACCGCGCTGGGCCTGCACCGGCGCTGCGCGGAGGGCGCCCTGGACAGGGTGGCGGCCCTGACGCTGGAGATAAACCGGCTCAAGGCAAAGAAGAACGCCGTCATCTGCGCCCATGTCTACCAGACGCCCGATATCATCCTCGGCGTAGGCGACCTCGTGGGCGATTCCTACAAGCTGGCCGACGACTGCCGCAAGACGGAAGCCGGCGCCATAATTTTCTGCGGCGTGCATTTCATGGCCGAGACCGCCAAGATCCTCAACCCCTCCAAGAAAGTTTACGTGCCGTCTAAGAACGCCGGCTGTTCGCTCTCCGAGGCCATCACCGGGGAGGATGTGCGCAAATTGAAGGCGGAGCACCCCGGCCTGCCCGTAGTGACCTACATAAACACCTCGGCCGAGGTGAAGGCGGAGTCCGACTGCATAGTGACCAGCGCCAACGCCGAAAAGATACTGCGCAAGATGTACGAGAAGCACGATAAGGTCATCTTCGTGCCGGACCGCTTCATGGGCGCCAACCTGGCCAAGGTCCTGGGCAAGACGCCGGGCAAGGACATCATTCTCTGGAAGGGCACCTGCATCGTGCACGAGCATCTGAACCCGGCGCTGATAAAGGTCTACCGGCAGCGCCACCCGGGCCTGGCGGTGCTCGCGCACGCCGAATGCCCTTCGGAGCTCATAGAGGCCGTGGATTTCATGGGCGGCACCGGCGACATGATGCGCTACGTGGAGAGCACCAACGCCGCCGCCTACCTGCTGGTGACCGAATGCGGCTTCGGCGAGCTGGCCAGGCTGAAGTTCCCGGCTAAGAACTTCATCGCCATGTGCCGGCTCTGCCCCTACATGAAGTCCATCACGCTGGAAAGCGTGCTGGCCCTCCTCAAAGACCCCGACCCGGAAGAAGTGCTGGTCCCCCCGGCCATCGCGGCCCGCGCCAAAAAAGCCATCGACAAAATGTTCGAACTCGCAGCCTAGGCGATAAAAAACCCCGGGGCGGCCCGGGGTTCTTTATGTGTGCTGGCGGACCTTACAGGTCCGTCATGTAGGCTATCTCGTCGTACGGGGTGCGGTACAGCGGCTGCTTCAGGCGCTTCTGGTCGAAGATATGGCCGAAGATGCCGATGGAGCGCGCCACCACGAAGAGGGCGTTGAGGCAGCCCATCTTCACAATGCCGTCTATCTCGTCCTTGCTGAACGAGCCCGTGCTGTGCAGCATGTCCACGAAGGCGATGCCGATGCAGCCATCGACGTTGAGGATGAGGTTGCCCTTTTTGGCGGTGGTCAGCTTCTCCACCTCCAGCGCGTAATCCAGGAGAGGGGTGCTCTTGAAGTTCTTCTTGCAGAAGGCCTTCATCTGCGTCACGCGCATGTCCGGGTTGGTCACGCTCTTCACCTTGTGGCCTATGCCGGGGATGGGCGTGCCCTTCTTCTTCATCTCGGTGATGAACTGCTCGGGGGTGAGCCCCTTGTCGAAGGCGCGCTTGAACTCCTGCGCCGCGCCGTCTATGGCGCCGCCGAAGCGCGGGCCGATGGTGAGCAGGCCCGACACGAGGCTCGAGATGATGTCCTTGCCGGCCCTGGCCGCCACGATGGCGTTATGCGCGCCGCTCACGGCGGGGCCGTGGTCGGCGGTGAGTATCAGCGCGGTCTCCAGGAACTTGCGCCCGTAGTCGGGCAGTTCGCGCTTGAACCAGAGCAGTCCTATCACGCCGCCGATGCCGAGTTCCTTCTCGAGCACCTTGGAGATCGGGATGTTCAGGTATTCCAGCTCTTCCTTCTTCTCGTTGGAGATGGTGTTGATGAAGGTGGTGGACTTGCGGATCTTTCCCTCTTTCACGGCCTGGGCAAAGTCCATGGGCAGGGCCGGGGCGGCAATGTCCTCGGCGGGCTTGATGACGCCCTTCTTCACCAGCTTCAGGTAAGTCTCGTTCACCTTCACGCCGTAGTCGTCGAAGGAATCCGGCACCACCGCGCCCGCGGCCTTGAGCGCCGCGTTCTTGGCGTCGGCGGTCTCCAGGTCGCTGCCGGCCTTGGCGCCGGCGTGGCCGAACTGCACGCCAGCGGGGAACATCTTGGAGCAGGTGCCGGTCACCCAGATGACGAGCGGCTTGGTTATCTTCTTCGCCTTGAGGGCTTCCACTATGCGTAGTTCCTCGGTGCCGCCTATCTCGCCCAGCGCCACTATCATCTTGACGGCCGGTATGGCCTCGTAGCGCAGGATATGGTCGAGCAGGGTGGAGCCGGGGTAGGCGTCGCCGCCGATGGCGATGCCCTCGTAGAGGCCGTCGGTGTTGCGCGCTATGATGTTATAGCACTCGTTCGAGAGGCCGCCGGACTTGGAGACGAACCCGACGGAGCCGGGGCGGTGGAGCTTGGATTCCACGATGTTCTCGTAGGTGCCGGCGGTGTTGGCGATCTTGAAGCAGCCGGCCTTGATGCCGCCCACTGTGGCGGGGCCTATGACCATCTTATCGAGCTTGGCGGCGGTGGCGGCGAGTATCCTGGCGCGGCGCTCCGGCACGCCTTCGGCTATCACGCAGACGGTGCGGATGTTGGGGTGGTTGAGCGCTTCCATGGAACTGTCGAAGGCGGAGCGGTAGGAGGCGAAGTTCACGACCACGTCGGCCTTCGGGTGTTTGGCCGCGGCGGTCCCGAAGTCCTTGTACATGGGCAGCAGGGTTTCGCCCTTGCCGAAGAAGACCTTGTGCACCCCCTCGCTGCCGGGGTTCACTATGGCCGCCACCGAAGGGGTCTTGCGGCCGCAGGCGTAGTCGAAGTCCAGCATGCGCTGGATGGCGTTTACGTGGTAGCCGTAAACTATCGCGGTGGTATCTTTGGTGAAAAGCTCGGGTTTCATTATTTCTTGCCTCCGGTCTTGGCGGGCTTGCAGGCCGGGGCGGCCGCCTTGGCCGCCGGCTTGAGCGCCATGGACACCACGGCGGTCATGTGCGTTTCCGGGCCGTACACTTCTATCGGCACGCCCAGGGTCTCGCCCAGTTTGCGCATGTTGGCGAGGCCTTCCTTGTAGTTGGGGCCGCCGCGGCGCACGTAGATCTTAACCTTGCCGTCCACGAGTTTCTGTTTGTACTCGGTCAGGGCCTTGATGATGCCCTTGAAGGTCTTGGCCACGTCGGTGAAGTTGGCTATGCCGCCGCCGATGATGAGCACCTTGCCCCGCGGGTCCTTCTTGCGGGTCATCAGGTCCAGGATGGTCCTGGCGTACTGGTAGGTGTCCTCGGCCGAGGGGTCGCCGGAATACTCGCCGTAGTTGGCGAGCTCCTTGGAGAAGCCCAGGTCGCAGACGGTGTCGGCGTAGATCACCGAGGCGCCGCCGCCGGCCACCATGTTCCACACGCGGCCTTCGGGGTTGAGCATGGTGAGTTTGAGGCTCGCGCCTGTGCCCTCGTCTATCTTGCGGATGAATTCCTCTTCCTTCGTGTGCTTCTGGCCGAAGGAGGACGGGAATTCCAGGTCGCCCCAGACCTTCGTGCATTCGAAGGCCGCGGTGTCGTCCACCCTCGCCACCAGGTCCAGCGGCACTATCTCGTCGCCGTGGAAGGTGAAGGGGTTGATCTCCAGGTAGGTGAAGTGGCCCTCGGCGTACACTTTGTACAGCGCGCGGACGAACTCCTCGATCTGGCCTTTCCGCTTGCCGAACTCCGGCATATTGAGCTTCACGTCCTCTATGCGCGAGAGCACCGGGACATTGGTCTCTTTCACTTTCTCCCAGTTCTCCTCGACGTAGATGCCGCCCTTGTTGGACAGGTAGATGGTGTCGTGGTCGCGGAAGGCCTTTATGGCCACGTAGCATTCCTCGTCCTGCTCGGAATGCGGCGTGAACGGCTCTATCATGAACGTGTGCAGCTCGCCGGTGGTCTTGCCCACGGTGACCGTCTTGTTCATGCGCTCGGCTATCCAGTCCCAGGTCGCTTTGAAGTCCTTGTTGAGGCACAGCAGCCCGTGCTTGCCGCGCTTGCCGAACAGCTGGTCGGGCTTGGCCACCAGCTTTTCTTTGAGCAGCCACGGCTGGTCCTTGACCAGCTTCTTGGGGTCGGTATCCGGGGTCACCAGCGCCAGCTTCGCCGCCTTGCCCTGGAAGGACGGGATGGTCTGCGCCAGCCCGTTGAAGAGTATTTTCTTGCCTTCGTATTCCCTGATGCCTCTTTGTGCCATGTGGTTGTCCTTATTTACCGGTAGTGTGGTTGAGCAGGCCGCCCGCGGCGAGTATGCCGCGCTGGCGCTCCGAGAGATTGCAGACGCACTCTATGTCCGCGCCGCTGCGCTCGTTGCGGATCACGACCGGGGCGCCTTTCAGGAAGGCGTCGTGCCAGACTCCGCAGGTCAGCTTGTCGCCTTTCTGTATGCCGTCGTAGTCGGCCGGGTTCTTGAAGACCAGCGGGGCTATGCCGAAGTTGATCAGGTTCGCGGCGTGGATGCGCTCGAACGACTTGGCGATCACGGCCTTCACGCCCAGGTACATCGGGCACATGGCGGCGTGCTCGCGGCTGGATCCCTGCCCGTAGGAGTCGCCGGCCACTATGATGTTGTGGGACTTGTTCTTCAGGCAGCGCTCCGGGAAGGTCTTGTCCACGTTCTCGAAGACGAACTCGGCGTACTTCGGGACGTTGGAGCGGTACTTCAGGCGCGCGCCGGCCGGCATGATGTGGTCCGTGGTGATCTTGTCCCCCACCACTATCATCACCTGGCCGTTGAGGGTCTCGGGCATGCGGCTGTTCTTGGGCGGCTCGCCGATGTTGGGGCCGCGGAACACCTCGGTCTTCCTCAGCGCCGGCGCGGGCTTTATGAACATGGTGTCGTCGGCGAGGAACTCCGCGGGCTCGTGCACTTCGGGGTAGGCTATGTGCGCCTTGCGCGGGTCGGTGAACTTGCCGGTGATCGCCGCCACGGCCGCCACCTCGGGGCTTACCAGGTACACCTGCGCGTCCTTGGTGCCGGAGCGGCCCTCGAAGTTGCGGTTGGAGGTGCGCAGGGAGACGCCGCCGCTCTTGGGCGAGAAGTGGTTGCCGATGCAGAAGCCGCAGGCGCTCTCGAGGATGCGGGCGCCGGCGCCGATCATGTCGGCCAGCGCGCCGTTCTTGGCGAGCATCTGCAGCACCTGCCGGGAGCCGGGGGCGATGCCCAGGGTCAGGCCGGGCATGACGGTGTGCCCCTTCAGGATGGCGGCCACGGTCATCATGTCGCGGTAGGAGGAATTGGTGCAGGAGCCGATGGCGACCTGGTCCACCGCGGTGCCGGCGAGGTCGGCGATCTTCTTGATGCTGCCGGGGCTGTGCGGGCAGGCGGCCAGGGGCTCCAGCGAGCCGAGGTCCAGTTCGATGACGCGGTCGTACTGCGCGCCCTCGTCGGCCTTCAGCTCGGTCCAGTCGGCCTCGCGGTGCTGGGCTTTCAGGAATTTCTTCGTCACGGAATCGGAGGGGAACACCGAGCAGGTCACGCCCATCTCGGCGCCCATGTTGGCGATGGTGGCGCGCTGCGGCACGGACAGCGTCTTCACTCCGGGCCCGCCGTATTCCAGCATCACGCCCACGTTGCCCTTCACGGTGAGGATCTCGAGCATTTTCAGCACGACGTCCTTTGCGGTTACCCAGGGCTTCAGCTCTCCGGTCAGGTTCACCAGGTAAACTTTGGGGGCCGCGGTGTAGAACAGGCCGCCGCCCATGGCCACGGCCACGTCGAGGCCGCCGGCGCCGATGGCCACCTGGCCGATGCCGCCGCCGGTGGGGGTGTGGGAGTCGGAACCCAGCAGCGTGGTGCCCGGCTTGCCGAAGCGCTCCAGGTGCACCTGGTGGCAGATGCCGTTGCCCGGGCGGGAGAACACCACGCCGTAGCGGGCCGCCACCGTGCGCAGGTAGCGGTGGTCGTCGGCGTTCTCGAAACCGACCTGCACCGTGTTGTGGTCGACGTAGGAAACCGAGAGATCTGTTTTGATTTCTTTGAGGCCCATGGCCTCGAACTGCAGGTAGGCCATGGTGCCGGTGGCGTCCTGCGTGAGGGTCTGGTCTATGCGTATGCCTATTTCCTGGCCTTTTACGTATTCGCCTTCTTTGAGGTGGGAGGTAAGGATCTTTTCAACGATGTTCTGTTTCATGGAAGCTCCTTGGAAAACGCCGCTCTGGGCCGCCCGGCTGGGAGGCCGATGTAATCTATTTATATTCTCTCAAAAAAAGAGCGCTTTGCCAATTTGACTACGGGCAAGCGGCGCCGGGCGCGCCTTTGGCCGGGTTCTCCCCCAGCGCAGCGGGAGGAAAGCGGCGGCCGCGGCTTTCAGGCTGGGCCGCGGCCGGGCCCGGGCCGCCGGCTGGCGAAGAGTTCCGGGAATAGGCGCCTTAATTTAGATAAAATAATAAGCGCATGAAGCGGCCGCCCAAAGATTTCCCCAAGACCTACGCCCTGCCTTACCAGTTGGGCGTGTACCTGGCCGTCAACGCGGTGCCGGACGCCTGCCTGGTAGTGGACGGCCTCAACTGCGCCCTGCCCAAGGCCGACCTGCTGGCCGGCAACCACGACCTCAATTCCACCCTGTTCTCGCCGCTGGGCCGCCACAGGGTGGTGGCCACCATGACCGGACCCCTGCCGCAGCAGGACAACCCGGATAAAAAAATTTCAAAGCTGCTGCAGGCGGCCTCGGATACCGGCGGCTTCGGCGCCGTGCTGGTGACCGGCCTGCCGTACATGAACCTGGCCGGCATGGATTACGACGGCATAGCGGCCGGCGTAAAAGGCCGCGCTCCCGTAGCGGCCGTGCCGACCCTCTCGCTGGAAGAGGACTGGCTCGACGGCTACGACAGGGCCCTGGAGGCGCTGGTTTCGGCCTTGCCGCCCCGCCGGAGGGCCAAAAACAGGCGCTCGGTGGCCCTGGCCGGCTACTTTTACGACCGGGGCGAGGGCGATCACCGCGCCAACCTCGCCGAGATAAAAAAACTGCTGGGGCTGGCGGGCCTGGAGCTGGCCTGCGTGCTGCCCGGCGGCGCTCCTTTTAAAAGCTGGGAGAAAGCTCTTTCCGCCGGGCAGCACGCA
>Ga0209066_10007360_pt1 | contig 10927 bp, 13 predicted proteins | sample All_14_2_FD_187198 | JGI IMG/M metagenome (GOLD analysis project Ga0209066, IMG submission 187198) | Freshwater microbial communities in response to fracking from Pennsylvania, USA - Allegheny Zone_MetaG_DW_15 (SPAdes) (version 2) ... | reverse complement strand
CTGCCGCCTGGGCCACTGGCTGGACAAACCCGCCACCCGGCAGCGCTACGGCCACCTGCGCACCTTTGAAACCCTCGTCCAGCACCATGCGGCCTTGCACGCCCTGGGGGTGGAACTGCTCCAGCAAGCCGAGAACCACCGCCCCCCCGGCAACACCGACAACCGCTGGCACGTGGACCTGGACACCCACGCCGACATGCAAGCCGCCTGGCTGCGCCTGCAAGCCCACAGCCACGAACTCATCGCCACCCTGCAAGGCCTGCGCCAAAGCAACGAGGAGCTCACCCTGTCTGCTTTTTCAGAGGGGTAGCGTGTGGGGTGACTGGTGCTCACATGCCCCACACCTCCACCACACGCCCGCCGTGGGTGTGGGTCTGGCGGTACACCTTGTTTTTCAGTTCCAGCACCACCTGCTGCATCGGGCCGGTAAAGCCTTGCTCGGTCAGCGGCCACTGCAAAAACAAATCGGTGCGGCCCCTGCCCAGCCCGTATTTCTGAAGCACGCTTCATAGGCCAGCGCGTTCACCAGCCAGGGCTGGCCCTGCGTGTCGGCCCATATTTCGTCCAGCACACCGGCCTCAAAGGTCTGCCCGGTGGCGTCGGTGTGCTGCTGCAGCAGCGCGGCCACGTCGCCTTGGGTGAAGTCGCCCAGGCGGATGAATTCGCTCTTGATATTGAAGGCGCTGCCACCGGTGATGATCTCGCCGTCGCTGCGGTGGATGCGGTAGTCGCGCACATCGCGCACGCCGCACAACACCATGCTCTGCGGAAAAGCCTCCGGGCGCTGGGCGTAACCGGCCCGAATCTGGCGCAGAAGCGAAATGAGCGTGTCGCCCACCAAGGCATCCACTTCGTCAAAAAACACCACCAGCGGCTTGGGGCTGGTGCGAGACCAGTGCTCCAGCGTCAGGCGCAGCGCGTCTTGACGATCCACCGACTTCAAACGCTCCCGTGTCCAATCCGCCAGGGCATCGTCCTTCCAGTAGTAACTGGCGGCACTGGCCATCGCCCCCACGATGGCACCCATGGCAGCGGCCACATCGTTGCGCGCCGCCTGCGCCGCCTCAATGTTCACGTACAGCGCCCGGTAATGCCCCTCGGCATTCAGGTGGTGCATCAGGTTGATCAGCAGGCTGGTTTTGCCGGTTTGGCGCGGTGCGTGCAAAAACAGATATTTCTGTGCTGATATCGAATGCAACAACTCCGGCCAATCCACCCGCTGCATCGGGCTCAGCGTGTAGTGAATGTCGGGCTGGTTCGGGCCAGCGGTGTTGAAGAATTTGTCCATGCGGGGCATGGTAGCGCAGGGGATGGGGGAAACCGCCTGGCGTGCGGGTCCGCAGCGGGTGGTTTGGGCGTTTGAGGGCAGGACTGTTGTGGCATGCCCGGCCTTGATCCGCCGCTACGGCGCTTCGCTGGGGTCATCAAAACTGTGTGGTTTCGCGTCCACTTGTCCTGCTGGACCACGCCTTCTATGTGGTTCTGGTTCATCGGCTCGCGATTTACGCTCTACGCTTCCTTTCTACGATCGGTCACCCTTTCGCAGTTGCGCTTCACTTTGCTCACTGTGACCAGCTCGCAGCGGGACTTGCACCCGCAGGTGTGCGCCCATGCTGGGCGCACCACCGAAAAAAAACCGCCCAAAGGCGGTTTTTTTTAGAGGTTGAACTGTTTTTAGTTACAGCGATTTGCAGACCGTGTATTGCTCTTCATCGCTGTAGGCGGTAGCTGCAGTAGCTGGTGGTGTGTTCGCTCCAGCCGTTCCCTCGGTTGCACGCAGAGAACCAGTTGCGGCATCGCCATTGTCCAATTGCGTATCCAATTGACGGGCAGCTTTGCCCGGAACTTGACTCAAGCAGACAACCAAACCAGCGGGAGCACCCGTTTCCGGTGTTGCAGCGTTGTTATTGGAAACCCCCATCAACCCATTGAAGGCATTGCGAGGCAACGCGGCTGAACCGTCTGTACCAACAGCCGAAGGGCTTCCTGCCAAGAAGCCTGCTGCTTTCAGATGTTGCCAGAAAGCTAATCCTTCACTGGTAGCAGTCGCTCCAGGAGTGAATGTGGCGGTAACGGCAATGTCAAGTGTACTGTCTGCGTCGCCAGCTGCAGTTATTCCTGCCGTACCCGTCCAGACTGAACCCCGCGCCTGGAGCGTCGCCAGAGCCCCATCATCACCCGGGATTTGCCTGAAACGGTCCACGTAACCGTTGTAAGCCGCAGTGATGCCGTTCATATCGTTGATGGCGTTACGCGTCTTCGCGCTGTCAATCAATTCCTGCCCCTTCAACACACCGCCCAGCAGCAGGCCGATGATGACGAGGACGATGGCAATTTCAACCAGCGTGAAGCCGGCTTGACCTTTGCGGGAGCCACGCAGTGACTTGGATTTCATGGATAGACCCTTTTCTCTGGCATTCAGGCAACCCCCTTGGCCACCTTTCACCAACCATTGTGCACCGGCCAGACGCCGTGGCCATGTCAAAAATTTTGACGCTGTACCCCCAAGGCCACGCGCCACTCAAAGGCGATGCCCTCGGGGGTGTTCTGCGCCGTCAGCTCCCCGCCCACATCGCGCAGGCTGCGGCGGGCTTGGTACAAGCCCATGCCAGAGCCTGTGGCGGTTTGCATGGGCTCAAAGGGCCGCTCGGGCCAGGGGGTGGACAAATGCGGGGTGAGCAAGCGGGCCTGCAACTGGTCGCCCTGCACGGCCCAGGTGAGGTGCAGCGGCCGGCCCTGTGCGCGCGCGGCTCCGTCGCGGGCGACGTTGGAAAAAATGTTGTCCAGCGTGCGCTCCAGTGCACGGGCGTGGAGCGCGCTGATGGGCGGGTCGCCGTGGGCGGGTTCGCACCGCAGCAACAAGCCTGCCAGCTGGGCGGCAGAAGCCGCCACCTCCAATACCGGGCGGGCGGGTTGCAGGGCTGCCGCTGGCTGCGCCTGCGCTGCCCCTGGCTCGTCGGTGGCGGCCAGCAGCTTTTGCGCCTTGGCCAGCACCAGCGGGGCTTGTTGCTGCAGGCGCTGGGCCAGCCGAGGCAATTTTTCGGGGCTGGCGGTGCCAAATTCGTCGGCCATGAGGCCCACCCACTGGGCCAGGTTGCGCATGTCGTGCTGCCAGTACAAATGCACATGGGCGCGCTGGGCCAGCGCCACCGCCACGGCCTGGGTGCGCTGGCGCATGCGCGAGAGCCAGCTTTGCACAAACACGTCCACCACCACCAGCGCCAGGGCTTGGGCCTCGTCGGTGCGGGCCAGGCCGGCCCAGCTCAGTTCGATGCGGCAGTCGGGGCCGGCATCCAGGGTCAGGCCGGTCCAGTCGGGTTGGGCGGCGTTGCCCCATTGGCCTTGCACCGGGTCGCCAAACCACTGGCCCTGCCAGGCCATGCCACCGATGCCGGCGCGCAGCAACACGGGGCGCGCTTGCAGGGGCCAGTCCATGGGATGGGTGTCGTCGGGCAGTGCCAGCAAGTCGCGCACACACTCGCGCACGCGCCGCCCTTGGTGCCACACGGCCCAGGCCGCCAGCAGCAACACCACACCCAGGCCCACAAAGAGCAGCGGCAGCAGGTTCATGCGGGCTTGCCGGGTGCGTCGGCCGCAGCCTCTGGCGCGCCCGGTGGGCGCTGGATACCGAATTTTTTCATGTGGTAGTACAACTGCTCGCGCTCCAGCCCCAGGGTGCGCGCGGCCACGGTGACGTTGAAGCCGCAAAGGTTGAGCACATGGCGAATGAGCTGCTCGGCCACACCGTCGCCCACTTCGCGCGGGCCTTCGTTCAACTGGGCCGAGAGCGACAGGTGCAGGCAGCCCTGGGCCAGCAGCTCTTGGTCGCGCTGGGCAAACCAGCTGGCCCGCTGCAAGGCGTTGCGCAGGGTTAGCAGGCTGACCGGCTTGGCCAAAAAATCAAACGCACCTTGGCGCACCGCCTGCTGCCCCACGGCTTGTTCGTGCTGACCGGTGAGCACAATGGCCTTGAGCAGCGGCCATTCGCGCACCAGGTGGGACAGCAGCTTCAAACCTTCGTCGGGCAAGCTGGGGCTGGGCGGCAGGCCCATGTCCAGGATGGCCACAGAGGCCTGATTTTTGGGCACCGCAGACGCCATGGCCTGCAGCGCCTGCGGCCTGTCGTGGGCCACCAGCACCTGCCAACCGTCGTCGGCCAGCGAATCGGCCAGCCAGGCGGACAAAGCCAGGTCGTCTTCCACCCAGAGCAGGGGAACGGGTTGCGTGGCGCCTTGTGCAAGCTCAGTCATGATCACCCAAGATGGATGCCACGATGGGGCTGATGGCCACCGCGAACCCCGTGAACAACAAGGCAAACCCCCCAACCACCCGAATCAGCAACCAATCGGAAGCGGTGTCTGCCGAAACCGCCAGGCTCATGTAACCACTCATCAGCATCAGGATACCCACCCACTTTTGCACGCGCCGCTTCGCGCTGCGCCGCCGAGCGACCAAACCGAAGGGGGTTTCGGCAAAGTCGGTCTGGGTATAACCAGGCAGTTCCTCGGACAAACCGGGATTTTGCGTGGTGTCGTTCATCTTGCGCGCCATGTGCGTTCAGTTGCAAGTGGTGGTGCTCGCGCAAAAACGGAAGCTGGATATAAAAAACAAACTCGTTCCAAACGGTCGAATGATCACTTCGTCAAATACCACGGGCGGACTGGGATGTTGGCTGGTCAGTTGCGGACTGGGTGGTACAACATTGTCGACATTGACAAACTGAGTCACGTAGGAAACGTTAAGACCGTCGTGTTTAAATTCAATGGAGACTGTCACGGTAGCGGGATTCACCCCCACAAGCCCCATGGCAAAACTTTGAGCAGTTTTCCCGGTATCGGTCAGCTTGAAGGTCAAGGATTCTGTTGAATCCAAGGCACGCGTTGCGGCCTGTCCAAGCCCTGAGCCACAGCCGGTATCGCATACGCCAAGAGCTTGAGCAACATCCTTGTCGTCGGTGACGATTCCACCGCCACCAGATCTTATTTCGATCATGCCCAACGTTGTGCCACCGTCGTAGTTAATGACGGTCCTAGTGGCTCGTCCTGTGACCCGGATGGTTGGACTTAGGTCTAAAACCAATACATCATCAACAATATCTTCAGGTGCATCATTCGGGGTACACGTCGGAAGAACGCCCGAAAGCACCACATCATCAAAGTGTGTGGGATTGGTGGCGGGATCGACCCCGTCGGGTGCGTTGGCGGGTTTGTTGACCAAGGCAAAAGGTGCCGTGGCGTTGGTATTGGCCCGCTCATCCACGTTGGTGGCCAAGGGCAAGGGCAGTTTCTGAACACCGCTGGGCAGCCATGCCCCCAGACCACTGGGGCCGTGGCTGACCAACGCCCAGCGTGCCGCCACGCCTGAAACCGTCAGCCCAGTGGCCGCCTGTCGGTAGGTTATGAGTCGGCCCCAGGCGTCCAGCCTGTCATCGGCCTGCAAGCCCAATGCTACCCAAGGCACTTCGGGTGCGGGGCCTGCGGGGGACGGGGGCAACTGGTTGCATTGGTTTTTGAGCCAATGGGCATAGATGGCCTGCTCAATGCGCTGCATCCGCTGCTCGGTGGTGCGCTGCTCTGCCAGGGGGCGCCGGGTTTGCTGGGCCGCCTGCAAGACCAGCGTGGCAGCACCCAAAACCAGTACCGACAGGATCATCAAGATCAGGACGCCTCCCCGCTGAGCAGCGGTTGGCGGGCAAACTGCATGGCTTGCGGCGCTGCGCATGGCGGTTGCTGCGCTCAAGGGCGTGGGCCCAGGCCTGCATCGAGCGCCACCTTGATCACCGTGGGGCGCCGCACGATGTCGTCGTAGTAGGTGGCGGTGTTTTCGCTCAGGTCGGCGTCGATGTAGAAATCATCGGGCGAGGTGGTTCTGAGGGCGAGGTTGTTGCGGTTGATGTTTTCCTGCGCGCCGGGGCCGGGGCCGTTGGCCGTGGCAACCCAAGTGCCAGTGGGGTTGTAGGCGCCGTATTTGTTGGCTCCGTGGCTGATTAAAAAGTAAGCCACTCCGTTGCCGTCTACACGCCGTGACAACTCATTAGGGCCCGGCACAGCAGCTATTGTCGTGGCAGGACAACTGTCCGAAGAGCACGTCCTAAAACCACGTGACTGAGCAACAACAGGAACGGGGGCCACTGGCGGTGGTGTTGCATTTGCAATAAGCACGTTAAGTACGCTGCTCGTAGGGCTACACAGAAAAGGGCTAACTTCTGCACCAGTGCTGCTTGGGCGACACTCACTCATATCCATACCGCGATCCATTGCCAACGAAGTCTCAATGGTATTTCCATTGCCTACATTCGTACGTGCCCAAACGCGATAGGTAATTAAATTCCCCCAAGCATCAATGACTGAATCAACCGGCACACCCAAGGTACGCCATGGAACCACGCCGGTGGTCATTGCCGTGCAAGTGGCTGGCGGTCCAGCATTGCGCTGTTCCAACCCAGAGGTTGGATTGGCAACACCCTGAGCACCATCGGCTGGGCAAGGCAGCCGTTTGGTGGTCATGACAAACCGGGCAATGGCGCTCTCCAGCGCCTCCAGCTTGGCGCGGGTTTCGTTGCGCCGTTTGTTGTCCATCATGGTGTTGGTGGCGGGCAAAAACAGGGCTGCCAGCAGACCCACCGCCAGCAGCACCATGGCAAGTTCGACCAGCGAGAAGCCTTGCTCGCGTGGGGCGTGGCTTCTGTGTGGGGGTGTGCGTGGGCTCATCGGCGGCTCTTAATAAGAAAGGCGCCGGCTGGCACCACGTCCACCACTGGCTGGCCAGGCTCCAGGCTGGCCTGGCCGGGTCTGAGCACCAGATCAGGCTGGCCTGGCTGGCGCAGGCGCACGGCATACTTTTCGATGTGAACGGTGCGTTCACCCAACACGGCGCCGTGGCGCAGCATCTGGCCATTGATCCAGACGCTGGCCCCTCGGCTGCCTTGGGTCATGCCTTGCAACACAAAGGTGGTCAGGGCTGGCGGCGGGTCGGGGTTGTCGCCTGCGGCTTCGGGGTCGGTGGCCGGTGGCGTGGATGGGTTGGTGTGGCGTGCGCGCACCAGGGCGGCGCGTTGTGTGGGGGTGTAAAACAGGCGTGGCCACGGGTTGGCGGCACCCTCTAGGTTGAGGGCGGCGTCACTGGGCGTGGGCGCGGCGAAAGCGATGCCGCCAAGCACACAACCGGTCAGCAACACCGCACCGGCAGACCAGCGGGGCATGCATAAGGGCGGCAGTGAAGAAATGGGGGTCGGGCGGCGCATGGTGGGGCTCAATTGCCCGCATTGTGGCTGGCGGCAGCGGGCGGCTCAATGTGCAAAAAGTTGACACGGCAGCGAGCACCCAAGCCCTCGGGCGTGGGTTGCTCCAGCGTGCAGCCCATGAAACGGGCCACACCTTGGTGGGTTTGCACAAATTGCTCGGTGAGTTGCAACACCTCCAATTCGTGCACCCGGGTCAGGGTGTAGTCCAGGGTGTGACGGGTCACGCGCGCGCCCATGGCCTTGGCCTGGGGCAGCTCTACCGCTTGTGGGCTGCTGAGGGTGAAGCTGACCTGGGCCTGCAAACCCAGCTGGGTGGCGGTGCGCAGCAGGTCTTCAACCCACACGGCGCGGGGCTCGCCGCCCAGCAAGCCGCTGGCTTGGAGCTGTTCGTAGGTGCGGCGGTGGGTGTCCAGGTCGGTCTGGTCGGTCTGGGCTTCGCTCAGCCGGACTTGGGTGGTTTTATAGTCGGCCTGTGCCTGCTGCCAGTCGGACAGCCGCGATTCCTGCACGGCATAAAGCCCACCCCAGGCCAGAGCCAGCGCGCACAGCAGAACGCCCAGTTTGATGAGCATGGGCCGCAGCAGCGGCAACAGCAGAAGCAACAGCGCTTTCATGAGGGTTGTGCGGATGGTGGAGGCGCTGGCGACAGACACCAGCGCCACGTGGCGCCTGGCCCGCTACCGGTCTGGTTGCTGGCAATAACGGCACCGCTGGCCGATTGCACGGGGTCCAAATACACCTGCCATTCGGACCAGCCACGCACGGCTTTACCCAAATCATCCAGCACCTGCTGACGGGTGCGGGGCGACAGACCACTGGCAGTACGGATTTCGAATTGCCATTCCACCCGCAGGTCGGTCTCGGCTGTGGTCTGGCGCGTGCTGGGCCGCTGCGCAGCAGATTCAGCGCCACCCGCTCCAGGCACAGAGGCAACAGGTGGTGCTCCGCCACACAAGCTGGTCACCAGCGACAGGCTGGAACGCACCAGCTCAGCATCTGGCTGGGCTTGCATCAACTGCCCCAGCCGCATCAGGGCAGCAGGCTGGTCAATACCGGCCTGCAACTCACGCTGCTTCACCTCGATGGCCAAGCGCATCAAATTGGTGTCAACACCGCTGGCGGTGATGCCCTGCTCAATGGTTTGAACGGTACGCGTCATGTCACTGGCTTGCTGCTGCCATTGGCGGGTTTGCTCCATTTGGTCCATGACGACTTGGGCTTGGCCCGCCACCATCCCAAGCCCCCCCAAGGTGAACAAGGCGCCGGCCAGCATCAGCCCTTGGCGGGCTTGGCGGGCCAGAAAGTACCGGCGCACGGGGGGCGGGGCCAGTTGGCCCGGCGTTTTGCTGCCGGCGAGCGCCAGCACATCGGCCAGCACACCCCGGGACGACTGGGCGGGCACCGCTGGCAGCACGGCCACGCCTTCGTCCTGCAAGGCCTGGGCCAGTCCGGTGCCAGGCTGCATGAGCAGGATACCGGGCTGCACGCCACGGTCGAGCATGCGGTTGTCGATCAGGTATTTCAGGGTGACGCTGATTTCACGGGCCTGCTGCATGGGGTCGAGATCGAGCAGCAAGCGCGAGAACACCGGCACACCTTGCTTGAGCAGCACCATGCGCAGGCCGTGCGGCAGGCTCAGACACAAGAACAGCCAGACCGACGTTTTCAGGCTGGGTTGCCTGGCCGCCCACTGCGCCATGAGGTAGCTCAGCGGCCACACCCCTTGGACCGGGCGCTTCTGTGCCACTTCCTGGTCCAGAGCGGTCTGCAAGGTCTGCGACGCCACACCCACCGCGTGAATTTGAAACGCCTTGGGCAACCAAGGCTGGCTGGCCGTGGTTTGCCAAGTGGCACGCAAACGCACGTCGGGCAGCAGGCTTTGCATCTGCTGCTGAATGAAACCGCTGCGGTCGGAACCCATGAGGGGTGGCACCTTGATCACGCCATGGGTTTCTTCAATCAGGTCGGCCACCACACGCACCGGCTGGCCGGTGGGCGGTGGTGCGGGCAAAGGCTGCCCGGCGGCGTTCAGCCATTGCGTTTGCAGCGGCTGCACCAGCAACAAGCCCGCCGCCGATGCCGACCGAGCCGAAAGCGCAGACAACGGTGACGACAAGTTCAAACTCATAGCGTGACTTTGGTGATGGTGTCGTAAATCGGGCCCATCACGGCCAGCATGATCCAGCCCAGAATCAGCCCCAGGGTGACGGTGAGCACGGGTTCGATGAGCGCCTGCACCCGGCCAATGGACTCCTCAATGTCGCGGTTGAAAAAGTAGCTGACGTTGGCGAGCGCTTCGTCCAGCGCGCCCGTGGCCTCGCCCACCTTGAGCATGCGCACCACCAAGGACGGAAAGAGGTTTTCCAGCGCAAAGGCTTCGCTGATGGGCGTGCCGGTGGCGATGCGTTCCCGCACACGGGCCACCGCACGCTGCACGGGCAAGCTGCCGCTGATTTTTTCGCAAAAGCCCAAGGCCTCAATCACCGGAATACCGGTGCGGTACATCAGCCCGAAGCTGTCGGCCAGCCGGGCGAGGATGATTTTTTTGATCACCGGTCCGACACCGGGGAAATCCAGCAGGGCTTGGTGCAATTTGTACCGGACTTTTTCACTCAACCTGGCCGCCAGCGACAAGCCAAAGCCCAGCACCACCGGCGCGGGCAAGATGAGCCACCAGAAGTTGACGAACGCGTTGGACAGCCAGATGAGCACGCGGGTGTTCAGGGGCACGTCTTGCCCCATGTTGACGATGAAGCCGACCAGCTGTGGCACCAGGTAGACCATCAGAAACACCACCACCCCCGAAATGGTGATGGTGACGAAGGCCGGGTACATCAGCAGCTTTTTGGTTTGTGCGGCCAGTTCGGCCTGCCATTTGAGGGAACGCACCAGCGCTTCCAGCACCTCGGGCAACTGGCCGGTGACTTCGCCCGAGCGGATCAGGTGCACCACCACCTCGGCAAAAATGCCCGGGTCGGCGGCCATGGCGTCGGCCAGGGTGCTGCCGTTCTGGATGCGGTCCATCAGGCTGGCGGCCACCTGGCGCAGCTCCACACTGTCGGCGCCGTCGCGCAAATCTTCCAGGGCGGAGAGGATGGGAACGCCCGCACGCAACAGCATTTGCATGTGAAACAGCAGGTTGATCAGCTCCCGCTGTGGCAAGCCCGTGAATTGGATGGAACGGCGCTTGACCTCTTTGAAGCTGATCAGCGACAACTCCGCCGCCTTGAGCTGGGCCTGCATATCGGGCAAATGCAAAGCGCTGAGTTCGCCCTTGACCACATCGCCCAGGGCGTTGATGGCGCGGTAACGGTAGCGGGCCATGTGTGCTGCCCTTTCAGCGCGTCAAGCGCAATGTCAAGTCGACCACGCGGCCCACTTCTTCAATGCTGGTGACACCTTCCACCACGCGGCGCAAGCCGTCTTCGGCGATGGGGGTGAAGCCGTGGGCCAGGGCGTGCGCGGTCAGCTCGCCCAGGGTGGCGTTGCGGGTGATCAACTCATCAAGGTCGGCGTCAAAGCGCAGCAGTTCCATGATGGCCAGCCGCCCTTTGTAACCCTGGTAATCGCAGGCCTCACAGCCGCCGCTGTGGTGCTGGTAAATGGTGTGGCCCACGTGCGCATCGCCCAGAATGCGGGCTTCGGGGCTGCCGGCGACCACCTCGACCGGCTCGCGGCAGTGCA
>Ga0209066_10007359_pt1 | contig 10929 bp, 5 predicted proteins | sample All_14_2_FD_187198 | JGI IMG/M metagenome (GOLD analysis project Ga0209066, IMG submission 187198) | Freshwater microbial communities in response to fracking from Pennsylvania, USA - Allegheny Zone_MetaG_DW_15 (SPAdes) (version 2) ... | reverse complement strand
GAAATGGCGGCTCGTGCCGCGCAAGAGCTGCAAGACGGCTTCTATGTGAACCTGGGCATTGGCTTGCCGACCCTGGTGGCCAACCATGTCAGCCCGGACATTGATGTGTGGCTGCAGTCCGAGAACGGCATGCTGGGCATCGGCCCCTTCCCGACCGAAGACGAGGTGGATGCCGACCTGATCAACGCCGGCAAGCAGACGGTGACCGTGCTGCCAGGCTCGTCGATCTTTGGATCGCACGACAGCTTTGCCATGATCCGTGGCGGCAAGATCAACCTGTCCATCCTGGGGGCCATGCAGGTCTCTGAGAAAGGGGACCTGGCCAACTGGATGATCCCGGGCAAGATGGTCAAGGGCATGGGCGGTGCGATGGACTTGGTCGCTGGCGTCAAGCGCGTGGTGGTGCTGATGGAGCATGCCGCCAAGAACGGCGAGCACAAGTTGCTGCAGCACTGCAGCCTGCCCCTGACGGGCGTGGGTGTGGTCGATCGCATCATCACCGAGCTGTGCGTGCTGGACGTGACGCCCGAGGGTTTCAAGTGCGTCGAACTGGCGCCCGGCGTCACCCCTGAAGAGATTCGCCTCAAGACGGGCGCCCATGTTCACCTGTCGCACCTGACGGCTTGATGTGGGCCGGCCTGGTCGGTGTCGTCACCAAACCGCCTTCGGGCGGTTTTTTGTCGCCTGCTGTTCCATGGGGCAGGGGGGCGCTGGTGTTTGTTTGCGGTTGCTCAAGGCCAAGTGTCGAAATGCCCCTTTTGGCATGCCTGTTTGTGCATTTAATGCTCTGACAGAATGTTTGAGGAGTCTGAACATGAAAAAAACAATTTCTTGGGCCTGCGCCGCTCTGGCGCTGAGCGCCTCTCTGGCCAGCCTGCCAATGGCTCAGGCCGCTTCGCCTGAAAGCTTGCCGCCCATTGAAGCGTCCACATTGACGCAAGAGGTGGAAGCGTTGGTGCGGCAGATCAAATCCGGGTCTTTGGCGGCCATGAGCGATGAGCAGATCGTCAAGGTGTTCACGCAGCTCAACCCTCAGGCGGCCCTGGCGTACCTGGAGGCCAGCGTCAAGGTGCTGGGGGAGTACGAGCTGTGGATGCGCCGGGAAGAGCGACTGGCCAGCGGGTGGACGCCTCAGCCCTTTGTCAATTACATCAAGTACCGGCATCAGCCTCGGCAGGTGTATGTCAAGTGGCTCAAGGGCGGCCCCAACGCCGGGCAGGAAATCATCTACGACGAGACCCAACGCAAGGACGCCATTTATGGCCACCTGGGCGGGTTGTTCAGTGTCGTGTCGATGTGGACCTCGATGGATGGCAGCATGGCCCGCAGCAACTCCAACCACACGGTCAGGAACCTGGGCTTGCAGCCCATTGTGGGCATCATCGCCAGCGAGAATCGAATGCGTGTGAAGGAAGGGCACTCATCCGCGCCCGATCAGGTGGAGGTGAGTCGCCTGGGCGGGGAGCGCATGGTGGCCCTGACCTGGATCACCCCGCCAAGCGTGACCAAGGCGTACTCCCGCAAGGCCCGCATCCATGTGGACATCAAGCAGCCCATGATCCGGCAGGTGGAAACCTGGGACGATCGGGGCGACATGATCGAGCGCATCGCGTTTGACCGGGTCGTGCCGGCCCGGTTCACCGCAGCCGACTTCGACCCCAAGAACCCGGATTACTCGTTCTGAGTCGATGTGGGCTCTGGCCTGGGTGACAATTCGCGCATGAATCTGATCACTTGGGGCCTTGTGGGGCTCAACCTGCTGGTGTTGTTGGTCGTGTGCCTGGTGTGGGTGCGCCAGCGCGCTCAGGCCAACGGCGGCGAGCCTGCCGTGCATGAGGTGTTGCTGGGTTTGCAGATGAACCTGCAACAAAGGCTGGACGCACTGGAGCGCGACCTGCGTGATGAGCTCAGCCGCAGCGCGGGCGGGACACGCCAGGAGCTGGGGGGCACCTTGGCGCATTTCCAGCAAACCTTGCTGACCCAGCAGGGCGACGGGGTGCGCACCCAGAACGAGCAGCTCGACAGCTTTCGGGTGCAACTGGCCCAGATGCAGCAGGCGCTGGCCGACACGCTGCGCCAGACCACCCAGGCCCTGATGGCGCAGGCGCAAAGCACGCGTGAGTCGCAGCAGGCCTCGCTGTTGCAGTTCTCGGAGGCGCAAGAGGCATCCTCCCGGCGTTTGTCCGATGCGCTCAATGAGCAGGTGCGTTTGCTGTCGGACAGCAATGAGCGCCGCTTGCTGGAGGTGCGCCAGACGGTGGAGACGCGCTTGCAGGCCCTGCAGGACGACAACGAGAAAAAGCTGGAGCAGATGCGCCAGACGGTCGACGAAAAACTGCACGCCACGCTGGAAGCCCGCCTGGGTGAGAGCTTCAAGCAGGTCGCCGAGCGGCTGGAGCAGGTGCACAAGGGCCTGGGCGAGATGCAGCGCCTGGCCAGCGATGTGGGCTCGCTCAACCGGGTGCTGACCAACGTCAAGACCCGGGGCATCTTTGGCGAAGTGCAACTGGCAGGCCTGCTGGAGCAGGTCTTCACGCCCGAGCAGTACGCGGTCAACGTGGAAACCGTGCCGGGCAGTGGCGCTCGGGTCGAATTTGCGATCCGGCTGCCAGGGCGGGGTGGCGATGACGGCGCGCCACTGTGGCTGCCGATTGATGCCAAGTTCCCACGTGAGGACTATGAGCGCCTGCTCGAAGCACAGGACCGTGCCGATGCGCCCGGCGTGGAAGCCGCCTCCAAGGCGGTCGAGCAGCGCCTGCGCCTGGAGGCCCGCACCATTGCCGAGAAATACCTGGCACCGCCTCACACGGCCGACTTTGCCATCTTGTTCCTGCCCACCGAGGGGCTGTATGCCGAGGCCTTGCGCCGTCCTGGCCTGATGGAGGCCCTGCAGCGCGAGCATCGCGTGATGCTGGCCGGGCCCACCACCTTGCTGGCCACGCTCAACAGCTTGCAGATGGGCTTTCGGACGCTGGCGCTTGAAAAGCGCTCTTCAGAGGTCTGGCAGGTGCTGGGGGCGGTCAAGACCGAGTTCAGCAAGTTTGGGGATGTGCTGGCCAAGACCAAGAAAAAGTTGGACGAGGCCAGCAACACCATCTCTCAGGCCGAGACCCGGACCCGGGTCATGGGTCGCGCCCTCAAACAGGTCGAGACCATGCCCGAGGCCCAGGCCAGCCTGATCCTGCCGATGGGGCCGGACGATGCCGAGCCGGGCTTGCTGATCGCTGCCGACGATTGATCGGCGGCCGGTCAAGGCCCGAGCTGTCAGTCCTTCAGCGCGTGGCGCCCAGGGATCGGGCGCGCTGCAGGGTGGCCTGAAGTTCGCCCTCGCCAGGTTGCTCGGCCGCCTGGGTGGGCCAGCCTTGCAGGTGCTGCTCGCACAGCGCGGCCAAGGCCGACATCCAGGCCGGCCGGTCGTTCAGGCAGGCGATGTAGTGAAAGTCCTGCCCACCACTGCTCAGGAAGGCCTGCTTGCCCTCCATGGCGATTTCTTCCAGCGTCTCGATGCAGTCCGACACAAAGGCCGGGCAGATCACATCAACCCGTTTGACACCGGCCTTGCCCAGCTCATGCAGCGTGGGCTCGGTGTAGGGCTGCAGCCACCTGGCGCGGCCAAAGCGGCTCTGAAAGCTCACCACGTACTGGTCCTTGCTCAGGCCCAGTCGCTCGGCCAGCAGGCGTGCGGTCTTGTGGCACTCGCAGTGATAGGGGTCGCCCAGGTGCAGCGTGCGCTCGGGCATGCCATGAAAGCTCATCAACAGCTTGTCGCCGCGGCCTTCGCGCAGCCAGTACTGGCGCACCGAATCGGCCAGCGCCTCGATGTAGCGTGGGTCATCGTGGAAATGGCTGACAAAACGCAGTTCCGGGATCCGACGGGCCTTGCGGCCCCAGGCAAAGACATCGTCCATCACGCTGGCTGACGTGGCACCGCTGTACTGCGGGTAGAGGGGCACCACCAGCACGCGGGTGGCGCCTTCGGCCTGAAACGCCGTGAGCTGCGAGGCAATGCTGGGCTCGCCATAGCGCATGGCCCACTTGACGATGACACGGTGCCCGCGCTCGCCCATGTAGCCTTGCAGCAAGGTGCCCTGGCGTTCGGTCCAGACCCGCAGGGGAGAGCCCTCGGGCATCCAGATGCTGGCGTACTTCAAGGCCGATTTGGCCGGCCTGACCCGCAGGATGATGCCGTGCAGGATCGGCTTCCAGATCATGCGCGGGATCTCGACCACCCGGGGGTCGCTGAGGAACTGTCCCAGGTAGCGGCGCAGCGCCGATGCGTTGGGGGCCTGGGGCGTGCCCAGGTTGACGATCAGCACGCCCGTGGTCGGGCGGCGGACATGGTCACAGGCGGGTTCTTTGGCAAAGCTCATGAGGCCGCATTGTGGGCCTGATCCGGGTCCTGCGAGGCCAGGGCGCTCAAGGTCGAGACGACCAAAGGGATGTCGATGGGTTTTGTCCAATAGCCGACGAAGCCCTCACGGGTGGCCCGCGCCAGGTCTTCAGGCAGCGCATCGGCCGAGCACATGTAGGCCGGCACGTCCCGCAGTCCTGGCTGGGTTCTCAAGGCTTGCAGCACTTCAAAGCCGCTCATGCCTGGCAGGTGGGCATCGACCACCAGGACTTCTGGCTGGAACTCCCGGGCGATGGTCAAGGCCAGTTGCCCGTCTTCGGCAATCTCCAACTGAAGGTAGGGGTAGGGGCGCAGGGCCTCTTCGAACAACAGGGCATTGATGCGGTTGTCCTCGATGTACAGCACCCTCAGCGGGTGTTCGGTGCTGTGGGCCTTTGAATTCAAGATGGGTTCGGCAATGGCGGGCATGGGAGGGAGTGGCGCGGATGATGCTGGCCCGGACGGGACAGGTTGGCCCATGGTGGCCTGGGGCAGGGTGATGACGATGCGGGTGCCGGCGTTGGGCGCGCTGCGGATTTCAATCTCGCCGCCCATGGCCTGGATCAGGGACCGGGTGATGACCAGGCCCAACCCTGAGCCTTCGATGGCGGAGGTGTCGCGTCCCAGTCGTTCAAAGGGTTGGAACAAGCGGGCCAGCTGGCCAGCGTCCATGCCCAGCCCGGTGTCCTCGATCATGATCTGGACGGCGTCGTTGGGGGCCCCTGACAGACTCAGTCGAACCTCGCCACTGGGGCGGTTGTATTTGATGCCGTTGGACACCAGGTTGTTGAGCACCTGCTTGAGCCGTTTGCGGTCGCTCCAGACCTGCCAGCCGGGCTCGATGGGGGCCCGCAGGGCAATCCCAAAGCGTGAGGCCATGGGGCCCAGCATGTGCACGCACTGGTTCACGGCATCGTGCAGGTCGATCCATTCGGTCTTGAGCGTCACCGCCCCCGACTCGATCTGCTGCAGGTCCAGCACCTCGTTGACCAGCTCGTTGAGGTGCTCGCTGCCGCTGAGGATGCGCTCGGCGTACTCGGTCAGCTCGCGAGGGCTGGTGGACACGCTCTCGCTCTGGTCAAGCCGTTGTTTGAGCAACTGGGCAAAACCATGCACAGCGTTGAGCGGCGTGCGGATCTCGTGACTCATGCGCGAGAGGAACTCGCTCTTGGCCTGGTTGGCCGCCTCGGCGGACTGTTTGTCGCGCAGCGCCCGCTCGGCTTGCTTGATGGGGGTGATGTCAGAGAAGGTCCCGACCACGCGTGCCGGATTCCCCAGGGCATCTCTGGCCACGACCTTGCCGCGCAGCAGGGCCCAGATGTCATGCCCGTCGCGGTGCCGAAGCTTGCACTCCAGCTGAAGAATGCCACGCCCCTCCTGACGAAACTGCAGGAAGGTTGATTCCACTCGCTCCAGGTCGTCAGGGTGCACGTGCTCACGAAGGGCCTGGGGGGTGTCGTCCAGGTCCTCCTGGGTCAGTCCCAGCAGTGCCCGACAGCGGGAGGAATAGAAGGCCCGTCCGTTGATGAGGTCCCAGTCCCAGACTCCATCACCGGCGCCTTCAAGGGCAAACTTCCAGCGCTCTTCGCTCAGACGCAGACGCTCGGCCGCCATCTGTCGCTCGGTCACGTCGTGCAGCAGGCCGATCACGTGGCTCACCGCCTGGCCTTCCGGGGCCTTCAAAGGCGTCAGGCGCAATTCAAAGGTGCGATCCTGTGCCTGATCCGCGTCCGTGGCGGTCAGCATGGCCACACAAGGCAGGCCCGCATTCAACGATTGATTCAGCAGGGCCAGCCCGGACGGGTTGTCGCCCAGCTCGCTCAGCAGTTCCAGCAAGGGGCGGCCCTGCAACTGGGCCACTCGCAGTTTGAGCAAGGACTCATTGCCCGGCGTGGCGTAGACCACCGGGTGGCCAGTCACGGTCGCATCCATGACCAACAGGCCCAGGCTCAGGTCAGCCTGAAGCACTTGCTGCAAGGTCTGGATGTCACGCTCCAGGGTGCGTTGCTCGGTCATGTCCCGAGTCAGGAACAAGGTCCTGCCTTCCGGCATGGGTGACATGCGCCCTTCCAACTGTCGCGCCACACCATCGCCCGTGGTCAGCTTGAATTCGAAACGCTGAAGCTGGCCTGTTTGATGCGCCTTTTCCATGGCCGCTCTCTCGAGGCCGGCCAGTTCCGTACCGACCACCTCATCCAGTGGGCGGCCGCGCATCTCTTCAAACGGGCGGCGCATCATGGGGTGGTTGCGATGCCCGTCGCGGTAGCAGCCCTTGTCGTCCAGAACGAACCAGAGGTCGGGCAGGGCGTCGAGCACGGCCTTGAGCCTGGCTTCCGAGGCCTGGAGGGCCTCTTGCTGCTCGGCCAGGATCAGGGACTCGGTGTGGGCCTGCGTGATGTCGGTGGCAAAGTGCAGGATGCGCCCGTCGGACAGCGCCTGATCGCGAGACAGGATGACCCGGTCTTTGAGCCGAATCACGCGCGCACGGTTTTCCTGGTGCTGGTGGATGCGCCACTCGAAGAACTCTTCCTCGCGGCCCTGTGCATCCGGGTAGTGCCCTTGTCGGATCAGTTGCCTGACCAGCGTTGGCCAGGAGGGGGCCTTGTGGACTTGGGACAGCCCGACACTTTGAAGCCAGTGCCGATTGGCCAGCAAGATCTTGCCATCAGGGGCAGAAATCATCACCCCGGCATGGAAGGTCTCGGTGGCCTCTCGGAGCAGCCCGTCTCTCTGGCGCTCACTGGCCTCCAGGGCCAGTTGCCGGGTCACGTTGCGACTGGCGCCGCGGTAGCCCATGAAACGGCCATCCTGGTCAAACACGGGCGTGCCGCTGATGCTGACCACCATGCGGCCCCGAGGGGTGATGCGCTCGCCCAGGGCGTTGCTGAAGGGCTCGCGCCGCTCCCGCGCGTGAAGCAGGCGCTCCCACGACGTCCCCTGGTCCACGGCGCAGGGGGTATAGATGTCCTTCACGCCCAGACCGATTTCCGCCACCGGATCCAGTCCGGTGTGATGCATCAGGCCCTCCGACACCCATTGGAGCTTGCCTTCGTGGTTGGTCTCCCACAACCAGTCGCTGCCGGCCTGGCTGGCCCCCCGAACGCGAGCGGCCTCGCGCTTCGTGCGGCGGTGGTGAATGCGGGCTTCCAGGGCCTGCTGTGCGATCAAACCCAGGTCCTGCAGCGCGTTGATCTGGTCAGCGGACAGCGCCCGATCTTGTCGATCCATGACGCACAGCGTGGCCAGGACATGGCCTTCCACGACGAGGGGCAGCCCCGCATAAAACTGCCAGACCGCAGAGGAGGGGTCTGCCCGATCGATGTGGATGCCGTCTGCGTTCATGGTCCGGGCGCACCAGGAGCCCTCCCGGCTGGCATGGCGACTCTGCAGGCCATGGCGGGCCAGCGCATACAAACGGTGGGCGTCGATCAGGTTGATGGCCGCGGCAGCGCAGCCGGTCTGGCTGGCAGCCAGTCGGACCAGGGATTGCAAGGCGGCTGGCGCGTCGGCATCAAGCCATTTCGACAGGCCCAACAGTGCCAGTCGCTCGCTCTCGTGTGTCTCGGAGGAGCCCGGGGGCGCCGCGGTCTTCATTGTGTTTTCATGCGTGGCGTCGACCGACGAACTCTAGCGCATGAAACCCATCAATACGAGGGGTTTACCATTGGGGCTGTGTGTCCGAGAAACTCAGCACCTCAAATCCGATGCGAGGTGTATCCGGGTCACTGGGTGGCGATCCCAGTGTGATGATGCCGCTGCCGTGCAAGGTGCAGGTGCTTCGGCGCAGGGACAGCACCTTGGCATCACTGTCGAATTGCACATACGAGCCGTTGTAGCTCAGGTCACTGAGGTAGAAGTGTCCGCTGTGCCGCTCGATGCGCGCGTGCGAGCGTGAGGCCCTGGAGTCGGCCACACAGATGTGGGCCTGCGGGCTGCGCCCCATGACGATGGGCATCTTGGACGACGAGAAGATGCGCTCCTGCCCCTGCCAGTGCAGGCGGATGCCATCGGGCACATCGGAGCTGGGGCTGTGCACCTGGAGTGTCGAGACCGTGTCCCCAAAACGCATGCTCTCCATGCGCAAGACGGCCACAGGCTCGGACCTGCCCCGCAGGTGCAGCCGGTCCAGGCTTCTGAAACGTTCCTGCTGCTCGCTGGGCAGGTTCTTGACCAGGGGGCCAGTGGCCAGGGTTTCGTTGTCGCCGGCCAGGTCCAGCAGGCGGGCGGCCACGTTCACGGCATCGCCAAAACAGTCGCCGTCCACTTCCACGATCTCGCCCCAGGCCAGGGCCACTTTGAGTTTGAGGGCTGCGGCATTGGCGGGCAGGCCGTCCGGGACCGGTGCGATGCGCTCCAGAGAATCATGCAGGCCGGCCGCCGAATCCATGGCACGTTCAGGGTCATTGAAGACGGCCATGATGCCGTCCCCCAGCGTTTTGATCACCACGCCGCCGCTGCGGGCAATGATCTGCCCCAGCATGGCCAGGCTGTGGGTCACGACGGTGGCCGCCTCTGTGTTGCCCAGTCGAAGGTAAAGCGCCGTGCTGCCGCGCAGGTCGGCAAACATCACGGCGCAGTTCCGGGTGGTACTCATGCCGTCATCTTGGCCTGAGTTGGGGGCGTTTGGTGTGACGAAATACGCGGTTTATGAGCGGCTTGCGTCACGCCAAGCCGGATATTTCGCCATGAAAAACGCCCGGCATGCCGGGCGTTTGGTGGGGGAGGGTCAAGCCTGGATCAGAGGTTGTCCAGGTAGGTGCGCAATTTGTCCGAGCGGCTGGGGTGCTTGAGCTTGCGGATGGCCTTGGCTTCGATCTGGCGGATGCGCTCGCGGGTGACGTCGAACTGCTTGCCGACTTCTTCCAGCGTGTGGTCCGTGCTCATTTCGATGCCGAAACGCATGCGCAGCACCTTGGCTTCACGCGGGGTGAGGCTGTCGAGGATGTCCTTGACGACATCGCGCAGACCGGCCTGCATGGCAGCCTCGATCGGGGCGGTGTTGTTGGTGTCCTCGATGAAGTCGCCCAGGTGGCTGTCATCGTCGTCCCCGATCGGCGTTTCCATGGAGATCGGCTCTTTGGCGATCTTCATGATCTTGCGGATCTTGTCCTCGGGCATTTCCATCTTGGCCGCCAGCGTGGGAGCGTCGGGCTCAAAGCCAAACTCCTGCAGGTGCTGACGCGAGATGCGGTTCATCTTGTTGATCGTCTCGATCATGTGAACCGGGATGCGGATGGTGCGGGCCTGGTCAGCGATCGAGCGGGTGATGGCTTGACGGATCCACCACGTGGCGTAGGTCGAGAACTTGTAGCCACGACGGTATTCGAACTTGTCCACCGCCTTCATCAGACCAATGTTGCCCTCCTGGATCAGGTCCAGGAACTGCAGGCCGCGGTTGGTGTACTTCTTGGCGATCGAGATGACCAGGCGCAAGTTGGCCTCGATCATTTCCTTCTTGGCATCGCGCGAGGCTTTCTCGCCCTCGTTCATGCGCTTGTTGATCGTCTTGAGGTCCTCGATGGGCACCACCGCCTTGGCCTGCAGGTCGATCAGCTTTTGCTGCAGTTCCTGCACGGCAGGCAGGCTGCGAGCGAGCACGGCGCTGTAGTTCTTGCCGCCGGCAGCTTCCTTCTCGGCCCACTTCAGGTTCAGCATGTTGGGCGGAAACGTCTTGATGAAGTGTTCTTGCGGCATGCCGCACTTGTCCACCACGATCTTGCGCAGTTCACGCTCGGAGCGACGAACCTCGTCCACCTGCGAGCGCAGGACATCGCACAGGCGCTCAATGGTCTTGACCGTGAAGCGGATGGTCATCAGCTCTTCGCTGATGGCGCCCTGGGCCTTGTTGTAGGAGGCTGACTTGTAGCCATCCTTCTCGAAGGACTTGGCCATCTTCTCGAAGTTGCTGCGCAGCGAGTCGAACTTGACCATGGCCTGATTCTTGAGCTCTTCGAGCTTCTTGGTCAGGGCCTTGGAGCCGCCGTTGCCGTCATCGTCGTCTTCTTCGTCGAACTCGTCGAAGTCTTCTTCGGCCACGTAGTCGTCGGCTTCGCTTTCAGAGACGAAACCATCGACCACTTCGGAGATCTTCATCTCGGTGCTGTTGATCTTGTCGGCCAGCGACAGGATCTCGGCAATCGTGGTGGGTGAGGCCGAGATGGCCAGCATCATCGACTGCAGACCACCTTCGATGCGCTTGGCGATTTCGATTTCGCCTTCGCGTGTCAGCAGTTCGACCGAACCCATTTCACGCATGTACATGCGGACCGGGTCGGTCGTGCGGCCGAACTCGGAGTCCACCGTGGACAGCGCTGCTTCAGCCGCTTCTTCGGCTTCTTCTTCGGTGGCCTGGGTCTGCGCGCTGCCGGAGATCAGCAACGTGGCGGCATCAGGGGCCTGCTCGTACACCGCCACGCCCATGTCGTTCAACATGGAGATGATGGCTTCGAGGATTTCGGCCTCGACCAGCTTTTCGGGCAAGTGGTCGTTGATTTCCTGGTGGGTCAGGAAACCACGGGTCTTGCCCATCTTGATCAGGG
>Ga0209066_10007358_pt1 | contig 10931 bp, 6 predicted proteins | sample All_14_2_FD_187198 | JGI IMG/M metagenome (GOLD analysis project Ga0209066, IMG submission 187198) | Freshwater microbial communities in response to fracking from Pennsylvania, USA - Allegheny Zone_MetaG_DW_15 (SPAdes) (version 2) ... | reverse complement strand
CATCCTGCTGGCCGCGCTGCTGGCCCCGTTCAAGGGGTTCAACTGGGAGGAGGCGGTGGTCCTGCTGGCCTGTTTCCTGGTGCTTCTGCCGCTGCACGGCGGCTTCCCCAGGCAGGCGCGACTGTCGCGGATGGAGGTGACGCCCGGCTGGCTGATCTCGGCGGCGGCGGTGCTGGGCGGGGCGGTGCTGCTGGGCATGTGGTCCTTCCAGCACGCCGACTACGCCGACATGCCGGTCTGGCGGGTGATCGCCGACCAGGACCTGGAGCGGGCGATCCGTTCGTCGGTCGGCGCGGCGCTAGCCCTGCTGGGCTTTGGCCTGTGGCGGCTGTTCGCCATGCCGGCCACCCCCAAGGTCGCCGGCGACACCGACCCGGACTTCCATCGCGTCCGCGCCATCCTGGGCAAGGCGGAATGGTCGCAGCCGGATTCCAATCTGGCCCTGCTGGGCGACAAGCGGTTCCTGTTCTCGCCGTCGGGCGAGACCTTCCTGATGTTCGGCGTCCGGGGCCGCTCCTGGATCGCCATGGACGGTCCCGTCGGTCGCACCGACGAGCGGATGGAGCTGCTGTGGCGGTTCCGCGAGCTCGCCGACGCCCACGCCGCGCGGCCGTCACTCTACGGCATCGGTCCCGAGGACCTGCCCGACGCGGTCGAACTCGGATTCTCGATCCAGAAGATCGGCGAGGCCGCCGCCGTGCCGCTGGACGGGTTCTCGCTGGCCGGCCGTCGGCGCGAGGTGCTGCGCCGCAACTGGCGCAAGGCGGGGGAGGGCGGCGCCAGCTTCGAGGTTGTCCCCCCGGAGGGCGTTCCGCCCCTGATGGATGAGCTGAAGGCCATTTCCGACGAGTGGCTGTCGCATCATTCAGGCGCGGAGAAGAGCTTCTCGCTGGGCGGGTTCGTCCCGCGCTATGTCGCCGAGTTCCCGATGGCGCTGGTCCGCTCGGGCGGCGCGATCGTCGCCTTCGCCTCGCTGTGGCCGACGGCGACGCGCAAGTCCTTCTCCATGGACCTGATGCGTTACGGCGAGGCCGCGCCCAAGAACGTCATGGACTACCTGTTCGTGGAGCTCCTCGAATGGGGGCGAGAGCAGGGCTACGTGGCCTTCGACTTCGGCGCCGCGCCGCTGGCCGGGCTGGAGGACAGGCCGCTGGCTCCGATCATGTCGCGGGTCGGGCGGCTGCTCTTCGAGCGCGGCGAGGAAATCTACAATTTCCGCGGCGTGCGTCGCTACAAGGACAAGTACGATCCGGTCTGGCAGCCGCGCTACGTGGCCGCGCCGCACCGCTGGCAGATTCCGATGGTCATGGCCGATGTCGGCCTGCTGTCCTCCGGCGGCATGGCCGGGTTGACCCGCCGCCGCCCAAAGCCTGACAATGGCGGCTCAGCGGCCCGTGCTGAATCCCAGCAGGTTCACGACATGCACCAGCATGAACACCGTCCCGGCTGACGAGAACACCATCACGCCGCGCCAGGGGATCATCCGCACGCCCCGCATCAGGTCGGGGGGCTGGGCGCCCCGCCAGCCGGCGAATACGGCGAGACCCAGCAGGGCGGCGGTCACGGCGAGGGAAATCGGCAGCGTCATGGAGGCCAGATGGCGGCCCGGCGCCGGGACTGCAAGCGTCATCCACAGCTAATCGTCGCAGGCCCAAGATTTGGGGTTAACCTCGCGTTTACACACAAGGGGTGGGTGGTTAGCGTCCTCTGTGGAGTGCCGGAGGTGCGATTCGTATGACGTCGGGGGCGCCCTGGAGCGTGAAGGGTATCGACCCTAAAGCGCGGGAGATCGCCAAGGATCTCGCGCGTCGCTCCGGAATGACGCTCGGCGAATGGCTGAACCGGATGATCGTCGAGGGCGACCCCATCGCCGGCGCGGACTACGCCCCGGAGCGGGCGTTCGACCCGCCCGAAGAGCCCATCGTCATCGACACCTCCCGTCCGCAATCCGGCCCCCGTTACGAGATCCCCGGCCATCCGGCCGACGAGGTCGGCCGGGTCGCCGAGGCGATGGAGCGGCTCAGCCAGCGGATCGAGGCCGCCGAGCAGCGCTCGACCCTGGCGATCACGGGCATCGACCAGTCGGTGCGCGGGGCCCTGGCCCGGCTGGAGACCTCCGAACGCGAACAGGTGTCCGTCGCCGCCCGGTTCGAGGGCGCGGTCGACGAAATCCGCACCGATTCCGCCCGCGTCGCCGACCGCCTTCGCCGCCTGGAGCAGGAGTCCGCGGGCCCGCGCTCGGCCGAGGCCCTGCGCTCGCTGGAAGGCATGCTCGGCAAGGTCGCCGGCCAGATGTACGACGGCGAGGCCCGCACGCGGGAGACGCTGGCGACCGTCGAGGCCCGCGTCGCCGAACTCGAGAAGTCCGACCCGTCCAACCTCGTTGAAGCCGTGGCCGCGCGGGTGGCCGAGCGTCTGGAGGCGGCGGAGGCCCGCACCACCGATGCCCTGCGCGACCTGGGCTCCTCGTTCGTCGCTCTCGACCGGCGTCTGAAGGCGGTCGAGACCAGCGGCGGTGGGGCCGATCGCCTTGAGGCGCTGGCCGTCGATCTGACCGCCCGCATGGAGGCGACCCGCGCCGAGCTGGCCGAGAAGCTGGCGGCGTCGGCCGAGTCCCGCTTCGACCGCATGGATCGCCGCCTTTCGGAGATGACCCAGCATGTCGCCACCGCCGAGACGCGGTCGGCCCAGGCGATCGAACGGGTAGGCCGGGAGATGGTCAGCATGGCCGACAACCTCAGCCGCAAGGTGCAGATCGTCGAGAACCGCGGCGCCGATGCGCTCGAACAGGTCGGGGGCGAGGTGGCGCGCATCGCCGCTGCTGTCGAGCAGAAGCTCAGCCGCGCCGACACAGCGCAGGCCCAGGCGCTGGAAAAGTTGGGTGTCGAGATCGCCCGGATCACCGAGCGCCTCGCCGAACGCATCGCAAACTCGGAGCGTCGCGGCGCCCTGGCCATCGACGAAGTCGGCGAACAGGTGGCCCGGGTCACCGAGCGCATCAGTCAGCGCCAGGAACGCACCGCCACCGACCTGGCCGAACGCATCCGCCAGAGCGAGGAGCGCACCGCCCGCCTGCTCGACGAGGCGCGCGAGAAGATCGACGCCAGCCTGAGCGGCTCGCACCGCCGCCTCGCCGAACAGATGGCGCCCGCGGTCGCGCCGGCCGCCGCCGCCCCGCGTCAGCCCGATCCGGTCCGCCAGGCGTTCAGCGACCCCTTCGCCACCGACCCGTTCGAAACCTCGACCCGGGCGATCCCCGAAGACGCCTTCGCCCCGCAGGTCTTCTCCCGCCCGCCGGCCGAGTCCGCGCCCGGCGAGCCGGCGCTCTTCCCGGCGGCGGAACGGGGGACGCCGTCCTTCTCGCAGGAAGACTTCGATGCGGCCGACGAGTTCGTCGCCATCAGCGACGAGCCGGAGATCCCGGACGCGCCCGAAATCTCGCCGCCGCCGTCGATCGATCCGTTCGAGGTGGACCCCGCGCCGGCCGCGCCGCGCTCGACCCGCGATGTGATCGAGCAGGCCCGGATGGCCGCGCGCACCGCCGCTGGCGGGGCGCCGTCGTCCGCCGCGCCGGCCGAGGATCGCCGCGGATTGTTCGGGGCCCGCGACCGCAAGCCGAAGAAGCGGGCCGGCTCGGCCCTGATGTCGGCCGTGCTGATCGCCACCAGCGTCACCACGGTCTCCGCTCTGGGCGTCGGCGGCCTGATGTACTCCGGCGTCATCGGCGGGGGCGGCACGAGCCCGAGGGTCGAGAGCAGCCGCCGGATCGCCGACGCCGATGCGAAGGGCGAGATCAAGGGCGCCGAGGCCGATACCACGCCGATGATCGCCATGGCGGTCAGCCCGGCCGGCCCGGGACAGACGACCACCCCGCCGCTGGCCGGCGCGACGGCCCTGACCGGCGACACGGCCGAAAGCGCCGCGACGCTCTATGCCGAAGCCCAGCGCCTGATCGAGGCGAAGGACCCCGCCGGCCTCGACCGCCTGCGCCGCGCCGCCAACATGGGCTTCGCCGCCGCTCAGTTCGATCTGTCCAAGGCCTACATGAGCGGCGGGCTGGGCGTGAAGAAGGACGAGGCGGAGTCCCGCCGCTGGACCGAGCGCGCCGCCCAGGCCGGCGACTCCCGCGCCATGCACAACCTGGGTCTGGCCTACTTCCACGGCAGCGGCGGCCCGATGAACAAGACCACGGCCGCGCAGTGGTTCCGCCGCGCCGCCGACCTGGGCATGGGCGACAGCCAGTACAACCTGGCCAGCCTGTACGAGCAGGGCTACGGCGTCAGCCAGAACCCGGCCGAGGCCTACAAGTGGTACCTGATCGCCGCCCGCGGCGGTGACGCGGAGGCCCGCTCCGCCGCCGACCGGCTGAAGGGCGATCTGTCGCCTGAAGCCCGCTCCGCCGCCGAGCGCTCCGCCGCCGGCTTCCGCGCCGCGACGCCCAATCCGTCGGTCCGGCCCGTGGCCGCCGCCGCGTCGCCGACGGGCGGCCTGGCGTCCGCTCAGAAGGCGCTGTCGATGCTCGGCTACTACCGGGGCCCGCAGGACGGGGCGCAGTCGGCCGCCCTGAAGGGCGCCATTCAGGCCTTCCAGCGCGACAAGGGCCTGCGGACGACGGGCGTCCTGGACGGCGAGACCGCCGCGAAGCTGGCTATCTATTCGCGCTAGGCCCGGCGTCCGGGGCGACCGGGTGCGGCGTATTTGCGCTTCGCCCTTGGGCGACCCCGGTTGTATGGTCACCGATCGGTCGCGTTCGCGCTGGCCGCGGACCGGCGGCCGCAGGGCGTTTCCAGGGAGCTAGCGGGCATGAGGCAGGCCATCGCGCGAGCGCCGGCGTCCGCCTGGACGATGGGGCTGATCAGCCTGATCCCCTTCTATCTGTTCGCGGGGCTCTATTGTTACGGCCCGCCGCCGGTGCGCGGCCAGGCCTTCCTGGGCCTGCTCGGCTGGTCGACCGCCATGCTCAGCTACCTGGGCGGGGTCCGCGCTGGCCTGGAGATCGACAGCCACCACCAGCCGCGCCTGTGGAGCGTCGCCCTGGCGATGCTCTCGCCCGTGGCGGCGCTGGGCCTGCTGTTCGGCGCGGTGACCGGCGCCCTGTCGCCGGTTCAGCAGATCAGCGGCTTCATGTTCGCCTTCCTGCTGATGTGGATCTGGGACAACCGGGCCGGCGACGGTCCCGCCTGGCGTCCCCGCTACCGCACCTTCATCACCGCCGGCGCCGCGGTGGCCCTGGCGTTCGCGCTGGAACAGGCGATGAGCATGTAGGGCGTCGGGGACAGTTTAAGGCAGCCCTGCAGGGACACCTTAAACTGTCCCCGCTTCAATCCCCGACCAAACTCTTCCACCCGATCGCATGCACCCGGTCCGTGCCGAGCGCCGCCGCCATCGGCCGGCCGGCGAACAGCGGCGCGAAGGCGGCGTCCTTCACATTCAGTCCGCCCGCATAGGCCCCGAAGGCCGGAACCACGATCCGCGAGCCGTCGGTGACGAAGCAGCGCCGCCGCACCCGCCCGCCGCGCCCGGCGATGCGCGCCGCCGGGTGCAGGTGGCCGGCCACCTCTCCCGGCTGGACGCCCGATTGCGGTTCATGGCGCAGGATCAGGGTCTGCAGCATCATCTCGTCGATGATTTCGCCGGGCAGGGCGCGTGGCCCGTCGGCGTCGTGGTTGCCGACCACCCAGACCAGCGTCCGGCCGCTGGCCAGCGCCGCCAGCCGCGCCGCGTCGTCCGGCGCCAGCCGATCCTCGGCGCGCCCGTCGTGGAAGCTGTCGCCCAGGAAGACCAGCAGCCGCGGCGCGCAGGCGGCCACCTCGCGCTCCAGCCGGGCCAGGGTCTCGCGGGTGTCGTAGGGCGGCAGCTGCTGCCCGCGCACGGCGTAGGCCGAGCCCTTCTCGAAATGCAGGTCGGCGACCAGCAGGGCGTCCTCGGCCGGCACATGCAGCGCGCCGGAGGCCTTGAGCACGACCTCGGTGCCGTTTACGGCCATGGCGACGCCGCCGCAGGAAGCGGTGGCGAAGCGGTAGCGCTGTGCGTCCTTCGACACTGGCGCATTCGCGCCCTGCTCAGGATGACTAGTTGGTTGGGCCTTTACCGACACAGTCATGCTGAGCAGCCCTGTGAAACAGGGCGTGTCGAAGCACGCAGGGCCCCAAACAACCTCAAGACATCGCCTCCGCGATCAGATCCTCGGCCGCCTCGGCCAGCATCATGTCGGCCGCCCCGCCCGGGGCGCGTTCGCGGCCGATCTCCATGAACATGGGTACGGCGAAGGGCGACAGATGGTTCAGGGCGGAATGGCGGATCTTGCCCTTCACCCGCGCCAGCAGGCGGCCGACCCGGGCCACGTCGATGACCATGCTCGCCGCGTCGGCGCGCGCGCACTTCAGCAGCAGGTGATCCGGCTGGTGCCGGCGAAGCACGTCGTAGATCAGGTCGGTGGAAAAGGTCACCTGCCGCCCCGACTTCTCCGCCCCCGGCATCCGCCGCTCGATCAGGCCGCTGATCAGGGCGCAGGCCTTGAAGGACCGCTTCATCATGAAGCTCTCGTCCATCCAGGCTTCCAGATCGTCGCCCAGCATGTCCTCGTCGAACAGGTCGGCGAGGTCGACCCCGTCCATCGGCTTCAGCGCCCAGATGGCCATCGCATAGTCGTTGCAGACAAAGCCCAGCGGCCCGATGCCCAGCCGGTCCAGCCGCCGGGTCAGCAGCATGGCCAGGGTGGTGTGCGCGTGGCGGCCGTCGAACGGGTAGACGATCAGGAAGTGGCGCTTCCCGTGCGGGAAGGTCTCCAGCAGCATCTCGTCCGGGGCCGGGATGACCGAACGGTCCCGCTGCGCCTCCAGCCATTCGCGCACGTCGGTCGGCAGCACGGTCCAGGCGCTCTCGTCGGACATCATCCGCCGGACCTTGGCGGCCAGGAAGGTGGAGATGGCGAACTTGCTGCCGCCCCAGCTGGGCATCTTGGGATTGGCGCCCGGCGCCGGGCTGACCAGCACATCGACGCCGGTCACGCCCACCAGCCGCCAGACCTGGCCGGCGAAGATGAAGGTGTCGCCGGGATCGAGCACTTCCAGATAGCCTTCCTCGACCTCGCCGATCTTGCGGCCGCCCTTGCCGCCGCGCATGGCGATGCGGACATTCAGCGTCGCCGGCGAGACGATGGCCCCGACGTTCATCCGGTGCCTGCGCACGGTGTCGGCGTTGCGGGCGCTCCACAGCCCGTCCGGCCCCTTCACGATCCGCCGGAAGCGGTCGTAGGTCTTCAGCGCATAGCCGCCGGTGGACACGAAATCGACGACGGCCTCGTAGTCCTCCCAGGCCAGGTCCCGGTAGGGACCGGCGGTGCGGACCTCGTCGTAGAGGGCCACAAGGTCGAAGGGCTCGCTGCAGGCGCAGCCCATGACGTGCTGGGCCAGCACGTCCAGCGCCCCGGTGCGCGGCGCCTCGCTGTCCAGGCTGTTCTCGGCGATGGCCTCGATCGCGGCCTGGCACTCCAGCATCTCGAAGCGATTGGCCGGCACGAAGATGGCCTTCGAGGGCTCGTCCAGCCGGTGGTTGGCCCGGCCGATCCGCTGCACCATCCGCGCCGCGCCCTTGGGCGCCGCCAGCTGGATGACCAGATCGACGTCGCCCCAGTCGATGCCCAGGTCGAGGGTGGAGGTGCAGACCACCGCCTTCAGCTCGCCCCGCGCCATGGCCGCCTCGACCCGCCGGCGCTGCTCGGCCGCCAGGCTGCCGTGGTGCAGAGCGATGGGCAGGCTGTCGTCGTTCAGCTTCCACAGCTCCTGGAACGCGAACTCGGCCTGGAAGCGGGTGTTGACGAAGACCAGGGTCGTGCGGTGCCGCTTGATGATCTGGTAGACCTCGGCCATCGCGTGCTCGGCGGTATGCCCCGCCCAGGGAACCCGGCCTTCGGAGACCAGGGTCTCCACCACCGGGCGAGGCCCCGGCGGGCCGAGGACGAGGTCTACGTCCCCGTCGCGCAGGCCCATCCAGTCCCGGATCAGGTCCGGATCATCCACCGTCGCCGACAGCCCGACCCGCCGCAGGTTCGGGGCCAGGGTCTGCAGCCGCGCCAGGTCCAGGGCCAGCAGGTCGCCGCGCTTGGTCGGCCACAGGGTGTGGATCTCGTCCAGCACCACGCAGCGCAGGTCCTCGAACAGTCCCCGCGCGCCCTCCCAGGCGCACAGCAGGGCCAGCTGCTCGGGCGTGGTCAGCAGGATGTCGGGCGGCCGCACCTTCTGGCGCTGCTTGCGGGAAACGCCGGTGTCGCCGGTGCGGCTCTCGGCGACGATATCCAGGCCCATCTCGCGGATCGGCGTCATCAGGTTGCGCTCGACATCGACGGCCAGCGCCTTCAGCGGCGAGATGTAGAGGGTGTGGATGCCGCGCGGGCCATTGGCGGGCGGGCGCTGGCTGAGCTCGATCAGGCTGGGCAGGAAGCCGGCCAGGGTCTTGCCGCCGCCGGTCGGGGCTATCAGCAGCGCATGGCGGCCCTCGCGCGCCTTGCCGACCATCGCCAGCTGATGCTCGCGCGCCGCCCAGCCGCGCCCGGCGAACCAGTCGGCGAAGCGCTCAGGCAGCAGGGAAGGGGGCGCGGCGGCGTCCATCCATTTCGCTATAGCATGTTCCCGTTCTGTTTCGAGCGCTACCTGCCCGGTCCGACTTGACGACCGGGCGTTGCCTCATGCAGCTATGCTTGCTTGGGGTGAGGGGATTTTTCCTATGTTGCGTGCATCACTGGCTGCGGCGATCTGGCTCGTCGGGGCGTCCATGGCCATGGCCGACGATCCGGCCGCCAATCCGCCCCCGGCCGAGGCTCCGGCCGAGGAGGTCCGGCTCTGGACCGCCGCCGAGATCGCCGACCTGATGGCCAAGGCGGCGGCCGGAAACGTGGGGTCGATGTACTCTCTTGGCCTTGCCTACGCCGACGGCGATGGCGTCGAGCAGGACTACCGCAAGGCCATGCAGTGGTATGTGAAGGCCGCCGCCCTCGGCGACCGCGACGCCATGAACAACATCGGCGCCCTGTATTCGAACGGCCACGGCGTGGCGATCGACTACCGCGAAGCTCTGAAGTGGTATCGCAAGTCCGCGGCGCTCGGGAACCGCATGGCGATGAACAACATCGGCTTCGCCTACGATGTCGGACAGGGCGTCGCGATCGACGACGTCGAGGCCGTCCGCTGGTATCGCAAGTCCGCCGAGGCCGGTAACCCGGACGCGGCCTTCAATCTCGGCCTGATGTACGAGAATGGCGAGGGCGTGACGCACGACCGCAAGGAAGCGGCCCGCTGGTACGATCTGGCGATCCGCACCGGCGAGGAGGCCACGCGGCGCAAGGCCCGGCAGGGCCTCGACCGGGTGACCACGCCGATGGTCAATCCCGCCTACAGCTGATCGGCGCGCCGGCCCGCGGCCGCGCTCGGCCGGAGGCTCGACGGGCGACGCATGTTCCCGTTCCGTTTCCGGGCGAGTCCGTCTAGGACTTGGGCGTGACCGACCTTCCCGCGCCTGTCCTTGATCTCCCGACCGCCCTCGTCGTCCTGCCCGGCGGGAAGAGCGGCGCGGCCGACGCCGCTGCGGCGCGGGAGCTGCGGCCGCCCTACGCCCGCGAGCTGATCCAGGAAGCGCCCGTGCTGGTGGCCCACGCCTCCATGACCGCCCGGCGGCTGGGACTGAACGCGCCGGGCCGGTCGCGACGGATCCTCGATGCGCTGGAGCTCTACGCCTTCGTACGGCCGGCGAAGTTCACGGCCCCCTCGGCGGTCGGGCTGGCGCTGGCGCTGGGCCTGCCCGAGCCGCGCGGCGTGGCGGCCCAGGCGCAGGCGCTGCGCGAGGCCTGCCGCATCCTGCTGGCCGAGCTGGCCGCCACCCCCTGGCCCTCCCGCGAGGAGGCGCTGGTGCTGGCCGAGACGCTGGATCGCGGCGGCTGGTCCTGGGGCTCGGCGGTCATCGGCGCCCTGCGCAGCCAGCCGATCAAACACAGTCCGCGCGGCTCGGGCCTGGAGGTCTGGAGCCGCATCCCCGAGTGGGAGGATCAGGCCCCGCCGGGCGAGCCGGGCAGCAAGCCCATCGACCCGGAGGCCGCCGGCCGGCGGCTCGACGAACTGCTGCAGAAGGCCGGCCTGGACGAGGCCCGCGCCTCACAGAAGGTCTATGCGGCCGAGACGGCCTGGGCCTTCCAGCCGCGCGAGCGCGAAGGCGAGCCGCGCATGATGCTGGCCGAGGCCGGCACGGGCGTGGGCAAGACCATGGGCTATCTGGCGCCCGCCTCGCTGTGGGCCGAGGCCAACGGTCCGGCCGTCTGGGTCTCGACCTACACCCGGGCGCTGCAGCGCCAGATCGAGCGCGAGAGCGCCGGCATCTTCCCCGACCCGGCGGTGCGGGCCCGCAAGGTCGTGGTGCGAAAAGGCCGCGAGAACTACCTGTGTTTGCTGAACTTTCAGGAGTCTGTTAACGCGGCGCAGCTGGGCAACGGCGACCTGGTGGGCCTGGGCCTGACCGCCCGCTGGGTGCGGGCCAGCCGCGACGGCGACATGACCGGCGGCGACTTCCCGGCCTGGCTGCCGAGCCTGTTCGCGGTGCCGCCGGCCCTCCAGGCCAGCGCCGGCAACCTGGTCGACCGGCGCGGCGAATGCGTCCACGCCGGCTGCGTCCACTACCGCGCCTGCTTCATCGAAAAGGCCGTGCGCGGCTCCAAGCGGGCCGACATCGTCATCGCCAACCATGCGCTGGTGATGAGCCAGGCCGCCTTCGACGGGGCCCGCACGGCGCGGGGGCTGAAGGGCGACAACGAGACCACGAGCCTGCGCCGCATCGTCTTCGACGAGGGCCACCACCTGTTCGACGCCGCCGACAGCGCCTTCTCGGCGGCGCTGTCGGGCGCGGAGTCGGCGGAGCTGCGCCGCTGGATCCGCGGACCCGAGGGC
>Ga0209066_10007357_pt1 | contig 10933 bp, 9 predicted proteins | sample All_14_2_FD_187198 | JGI IMG/M metagenome (GOLD analysis project Ga0209066, IMG submission 187198) | Freshwater microbial communities in response to fracking from Pennsylvania, USA - Allegheny Zone_MetaG_DW_15 (SPAdes) (version 2) ... | reverse complement strand
GGGTCAAAGCGGACCGGGTGGAGTTGCACCGAGAGCAGAGAGGTGCCGTCGCCTTGGCGGTCAAGCCGCCAGACCGGAAGCGAGGGGTCCGGGTAAGGTTGGGTGCCATTGTAGATCGCCGGATCGGGAGGCACGGCGGGCGTCGGCGGATCATCTGGCTGCCGGGGCGGCGTCCCCCATTGTACCGGTGCGGCGAGCGGCACTTCGGTGACGGCGTCGTGCGTGACGGTGACGGCGCTGATTTCGAGCCCGGGCGGGAGTGTGAAGAAGGCGCCGGTGACCGGCAGGACAGGGCGGCCGGTCTGCACATCGGGTTCGCATCCGGGCAGGGTGATGCGGGTCTGGCCTTCCGGGGTGAGCTCGACAAGGGGGGGCGGGAAGGAAAAAGTATTCACAAGGCTGTCGTCGGTGACGGCAGCTTTAGCCTCGCATGCGGCCAAGACGGCCACAAAAAAGAGTCTGTGAAATGTGTAACACATCACAATTAATTTTAAATCAGCTAAGCCAAGCCCGTAAACAACGAAATTCAGCTTGGTATCCGCAGTTGGATTCAATAAACTATCACGCATGTCGTTTTGTGTACACACTGTGCAATGAGGAGCTGTATGCTTAAAATCGGAGTCGTTCTTGTGGGGTTGGGCTGCATGGCGGTGACAACGGCGCGGGCTGGGGATTGGACGCAGTGGCGGGGGGCCAACCGTGACCTGATTGTGACGGACGAGAATCTGCTGGCGAGCTGGCCCGCGGGGGGGCCGAAGCGGCTTTGGCAGATGGAACTTCCGGGAGAGGGGTATTCCGAGCCGGTGGTTGTGGGCGGCACCGTGTTCATTACGGGGAGCACGGGGGATAAGCGGAACCGCACGGGCCATCTGTACGCGCTCTCGTCCAAGGACGGCAGCATCCTGTGGCAGACCGATTACGGTCCGGAGTGGGGGGAGAGTTACGAGTTCGCCCGGACCTCGCCGACCGTGGTGAAGGGCCAGGTCTTTTTGGTTGGCGGCCGAGGGCACGTGGTTTGTCTGGACGCGAAGAGCGGCAAGGTGGTCTGGAGCGTGGACTCTCATGCGCAGTTCGGCGGGCGCAACATCACATGGGGCATTGCGGAAAACCCGCTGGTCTACGACGATAAAGTGATCTGTCAGCCGGGCGGTCCCGACGCGGCGATTGTCGCGCTGGACATCAAGACGGGCAAGATGGTCTGGAAGAGCGCCGGGTTGAGTGAGCGGAGCGCCTATTGCTCGCCGGCGCTTCTGACGATCGGCGGCAAGCGCCAGGTGGTGACAATGCTGGAGGACCATGTGGTCGGCGTGGATGCGCAGAACGGCCGCCCGCTCTGGAGGTATCCGCACCGTAACAAATATGCCGTTCATCCGAACACGCCGGTCCTGTGCGGCAAGGACCGCCTGTTCATCTCTTCGGGTTACGGATATGGGTCGGAGCTCCTCGATATCGTTGGCGACACGGTCAAGCAGGTGTGGTCTGACAAGAGCAGGGACAACCATTTTCAGGGCGTCGCTTTCTACAAGGGCCGCGTCTTCTCGTCGGGCGGCAAGGTGCTTTCGTGTTTCGATCCAGCCAACGGCAAGACAGTCTATACGGTCGAGGGGGCGCGCAAGACCTCCTTTTGCATCACGCCGGCCGGGATGATCACCTATGACGAGAATGGCGGCACCGTGATGCTGGTCGCGGTGGACGAGGCGTCTTCCAAGGTCATTTCCTCGTTCAGTGTCACCTATGGCAACGGACCTCATTGGTCTTCGCCGGTGGTTGCCAACGGAGTGCTCTACCTGCGCCGGGGCAAAGGGCTCGCGGCGTACGCGATTGGCGCTAAATAAGGAGGCGCAAAATGGTGAGGCATGGAGTGGTGGGGGTGTGCCTGGCAGCTCTGGCGATGACCGGGTGCCAGTCCAATCAAGGAGAGGGCGGTCAAATGCACGGCAAGAGTGAGCCTTCGGTGGTGGTGAAGCCTTTTGGCAAGACCAAAGACGGGCAGTTGGTGCAACAGTACACGCTGACGGGCGCGGGCGGCGTGGTGATGGACGTGATCGATTTCGGCGGCAAAGTCGTCCGGCTCTATACGCCAGACCGCAACGGTGTCAAGACCGACATCACATTGGGTTTCAATGACGTGGCGGGATACGAGACCTACGAGCCGTATTTCGGTTCCCTGATCGGACGCTACGGCAACCGCATCGCCAACGGGAAGTTCACGCTGGACGGCACGGCCTACCAGCTGCCGACCAACAATGCTCCGGGAGGCTTGCCCTGTTCGCTGCATGGCGGCAACAAGGGGTTCGACGCGTATGTGTGGCACAGTGAGCCGTTGTCCGAGGGAGGAAACGTGGGGATCAAGCTCACCATGACCAGCCCAGACGGCGACCAGGGGTATCCGGGCAAGCTCGACGTCACGGTGCATTATTGGCTGACGCCGGAAAATGTCTGGCGCATCGAGTATGAGGCGGTGACCGACAAGGCCACGCCGGTGAACCTGACGCAGCACATCTACTTCAATTTCAAGGGCGAGGCAGAAGGCACGATCCTCGATCACGAGTTGACGCTTTTCGCCGAGTCGATGACGCCGGTCAACGCGGGGCTGATCCCTACCGGAAAGGTTGTGCCGGTCAAAGGCACGCCGTTCGACTTCACGACGCCATGGGCGATCGGCGCACGCATCCATGCCGACAACGAGCAGCTCCGTTTCGGCGGCGGCTACGACCAGAACTGGATTCTCAACAGTCAGACCGGCAAGCTGGCTCCTGCGGCGGCGCTCTACGAGAAGACGACCGGACGCTACATGGAGGTGTGGACCACCGAGCCGGCGATTCAATTCTACTGCGGCAATTTCCTGACGGACAAGATCCCCGGGAAGCGCGGCCGGAATCTGTGCCACCGGGGCGGGCTCGCGCTGGAGACGCAACACGCGCCCGACTCTCCGAACCAGCCCGGCTTCCCGTCCACGATCCTGCGTCCCGGCGCGGTGTACAAGACAGTCACGGAGTACCGGTTCGGCGCAAAGTAATCGGATTGGCGCGTTTTCACTTTTATCAACAAGAGACAAGGATAAGATCATGGGATTCATTGACGTCGTAGTGTTCGTTGTGTTTGTCGCATCGGTGATCGGTGTCGGCCTTTGGAAAAGCAAGAGTGCGCATAGCGAAGAGGGGAGTGCCGCGGACTATTTCCTGGCTGGCCGCGGACTGACGTGGTGGCTGATCGGGATTTCGTTGATCGCCGCAAACATCTCGGCCGAACAGTTCGTGGGCATGTCGGGCCAGTCCGCCTCCTATCTCGGCATCGCGATCGCGAGCTATGAATGGATGGCGGCCGTGACGCTGGTGTTTGTGGCGTTCGCGTTTCTGCCGTACTTTCTGAAGACCGGCATCTACACGATTCCCGGCTTTCTCGAGCACCGCTACAACAAGGCCTCGCGCTCCATCATGGCTGTCTTCATGATGATCATCCTGGTCGGCGTGTCGCTGTGCGGAGTGATCTATGCCGGCGCTTTGCCCATGCGCGACTTGTTGGCGCAGGCGAACGTGCATCTCTCGCTCACGGCGTGTTGCTGGATCATGGGCCTGTTGGCGGCGGGGTATGTGGCGGCCGGCGGGCTTAAGGCTTGCGCGTGGGCTGATTTGATTCAGGGCACGGCGTTGATACTCGGCGGCGCGCTCATCACCTATTTCGCCTTCCAGGCACTCGGTGCGGCGGATGTCGCGACGCTGACGCGAGGCGTGGGCGCGGTCAGCACGGAGGCCGGCTCGTCGGCCGTGACCGCCGACATGGGCGTGTTTCAGCGTTTCTTCACGCTCAACGGCGACAAGCTCCACATGTTTCTGCCGAAGACCGACACGATCATTCCGTGGACCGCGCTGTGCCTCGGCCTCTGGATTCCCAATATCTACTATTGGGGGCTGAACCAGTATATCACGCAGCGCACGCTCGGTTCGGCGTCGCTGGCGGCGGGCCAGAAGGGTATCGTGTTCGCGGCGGCGCTCAAGCTGGTCATCCCGTTCATCATCGTGTTTCCCGGAATCATCGCTTTCAACCTGTTCGACAAGGACATGGCGGACAGCGCGGTCACAGATTACGTGGTCGCGCGCGATGCCGGCGTGACGAAGGACCTCGGCTTCGCCTTGCTCCGGCCCTCGGAGTCATGGCAGTTGAAGAACGCCGCGAAGATGCCGCTTGTTGAAGCGTATAACGCCGATATCACGGCCAAGGCCAGCGCGGCCCAGAAACCCACGGCGGTCGCCTACAAGAGCGATACGGCGCTGGGGTTGCTGATCGCCAAGCTCTGCATGGGCAAGAAGGGCCTTTTCGGGTTCATCATCGCAGCGCTGCTCGGGGCGATCGTCTCGTCGCTTGCTGCCGTGCTCAACGCCGCCTCCACGATCTTTGCGATGGACATCTACCACGCGTACGTCAACAAGGATGCCACGCCCAAGCAGCTGGTGGGTGTCGGCCGCGTCTGCGTAGGCGTGTTCGTCGTGATCGGCTGTGTGGTCGCCCCGCTGCTGGACGATCCCAAGTTTGGCGGCATCTTCACCTACATCCAGGAGTTTCAGGGCTATGTCTCGCCGGGGGTGTTGGCCGTTTTCCTCTTCGGCCTGCTCAACCGCCGTGCGGCGGGCGTGACCGGTGTGGTTGGCCTGCTGCTGAACCCGGTGCTCTACTTCCTGTTCAAGCAGTTCATGCCGCAACTCGATTTCCTCAACCGCATGGCGTTCTGCATGGTCATCGTGCTGGCCGTGATGACGGTGGTGGGGCAGATCTGTAAATTGCCGAAGCCGGTGCAGTTCCACTCGAACACGAACTTGAATCTGGAAAGCTCGCCGGGCGCCAAGTTGGGCGGCATTGCGGTTGTCGTGGCGACGGCCGTCCTGTATTTCATCTTCCGGTAACCGAAAGGCTGCTCACATGGCTGACGGATGCAAGGTGGCGGAGCGCGTGCGGGCCTTCCGTACGCGTCTGGGGCTGACGGTGGCGGCGCTGGCCGGAACGTCGGGGGTCGCTGAAGGGGTGATCGAGGCGGTTGAGGCCGGAGAGGTCTATCCTTCGCTGGGGGTGTTGGTTAAGCTCTCCCGCGCTTTGGGACAGCGGCTCGGCACCTTCATGGACGACCAGTACACGCCTGATCCCGTGATCGTGCGCGCTGACGCGAGGGCGGGCGAGCGGGTTTCGCACAAGGCGTGCGCGTCGGGAGGCTTCACCTATTTCCCCCTTGGGCGCGGCAAGACGGATCGGCACATGGAGCCGTTCTATGTCGAGATCGCGGCGGATGCGCCGGCGCCGCTTTCATCGCATGAGGGCGAAGAGTTCATCGTGGTGGTGTCGGGTGAAGTCGAGCTGGTCTATGGCGGTGTCACGCAGACGCTCGGGCCCGGGGACTCCGCGTACTACAACTCGGTGGTCCAGCATGGCGTGAGGGCTTCGAAGGGCCAGCCCGCGTCGATTTACGCCGTAGTGTTTATGCCGTTGTAACGGAGCCTGATCCTATGCAGACGACGCTTTTCAAGCTGACGGATCCGTTTGGCACGGCACCGGACACCCCTCCTTTCAGGCAAGCGGTCTCGACCGGCGTGCCTTGGAACAACATCCCGGTGACGCGCGATTACACGCTTGGACAGTTGCTGGATCAGACGATTGCGCGGTGCGGGCCGCAGGACGCGCTGGTCTATGCGGACCGTGATTACCGTCTCACCTGGTACGAGTTCGGAATTGAAGTGGACCGGTTTGCCTGCGGGCTGATGGCGCTGGGCATCCGGCGCGGCGAGAAGATCGGGGTGTGGGCGACCAACGTGCCGCACTGGATCCCTCTGATGTTCGCCGCCGCCAAAATCGGCGCGGTCTTGCTGCCGCTCAACACCAACTACAAGAGCGCGGAGATCGATTTCGCTCTCAGGCAGTCGGACACCGAGAACCTTTTTCTGATCAACGGGTTCCGTGACACCGACTATGTCCAGACGATTTACGAACTGATCCCCGAGCTCCGGGAGCAGCCGCGCGGCATGTTGAAGTCGGAGCGGTATCCGTTCTTGAAGCGCGTGTTCTTTTTGGGGCCGGAAAAGCACCGCGGCATGTTTTCGATGAACGAACTGCTCGCGCTGTCGGTGCAGACGCCGCGCGCGGCATACGAGGCGCGCCAGAAAGAATTGGCCTGCCACGACGTGGTGAACATGCAGTACACGTCGGGCACGACCGGTTTCCCCAAGGGAGTGCAGCTTACGCATTCGAACATCGCGAACGACGGGTTCTGGATCGGTGCGTGCCAAAACCTTTCGGCGGCGGACCGCGTCTGCATTCCCGTGCCGCTCTTCCACTGTTTCGGGTGCGTGTTGGGCGTGATGGCCTGCGTCAACCACGGCGCGACCATGGTGCTGGTCGAAAAGTACGATGCTGTTCACGTGATGATGTCGATCGAGAAGGAGCGCTGCACGGCGGTATACGGCGTGCCGACCATGTACATTGCGATGCTCGACCATCCGTTGTTTTCCAAATTCGATTTCTCGTCGTTGCGGACCGGCATCATGTCCGGAACGACCTGTCCGGTCAAGCGCATGCAGCAGTGCGTGGACCTGATGAATATGCGCGAGGTCACCATCCCGTACGGGTTGACCGAGTCTGGCCCGGTGATGACTCAGACCCGCTATTTCGAGGCCAGCATCGAGCGTAAATGCACGTCGATCGGTCAGGCGCTGCCCGGGATTGAGGTCGCGATCATCCACCCTGAGACCGGCGAGATCTGCGCGCTCGGGGAACCGGGCGAGATCTGTTGCCGCGGATTCAATACGATGACGGGCTACTACAAGATGCCCGAGCAGACCGCCGCGTGCATCGACGCCAACGGCTGGTTGCATTCCGGCGACATCGGCAAGATGGACGAGCAGGGGTATTACTATATCACGGGCCGCCTGAAAGACTTGATCATCCGGGGCGGAGAGAACATTTCGCCCAAAGAGGTCGAGGACTTCATCGGGCACATGCCGGGCGTGCAGGACGTGCAGATCGTGGGCGTGCCGAGCAAGAAATATGGCGAGCAGCCGGCCGCGTTCGTCATCCGAATGCCGGGGGCGGAGATCACCGGTCAGGACGTGCAGGATTTCTGCCGCAACAAGATCGCCTGGTTCAAAATCCCGAAGTTCATCCAGTTCGTGGATTCCTATCCGATGACGGCGAGCCAGAAGATCCAGAAATACAAGCTGCGTGAGACCGCCGCTCAGCTTTGGCCAGAGGCGTGAGAATTGGTTAGCCCTGTCCGGCTGCCGGGTAGCGCGTGACGCGTGGGGTCGGCGGCAAGGCCCGGAGCAGGTCTGAGACGTTTTGGGTGTCGCCGGGGAAGACGAAGTCTGGCCGCAGGTCGGCGAGCGGCTGAAGCACGAAGCGGCGTTTCTTGGCGCGGGGGTGTGGCAGCGTGAGTTCCGGCGCGTCTGAGCAGAGCGCCCCGAAGGCGATGATGTCGATGTCGAGGGTTCGCGGCGCGCCCGGCACAGCGCCGCGCGCCCGGCCGAGCCGGTCTTCGATGGCGTGGATGCCGGCCGAGAACATCTCCGGAGCGAGAGTGGTTCCGACGATGACCACTTGGTTGAGGAAGCTGTGCAGGGCAAAGGCCTGCGGCACGCCGTCGGGTTCGGTCTCATACACGGGCGAGCTGGCGAGCAGCCGGACGTCCGGCCACGCATTCAGCGCCGCGCGCGCCTGAGCCAGCCACGCGAGCCGGTCACCCAGATTGCTGCCCAGAGAGAGAATGACGTCCTGGTGTTGGAGTGGCATGGGGTCGGTGGCATGGTCGGTGGGGTGGCCGGGCCGGGTCAGATGGCCTCAAACCCGAGCACGTGGCGCATGGTGTAGAGCCCGGGCTTGCGGCCTTCCAGCCAGAGCGCGGCACGCAGGGCGCCGGTGGCGAAGGCCTCGCGGCTGTTGGCCTTGTGCGTGAGTTCGATGCGCTCTTCGTCGGCGATGAACATCACGGTGTGGTCGCCGACCACGCTGCCGCCGCGCAGGGCATGGATGGCGATCTCCCCGCGGGGGCGTTCGCCGGTGATGCCTTCACGCCCGTAGCAGGCGACGTCTTTGAGCGCGACGCCACGTCCGTCGGCCAGGGCTTCTGCCAAGCCGAGTGCCGTGCCGCTGGGCGCGTCTTTCTTGAGCTTGTGATGGGTCTCGACGATTTCCGCATCATAATCGGGGCCGAGGATGGCGGCTGACCTGCGCACGAGCTCGAGCAGCAGGTTCACTCCGAGGCTCATGTTCGGCGCCCAGACCACGGGGATCTGCCGGGTTGCGGCGTGAACGGTCTGCTTCTCTTCTTCGGTGAGGCCGGTGGTGCCGAGAACATAGGCCTGATGGCGGGCGACGGCGTTGGCGAGATTGCCGGTGACGGTGGTGTGAAAGGTGAAGTCGATGATGGCCTCAGCCTCAGCCGGCCATGTTTCGGTGAACAGCAACGAGTCCGGCACGTTTTCACCTTGAGGGCCCAAGGCCTTTTTCACAGACGTGCCCATGAGGGGGTGCCCCGGGCATTCGGTGGCTGCGACGATGACGCAGCCCTTGATTTTTCCGGCGCAACGCAACAGGTTCTGCCCCATGCGGCCGGCGGCTCCGAGTATGGCTATTTTCATAAAATGGGAAGGGTTGCGGGATTGACAAGAACAGAAAAGACCTCGCCAGGCCTGTCCGGTTACAGCAGGTTCAGGCTGCGGAGGGAGCGGACGAGCTGTTCACGGACTTTGTCCGAGGGCTCGCAGAGCGGCAGGCGGAACGTCGGCCCGATGCGGTTCATGAGGGCGAGCGCCGTCTTGACTGGAATGGGGTTCGTGTCGATGAACAGGTCGCGGAAGAGAGGGTAGTAGGTTCGGTGCAGTTCGCGAGCCCCGGCCAAGTCGTTCGCGAGGGCGAGACGAACGAGAGCCGACATTTCTTTCGGGATGATGTTCGCGGCCACGCTGATGACGCCGCACGCTCCCACGCTGATCATGGGGAGGGTCAGGCTGTCGTCGCCCGAGAGAACGGGCAATTCACACGCGTCGCGGATTGCGCTGACGCGATCCACACTGCCGCCTGCCTCTTTAATGGCTGCGATGCGGGGATGCGCGGCGAGCCGCACGACGACATCGAGGGGGATCTCTTTGCCTGCGCGGCCGGGCACGTTGTAGAGGACAACGGGGAGCCCGAGATCGGCCACGGCGGCGAAATGACGGTAGAGGCCTTCGGCGTTGGGCTTATTATAATAGGGGGTCACTTGCAGCGTTGCCTGCACGCCGACATCGAGGACCTCGCGGGTCAGCGCGAGCGCTTCGGAGGTGGAGTTCGCTCCGGTTCCGGCGATAAGCACAGCCCTGCCCGCAGCGGCCTCGACCGTGGTGGTGATAACCTTGAGGTGTTCGTCGAATTCAAGCGTGGGGGACTCTCCGGTGGTGCCGACCGGGACAAGTCCGGTGACACCGTTCTCGATTTGCCACTGCACGAAGGCTCTCAGGGCGGAATAGTCCACACTGCCGTCTTCATTGAACGGTGTGACGATTGCGGTAAATGTGCCTGTCAGCGTCATAAGCTCCTTAAAATCGGTTACGTAAAAAGTATGAAGCATGATGGGCTGTCAGGTCAACCGCCTTTCTTGCCGGAAATGAGTTTTGTGGCGATCTCCGGTTGGGCGACAACGGTCTTCATGCCCTCCGTGATATCCCTAATGATGGCGCGGGAAGAGAGAGTCGCTTGCGTGACGGCCTCGAGTTTGTCCGAGGAGCCGTCGGCCGGCTGATTGCGGAATTGTTCGAAGAACGCGCTTTTCAGGCGCCGGAAATACCGTGGGTCCTCGTTGTGTCCGAGGACGGTGAGCCCTTTGATGCGGGCATCGGTCCCGACCGCGACCATCACGGCGATCTGGCCCCGTTTCCCTTTGCAGACGGGGGGAACTTGGTCGGTCCGGAAGAGCCAGCCCGACGTCTGGCCGCCGAGCGAAACCTCTTGGATGATCACGTTGGTGTTGGCGAGGTTCAGAGGGGTCAGGTGCGCGTTCTGTCCGAACCAGCTCTGGCAGAAAGACTCGGGCGTCTGCGTTTCACTATCTGCCTGTGCTGGTGTCAAAAAAAGAAAGCATGCGCTGCAAAGGCAGCACACCCATATCACGCTCCGGTACATGAATCGTCTCTCCCCATTTATTGTGTATTATTTTGCCTCAGATGGGTTGAGGCGCGCAACCCAAAAAGCGGGTGCGCAGTAAACTTCTCGGAAGTCTGGCGCGCTGCAGGCTGGAGTCGCAAATCGTGTTGCCGTCCGTGAGGTGACATGGCATACTTAAGCCGACTCAGTTAGAGGGGACGCGCTGTGCGCGGAAACCGGGAAATCAACGAACAAGGGGGCTTGCGATGCGGGTGGCGATGTGGGTTGCGGTAGGCATGGTTACGTGCGTGAGCGCGGAGATGAATGTGCATGTGGCGTGCGACGCGGAGTCTGGAGGGGACGGGGCCCGGCGCAGGCCCTATCAGACGCTGGAGCAAGCGCGCAACGGTATACGCGCGGCGCGTAAGGCGGGAACTCTGAAGACCGGCGAGGCCGTGACGGTATATGTGGCGCCGGGCGTATATCCGCTGGAGAACTCTTTTGAGCTGACCGCTGAAGACGGCGGCACGGCTGAGGCTCCCGTGGTCTACTGTGCGCAGAAACGTGGGCAGGCGCATATCCGTGGCGGCGTCACGTTGAAGCCTTCTTCCTTCCGCCCGGTTTCGGACGCGGCCGTGCTGGCGCGCTTGGACGCGGCGGCGCGGGACAAGGTTTTGGTGTGCGACCTTTCGGGCCGCGTGCCCGGAACGTTCGAGAGCCTCAAGACGGCTTACTCGGGGACGCCGGAGGCCCCGTGGCTTTATGTCAACCGCCAGCCGATGACGCTGGCGCGGTGGCCAAACGCGGATGCGCCAGGGAATGGGTGGGCGGGGTT
>Ga0209066_10007353_pt1 | contig 10937 bp, 8 predicted proteins | sample All_14_2_FD_187198 | JGI IMG/M metagenome (GOLD analysis project Ga0209066, IMG submission 187198) | Freshwater microbial communities in response to fracking from Pennsylvania, USA - Allegheny Zone_MetaG_DW_15 (SPAdes) (version 2) ... | reverse complement strand
GTACTAGCTTATTTGTCGTTTACGATTTATTCTCCCTCGCCCGCAGACCTTATGATTGCCAAGTCTCCTGAGGGAAACGTTACGATGAGTGACGAGGACTCGTTGGTTTTGAGCGAGGCTCTTACGGAGGGAGACGATGGAGATGAGTACCAGAGGGAAGAAGATGCTCTGGGCTCCACGTACAACATTTCTGCAATAGCAAATGAAACTTCATCGTCTTCTTCGTCAGGTAACGTGACGACTGAAACGGTTGAGCTATGGGAACCGCCCACACGCGAAAACCCGGAGGTGGTCAGCGTTTTCAACGACTGGAGGTGGGTATTTGCAGAGCCAGGGCTGTCCCGTGCGCAGTTTATCGCCAAGCGATACCTTCCGCATGAAATGGAAGGCTCGTGCCATTACAAGTGCTGTGTGGGCGGAGGATATACACAAACTACAAAATGTTTGGGCTACATGGATTTGCAGTTGCAGTACGAGCTCATCCCCCCGCGAAGGCCCCTGTACTCGCTAGTTGATGTCATCCGACTCTTTCAGCGACACAATGAACCAGACCACAACTTGAAGGTGATCATGATTGGCGACAGTGTGACGACTCAAATGTACAACTTTGCACTGTGCGAGGCGCTGCGGAACGAGGAAGTCGCGAATGTCGTCCTCCGAAAGGACCTGCGACAAGCGTGGAAATCCGATGACGAAATCCCCATCAACTTTTTCGAGAGCGAAATCAGGCTCAAGGGAGATGCCCCAGAGAGGCACACCACTTTTGTTCGAGGCTTGAACTACAAGGTATGGCAAAACCCTGCCGCACTTGAGGTGTTACTCGGGGGGTTCGATGTGAGTTTTGATAGGATGATCCCGCCTTAGGAGTCAGCACTAACAGGATGATACTACGATCCCTCATCTGTCAAGATCATCATGTTTGGCTGGGGTCTACACTATCACATGACAGATCCAGTGCAATACTCTGCCGACTTGCAAGTAATGATTCAGGTGTTGAGAAACTTGGGCTCGGACGACAACAAGAAAAGGAGAATCCTTCCGCTATGGCTCGGCGCACCGAAGCAGCACTTTGTTTTTGGAACGTCGCGAGACGCGGATGGAGGTTATGACTTTTCAAAGCTCAAACAATTTCAAGGTTGCGGACCGACTGTGAAGGTTCCCTTTTCACATCCTTTATACGACAAGCGAGGAAAGACTGTCGTCGATACCTTGCGTGCTGGAAACATCTCTGTTCGGTGGATGAACATGACCGAGTACGAGTTTGAGTGCGAGCGAGTTGGGGAGGAATCCAAATCATCTTTCACGGTCCACATGCTCCCTTTCTTCGGCTGGACCGGGTCTTTTTATCGCAACCATCCGCATTATACAAACACTAGCAGTGCAAGGGACTGCACCCACACCTGCTGGGCTCCCAACCTCGTTGAACCGCTCTGGGACACGCTGTATATTGCACTCAATACTCGGTATTGCGAGAAACCCTCCGCGGGGCAGCGACGTTACCCCTCCGGGAACTGGTCCTCGCACTTCATCAAGGAATCTCAAGGGCAGCAGCGACGCATCAAACTCTCCTCCGCGCTCCCTGAGCATGCGGTCTTGAGGCGGATAATTTACTCCTTGACCGAGCTGATTCGCGGGGGGAAAAAAACGGACGCGCCATGAGTACTGCTATGATCATGAGGAAGCTGCGAGGAATCTAAATCTACCATCCCCCCTCCCACCAGGGTCTCCCCACGCTGGCTGGTGGTATCGAACGGGAACTAAGTGTCGTTTCATCGCGCATCAGGTTCGACGATGATGCATTCCCTCAGTGCACCTTCTGCTGGCGTATCCGCTCACGACGGAGTTTGATGCTCGGGCGGTGGAAGTCTCGAGCAAGAGCGAAGAATGAGTGACCAGGTTAACTACTTCTGTATAGTAAGAATAGGAATTTTTTTCAAAGCACCAGGACAGGCCTCCTCGCAAGGTAAAAAGGTGTCACTGATCGATACCATACAACGATGATTGCAATTGCAGCCTTGATAAAGAATTTTGCGTCGTCGCATTAGTATTGTAAGGTCCTGTTATGTAGCGCGACTTTATATCAATATTCAACTGAACAACCCACTCAACTTCACTCACAACTTCCTCCGGGCCACCTTAGCTACGTTTTACTAAGGACGAGCTTGGCCTCGATCTTGTATGGTGCATGTGCGTCTGTTCACGATTATTCTGTGCCGCAGTCACCTCGCCGCTACTCGCCGACTCTTCCACCGACGTCGATGACGATCCTTCTTCGCCGTGTTTGTCTTCACTTGAAGGGGTCAGCTCCAACCTCCTTCTCATCCGGCGAGTCGGCCTCGCTCTCCTCCTGATCTTCCTCCTGTGACGATGACGGTTTCCATCGGTAGACGAGTCAGCTCCGTCCTCTGTTCGTCAGGCGAGTCACCCTCACTCTCCTCCTGGTGATCCTCATAGAACAGAGAAGTAGCAAAACTTGTACAAACATAGAAGAGAAGTACTTCCAATCTTTTACATCCGAACCGTTTACCAGATTCCAGAGAGCCCGAGGACTGACGTCATTATACGGTTGAGACCGCATAGCGCGCTTAGATGGTGAAGTCAGAGCATTTCCGCTGTTGAAACTCGGCCATGATCTCCTTTACAATGTTTCTTCCTCTCTTTGCTAGACCGCGATATACCTGCACCTGTTGACTGACAAGCGAGCGGCGCTCAGCTAAATCGCGTTTGAGGTCAAACAGTTCGGCTTCTCTGTCCCGCTCAGGGAACTTGGAACCTGTCCTCGCAACAACGGCCTTTAGATGAGGGATGTCTGCCGGGTAGAAGGCAAACTTCTCACAGTCCTTGATGCGTCCGATAGCAAGATTGGGAGGAAGGCAAATCACATGATCACGTCGTCTGGTCCAGTTCCTCGGGGATTCAATGAGAGATAGGAGAGATTCGCCATCGGCGTTGTCCAACGATGGCAACAGCAGAGACGGGTTTTCTGCTAGAAGGATGTCACGTATCGTGGGTCGAATATCCACTAAAGCGATCAGCTGAGAGATGACTCTGGATGGATCCGTTGATGGGAACGAAATGCGATTCGGCCAGTGAATGATGCCGGGTACACGCACTCCACCCTCGTATATTGTAGATTTCCATCCTCGTAGTGGCGCGCTCAGTACCGGTCCGCCAATCGTAGGGTCTTGAGGTCCGTTATCCGACGTGAAAATGACAAAGGTGTTATTCATCCGACCACTCTCAACCAACATCGACTGTGCGCGACCCACCGCAGCGTCGAGGTTTTCAAGCGAGGTAAGGTAATCAGCCTGCAAAGAATTCAAAGGGACCTGGTGGTAGATGCTCACATTTCGTCGACTCTCCGTGGAGCTAGCCAGGGGAAGATGGACTTCACTGAATGCGATAATCGCCAGGAAAGCCTCGTCATCATTCAAACCCTTTAGAAAGGTTCCGAATCGGTCGACAAGGTCGTGCGCCGCCACAACCCGTCTCGGCATGTTCGCCGGGCCGATTGCAGTTCCGTTGGCGATACTGTTGGTGGTCCAGTCGCAAGACTGTCGAGTTCGAAACGTGTGAAAGTGCGCCTTGTACTTAAACCCAACCACGTCGCACTCCTTTGTGGTAGCAAACGCGGAGCAGATTCGAACCGTAGACCCCGGCGCGCTTCTTATCGAACGACAGGCAGGGTTTTTGACACACTTTCTCAACGGGATGCGGGAACACGTGATCTCCTGGCAATAACAGGTAGAGTCATATGGGACCAGATTTCCGCTAGAAGCAACCCAATGATTGAACCCCACGTTGGCGATCATATTTGTATGAAGAAGTCCTAAATGCCATTTACCAAAGTACGCCGTTTTGTATGCTGCACGCTGCGCGTCTGTCCCAATCGTCTGCATCCATACCGGGGCCTTCATCGTCTGGTTAAGATTGGTCCCACTGACGCAATTTCGAAGCGAACTCAGTCCGGTGACTAATTCCGCTCGAGAGGGAGAGCAAGAAGTCGTCGAGTGCATGTTTCGTAGTTGCAGGGAGTGCGGGGACCCTGCCAACGCGTCCACGAACGGGGTCCTTGCTTTGCCCCCATTGTACCCCACTTCCGCCCATCCCAAATCATCCACCAAGTAAATCAAAAAATTCGTTCGGTTGTTTCGATTCAACGTAGTAGCCCCTCCCCCGTGAGCTTCAACTATGGTCAAAAGATGACCGGAAAGAAGGAGATACAGAGCATAAATAGCAAACCAGCCGTAGAAGGCGAGCGAGGTACAGAAGGGGGTCATTTTTCAAAAATCTGAAACTGTCCTCCCAGCCCTCACCACTCGACTAGTACACTTAGACTTGATGATCGCGAGTACCCAAAACACATGGGTTACCGTGACGCAGTGATAGAAGGCGAGGAAGACGGAGGGAGCTGAAGTCGGAGCGTCGGAGGCCGACACTGGAATGGATGAGTACGAGAACAAGAGTTGCCAGAAGCACCAAAAGGCACCTTAAAACTACTCTGCTTTGGCTTTTCATGGTCTCTTGGTTGCCTGAAATCGAACATTTACCGACGCCCGGCTATTCCTTGCAGAGGCTTCAGTCTAAAGTTCCTTTGCCTAGTACTCATCCGCACCGAATCTGTGCCTCTATCGCAGCCCGCGCTGTTCTAGATGGACCGGTCCCCTACATAATGAGTCTATCAAAAGTCTCTTTAGTTTCAAGTTGTAAAACTCCGAGCGAAGTGCAATTGGTTCCCACACGCTATGAACGAAAGGGTTTTCAAACTCGTCTCGTATGCTCTCGTATCTCTCGTATGCCGTGTAAAAATATCAGGAAAGAAAGCAGTGAGGTGGATGTGCCCTGGATGAGGCTGAGTCGATTTCGGGATGGGGTGTGTGCTGGGAGTGGTCTTCTAAGAGAGCATTCAACGACCGAGACTTCTGGCTGTGCCTCAACGAGACTTCTGGCTGCGCCTCACGCGTCTCGTCCCTATTGAATTGACGATCGTGAGTACTTCTCCATACATGATAGAATCGCGAAAGTGTAGCAATGAATGAGTGAGATTGTGTGGGGTGAGAGTGGTCTTTCTAGCAATCAACTAGGCCTCTGGCTATTCATCGAGCCTCGGGCTCTCCGGAAACGGGTAGAGGGTCCTCAATTACAAAGGTGTAAGTACTCATGCAGTCCTTCTTCTGCTCCGACTCCCTCGAAACAGCGACCGAATTTTGTTTTCGTTATTTCGGACGATTTGAGAGTTTTTGATTTATCCGATGATGGGAATAACTCTGCATCGTACGCTTCTAGTACGGTATCTACAAGAAGACTGCATCCCAATCTCTTGCGTTTTGCGAAGGAAAGCGTTGTTTTCACCAACGCTCACGCTCAAATGGCCATGTGCAACCCTTCAAGGTCGAGTTTATTGTCTGGTCTCCGTCCGGACACTCTGGGTCAGTACACAATGACGAGTCGTCTTCGCGGGGGACGCGTAGCGGTTGAGACCATCGGTGAGGCTTTGAAGAACGCTGGGTACGAGACGTTTGCGTTCGGCAAAGTGTTGGACCCGCGAGCTTCGTTACCTGAGGGGTCCCAAGACTATCCTCTCTCCTGGTCAGAGTACCCGGTGATCGAGAAGGAGGTTGTGCATGAAAGAAACGTGTCATTGACCGATTGCGGTTACGGGGACCCCCTCGTCGATTCCGTAAGGAATACTTATCCTTTTGCTCAATGCCTTGCCAGCACTGAACTCAACGACTCGTCGCCGTTGGGGTCACGTTCGACAGTTCTCACGGATGAAAGACGACTTGCGGCTGCTCTGAACAAGATCAACGCACTTGCTGAACAGCATGCTGCCAATTCCAGTTCCCCTCCCTTCTTTCTTGCCTTTGGGTTCAAGCGTCCTCATTTGCCTTTTGTTGTTCCTCAGCGCTACTATGCCCTGTTCAATCGCAGCGAATTTCCCTTTGATATGAAGATCAGCGGGAATCGTTACTCGGTGCTAAATAGAGGGGTATCCCAGAATATAGAGCCTCGTAGGTACACGGATTGGGTGCAATACCGCCGCGGGACAATGTATCCGACTCCAGCTGTTCACTCGCAGTTCGTGCATGGTTACTATGCGGCCAGTGCATATGTGGATGAGCTGTTTGGGATCTTGGTTGATCGAGTGAGGTCTCATGATTCGTTGGTGAACAACACCGTTTTCGTCTTCTTCAGCGACCACGGATTCCATCTCGGTGACCATCAGTTCTATGGAAAGCATACCGTCTACGAGTCATCCACCGCTGTGCCTCTGCTCTTCTTCGGCCCTGAGAGGTATCTCCCGGCTCGCAACAGGGTCATTCACACCCCCGTGGAACTGGTTGACATCGCCCCGACCATTTACGAGCTTGCTGGTGTCCGCCCCTGGTTGTCACATGATGGAGAGAGTCTGGTTCCTCTGCTCAGGGCTGAGAATCCTGCTCAACGAGTAAAGACGGTGGCTCTATCCCAGTTCACTGACCGGAGACTACCCACGAGTGAGAAAATGTTCTATGGAATGCGCAGTGATCGCTACCGCTACGTGGTGCACGTTCTACGGAAGCGGAGAGTCATCATCCATTGTGAGCTGTACGACCTCAAGAATGACCCGATGGAGAGGGTCAACGTTAGGTTCTACAGAAAGTATGCACAGGTGACGGCAACGTTCAACTCGCTGATTCAGCTCTACCTGAGAGATCCTGACATGTACAAACTGGCAATACGATCCGCCGGCCTCGGGCTTTTGTGAAACTGTACGGTGGGGGTAGGTGAACAGGTCATCTTCGACGTCCAAAAACATGCCCCGGTTATTGTCGGGATAGGCCCAACATTTCAATACCATTCTTGTAAATAGTATCAGTTGCTGTTGAAGTACGCACAAACCTCTAACTGAATACCAGCTACCAACTTCCCCCGACACCATAGAGGGTCCTTGAGGTCCGATTCGCAAAGTACTTTCTCCTCCGTAACAAGAGAGAGCCGGAAAGGTAGTTGAGTGGGTTCTATTGTTAGATATTAGTAAAGTTGTCTGTAAGGCATTCGAAAGAATTTGATGGATTAGCTACATGATCAGGATCTACAGTAACCTGCTAGTGGAGACATTGAGGCGCACAGGAGGAGTGGTGTCGTGTCCCTGTGGTATCTCGTAGGTACATCTTGTGACTCATTGTACGATGAGCTCAGGAGGCTGCCGGAACGCGACCAATAGATACGACTGATCGCCCTAAATGATCTCGGGACAGTCCGTGAAAGGCTTGTACGTACTATTTGCATACAGCCACAGAAGCCAAGCCTTGCAGGACTGAGCATAAAGAACCGACCGAACGTCCGTTGAGAACAATTTGGGAGAGGGGTAGAACCCCCAGTCGCAATGCCCTGAGCTCGTAAACCGCGGCTCCAGGCCCCTCGCACTGTATTGGTTCACTAACATCTGAGCATACCGAAGGGTAGCGGCGTAATATCTGGACTTCAACGCGAGGTTGTATCTCTCCTGGGGGTCATCTTCGACATTGAACAAACAACCTGGGGGCGAACATCTGTACCCGACTAACGGGATCTTTGTCGTAAAGTAGTACGTCGCTTCCGAGCTTGGTAGTTCCGGGGGCTGTTCGATTTCGGATAGGGTGTATTTGGAGTTGAAGCGTCCAACGTAGCCAGTCCCCGATCCTTTCAGCGGTGGTCCTTTGATGATCTTGTAGAGCTTGTTGTCGCTTGGATTGACAAACAAAACCACGTAGTTCTTCACTTCTTTCCAGCTTTGAAGGGACAGTTCGGACCGGCTCTGGGTACGGTTGGAAGTAATGTTCGGCGATGATAATCTCGGCCAATGATCAAAGTCGAACTCACGCTCGGTCAAATTCAGACGGTGACCACTGGCGCTCAAAAGGGCCACCTTCCAGTCATTGAGGGACATTAATCCGGTGTCCGCAGTCCCGTGTTTCACCTTGGGGATAAGGGCTCGAGAGTGAATGAGTGACGTCAAGCGAATACCACCTTCGAAGAAACTATACTTGCCTCCTCTCAGGGGATAGTTTGATCCAGGGGCACAATGGCCAAAATCACTGTGAATGATGGGCACTCCTCCGTTATCCGAGGTAAAGATCAGGATGGAGTCCTCGAAGCGACCGGTGCGGTCTAGGACATCAATGACGATGCGATGGGCCTCGTCCAGGAGTGAGACAACCGAATGCGACTGTCGATTCCGCATTGTTTATAGCTGGTTGCATCAGTTCCAAAGGTAACATTTTGAGAGATGATTCCAAAAATGTATCGCTGGGGCGCAGTAGCTGGTATGTGAGCACCAATCCAACCGATGTAGAGGAACAAGGGGTCATCTGGAGGTGTCCACTCGATCGTCTCTTTGATGCGGTTGGCAAGGAACAAATCCCCGGCGTCTTCCGCCACACGAGACCCGTTGAAGATTTTGGTCGGCTGCCCAGCAACCTCCTTGATCATTTGGTGTGCTGTGGCCTGTAGTCCACCTTTAAAACCAGACCTATCGCACAGTCGGTTCTTGCAACTTCTCGCTTCGAGCTGGAACATATCGGGTTGCACATTTTGCCCGATACTTCCAGTGTAAAACCCAATGTACGAATCAAATCCCCGTTTGGTTGGTGTGAGTGCATCGTTGTGATGACCGAGGTGCCACTTCCCAAACCCGTGAGTGACGTATCCGCCTGTATCTTTGAAAAGTGCGGGAAGCAGGGGATACCTCATCGGGACTCCACAGCGCACAGAAGTTGGAGGGAGCATGTTTAAACCAGTATGTGAACCCATTCGCCAAGCGGGTCGACCGGTGAACAGCATTGCCCGCGACGGCGAGCACATATAAAAGCCATAATGTCTCGTGAGCTCGATCCCTTCCTCTTTGAGTCGCGATAATACTGGAGTCCGAAAGCGACGATTTCTCCATCCGACGTCGTGCCATCCGAGGTCATCGGCGACACTGAGGATGATGGTAGGCTTGCGGTGACAACTACCCGAGCGCCATTGACACGTCTTGTCCTGTGCACATACCTCAGGGGAGTCCAGCAGGGAGCATTTCAACGGTTGGCTAGCAGCATTATGATCCAAGCTGCGGTTGTTGCTTCTGCAACCTGATGGCGACGGTCCTGACGATTTCCGCCATTCGCATTTCCAAGTGTTTCCCAGACAATCCGTTTCGCTAGTTTCGAGCACACAAGGCAGCGCGCTGAGGCAAAGTGACGTGTCGTTGTTCCAGTGGCATTCCTTGACCAACGTGCAGTTGGTTTGGTTACGTAAAGCACAGCTCGTTTCAGCAGCTAGTATTGCGAAACACGAAAGCGAATAAAAAAGAAGGAAGACCGCAACGAGGAAACATTTCATTGAGGAGGCGGAGACAAGACCTCTAGCCACCCCAAAGCTAGAGTAAGTGCCCATGATGATGCTCCCCTCCTGTGGGGCTAGATATGGCGCATCCCCCTCTACTATTTGAAAACCCCGAACAGAAATCGGAGCGAGAGAAGTGTGAAAACCCGCCCCGAAGGAAAGGAAGTTCGAGTGATGAGAGGGGAAGATACACTACTTCTATGTACCTAAAAGTACCTCCCAACTTCGGCGCTCTAAGAAAAAGCGAGCGCGGCAAAGAGACCGAGTCAGACGATGAAAGCAGGACCGGGTTCGGTCGGCAGAATGAGTGGTGTTTCTTTTCTTCGATGAAATTCGTCCGTCGGCTGTTTTTCTTCAGAGATGGATGATAACATGCGGTTAATAACCAGACAGTCCCCTTCCAGTGTGGTCAGCTTTACTAGACGACACGGTTCGCAGGAAAAGGGGGGAACAAGAGAAGCCTCCCTCGGCCCTTTCCCTTGCTACAATACCTAGTTACTTACATGAGAATCTGTGTCACTTCTCGCTTCCTTTCTCCCTCTGCTCTGCTCGAGTGTAAACGGCTCAACAAGTAATGAAGAACATTCTTTTTTGTCGCGCCTCTCTGCTGCTTGCTCTTTTTTGGGACAAATAAATTCTTCTTGACAGGGCGGTGGAAAATGCCCCTGCTCCTCTCAACCACTTTCAAGTTCAACAGGCGGTCCTGGAGCTATCCTCTTTGCGTCTTTCCTGCTATCGTCGCTTGTTTCCTGCTTACGTTAGGGTGTTTCGGGGTAGCTGACACCCTAAACCAAGAGTCCACAAGTGGAGTACCGTCGATGAACACGTATACCGTTCAGGCAGTGCTCGAACGAAACTAGATGCTTTCAAGCTAGAACTCGATCGGGGGCCCTTACCAGTTCGGCGTTCGCTACGAAAGAGTGCAACTCGAGTTACTTGGATTAACGGGCTTACTATAACACTTGGCGAGTGGACACTCAGTCGTGTGATTGGCAGACGACAATAGATTACATATGGTTCACGTGTTGTCGTCCCCGCGAACATTCCGAGGCACTCTATTGCTGCATTGGATCTCGCCGATAGGTTTCAAACTTTTGTGAAAGGGTTGAACCAAGACGAAGCGTTCCTGGCTGTGATGGCTTTCACGGAGGCGCACATTCCCATTCTGTTGACCCTGTGAGCCGAAGGAATGCGAGCCTGTTTCACAATATCTCGGAGGATACTTTGTTGAACCACTACATAGCCGCGCTTGAAAAAGTGGATCGTGCAGTGGGTCGCGTGCAATCTTTTCTCCAGGGGACTGCTTGATTGAACGACACGATGGTCATTTTCACTGCGGATAGCGGCCCTCAAGGCCCATGGAGTGGCGGCCCGGTTCAATCAACATCACTACGAGGATGGAAAGCCACTCTTTACGAGGGGGAGTCCGTGTCCCTGGTATTGTTCATTGGCCTAACGGTATTAGTTTCTCATCAAGCATCAAGCGTGTTACCGGCCTAACGTCTACCATGGATATCAGGCCCACAGTCCGTGAGCTCTTGCTTAGAGAGAATCCGTGAATCACGCTGCCAGTCGCCACTAAACTGGAC